>Ga0272448_1000006_pt1 | contig 375699 bp, 368 predicted proteins | sample YNPCB0191_FD_202220 | JGI IMG/M metagenome (GOLD analysis project Ga0272448, IMG submission 202220) | Hot spring sediment microbial communities from Yellowstone National Park, WY, United States - YNP-CB-019-1 | ecosystem: Environmental > Aquatic > Thermal springs > Hot (42-90C) > Sediment... | reverse complement strand
GTGGAACGGCTCAATCGGACCTTCCGGGAGGAGTTCTGGGTGTACTACGAGGAGGAGGTGGATCTTGACACCATGAATTTCCACCTCGAAAGGTGGACTGAAAAGGTGTATAATCGGAAAAGACCACACTGGAGCTTAGGATACAGGAGTCCTTGGGAGTACCTGAGAGATACTGGACTTGTTGAGTGTCCCACATGATGTGAACCTATACAAAGACTTGAAGTCTCTCCCAAAAACTGTTATATTTTCATCGCTACTGCAAAATAACAGAGAAGGTGAGGCAAAAATGGCGAAATGCGAAGTCTGCGGCAAAACCGTTCTTTTTGGACACCGAATCAGTCACTCCCATAAGGTCAGTAAAAAAGTCTGGCGTCCCAATGTTCAAAAGGTGCGTACCCTGGTTAACGGCCGAATTCAGAGAATCTCGGTATGCACTTCCTGTCTGAAAGCAGGGAAAGTAAAGAAAGCGTAGAAACACGAAATCAAAAAACTCCGACAAGACAAGAAAGCCGAAGACTGTTATCGTTGCCTATCAGAAGAGAAACCCACAGTTACGCTAAATTAACCGCAGAGGGACGCTCGAGTGGCCGTCCCTCTGTTGCTCCCACAGTTCTATAGCAAGCGGATCATCTCCGACAGCTTTCGCACCCGTTCTCGAATTCCTTCCTTGTGAGAAAAGATTAAAGACCCCGCTACAATAATTGAAGCCCCGCAAGAAGCCAGGAACACGATGTTTTCCTCGTTGACCCCTCCGTCTATTTCGATATCAGTAGATAAACCCAGTTCGCGCAACTTTTTCCTCAGAGCAACGATCTTTTCCTCCATCCCTCGAATAAACTTCTGCCCCCCAAACCCCGGGTTCACGGTCAGAAGCAAAACAAAGGCCAGTTTTGGAAGAATATGGTCAACCACGTCAAGGGACGTGCCGGGACAGAGTGCCACACCGGGTTTGAGCCCGTTTTTGTCAATCTCATGGATGACGGCGTCGAAATCATCCACTGCCTCAACATGGAAGCTCAGCATATCTGCTCCGGCCCGAGCGAAGTCCCGAACGTAAGAACGGGGATTGGAAATCATGAGATGTACATCCAGGACCACCTCCGGAAGTATTTTGCGAACTGCCTCCACCATAAGGGGTCCGAAGGTTAAATTGGGCACAAAATGCCCATCCATAACATCGATGTGGATGATCTCTGCTCCGCCCTCTTTTGCCAGAAGGAGCTCCTCTCGAAGCCGAGCAAAATCACAGGACAGAATGGAAGGCGCCAGTTTCGCCATTGCTTCTCTCCTCGCTCACTCTAAGGTTTTTTCCCAATAGTAGTATCCGTTCAAAAAGATGACCACTTTCCCTTTACCCTTCGTAGGGGCAGAAAACTCTACCAGTTCCCCACCCTGGTGGGTCCTCTCGTATAACACCCGCTCACCCAGCTCATCATGAGCTACTACCCGAACTTCAATCGGTACCCGCGAGTCAGGGAGCACAAAACGCAGGCTCAATTCTTTTGCCCCAGAAGGAATCTGAGATTCGGCAGGTTGCTGGTTGCTCTTGCTCACCCGCAGGTTAATCGTTTGACCAGCCTCAACCTCTTCTCCGGGCGCAGGGTCCTGATCAAGGACAATCCCCGACCGTCTTTCCCCGACCGGAACTTCTTCTACGGCACCAACCCCCAGACCTTCCTGAGTAAGCAACATCCTGGCTTCCTCAAACTTCAATCCCACCAGGTCAGGAACCTTAACCACCGCTCGCTCTCCCAGAGACTCATTGCCCTTACTGACCAGAAGGTTGATTTTTTCCCCCTGGGAAACTTTGCTCTGAGGAGGAGGATTTTGAGAAATGACGTATCCCTGGGGAATACGGTCATGGCTTGCTTCCACCACTCTACCCAGTTGAAGACCGCTGGCGCGCAGTATTTCTTCAACCTCTTCCAATTTCTTTTCCCGGACATCAGGAACTACCGAGACGCCCTGAGAAGTGCTGCTACTCTGGGTAGCCACCGTGCCTCCCCCATTGACCACCAACCACACCCGGCTATTCTTCTTTACCTGGCTCCCAGGTGGCGGATCCTGCTGGGTCACCAGATTGTAAGGCAACTGGGGATCGTACTCCAGCCTTTTGACCTCTACCTGCAAGCCCAGGCGAGCAGAATTGTTGATCACTTCCACGAGATCCTGGTTACGGAAATCAGGGAGGACCACCGTACCCCCTTCCAGATACCATTGAAAGAAAACCAGACTAAGGTACACACTCAAGGCCAGCCCCAGAGCAAAAAGGAAAATATAGACAATTCCCCTTACAAAAGAAGAAAAGCTGTTCTTCTTTTTCGGAATTTTTACTCTCTCTTCCATGCCATCACGAAAAATCCATCGCTTCCGAGATAATGGGGAAGGATAAAAATCCCTCCACTTCGCACCTTCTGAAGGAAAGGAAATCCCTCTTTCCCCAGCCCCATTTCCGACCAGGACACCCTTTGAAACTCTTTGCCCTTCATCTTTTCAAACCCATACGTCACTTCTTCCGTCTCCTCCACAGTTAGAGTACAGACACAATACAGCATTATACCGTTTCTTTTTACCAAACGAGAAGCAGATAAAAGCATTTCGAGCTGTTTTTTGGCCAGTATCCTTACCTGTTCCTCTTGTAATCTCTCCAGAACTTCAGGGTGTCGGCGAGCGGTCCCCAATCCAGAACAGGGAGCATCAAGAAAAACCCGGTCAGCACTTCCGGCAAATTCACCGGGAGGATTGAGAACATCCACCACTGCAGGGTGAATACTTTTGATGCCCATACGGGAGGCAAACTTTTTCAGGGTTTCAATTTTTGAAAAATCCCAATCCCAGGCTATGATTTCGCCCACATCCCCCATCATCTGTGCAAAAGCGGTGGACTTCCCTCCTACTCCACAGCAGAGGTCGATAATCCTCTCCCCTGCAGAGGGTCGGAAAATCTCAACCACCATCTGAGACCCCAAATCCTGAGGATAAAAGAATCCCCTTTCAAATTCCGGAAGCGCCAGCAATGTGGAATAATCGTCCAAAACACGAAGGGCACAAGGCACCGAGGGAACCTCCTCGGTTTGTATGCCTTTCTTTGCTAACTCTATCTGCAAATCGTTCTTCTCAATACGCAGGATGTTGACCCGAATGTACGTTTCTGGAGGCAACATGAAAGAGCGTTTGATGGCTTCTTTCTCTTGAGGAAAAAGGTCCGCCCACTCGCTTTCCACCCACTCTGGAAGCGTTACACCCCACTGCAAAGCTTCTTCTCGATAAACACTTATTTTCTCCGCCATTCTCCTCAAGACTGCATTGACCAGAGAAACAAAGCCCCCGGGTTTCAGGTTTTTTGCCACTTCCACCCACTCATGGACGGTAGCAAAGACGGGAATCCCGGAGTGAAAAATCAACTGGAACAGAGCCAGCCGCAAAAGGTTCTGGATGGGGGAAGGAAGCTTCCCCCATCTCGGTAAGTAAGAACGCAACACCACATCGAGATATGGTCTTGCCTTGATCGTTCCCCGAATCAAACCGACTAAAAGACTCCGCTCTCGTGGAAGATATGGATTTTGAGTCAGAACATGGTTATAGAAGTCTTCCAGAAAACCGGTTTTTTCCTGATAAAACCGGTTGAGGACCAAAACAGCATCAAAACGGTACCGGTCTTTCAATCCCGACTCTCCCGAAGCAAGAAAAGACGGACTAATTGCAGGGCTGCCACGGCGGTAGCGGCGACATAGGTGAGCGCCGCAGCGTTGAGCATTTCTCGCACCAGCGGTCTCTCCTCCAGCCCGACAAGACCACTCCGTTCCAGGAGCACCATGGCTCGCCGGCTGGCATCGTATTCGACTGGCAAAGTGATGAGCTGGAACAGCACCGCCAGGCTAAAAAAGATGATTCCCAAATCCATCAGGGGACGAAAGGCAAAAATCAGCCCGATAAAAAAGAGCGGTAAGGCTAACTGGGAACCAAAACCTGCGACCGGAACCAGAGTGGAACGGAGGGTAAAAAAAGAATAGCCTTCTTTCTTCTGCATCACGTGTCCCACTTCATGGGCCACAATACCATAGTCGGCGATGGATGCACCTCGAGCCACCGAAGACGACAGGCGCAGCACATCTCTGGTCGGATCGTAATGGTCGTTCAGAGCACCGGGAATCTCTTCCACCTTGACCGGTAAGCCCAGAACATCAAGGAGCTCCTGAGCCACCTGCCATCCGGCAAGACCTGCGCGTGCCTTTTTGCGAGAAAGAGACGCATAGGTGCTGCTCACTTTGCTCTGGGCATAGAAAGCCAGAATCAGGGCCGGAATGAGCAAGAGAAAGGTATAATCGAAGGGGAAAAAGAGCACGTTCTGTCACCTCCTCACTGAAATTGGTCGCCCACTTGCAACCGATACCCACAACAGAAGTCCCGGAAAGACATGGGTTTCCGGTTCTCCATCTGAACGGTGCGCACCACCACCGAGCCCCGTCCTGTCTGGACCACGATACCTCTTTCTCTCTCTATAGCCAGTATCGTACCGGGAGGAAAATCGTTCCCCTCGGTTTTCAAAAGGGAAGCCGAAAGAATTTTTATTCGTCTTCCCCAGAAAAAGGCATACGCCCCGGGCTGCACGGCAAAGGCCCGTACCCGGTTGACAATGCGGGGTGCTTCCTCTTCCCAGGAAATCCGGGCCATTTCTTTCTTCACCATCGGAGCATAGGAAGGTTCACCCTCCTGTGGATAGGGCGTAATGGCTCTCTTCTCCCAGAGAGGGAGTATCTCCCGCACCATCGTCCCTCCCAGAACACCCAGCTTGAAAAGCAAGGAAGAATAGGTGTCATCCTCTTCGACCACTACCTTTTTCTGGGCCAGGATAGGACCGGTATCGATACCCTCATCCATAACCATCAAACTCACCCCGCTTTCCTTATCCCCCGAAAGCAAGGTCCACCTGATGGGATCCGGACCACGATAACGGGGCAAATACGAAGCATGGACATTGACACACCCCAGAGGAGGCAACGAAAGCAGGGCAGGTTTTAAAATCTGCCCGTATGCCGCTACCACGATAACATCCGGAGAAAGTTTCCGGAGAGAGGTCACAAAGTCAGGATCGTTGACCCGGAGCGGTTGCAGGAGTGGTAGTCCTGTCTCTTCTGCCTTCACACAAACCGGTGAGGGGGTCAGCTTTTGACCTCTGCCTGCCTTACAGGCCGGCTTTGTTACCACTGCCTGAATAGCAAAATCATCACTTCTCAGCATCTCTTCCAGAACCAGAACCGCAAAAGATGAAGTACCCATAAAAACAACTCGCATCTCAATCACCACTGCCACGAGCTATCTTTTTCAGTTTATTCCCCAGAAGCAGCCTCCGGGAAGGGCTCAAATGGTCCACAAAAAGGATTCCATCCAGGTGGTCAATCTCGTGCTGGAGAATGCGAGCCAAAAAACCTTCGGCTTCAAGAAGGACTTCCCGCCCTCTCTCGTCAAGGCCTTTGACCACCACCTTCTGACACCGTTCCACCTTGGCATAGACTTCGGGAATGCTTAAACACCCCTCTTCCCCTATTTCTTTCTCCTCGCCTCGCGCCACGATCTCCGGATTGAGCAGCGCGAGATCCTCCTTCGTTTCTGGATGGATAAAAGTAATGAGTCGCAGTGGTATCCCGATCTGGTTACCAGCCAGACCTACTCCAGAAAAAGCGTGCATGGTCTCCTTCATATCCCGCAAAATAGAAAGAACCTCTCCATCCACCTCCTTTATCCATTCTGCTTTTTTACGAAGCACATTGCTCCCGTACTTTTCAATCGGTCGCACCGCCATCATTAACGGCCCCCTTTATCGTTCTACCTCGAAATTCCATCTGATGCCCTCTTTTTCTACGGACACCATCCATTGCGAAACGAGAGTAAAAACTTCCTTTAGCCTCCGCTCTTCAAACCGGAGAATCAACTCCTCGGTCCATTTCCCCCGCTTACGTGAACCGACCCCTGGAAGGGGGCCGGTAACTTCTATCTCCCTCTCCTTCGCTATACACTGCAGGGTGTTTAAAACCCGAATGCACCGGCTCTTATTCCTGCTTTCTCCAATGACCCGCACCAGATACCGGAAGGGAGGATAACCAAGCGCTTCCCTTCTCTGCAAACTCTCCCGGTAAAATTCCTGCCAGGGTTTTAAAAACTGCCCTACTTTGGTCACGGCCTCCGGAGATCCCTGAATGACGACCTGGGGTGTACCTTTAGCGTCAATCCCGAGAAAGAAAAGGGCGCGGTGGAACTCGTTATAGAATTCATCCCGAGCATTCATCTCAGAAAGGTATAACCAGTTTTCAAAAGAAAGCAATATAAGGAGTGCGCTTTTTCGCAAAATCTCCTCTTTGAGCATCGCCGAAGTGCCCACCACAATGCCGGAGGGATGCCCTCCATCCGGAGGAAGTTCTTTTAACGGTGTTTCTGAATCTACCCGCAGAAGACAATGTCGTGGAAAATACTTTTGAAATTCCCCGTATACCATTTCTATAGCCTCTCCCCAACCTTCCCAGAAATGACCCCCACAGACCGGACAGACATCGTCCGGCTTGACCTTTTTTCCACAAAGGGGACACAAAAGGGAACGCAAATCCGCATGGTACCGGAGAGCTACCTCACAGTCCGGACAGAGATAATAAAAACCACACTCCCTGCATCCTAAAGCAGAAGCATATCCGGTCTTCTGAACCCAGACCAGCACTCGCTCTCCCAAAGAGACGGTGCGCGCAATTATTTCTCGCGCCGAAGGAGAAAGGATAAATTTTCCTCCCTTTGTTTCCAGCGCCACCGTTTTCACTTTCTTTGCCCGGGTACAGCGCATCTCTTCAAAATTTCCTTCCTGAAACTCACCGAGACGCAAGCGGTGGTAAATCCAGAGCGGAGGAATAATCCCCACCACCTCCAGCGCCCCCCCGTATATGTGCACTTTCTCATAAAGAACCTGCAGGGCATGATAATGGGGAGACAGCTCCGAATAGTGTCCCCGTTCCTCCGGATCGAAAAGGACATGGTGATAGATATCCAGGGCAGGTAAAAAAAGGGCCAATCTTGTTCCCATGATGAGCTCATACTGACGCTCTTCTACCATCCGGTAGACAACCATCCTCTTTTTGGCATTTAAGCGACTGTCATACTTGATGGCTTTTATCTGGGGAAAATCCCTTTGCAGGAAAGCTTCACACGCATCGAGGCTCTGGAAATCGGGAAAGATAAGAAGTATCTTTTTCTCTTCGCCGGATTTTTCGATGAGCTCTCGGAGCCACCTCAGGCGCTCTTCTTTCAGAGCAACTCGCCAAAAGCGGAAGATTTTCTCTCCAAAGATGGTACTCCGCGGTGAGTACCGTTCATCCATGGTCCGAAAAATTCCCTTTCTCAAAAGCTTGCCCAAACTACCGGGTGTCAGGCGAGAAGTTTCTCGAAGAAGAAACAGGTTCACACCCTGGGTAGGAAAATCGCCCCACTCGGGAAGGTCCTGAACCAGAAAAACCCGTTTCTCCAGAAACTGCCACTGAGAATGAAGAGGTGGAGGAAAAAATAGGCCGGCCACCTCACCCAGAGGGGCAAAATATAACTGTGAAAGTCTCTCCACAAAGGTTATCTGTTCAGTCGTCCAGGGAGTAACGGGAATGATTCGATTGATGGGTTTGAGGTCCCTGGTACTACCTTCTTCGAAAGCACGCACCAGTCCCATCATCCGGCGTTTCTGAAACTCAACTTCTACCAGGCTTCCCACCCTGATCGTATCTTCCCAGGGTGCAGGCACAGAATACGAGAACTCTCGAAAGAGCGGGAGGGGCAAAGCCAGAGACACAACCCTCATGTGAGGAAATGGTGCACAAGATGCGTGATAATCTCCTCGGCAAGGTCTCTCTTGTCAAGGAGAGGTAGCTCTATTTCTCTCCCTTCCCGGTCTACAATCCAGGCTTGATTGGTCAAAGCTTCAAAACCACTTTTCCCTTTCTCGATGAGGTTGGCGACAATCATATCCAGGTTTTTCCTCTGGAGCTTCTTTTTGGCCTCTAAAAGGAGGTTTTCGGTCTCCGCACAAAAACCGACCACCACTTTTCCCTCTTTTTGCAAAGCAACCTCTCCCAGGAGGTCAGGGGCAGGCACAAGAGAAATGGTCAGGTTTTCTCTCCCCTCTTTCTTGATTTTGGTCGGATGAGCGGAAGAAAGGCAAAAATCGGATACTGCTGCATTCATCAGGAGAATGTCGCAGAACGAAAAATCTCTTTTTAGAGCCTCCTGCATGTCTGCAACCGTTTCGACCCGTTCCACCGCCATCCCGGAAGGCAGGCGCACCGAGGAAGTTGCCAGAATCATTTTCACTTCCGCACCCCAGGCTCTGGAAGCCGCAGCCAGAGCACATCCCATGAAGCCACTGCTGGGATTGGAGATGAAGCGCACCGGATCTATCCATTCCCGTGTTGCTCCGGCGGTAACGAGCACCTTTTTCCCCTCCAGATTTCGGGGTCGATGCATACAGTAGAATAACTCCTCTACCAAATCTTCCGGCTCGGGTAGCCTACCCTCACCTTCTTCTCCACAGGCCAGGGAACCAGATGCCGGGGAAATAACTTGCATCCCGCAGGTCTTCAGCTTTGCCACATTTTCCTGCACCAGAGGGTTCTGCCACATGCTCCTGTTCATGGCCGGCGCGATGATGACCTTTCGGGGTTCAACCAGAATCAGGGTACTCAGGAGGTCATCGGCAATCCCCCGGGCAATTTTCCCGATAATATTGGCCGTAGCAGGAACAATGAGTATTGCTTCGTTCTCTCGAGCCAGGGCAATATGGGGGATACTTCCTTCTCCGGAAAAGAGGTCGGTATAAACCTTTCTTCCGGTAACCGCTTCAAAGGTGCTCTCCCCTATGAGCTTCCGGGCGTGATCCGTCATACACACGGTAACCTGAGCCCCGGCTTTGGTGAGATAACTGGCCACACTCACCGCCTTAAAAGCGGCAATACCACCGGTGACTCCGAGGAGAATTCCCTTTCCCCGGAAAAAGGAGGGGGGGTGATAGATGATCATTCTTCAACGAACTCAAAAGAGAATTTATCAGCCATAAGTTCCTGAAGAGCGATAAACAAAGGCTTGTGAGGCTCCCTGAGCTCCACAAGAGGTGTTGCTCCCTCGTTGAGCTGTCGCGCCCTCTTGGCAACCACCAGGGCAGCCACATAAGAATTACCCACTTTTCGAATCAGTTCATCGATAGAAAACATACCCACTCACCTTCCCTTTTCGTCTCTAATCCGACACCGTTCGGCGATAATGATCGCTCGAAATCGATCCACTGCTTCTTCCAAAACGTCATTGATGATCAAATAATTGTAATCCCGGATGGATTCCATTTCAAGATGCGCATTGGTCATCCGAAGAAGGACGTCATCCTCCAGATCGGAGCGCCTTCCTCGTAATCGCTCCTCCAGAACCCGAAGTGAGGGAGGGGCAATGAACACAAAGATTCCCTCCGGATAAACTTTCTTCACCTGCTTTGCTCCCTGCACATCGATCTCCAGGATGACATCAAAACCTTCCCGCCAGAAGGCCTCCAGAGGTCGACGCGGCGTGCCGTAATAATTCCCGTGCACTTTGGCCCATTCGACAAAATCTCCCCGAGCCCTCATGGCCTCAAAAGTTGCCAGATCCACAAAGTGGTAATCAATCCCCTCCACTTCGTTCGCTCTGGGTAAGCGGGTGGTGCACGAGACGGAGTAACGCAATCCCGGACAGTTCTTCATGACTTCCTTCCGGATGGTGCTTTTGCCTACACCCGATGGTCCAGAGATGACGAAAAGGAGTCCCGGCATGTTACTCCACGTTGTGTGCCTGTTCCCACATTTTTTCCAAAGTCGTTTTCATATCCACCACCATTGAGGAAAGGGATACCCCGCTCGATTTGGAACCAATAGTGTTGATTTCCCGGTGCATTTCCTGCAGGATAAACTCCAGTTCCCTACCCACCAGATCCTTGGAGGAAAGTACCCCTTTTGCCCGATTTATATGAGCCTTGAGTCTCACTACTTCTTCGTTGATATCACTTCTATCCACATAGAAAATGAGCTCCTGCGAGAGGACCAGTTCGTCAATTTTGGCCTGAGGCATAGCCTCCCGAACCCTCTGGGTAAGCTTCTCCCGGTAATGTTCTCGAATTGTACTCGCTTCCTGTTCGACTCTCCGAATCAGCCTCTCCAGCTCCTCAAGCTGAGCCAAGAGATCATCTTGCAACCGTTGTCCTTCTGCTTCCCGGTAGGCAAGAAACTCCGCAAGAGCCGCCTCCAAAATGGGAACAAAAAAATCCCATTCCCGTCCCCAGATGCTCTCTCCTTTTTTGAGATGGATGAACTCCCCTATTTGCAGTAACCACTCCAGACGGGGCTCAAACGGCAAGGAGAGTTCCGTACTGAGCTTTCCTAAAGCTTCGAGATATGCTCGGGCCAGCGCGGTATTCACCTCGATAGTAAAAGCTTCCTCTTTCGGCTCAAAATCCACCCTGAGCTCCAGTTTCCCCCGAGAAGCAACATTCCTTAAGGCAGCGTTAATTTTTTCCTCCCATCCCAACAGTTCCCGAGGCAAGCGCAGATTGATTTCCAGAAAGCGATGGTTCAAACTCTTCAGGTAAACCTGATAGAAACCAAGTTCGCCCATTCCTTCCGCATATCCAAATCCGGTCATACTTTTCATCAGTGGTTCTCCCTTTACAAGAGGTGCGTTTGCCACTATATTATTGAATAACAACATTCCTGTCAATCGAGGAAGGCAATGAAGGTTCTCGAAGGGGTAGCTCTCCACTTCCTGAAGCGGGAAATAGCACCGAAACTCCAGGAGAGCCGCATTCAGAAAGTAATTTTTTGTTCTGCAAGACACGAAACCTGGCTGGAACTCTATGCCCCCTGGGGAAGGGGGTTTTTGGTTATCTCCTGCCATCCCGAAACGAGCCTGGTGTTCCTTACTCCCCACAGAGATGCCCAGGTACCCAGGGGAGAACACACCCAGTGGACCCAGCTTTTACACAAATACCTGGTAGGAGGAAAAATCGTCGCTCTGGAACAGGAGAAGTGGGATCGTATCCTGCGCGTGGAGATTAGAAATCCCTCCCTCTGGCAGGAAGAAAACGAACTCTATCTGTTCCTGGAACTCACCGGTAGGAACGCCAATTGTATCCTGGTGAAAAAAGACCCGCATCTCACCATTCTGGGAACTTACCGGAAAATAACACCAGAGAAAAACCGTTTCCGAACCGTTCTTCCTGGCCACCCTTACACGCCCCCTCCGCAAAAAGAAAAAGTAGACCCTTTGGCCGTTATGGAGGGCAGGGTGGACCTTCCTTTGCCCTCAGAAACCGAGGAATCCAGACAATGGGTCATTGACCATATCGATGGTATGGGACCCTTCCTGGGAGAAATCATCACTCAGGGCATTCTCACTTCCAGAGCAAATCCAGCTCTGATCTTATCAAGGCTTTTTAGACCCCTATGCCAGGCCTCACCCTCTGTGGTCGTTTTTTCTTCGTCCCCCTACGAACCACCCCAAGGGATTTTCTGGCAAAACGATCTATACTTCCCGGAAACCTACTTTCAGAGTTTTTCCTCCTGGAACGAAGCGGTACGAACGTTTTACCAGAGATGGTGGGAATACAAAGAAAGAGAGACACAGGAAAAAACCAAACGCCGGAGAATTCAAGAAGAGCTAGACTTCATCGATAAGGAAATCCAGGAAGCGAAAAATCTTCTTCAGGACGGTGAAACTCTGGAGGAAACGAGAATGAAAGGTGAACTCTTAAAGCTTGCCTCTGGATTGGAAATACTCGAAGAAAACGAAAAGGGCATACGGGTGAAAAATCCTTTCACCGGGAGTGAGACTTTCATCCCCCTCAATCCCGCCTTGAGCAGGACCCAGAACATGCAACACTATTTTCGTCTATACCGCAAAGGGTTAAACCGCAACCATAAACTTAGAGAAAAACTGGCCGAACTCGAAAAAAGAAGAGCAAAGATACTCCAGGAAGCAGAGAACCTCCAGGAAACGCTCCCCAGCGAACCGGTGGTTTCTCCATCTCCCTTCCGGAGATTCAAAACCGAGCAAGGAAGCGAAATCTGGGTGGGGAAAAGCCAAAAAAGTAACCACAGACTTCTCCAGAACGCTTCCCGAGACGATTACTGGTTACACGTCAGAGACCTTCCCGGAGCACATGTCATTCTGAAGCTCTCCCCACAGAGTAACCGCGAGGAAGAAATAGAAAAAGCCGCTCAATTAGCAGGTTATTTCTCCGCAGGAAAAAGTGATGCCAAAGTAGAAATCATCGTTACTCAGGTAAAATATCTCCGCTCGATTCCCAGAACTATGGGCAAGGTCACTTTTCGCAACGAAAAGACCATGCTGGTGAAACCAGCCTGGCCCAGGGGCGTCTCGGTTCAGGAATACGAAGCAAAGTAGCGCTGCAAAAATGCTTTCATATCCAGAGGGAGAGAGGCAGCAAAGCACATCTCTCTACCGGAGGTAGGGTGCAGAAAAGAAAGCGTGAAGGCATGCAAAGCCTGGCGCGCAAAAAAAGCTCTCCCCCGGCTACTTCCATAGAGCAGGTCACCGGCGATGGGACAACCCATAAAACTGAGGTGAGCCCTGATCTGATGGGTCCTCCCCGTCCTGGGTCGCACCAGAAGAAGAGAAAAGTCCTCTTTCGCTCCCAATACCTCCACTTCCGTATAGGAAGAGCGCCCTCCCCATCTTCTCACTTCCATCCGCAGAGGGTTTCTACGGCTTCTCTGAAGCGGCATATCGATAACCCTCCCTTTATCCCATTTACCCTCCACGATGGCCAGGTAGGATTTGCCCACTCGACGAGCCCTGAACTCCCTCACCAGGTGTATATAGGCCAGATCCGATTTGGCCACCACCATAACCCCAGAGGTATCCTTGTCCAGACGATGCACGATCCCAGGCCGAAGCGGTGAACCATAGCGGGAGAGCGAAAATCCATGATAAAGGAGAGCGTTCACCAGGGTGTTGGTTTCAAAGGGCGAAACCGGATGCACCGTCACTCCACTTTGCTTGGAGAGAACCACCACCTCGGTATCTTCGTAAATGATGTTGAGGGGCAAAAACCGGGGTTGCGGAGTAAGAAAAGGTTCGTCGGGCCAGCAAATCTCCAGAAGGTCGCCCGGGCGGAGTTTCTTGCTCGGCTTTTTCTCCACCATCCGGTTGACCTTCACTCTCCCCTCTTTAATGAACCGAGTGATCAGAGAACGAGAAAATTCGGGGAAATTTTCTCGAAGCCACACATCCATCCGGGGTGAAAAATCGTGGACCTGGAGTTTCTGAACCTTCATGCTTTCCTGCGGACAAGAAGCTGACGAAAGAGGAGTAACACGCCTCCCAAAATGAACACATCTCCCAGGTTAAACGTAGCCCAAAAAGATGGCTCAATAAAATCAATCACATATCCCCACCGGAGACGATCCAGGAGGTTTCCCCAGGCACCAGCCAGAAAAAGCGAGACCCCCATAAGGGAAAATGGTGATACCTTTCGAGATCTCACCACCCATATCAAAAGCGCAATACTCAGACCTATGGTGATGGAAAATATTCCCCACCGACTGAGGATGACCAAACCAAAGGCGCTGCCAATGTTGTGACGCAAGCGCAACTCCAGAACTCCCATCCAGAGAGGAATGGACCGTTCCTGAAGATTTTTCAAGGCCCAGTGTTTGGTAATTTGGTCCAAAAAAAGACCCAAACCGAACACCAGCAGAAAATGTGTCCACTTTCTCCTCATCAGGACCTTCGCATCCTACCTTCGTCTTTAAGGTCTTTCAGCGAAAAACGAGCAATTTCTCCTCCTTCCTCTTTCTCCACTTTCACCGTTCCCTTTTTATCCTGCTCCATGACCTCCCACTCCTGACCTTTCCATTCAATACTTTCCATGAAAGTCTGCAAAAGCGATTTGAAACGGATCTGAAAGAGGCGATACTTTTCGAGTAGCTCATTGTACCCTGCCTCAATGTCCTTCTTCCTAGCCATTGCTTCTTCTACAATCTTATAGGCCTTCATTTCGGCCTCTTCCACAATCATGGCTGCCTCTTTCCTGGCCAGTTCCTTTTCAACCTCCAGCTGTTTTTTCCACTCCTCTATCTGAGCATCAATTCTTTTCAGGTATTCTTCTTTTTCGACTAACTTTCTTTTAAGTTCCCGGTTTTCCTGCAAAATTTTCTCTTTCTCTTCTAAAAGCGTTTCCCATCGAGAGGCCAGTTCTTCCAGAAATTCCCGGACTTCTGCCTCACTATACCCCCGAAAGGAACGACTAAAATCCACTTCCAGAATGTCCTCGGGTTTTAAATCCATCGCTCATCACCCCATTTCCACAAACAACTTCGCTAAACGCCCGTACGCCTCTTCAAAACCCTCCATGACAATACCCTTAAAACCCCTCTTTTCCAGAGCCTTGACACCGGCAATAGTAGTACCACCCGGAGAAGCTACCAGATTTTTAAAATGCGCAGGGTGTAAACCTTTGGCCTTGAGGAGCGCAGCGGTACCCAAAACCGTTTGCAGAGCAACCTTGAGACTCGTTTCCCAGGTAATACCCATGGCCACACCTTCATCCATCATTCCTTCAATGAACATGGCCACCATCCCAGGACCACTCCCACTCAATGCGGTGAAGTAACCCAGATTCTCTTCCGGAGTCTCAAAAATCCACCCCAGAGAAGAAAAGAGAAACAGAAGCTCTTCGCGCTCTGAGAGAGGAACCGAGTCCGAAAAACAAATCGGCACCACCCCCTCCCCTACTTCCACACAGAGGTTGGGCATCAAACGAACCACTTTTGCTTCTTCAAAGAGAACCTCGCGCCACTTCCTGATAGAAAATCCGGCCACCACCGAAATAAAGGTGGCGTTTCTGAAATGTTGCAACGTCCTGGCAAGCTCCTCAACGTTTTTCGGTTTCACGGCTATAAAAACAAAACGCGGAGCAAGCTCCCCGAATGTCTGCACACTGGTAAGACCCAGTTCTTTTGCTAACCCCTGGGACCGCTCTGGCAAAACATCGTACAGGAGAAAACGGAACTTTTTGTGCCAGTTGTCCCGCCAGAGCCCCCGCACCAGGGCACTACCCATATTTCCGCACCCTACAAAGAGTATCGAATCGGACAAATTACTTCACCCTCTCTCCAAAGAGAACCCTTCCTAACCTGAGCATCGTAGCCCCTTCCAGGATGGCCCAGTGAAAGTCGTCACTCATCCCCATCGAGAGTTCCCGAACTTCATTTTTCAGGATGCCTCTTTTATTGACCTCATCACGAAGCATCCTTAATTTTCCAAAAGCCGTCCTTACCGCACGTTCATCCGCCTGAGGACCTATGGTCATGAAACCAACCACCCGAATGCGAGGCCACAAGGAAACACTTTCCAGGAAAGGAAAGAGGTCTTTTTCAAAAACGCCGCCCTGAGTTTCCCGACCGGTAAGATTCACCTGAACGAAAATAGGATAATCCTCCCGACCCAAATTTTCAAGTTCCTGAACTATTTTGGTGACCACTTCCGGTCTATCCACCGACTGGATTACCTGAAAATGCCTGACCACCTTCCTGGTCTTGTTCGTTTGTAAACGTCCTACAAAATGCCACTCCAATCCCTCTTCTGAAAAGCGAGACATCTTCAGGAGCGCTTCCTGAAGGCGATTCTCCCCAAAACGGGAAAGACCACTCATCAACGCTTCTTGAATTTTTTCTTCCCCGACGCCTTTGGTGATGGCCACAATGGTAATTTCTTCTACCCTTCTGCCCGCTTTCTGACAGAAAAAATCAATTTTTTCTCTCACCTGCTCCAGATTCTCTTTCACCCCATCACCGTTCCCTCCTCAATTCAAAACCATACTCCACGGTCGCACTTCTCCCCTCCAGGGGAAACGAGGCCATTCTTCAGGGTCCCGCTTCAATTCTTGAAGCGCCCTTCGCCACGCAGCGAAGTTTCCTCCCCGATGCAAAACCTCGGGTATTTTTTCGGCCAGTAACCGGTCTCCCCGAGAAAGCAATAATTCCAGAAACGCAAAACGGGGACTTTCCCCGGAAACCTCTACTCCAAACTTTCGCAGGCCCCTTTCAAACATTTCCTTTTCCCTCTTCCAAACCGCAAGAGACGGCGGCACCAAATCCTGTAAAAGAGTATGGGGCTTTGGAACGAGAAAACTGTACGAAACGGCCATCCTGGTGGAAGGAACGGTCACCATGATTTTTTGCAGAAATTCCAGGTCTTCTTCCACTCCACCGCCAGGCTTTCCCAAAATGAAATAGAGTTTGATTCTGTCAAAACCCACTTTCACCGCCTGCTCAACAAGTTCTTTCCACTCCTCATTCTGGAGACCCTTACCCAAAAATCTTCGTAATCTGCAACTACCACTTTCGGGAGCAATGGTCAGGGTACGCAGCCCCCCTCTACGGAGAAGAGTGAGGAGAGATTGGTTCTCCCGTAACCGCAAGCCCGAAAGCGAAGAACAGGTTAACTCCTTCTGATGCACCATGAGGTAACGGAGGAGCTCTTCCAGCTCCGGATAGCTGAGCACATCCGAACCCACGAGGCCAATCCTATCGGTCCACCCAGAAACGTTTTCTAACATCCTCTGGACCAGCTGGAAGGAACGCTGGCGGAGGGGGGAGTACAGATATCTTCCAGCACAGAACCGGCATCGATATGCACATCCACGGTTGACTTCGATGAGTGCTGTCTCACGAAAATATGCCGAGGGAGCATAGATAAAGGTCCTGGTCTCGAAAAGCTCAAGATTTGTGACCTGCCTCAAAACCGGAAAAAAGAATCCCTCCTGCTTTTCAAATCCCACCAAATCCCCATCCCGGTATATGGGGATCACTCCCTCTGGAACATAAACCCCTGGCAGGGAAGAAAGCGTCTTTTTCATTTCCAGGCGAGGCATTCCGTTTCGCTTTCCCTCTCTCCACAGAGCGAGGATTTGAGGGAAAATCTCCTCTCCTTCTCCGATGAAGGCGAAATCAACAAAGGGGGCCACGATCTCCGGATTCAGGGTCACCAGAGGCCCACCGACAATCACCCAGGGATCATTTTCATCTCTCTGATGGGTAAAAAGGGGGATTCTCCCTTCCTGCAGGAAGGTAACCAGGCGAAAAACGTCGAGTTCAAAGGATAAACTAAAAGCCAGCACATCAAAAGAAGCAAGTGAGACACCGGTTTCAACCGAAAAAGGACCCGAAGCAGAAAAGAATCTTTCTCCCCGCCAGTAAGGCGCCTCGAAAACGAGGCGCAAAAGAGATTGATAGCCGAGGTTCGCCATTCCCCAGGCATAATCCCCCGGGAAACAAACCGCCAGCCGGAAATCTCCCACTTTCTGAACCAGAGGAAGCCCCTTCTCTGTACTCAATAACAGATTGGCATCCCGCGCCATCCAGGAAAACTACTGTTTCCGCAGAAAAGTTGGGAAATCAAGATCCCCAGGGGAAAAGGAATCAGAAAAAAGTTCTCTTTCCTGCTCCTTCCCCTTTTCCACTTTCCCCTCTCCGAAACCTGTAGCGATGACCGTCACCTCGATTTCCTCTTTCATCTTTTCATCGATCACTGCCCCAAAGATGATATTTGCTTCCTGGGAAGCCGTCTGACTGATGATCTCTGCTACCCGGTTAACTTCCCAGAGCCCCAGATTTGGCCCACCGGTGATATTGAAGAGGATTCCCTTTGCCCCTTCAAATGGCGTTTCAAGGAGAGGACTGCGAACCGCCATCTGAGCCGCCTCTTTTGCTCTTCCCTCTCCGCTCGCCCTTCCAATGCCCATAAGAGAGGTGCCGGCGTTTTCCATGATCGCCTTGACATCGGCGAAATCCAGATTGATAATCCCCGGTACGTTAATCAGGTCAGAAATACTCCGGATTCCCTGCAAGAGAACATCGTCAACCATTTGAAAAGCTTCCACTACCGAAGTTGAGGTATCAATAATCTTCAGCAAACGGTCATTCGGAATCACGATCAGCGCATCGACGTTTTTTTGGAGAAGAGCAATACCTTCTTCGGCCTGACGCATGCGTTTCTTTCCTTCGAAAGAGAAGGGTTTGGTAACCACTCCGATGGTGAGCACCCCCAGCTCCCTCGCCACCGAAGCAACCACCGGGGCGCCACCGGTACCTGTGCCCCCACCCATACCGGCGGTAACAAAAACCATGTCCACTCCTTCCAGAAGCTTAAAAAGTTTATCTTTATCTTCTTCTGCAGCCCTCCGACCAATCTCCGGATTGGCCCCCGCTCCCAAGCCCCGGGTCAATTTTGCCCCAATCTGGAGTTTTATGTCGGCCAGAGACTTTTTGAGCACCTGGGTATCGGTATTGATGGCTACAAAGGTAACCCCCTTCAACCCCGCTCTGATCATCCGATTTACCGCGTTTCCTCCTCCACCCCCGACACCGATGACTTTAATGTTAACTACCCCATTGTTGACACTTTTACCCTGAAACGACATTTTTCATACCTCCAGTACTCAGCCAATCATGAAGAAGTCCTTCAACCAGCTGATAATCTTTGAACCCTTATTTTCAAGGGTCAGAATAAGCGCATTCATATCCTTTCGTTCCGATTTCTCCCAAAAAGCGAATTGCAACAAGCCACAGGCAACAGAAAAAATGGGATTCGATATACTCTGGACCATACCAACATAATTCTTACTATCTGGATAACCAATTCTTGCCGGAAGCTTTAAAAAGGAGGAGGCAAAATCGGCAATACTTTCCAAAAGGGCCGAACCACCGGTGATAACCACGCCTCCCCGCAAGAAAGAGAAGAGTCCCGAAGCTTTCATTTCTCTTCCCAGAAGGAGGAAGATCTCTTTGATCCTTGCCTCGATAATCTTACAAACATATTTTCTCTCCACGGTCTTCAGCGATGAAGAACCCAGGTCTCGCACCTCTACTAACTCATCATCCTGAATGTGACTGCTAAAAGCACACCCGTAGCTCAGTTTCACTCTTTCCGCTTCGTCACGATACGTACGCATACCGATGGCCAGATCCGAAGTCAGATGTTCTCCGCCTACCGGAATGATCCTGGAGTACCGGACAGCTCCTCCATAGAACAGAGTTAAATCGGTGGTACCACCACCGATATCGACCAAAGCGGTGCCCATCTCTTTCTCCATGGGGGTTAACACTGCCAACGACGAAGCCAGAGGTTGAAAGATGGCCTGAGTAATCTCAAGGCCTGCCTGGCGAAAAACCTTGACAAAACTCTGAAACTGATTCTCCTGCGCAAGCACGAGATGCACCCGGGCCTTCAGTTTAGAGGCTACCATGCCTACCGGGTCCACCACGCTGGTTTCATCATCCAGCAGGTACTCCTGGGGGAGTATATGAATAACCTTCCGAGCCGTCAGGTCCACCTTTGCCCTGGAACCCTCTACCACATGGGCCACATCCTTACTGGTAATTTCCCTTCCATTTTTACCGAGAAAAATTTCGCTCTCTAAATTCAAGGAGAGCACGTAATCTCCTGAAATTCCCACGTATATATCATCAGGAACCACTTTGGCGATCTCCACCGCCAGGGCAAAAGATTCACGCACTGCCTCTGAAACCTGACCGATATCAACAATCTTACCCTTTTTGATCCCCCTCGAACTACTCAAACCCACCCCCAGAATTTCAATGGCTGAACCCTTTTTACGCCCTATTAAAGTGCACACCTTACTCGTTCCTATATCAATCGCTCCTACCAGCGACGCTCCTCCACTTCTCATAAACGCCACGCCTTCTATTGACTTTCTCCGGTTATAATGGCAATGTCCTCACCGGCCTGTAAATCAAAGCCAAAAATCCTTAGGGAACGGATTTTAACTTCTCGTAAATAAGGCCTCAACAAACTGGCTTTGTTTTTTAAATTCAGTGCCCCGCCACATTTGATAACTATACCATTTCGAAGCCGAAGAATAAACAGTCGTTCTCCTGTCACCCTGATCTCCTCAAGGGGATAATCAAACGCACCCTTCCAGACCGCCACCAGGGCAAGAACTTCCTTCAGTAAATCTTCATATTCTGGAGAATATCGGTACTTTTCCAGTTCTCTCACTGTCACCACCTGAGGTTGCAACTCCCTCAGACAGGGCACTTCCACTCCCTCTTCGTCAAGGCACACAAACCCCGCGCTCGTTTCCAGGGCAATTTCCGGTTTCCGCTCCTCAATCCTTATCCTCACGGTATGCGGAAAAATCTTTTTCACTTCCACCCTTTTTACTCCGGATACATTTTCAAGCACCTGTCCGAGCTCCCAGGAGCGAACCCCAAAAATGCTCTTTCCCTTTAACCCTTCAAGATGCCGCATCAAGCGTTCTCCCAAGAGCTCGTGATTACCTTCAATCTCGAGAGTGGTTATCTCAAACAGTCCACTCCGGAAGATCAAGCCGAATATTCCAAAAGAAACAAAACCCAGAAAAAGGTAAAAAAAAAGATTTCCCGGAAAAGCTTTGCCTTTTTCCAGATCATTGCCACACTTCCACTTCGTTTTCTAACCAGACACCCTTTTCACGATAAATCTCTTTCCGAATCCACTCCATAAGCCCCTCTACCTGTGAAGCGGTAGCGTTCCCTAAATTGACAATAAAGTTAGCGTGCTTTGGAGAAACCTGAGCCTGGCCTAAACGCAACCCTTTAAATCCCATTCCCTCTATAAGGCGTGCTGCGTAATCCCCAGGAGGGTTCCGAAAAATGCTCCCGGCCGAAGGTCGGTCGAGGGGTTGGGCGTTCTTTCGGAGATAGGAAAATCTCTTGATCATTTCCCGAGACCGATCCGGTTCTTGAGGGAAAAGCTGCAAAACGACCCTAAGAATCACAGCTTTTTCCTGCTTCAGGTCAGAATACCTGTAAGAAAAATTAATTTTTTCTCGCTCCTTCCACTCTCTCTGACCCTCTCCATTTCTCCATAGCACTTTCTCCACCAGATTTCCTACCTCTCCTCCAAAGCATCCGGCATTTAAAAGCACCGCTCCCCCTACCGTTCCCGGAACTCCAAACAGAAATTCGCAACCACCCAATCCCTGCCGGACGCAAAACTCAACCGCTTCCTGAAGGGAAGTTCCGGCTCCGAGTTCCACCCGGGTCTCATCAAGTCTTTTGACAGTGGCAAAATCACCTCGCAAACGAAGAACCACACCGTCAAATCCAAGATCCCTCACCAGGATATTCGAGCCCCGCCCCAGAATGCGCCAGGGAATCCCATAGACCTCACACAGAGCAATAACCTCTTCAAGCTGTTCATCATTTCGCACATCAAGAAGGGCAAAGACCCGTCCTCCAATTCGGAAGGTGGTAAAATGCCTCATTTCCGGTTGCAACTCTATTGTAAGGCCCTTTATTCTTTGAAGTCTCTCTTTTGCCCCTTCCCATCTTTTCCACAGAGCATTGCACCAACTCTCCATACGTCACCTGCACCCATCGTAATCACCATGTCTCCCATCTGCAAAACCCTTTGACATTCCATCACTGCTTCTTCAAGGCTTCCTGCCAATGCTACCCGTTCAAATCCCTGCTGCACCATTTCCTGATAAACGAGCCCGGTGGAAACCCCGGGAATCGGTTCCTCATTCGCCGAGTACAGTGGGACCAGAACAACATGATGCGCTTTTTGCAAAACTTCAGCCATCTCCCGGTAGAGTCTCCTGGTCCTGGTATAGCGATGGGGTTGAAACACCACTACCACCTTTCCCGAAGCACACTTCAAAGCAGCATCCAAAACGACTCGCATCTCGGTGGGATGGTGCGCGTAGTCATCCACCACCAGGGCTCCTTGAAACATTCCCACCCTCTCAAAACGCCTCTTAACACCTCGAAAAGTAGCCAGAGCCTCGCAAATATGACCTACGTCTATGCCCAGCTCCACACCAACAGCGATACAGGCAAGAGCATTTTCTACATTATGGACACCCGGAAGGTTGAGACAGAAGTCACCGATTCGTTTTCCTTCTCGAAAGACCTCAAAAACAAATCCATCCTTCCTTTCGTCCACGATTCTACCTCGAAAACCGACCTGCTCATTCTCGAGCCCATAGGTAAAGACCCTCGAAAGGGGCTTTCTCTTGAGGATATCCACCACATTGGGGTGGTCTCCACAGACCACCCCGAAGCCCTCCGGCTTTAAACCCTCCAGAAAGGCGACAAAAGCGTTTTTTTCGCTTTCCATGTCGCCATAAAACTCCAGATGGTCATCTTCGATATTGGTAACCACCGCACAGAAGGGGGAAAGTTTCAAAAAAGAACCATCACTCTCATCAGCTTCGGCAACAAAGAATTCCCCCTTCCCCCCCTTGGCATTACCTCCAATGTCTTCTAGCTCTCCTCCGATCAAAACGGTCGGCTCCAGACCGGCAACCTCAAGGAGCAGGGAAATCATGGAAGTGGTGGTGGTTTTACCATGCGTACCTGCCACGGCAATTCCCTTTTTGCGATTCAAAAGGAACGCCAGCATCTCTCCCCGATGAATGACCAAAAGGTTCAGCTTCCTTGCTTCCTGCAGCTCCTCATTACTTTCGGGAATGGCAGAAGAAACAACCACCGCTTCGGTTTCCCGTACCCGTTCTCGATTATGACCGACAAAGACCTGGACACCTCTCGCTCGCAGGCGAGCGGTAGCCTCATTTTCCACCAAATCCGAACCGCTGACACAATACCCCGCCTCCTGCGCCAGTAGTGCCAGGCCGCTCATCCCGGTGCCACCAATACCAATAAAATGAAGACGGAGCGGTAATCTTTCCAAACTAATACCCGGTTTTGGAATCAATGTTTTTTCTCCTCTCTCGCAAAATATCTTCCACGATTTCCTGCGCAACGATGGAAGCGGCGTCCTTCAAATACTGAATATCTCTTGAACGGGAATTTTCCCAATCCAGCATCCTGCGAATCTTTTCGGCCAGAATACTTGGAGTTAATTCGCGTTCCTCCACAATCTCCACAGGTTGCTGTTTTTGCAACCACAGAGCATTATAAACCTGGTGCGATTCTGTGGCCTCGGCATACGGAACCAGAATACTGGGCAAACCAAAAAAGAAGAGCTCAAAAACGGTATTCGCCCCGGCCCTGCAGATGGCCAAATCCGAAGCCGCATAAGCTATACCCGGATGGGAGAGAAAAGAATAAACAAGATAGGGAAAGGGAAATTTTTGGGCTTTTTCCTGTACCTGCACAAAGTTCTCCTTTCCGGTCAGGTGAATCACCTGAATGGTATCTCCATCCAAAAAATGTAAAGCCTGGAGGAAGCTTTCGTTAATAATCGCCGAGCCCCTACTCCCCCCCATAACCAGAACAGTCCGGCGCTCCGGTTTCAGGCCCAATTCCTTTCGAGCTTCCTCTCTTTTTCCTTTCCAATCCATAACTTCCTTTCGCAAAGGGTTACCGGCAACCTTGACCCTTTTACAGCCGGTCAGATAAGAAACCGTCTCCTGGGTGGAAACAAAAACTTTTCTGGCCCACCGGGCCACAATCCGATTCGCAAGTCCAGGATACACGTTCTGCTCGTGAACGTAAATAGGCACTCTCAAGAACCGAGCCCACAACCCTCCCAGGAGAGAAAGGTAGCTTCCCATGGCCAAAAACGCCCGAGGTCGGTAACGAAAAAAGTACCACCCTCCTAAAAGAAATCCTAACAGATTTTCTCCCAAAAGGCGGAAAAAATGCCAGCCAAAGCGACGATTCCAGCCTCGAGCTACAAGATAAACCATTTTAAAACCACTACCATGGACGAGCTCTTTTTCCATGCCTCTCTTCGTTCCCAGAAAGATTATATCCCAACCAACTCTTTTCTGGATTTCCAGAGCGATACAGAGAGAAGGAAACACGTGCCCTCCCGTTCCACCTCCGGCAATGAAGATACACGGCTTCACTGCTTTTCGTCTTCCTCCCGGTTACGAGCGATGTTAAACAGAACCCCTATACCGGTCAAAAGAACCAGCAAGGAAGAATTCCCATAGCTCACCAGAGGAAAAGTAATCCCGGTGATGGGAAAGAGACGCAAAACCGCACCCATATTCACAAAAGCCTGAATGATGATCATTGCTACGATTCCCATGGCCACCAGACATCGAAACTCGTCTTTCGCGCCCAAGGCGATTCTCCACCCTCTCCAGAGAATTATAACCAATAGTACTATGAGTGACAAAGTGCCTAAAAGACCCAGCTCTTCCCCCACTATAGCGTAAATGAAGTCCGTATGCCTATCGGGTAAAAAGAAAAATTTCTGCCGGCTTTCACCCAAACCCCTCCCCCAAATACCTCCCGCACCAAGGGCAATTAAAGACTGAATGACATGAAAACCCTTTCCCAATGGATCTTTCCAGGGATCCAGAAAAGCAACAAAGCGATCCTGCCAGTATTCCTTTCCCCTTACCAGAATCAGAAATATCCCGGTGGGCGTAAGAACCGCCCAGACCAGGAGAAGATGTAATACCCGTCCTCCACCCAAAAAGAGCATCACAAAAGTAAGGAAAAGGAGAAAAATGGCGGTCCCAAGATTTGGTTCCATCAAAACCAAAAGACAAATCATGCCTACGATCACAAAAAAGGGGACCACGCCCCGCCAGAAATCCTCAACCCGATCCCGGTAAGTGGTCAATGCATCAGCCATGTACAGGATGATAACCAGCTTCGCCAGCTCCGAAGGCTGGAAGTTGAAAATTCCCAGGTTGATCCACCGGTTAACCCCTGCTCCCTGCCGGCCTATGCCGGGAACGAAAACCAGCACCAGCAATACAAACGTCAAGAGAAGCAAAAGTTTACTCTGCTTGCGCAAGTGCGAGAGAGGAAAAAAGCTGGCCACGGCTCCGGCAAGGAGTCCCAACACTATCCCCAGAAAATGCCTCTGGACGAAATAGAAAACGTCCCCGTAAGCGTACCACCCCGTGGTCATGCTGGCACTGAAAACCATGACGGTACCAAATAAAAGGAGAATCATCACCGACCAGAAAAGCCAGGGATCGATCTCCCACCACCATTTGGCCCTTCTCTCTGTATCGGCGATATAGGGAAAAACGCTCTTAAAGAAGATCATGAGACCTCCCGAACAACAAGTTCTCGAAAATGTGCTCCTCGCTCTTCGAAATCCTTATACTGATCCCAACTGGTGCAGGCCGGCGAAAGAAGAACGACATCGCCCCGACGGGCAACTTTTTTTGCTACTGCCACCGCTTCCGGAAGAGAAGAGACGAGATGCACCGGCAAATCTGGAGGAATAAAACGGGCAATCAAAGAGCGCGACACACCGTATATAATGACTTCCTTAATCTTTCCGGAACCAAAAACATCCACCAACTCCGAAAAATCGTCAATCTTCGCCTTACCACCCAGGATGAGAATCAGAGGACCCCCCAACGCCTCTACAGCTACCCTCGTTGCTGCAGGAGTGGTGGATTTGGAATCGTTGAAATAGTTGACCCCATCCACACAGCCTACCCATTCCAGCCGGTGCGGTAAACCACGAAAATCACTCACTGCCTCTGCAACAAGGTCCTCGCCAACGCCAATCGTTCGTGCCACCGCCACGGCCACAAGCAGATTCTCCCAGTTATGTTTACCTGGCAAAGAATATTGCTCCAAAGAGAGAACTTCCCTGGCCTGGGCCCTGACCTCCCATATTTTTCCTCCCTGGATATAGAATCCCTCCTGTAACCGCTTCGACACCGCCACCGGGACAATTCGTGCCTTCATACCCTTCACCAAACGGGTTTGCCATCCGGGACTGGTAAAATTCAGAATGCCGATGTCTTCTTTTCTCTGATTTTCGAAAATCCTACTCTTGGCCCGAAAATATCGCTCCAGGGTCTGGTGGTAATCCAGATGGTTCGCAAAAAGATTCAGAAAGGTAGCGATGTGGAAGCGAGCGGTAGTGATGCGTTCTAACTGAAAACTGCTTAACTCTACCACTCCCCAGTCCCATCTGGTTGGAGTTTCCAGACTTTCCGTGAGAGCGGTACCAAAGTTACCACCCACAAATACCGAGAAACCGGCTCGGCCAAGGATATGTCCGATTAAAGCTACGGTGGTACTCTTCCCGCATGACCCTGTAACCCCAATAAGGGGGAAAGTAACGAGCCTTGCGGCAAATTCAATCTCACTCACCACCGGTATCCCCTTTTCCATCAGGAGAGAGAAAAGAGGGTGGTGGGGAGGAAAGCCGGGGCTGGCGATACACTCCTTTATCGGAGCAAAATCGCAACCGGCAAGTTCCGCGGAGGGAACAAACCGAAAGAGTGGGTGACTCGCAAATTCTTCTGGAACTGAATCCCAGGACAAACGATCATCGGTCACAATTACCGTTTCTCCACAGGTAAGAAGATAGCGTGTTACCGCACTGCCAGTTCTTCCCAGACCCAAAACCAGAAAAGACATCTTTTCACCTACCCATTCCCCAAAAAGCGCAGAGAACACCCAAAAACTGCACGATCCAAAAACGAACCGTGATCTGACTCTCCTTCATCCCTCTCAATTCAAAATGGTGATGGAGGGGACTCATAAGAAAAATGCGCCTCTTGAAAAACTTAAACGAAGCCACCTGTAAAACTACCGATAACGTATCGATCACGAACACGATACCGGCAAAAATCAGAAAGAGTGAGTGCCCGGAAATAAGTGCCAGAATCCCCATGAGCGCTCCCAGGGGAAGTGAACCGGAATCACCCATAAAGATGCGAGCCGGCCAGAAATTGAACCACAAAAAAGAAAGTAAGGCCCCTATCGTGGCTCCGGAAAGACCTGCAATGCCCGGTCGACCAATTTGCAGGGAAAGTAGGGCAAAAAAAGTAAAACTCAAGATGCCACATCCCCCTGCCAGGCCATCAAGCCCGTCGACAATATTAAAAGCATTGACTGCAGCAACAACAACGAGAACACCATACCAGAAAAACACCGTCGGTCCAAGTTCCACCACTCTGGCCGAAAAAGGCAATAAAACCCGGTGAGGAAAAAGAGAGAAGCCCCAGAAAAGAATACCGGCACCTCCTAAAACCTGGAAGAGAAACTTATAGCGGGCCTTGATGCCCCATGGTTTTCCCCAAAGGCTCTTCAAGAAATCATCCCAAAAACCCAAAAAGAAGAACCAGAGGAGAAAAAGGAAAATACCCTTTATGCTCCTATCAAAGTAACTACTGGCAAGAAGCCCCATCAGGATCGCTACAATGATTACCACCCCACCCATGGTAGGGGTGTTTTCCTTATGCAGGTGAAGGTTCGGCCCCTCTTTCTTAATCTTCTGACCTAAAGCTCTGGATTTCTGCCATCGGATGAAAAGGGGGAAACAAAATATCCCTACCAGAAAAGACACCACCACCGGCCGAGAAAGACACTGCCACTCAATCATGGCCCTCTCTCCACTCCTCTGGAATTGCGTTTTCCATACCCATGCCCCTTGACCCCTTGAAAAGCACCACCCAGCGTGAGCAGGTAGAGAAACGCTTCGCAAGAAAACGCTGAATTTCCCGGTGAGAAGAAAACCACCGGAAAAAACCATCTGCCAGTTCCTTCGGGAATTCCCGCTCGGCAACTTCTCGAAAACAAGGACCAAAAAGAACCACCCCTGAAAGGATGGGGGGCGTCACTGCTTCTCGTAAGACGAATCGGTGCGCCTGGGGAGCAAAGTTTCCCATTTCCAACATATCCCCTGCCACCAGCCAGGCCTCGAAACCCTGCCGGACAAGAGTTTTCAGGGATTTCAGCGCTTTTCGATAGGAAAGAGGGTTGGCATTATAGGAGTCGTCAATGACCACTCCACCCCGGTAGAAAAAGTAGTTCCCCCTACCGGGAAGAGGTTTCCAATTGTACAGCACTTCCTGCACCACTTTCGTTGATGCACCCCACTCCAGGGCAAGATGCAGCGCCGGTAAAAACGACACCAGTTCATCCTCAAAAAGTACCGGAGCAGTAAAGAAGAAGTCCCGGTCTTCCCAGCGGATCGAGAAATCCGCCTGCCATTGTGGTAACCGGAGAGCAAAACGCGAAAGGAAGAGCTGGTTACTCGGTTGAATACCAAAAGAAATCACCCTCCTTCCCTCCTGCCTCAGAAGTTTGAAAAGAGGCATAGCCTGGGGAGAATCGCCGTTGAGATACACACAATGTGTTTGGGAAGTAACGAGCTTGCTCTTTTCCTCCACCACTTTCTCGACGCTCTCCAGTCCCTCCAGGTGTCCCTCACCAAAGGCAGTAAAAATAACCGTCCCAGGTTCGATAATCTCGGCAAGCTCCTCCATCTCTCCGGTTCTGCTGATACCCGCTTCCACGATGGCCGCCTGGCTGTGCTCTGAAAAATTGGCTAAAGCACAGGATACCCCAATGGCAGTATTAAAACTCTGGGGAGTGATTTCTACCGAAAAATTTCTCTTCAAGAGAGCACCAAGGATATGTTTGCAGGTAGTTTTACCGACAGTACCGGTAATGGCAATCTTTTCTCCCTGAAATCGCTGTGAAGCAGTTTTCCCCAGGGACTTCAGGGCCGCCAGGGTGCTCTCTACCCGAAAAAGAGTGCCATTTTTAGATCCCAGCGGCAAAAGTGGGATTTTCTCTACCAGAGCCCCCCAGACCCCATTTTCAAAAGCTTGAGACACAAAAAAGTGTCCGTCGGTTTTCGCTCCCCGTAAAGCCACAAAGAGCTGCCCCTCCCGACAAAAACGGCTATCGATAGCCACTCCGTCGAAAAAAGGATGTTCACCTTCCCGGACTATGCAGGCCTCGGTAACTTCCCGGACTTCCCCTGGCGTAAATTTCATTTTCTTTCCTCCAGCAACCGTTTTGCCACCCAATAATCACTGTGCGGGAGCACAACCCCATCATAAACCTGGAAACGTTCCGGACCTTTCCCGGCCAGGAAAACCACATCACCCTCCCGGGCTATTTCGATGGCTTTCCGGATCGCCTCTACCCGATCCAGAATCACCTCATAGTGGAGTTCTTTCTCCCGTGCCACTCGTTCTACACCCTCCAGAGCATCACGCGCGGTCTGCTCCGGATTCTCTCCCCGGGGATTATCGGTGGTAATGATACACCAGTCGCTGTAACGGGCTACGGTCTCCCCCATAATCGGCCTTTTTTTTCGGTCTCTCTCCCCTCCACACCCAAAAACCGCAATAATCGCTCCTCCGGTTAATTCCCGGATGGTGGAGAGGGTATTGGCCAGACCATGCCAGTTATGGGCAAAATCCACGATAACTGCAAAATTCTGTCCGGCATCCACAAACTCCCATCTTCCCGGAACCCGTTGACAGACCTTTAGACCCTCTCTTATCGCTTCCCGGTCGATACCCTGCGATAAGGCCAGAGTGATTGCCCCTAAGGCATTGTACACATTATATCGGCCGGTCAAAGCCGTCTCCACCGTCATCGTTCCCCAGGGGGTGAATACCCGAAACCGGGAGTGCCGCAAAGAAAAATGCATCTCACTTGCCCGGACATCCACGCCTTCCCCCAGACCATAGGTGAGATAGGGAATACCCAACCCCTGAACCATCCGCACGCACTGCTCGTCATCACCGTTGGCAATGGCCACCCTCGGATAACCTTTGGCCAAGTTCTTGGTTACCTTTTCAAAAAGTTTCTTTTTGCTATTGAAGTAATGTTCAAAGGTCCGGTGGAATTCGAGGTGCTCAGGTACCAGATTGGTTATCACCGCGGCGTCGAATCGGACTCCCTCTACTCTTCCAATCGCCAGACCATGAGAAGAAACTTCCATAACCACGTTGCCAATGCCTATACTACGCATCATATGGAGATGATGGAAAATCCGCAGGGATTCTTCGGTAGTGTTCACGGATTCCATTTCCCAGGGACCCACCAGATTGCGGACGGTGGTGAGAAGACCACATGGCAAACCGCTTCTCTCGAAGATACTGCGGGCCAAAAAACAGGTGGTGGTTTTCCCATTCGTCCCGGTAATCCCCATGACCCGCAGATGTCGGGAAGGATCCTGATAGAAAAGATTAGAAACCAGCGCCAGAGCTCGTCTCCCGTCCGGAACCAGAATCCAGGAAACCAATCCAGAGAATTTCCGGAGAGCGTCCTGCCGCTCTCCAACCACGAGCACTGCCCCGTTTTTTAAAGCCTCGGCAAGATAAAGATGTCCATCAGTATTGGAACCACAGAGCGCGAAAAATACGTAACCCGGACACACCGATCTCGAATCGAAAGCAATACCCCTGATACCAAGTGATGCATCATCAATACGCGCTTCCACATAGGGAAGGACCGATAAAATATCCCTGATCTTCATCAAAATACTCTCACCTCAGCATCCTTCGATATTATACCAGCATAATCGATGATGTTGAGGGCAATTTCCCGGAACACCGGTGCAGCAATGTCGCCACCATAGTATTCACCCTGAGGTTCGTCAAGCATGACCAGAATACCAAAACGGGGCTCGGGAAGAGGGAAAAAACCCACAAAAGAAGAATAAAACTTTCCCGGTGCATAGCGGCCGCTGGTGTCAACCTTTTGTCCGGTTCCGGTTTTTCCGGCAATCCGGTAACCTTCAATAAAGGCCCTCTTACCCGTTCCCTTTTCCACCGCTTTTTCCATCATCCCCAACACCATTGCAGCGGTTTTTTCCGAAACAACCCGTTTGAGGGGGGTTACCGGAAACTCTTCGACCACTTTACCACCCACTCCTACGATCCGCGACACAAGCCGCGGCTTCATGAGGATACCCTTATTGGCCAGTGCAGAAAGCGCCTTCAGGAGCTGGAGCGGAGTAACCATCATTTCCTGTCCAATGGGAATGGCACCGAGGGAGAGGAGAGACCATTCCTTTGGCGGTCGCAAAAGGCCCCGTTCTTCACCGGGCATCCCAATGCCGCTTGCCTCTCCCAGGCCGAAATCCTTGAGGTACGCGTAAAGTTTGTTTTCCTGGATTTTCCGGGCAATCTCGATTATACCCACATTACAGGAATTGATGATGATGTCTTCCAGGGTCTGCGCTCCATGCGCTTTGATATCCCGAACCCGGTGGTTGTGCACCATAATAGAACCGGAGCAGAAAAATTGATCGTTCAAATTAACCACTTTTTCCTCCAGTGCTGCAGCCATGACCAGAGGTTTTACGGTAGAACCGGGTTCAAACACCATTTCAAAAGCCAGATTACGGAAGCACGACGATTCGTACTGTGAGAAGTAGCGGTTATCATAGGAGGGGCGAGAGGCTACAGCCAAAATATCACCGCTACGGGGGTCATTCACAATGATGATTCCTCGCCGGGCTCTGGTTCTCTCCATGGCTGCATCCAGAGCTTTTTCCACAAAAAACTGGATATTGGCATCGATGGTCAGTACTACATCGTTACCCGGACGGGGAGGACTGTGTTTAGCACTCAGCGGTATTTCCCCTCCCAGGGCGTCCCTTTCAAAAGCACTGTACCCTTTGTCCCCCCGCAAGTACGAGTCGAAGGCGAATTCAATTCCCTCCAAGCCTTGGTTTTCAGAACCTACAAAACCCAGAACATTGCTGAGAAGGGGCGCTTTGGGGTAAAAACGCATGGTATCATTTTCCCAGTAAATCCCTTCCCACCTCTTTTGAAACAGCAGTTTCCCCAGGTAAAGTGGGACCTTGCGTTTCACCTCCATCCAGGTCGCTCCACTCGAGAGGGCCCTGGTTAGTTCTTCCTCATTCAAGGCGAGTGCCTGCGACAGTGACTGAGCAACTTCCTGGGGGTTCTTGACTCTCACCGGACAGGCAAAAATCGATATGGCCTCCAGATCCTTGGCCAGGACCTCACCATTACGGTCTAAAATCGAACCTCTTGGAGGAGGAACTTCGTTTAACGAAAACCGTGATACCAGTAAATCCCGATATCTCCCGGCCTGGAGTACCTGAACCGATACCAGCCTCCAGACCACGATCATTAAAAGAAGAAAGAGAAAAACGGCCAGAAAATTTGTCCGCTGGACAAATTTTCTGGGAATCATCTGGCCTTCCCCTCACCCCACTTTTCTTGATTCAAAGCCAGTTGTTTTTCACCTTCACCCACTCTGTTTCCGGCTACCACATAAACTACCTGCGCCGGCGACACCATGCCCAGGCGGTTTTCGGCAATCGTTTTGATCCGTTCTAACGAAGAAAGCTGAGCAATCTCCGTTTCCAGCCGGTTCTTTTCCGCCACCAGACTTTCCAGGGATTCCCTCTTGGACGCCGCCAAAAACGCCCTTTCTAAAAGAATCGCCTGCAAACTCAGGTGAAAAATGGCCCCCCCAAAACAGAGGAACAAACCGATGATACACCAGCTTTTTATCCTCTTCATTTTCTTCCCCCCCTATCTCGCCATTCTTTCAGCCACTCTCAGACGAGCGCTGCGAGCACGTGGATTCCTGGCCACCTCTTCTTTTGATGGTCGAAGAGGTTTTCTGGTACAAACCAGAAGTTCCGAACAATCTGCAAAAAACCGCTTGACTATCCGGTCTTCCAGAGAATGGTAACTCAAAACCACCACCCTCCCTTTTTCTTGCAAAAATTGGGGAATCTGTGCCAGCGCAAGGGTCAACTCCTCGAGCTCTCGATTGACAAAAATACGTAGCGCCATAAAGGTTCGAGTAGCAGGATGAATCTTTCCCCGGCGTGGCACCACCATTTCTACAATCTGTGCCAGTTGTCTGGTGGACTCGATACGCTCTTTCTTTCTCCCCTCCACAATGGCACGAGCAATGCGACGCGCATAACGTTCCTCTCCGTAATGGTAAATGAGGTCAGCAAGCTCCTTTTCGGAACAATGATTGACCACCCAGGAAGCGTCAAGTTTTTGGGTGGTATCCATACGCATGTCCAGAGGTCCATCTTTTTCAAAACTGAAACCCCGTTCGGCCTGGTCAAGGTGTAACGATGAAACACCCAGATCGAAAAGCATCCCTGAAACCCTATCAATACCGAGAGAAGCGAAAATTTCACCTATCCTTGAAAAGGGACCATGGACCAGTATTACCCGATCGGAGAACGACCGCAAATTTTCTCCGGCTACCCGAAGAGATTCCCGGTCCCTGTCAATGCCTAACAACTTTCCCGTTTCCTCTAACCGGTTTAAAATGGCCAGAGCATGCCCTCCCCCTCCTAAAGTGGCATCCACATAGATGCCGGAAGGATCGGTAATCAACCAGTTACACACTTCCTCGAGCATAACCGGACGGTGCAAAAGCTCAGCTGTCATGCGGAGGTTCTTCCATAACAATACTCTGCGTAATAGCTTCAAAGTTACCCTGTATTTTTCGGAAATAATCATCCCAGCTCTCCTCAGACCATACTTCCACACGATTGCCGACACCGAGCAGGACCACCTTGCTGTCTATCTGTGCGTACTTCCGAAGGTGCATGGGCACCATTACCCGCCCTTGAGGATCCACTTCCACCGCGGCGGCACTGGAAAGAAAAAGACGCATAAAATCGCGGGCGTCTTTCTGGGTGAGCGGTAACAAAGCAACTTTCCGGTAGAGTTTCTCCCATTCCTCCCGAGGATAAACGAAGATGCACGGCTCAATACCAGGGGTAAGATAAATGAGGTCCCCCAGTGCGCTCCGAAACTCGCTGGGGATCACGATTCGACCCTTCTTGTCCACAGTGTGGCGGTAATGGCTCAGAAACATGTTTCTTCCCCTTTGAACCACTTTGCTCCACAACCAACCACTATAAATCTTAAAATAGGTATCCGGAGAAAAAAATAGAATGTATGTTTTATTCCAGGAAGGATTTACAAGAGGGAAGGAGGCAACAATTACGGCAGGATGGTTTTTCTTCCCTTTTCACCGTGGAGAGCCAGCACGAACTCCAACCAGCTCAGGCCATACATGGAAAAATAGGTCCACCCCAATCCCACTTCACGGAGAGTGTGGGCATCGGAAGAACGTATGGCCTGAAAGCCATCGAGGTGAAACTTCCGGACCACTTCTTTCCAGCTTGCCTGCGGGGAAATCTCCACCGCATCAACTTCAAGATGGGGGGGGATAAAACCCAGTTGAAAAAAAATACTGTAGCTTTTCCGGTCGACATGGGCAGGAACCACCACTCCTCCGTGCCGATGCACGGCGGCACAGACTTCCTCCAGCGATAAGTTGACTGGATGAACGATAAGATAGTCTTTCTTTTCCACAATTTGCCCCTCTTCATCCACCACCCACTCTTCGCCCCATATATTTTCTTGCAAGGGTACACGAGGAAGAAAATTCGCAATGAAGGTATTGAAATCCCTCAGAGCGTTCACGGAAGGAAAATAACAGAGGAGATGGACCTCTTCTTTCGTTTCCACTTCTATACCTGGAATGACCCATACTCCGAAACGATTTCCCAGGGTAACCATCACTTCCACATTATCACAGGCATTGTGGTCGCAGAGAGCAATAATATCGATTTTCTTTTCCAGCGCCTCCAGAATGATACACTGGGGTAACATCTCTCGCTCTGCACACGGTGAAAGGACACTATGGATGTGGAGGTCGGCAGTAAAAATTTTCGGCTCACTTTGAGGCATGCCGTTTTTTACCGGCTACCCCCAGCCGGGAAAGAACCGCTACGGCTTCGAAAGAGGAGAGAGGCGTTCTCAAGACGGTAATCCCCTGGTCTCTCGCTTTTTCCAGGGTTTGCTCCTGCACTTCCTGGTCGTTGGTTATCACAATGCAGGGAATGCCCACCAGAGAGGCTACCGCAACAATGTTGGGATGAGACTGGACGGTAACCCAGACGCTCCCTTCCTCGGCGTTTGCAATACAATCACTGAGGAGATCGCCACAGTAGCCCCCACTCAACTCCCGAGCTTCCATCTGACCCGCTACCAGAACCTCGGCCTGCAGAGAATCCACGATATCACGAACCTTGACCTTCAACTCTTTTTCCTCCCTCTTCCTTTTTCACCATGGTCTGGGGAACACGACTGGCCAGACTATAGATTTCCATGGCCAGATCCAGCATGTGACTGCGGAGGAGAAAAGGACAATCAACCTCTGCAGCCTTTCCCTGGACAATATCTTCTGCCAGGGCCCGGCAGGTAGGTGAACCACAGGCACCACAATCAAGACCCGGCAATCTCTCTAATAATTTCTCAATAGCCTGGTACTTTTCCAGGGCCCGATGGAGGTCCTGATCGAGCCGCATGACTTCCTTGGCTTCGTAAGCCCTGAACCGGTCAAAAACCCCGGCTTTGCGCCAAATCTCCAGTTCTTCCTCGGTCACCGGTACAAAATGACCGTACTTCTTCAACAGATGATTCACGTTCACTTTGGCAATGAAGGGGTTCTGCACCGAAAGGACTCCCCCAATGCATCCCCCCACGCAGGCCTGAGCCTCACAGTAAACGACCTCTTTGAGTTCTCCCACTTCGATTTTCTCCAGCACCGAAATGACGTGATGAATGCCATCGACGGCCATGTATTCTCCTTCTCCCAACGATTCCTGTTCCCCTCCGGAACGAGCCCAGCCGATACCCTTAAAACCGGCCGTCTGGACCCTGGGGACCTCCTGAACCTTGCCCAGCTCATTGACCAGACGAGAATAAATACCGCTTATGGAGATGGCCCCATCGATACGAGCCAGCTCATCACCACTCTGGCGGACCTCGGTAACCTTGGCCGGACAGGGAGTGATAAAGAAAATGCCTACTTCCTCTGCACGGTAACCTTTTTTCATTGCTTCAAGACGCGCAATCTTGGCCGCAACTCCAAGAGGCGAATCAAGCGGCAGCAGGTTCTCAATGAGAGCCGGAAATTTTACCTCAATCAACCGCACCACCGCCGGACAGGCTGAAGAAATGACCGGTTTGGCAATATCCCGCCTCCGTAAGTAAGTCTTGATTTCCTCGGCCAGGATTTCGGCACTTCTTGCTACCTCAAAAACATCGTCAAAACCGACTTCCATCAATCCCCCCAGGATTTTTTCCAGGGGAACGGTAAATTTAAACTGAGCATAGAAGGCAGGAGCAGGAAGCGCAACGGTATATTTGAACTTTTTGATAATCTCCAGGGGGTCCGTTTGGGCGTACTTGGCGTAATTCGGACAGGTGCGAATACACTCACCGCAGTCGATGCACCGCCGCTCATCAATACAGGCCTTACCGCTTTTTACCCGTATCGCTTCGGTTGGACACCGCCTGATGCAGTGCGTACACCCCTTACATTTACTCTCATCCAGGCGAACGGAATGAAAAATCTCCACCATCGCCAACGGCGTTCACCTATCCCTATGACTTCAAAAGTGAAAGGAAGAAATCCATAATGACCCTGGTGCCTTCCTGAACTCTGGTGTCAATGACCAGCGAATCAGAGCACTTTTTCATATTGGATAGTCCATAACCTGCCCCAAAACCCATCTCCCTGATATGCGGTGGAGCCGTGGAGTACCCTTCCTGGAAAGCCAGCTCCAGATCCGGAATCCCGGGGCCCTGGTCGTCGATTTCCACATGCACCCGGTCAGAATAAATCTTTGCCCGAAAAACCCCCCGATAGGCATGAATAACGACGTTCATCTCTGCCTCGTACGAGGCGATCACTACCCGACGGTTAAAGTCTGGAGGGAATCCGGCCCGCTGCAGAATGTTCTTCAGTTCACTCGAGACATCGCCGGCCCGCTGAAAATCACCCCCGGCAATCTCTCTCTCCATCTCAATTAAAGGACGCTCCTCAGGCATGGGGAGTCCACTCGCTACACCCTCGTAACCCCTTGAGATACAAGCGTCCACAGGACTCATACATGGGTAAACGGGTACTCAAAAGGGGTATCTGCTTGAGAGCGGCCAATTCCACCGTGGTGTGCTCCGGCTTTTTCCCCCGCACAAATACGATTCCCAAAAGATCGATCATTTCTGCGGTGCGCACCACCTGCGCATTGGTTAATCCGGTAAGCAACAGTGCATGTTCTTTAGCGAAAGCCAGAACATCGCTTAAAAGATCGCTTCCGCAGGCGTACCAGATTTCACGCTCCAGCCACGCTTCCCCGACCAGAACCTCGGCCTCCAGAATTTCTTTCACATCCCTGAGTATCATTGTGCCTTCCCGCTCACTTCCCCGCGAAACATTCGATACCCTGTGCTTTCAAACGACTCACCGCCTTCTGCGCCTCTTCCATGGACGAGAAACCGTATATCCGCACCCGGTAGAGGGAAGAGACCTTTTCTACCGTGGCCGTATAGCCTAAATTCTTTAGAGTTACCACCATACCTTGAGCATTACTTTCTTTCGAAAAAGCACCGACCTGGACAAAAAACTTTCCTGCCGGAGTCTGTCGAGGCGGAGGTGAGGAAGGAGACGGAGGCAATGTCACCGATGGTTTTTCCGATACCACCGGTTTTTCTTCCCCAGACAAGGCCACCGGCGACGGTAAAGGCGTAACGGTCGACTCCGTCAAGTTTTCCTGTGGTTCAAGAAAGTTCTCGTTGAGGACCTCAGAAGAAACCGGCACCGTTTCTTCCGCCGGAAGACTGCCCTTTAGGAGAATCTCCACATACGCATCAAGATCTCCCCGGGCCATGAAAAAAGCAAAGACCACCACTACCAATCCCCCTAAAAAAATGGCCAGGATTTCCACCGTGTCCCGGCGAGACAAGAAAGAAAACAATTTCATTGCATGCCTGCCCTCAACACTTCCAATCTTACCTTTTCCTCAAGAAGCATTCGGAGGCGCTCCTTTTCCTTTTCCACCACATCCTGAGGGGCGCGCTCCACAAAATCCTGATTCTCCACTTTGCTACGCACTTTTTGAATTTCCTGCTCCACATTCAGGAGTTTCCTGGTCAATCGTTCCAATTCCTTTTCCACGTCCACCAGACCTTCAACCAGAAGGTACACATCCACTCCGGGGACTCTTCCCATAGCCACGTGCTCGGGTTTGGAAATCTCCGTACCCATTTCTTCGATGATACACTTCGAGAGCTGTTCGATATACCGCCCATAGAAACGCAACCGATCAAGGGTTGAGGAATCAGAAAAGTTGAGATGCACCCGACAACGTTCGCCCGGAGAGATACCGAGTTCGGCTCGCAGGTAACGTATTTCTCGGACAAGCTCTTGCAGTACAACCACGTTCTCTTCGGCTTCCTCGTCAATCTCCCCCACCAAAGTAGGCCATGGAGTGACAATGAGATGCTCCCCATTACCCACGGGCAGGTTATTCCAGATTTCTTCGGTAATGAAAGGGGCCACCGGATGGAGAACTTTCAAAATTCCACTCAGGATATACACCAGGACATTCTGGGTTTTGCTCCGCACTGCATCACTCCCCCGGTAGAGATCCTCTTTGGCCCATTCCAGGTACCAGTCACAGTATTCTCCCCACACAAAATCGTAAACCAGTTGCACATACTGCCCGAAGTTCAGGTTCTCCAATTCCTGAGTCGCCGCAGAGAGCATCCTGTGGAACCGGGAAAGAATCCATCGGTCTTTAACGTCCAGGTTATTCCAGGAAGAAATGGGCAGTGGTTCAAAGTTATCCAGGTTCATCAACACAAACCGGGAAGCATTCCACAGTTTATTCATGAAGTTACGTGCCGCTTCCACCCGACGCAATGAGAGGTGGATATCTCTCCCCTGAACGGTGAGCCAGGCCAGCGCAAAACGCAGAGCATCGGCACCGTAGTTTTGAACCACTTCCAGGGGGTCAATGGTATTGCCCAGGGACTTACTCATCTTTTTTCCCTTTTCATCCCGCACCAGAGGAGTAATGTACACCGTGCGAAAGGGAACGTCTCCCATAAATTTGAGCCCCATCATGATCATCCGCGCTACCCAGAAGAAGATGATATCAAAACCGGTTACCAGAAGTGAAGTAGGATAAAAGATGCGCAGGTCCTCGGTTTCCTCAGGCCAGCCCAGGGTGGAAAAGGGCCATAACGCAGAACTGAACCAGGTATCCAGAACATCTTCGTCCTGTCGAACTTCTCCTCCACAGCGGGGACAGCTCTTCGGTTCCTCTCGATGGGCAAAAATATGCCCACAATCCTCACAATAAAAAACTGGAATACGATGTCCCCACCAGATTTGCCGGGAAATACACCAGTCCTTGATGTTTTCCATCCATTCAAAATACACTTTCGACCAGCGCTCGGGAACAAATTCCACCCGACCATTCCGAACAGCCTCGATGGCCTTTTGTGCCAGGCCTTTCATTTTGACAAACCACTGTTTTGAAACCAGAGGTTCGATCACCGTCCCACAACGGTAACAATGGCCCACGGCATGGGTGTAATCTTCGATTTTTTGAAGAAGCCCCTCTGCTTGCAACGCTTCTACCACCATCTCCCTGGCCACTTCCCGGGAAAGACCGGCAAAACGACCGGCTTTTTCGGTCATGAAACCCCGTGCATCAATGACCTGCACAAGAGGCAGCCCGTGTTTTTCTCCCAGTTCAAAGTCATGGGGATCATGAGCAGGAGTCACTTTCAAAACCCCGGTCCCGAAAGCCATGTCCACGTACTCATCGGCGATGATCGGAATCTCCCGCCCCATCAAGGGCAGGATAACCGTCTGTCCAACAAAGGCGCGATAGCGCTCATCCCTGGGGTTCACTGCTAAAGCCACGTCCCCGAGCATGGTCTCAGGTCTCGTAGTGGCTACGACCAGAAAGGTTCGAGGATCATTGTGGAGGGGATACCTGATGTACCAGAGATGAGATGGACGTTCCTCGTACTCCACTTCGATGTCTGCCAAAGCCGTCGCACAACGAGGACACCAGTTGACGATATACTCATCCTGGTAAATAAGACCTTCTTCGAAAAGCCGCACAAAAACTTCTTTGACCGCTCGAGAAAGTCCCTCATCCATGGTGAAGCGTTCCCGAGTCCAATCACAGGAAGCGCCCATTTTCTTCAATTGTTCCACAATTCTCCGGTGATAGGTTTCTTTCCACTCCCAGACCCGCTCCAGGAATTTCTCTCTTCCCAGCTCTTCCCGGCTGGTCCCCTCTTTGGCCAGTTCCTTTTCCACCACGTTCTGCGTAGCAATCCCGGCATGGTCGGTTCCCGGCACCCACAGAGCTCGGTAACCCTGCATTCTCCTGAAACGAATCACAATATCCTGCAGGGTAAGATTCAGGGCATGACCCATGTGCAGGTGTCCAGTGACGTTGGGAGGAGGAATCACAATGGAGAAGGCAAGACCGGAAGAACGCGGCGTAAAATAACCTTTCTCTTCCCAAACCTGGTACCACTTTCCTTCAATCGAATGGGGTTCAAAGGCTTGAGAAAGAAGCAGCTTCTCCTTCATAGAACACTCCTTCAGGCCAGTTTCTCCTCTTCTTCCACAATGGGAAAGTACCGTCCTCTTTCCACCACTCGCTCGTCAATCACGACTTGCTTGAGCATGTTCCTCCGGGAGGGGATTTCGAACATGAGTTCGGTCATCATCCGCTCCATAATGGTGCGCAGCCCCCGAGCTCCGGTGCCCTTCTCAATAGCTTGACGGGCAATGCATCGCAGCGCCTCAGGAGTGAAAACGAGTTCCACACCCTCCATCGCGAATAACTTCTGATACTGTTTGACGAGACTATTCCGGGTGTCGGTGAGAATGCTGACCAAATCATTCTCCGTCAAAGGATCCAGGGCACACACGATGGGAATCCGACCCACAAACTCCGGTATCATTCCGAATTTGAGAAGATCCTCAGGCTGAACTTCATGCAGAGGATTATTGAGCACCACCTTCTCGCGGAAACTTTCTTCCGCTCCAAAACCAATTTTACGGTCTTTCAGGCGGTTCTCGATGATTTTTTCCAGACCCACAAAAGCTCCACCACAGATGAAAAGGATATTCTCGGTATTGATTTGAATAAACTCCTGATGGGGATGTTTCCTGCCCCCCTGCGGGGGGACATTCGCAATGGTACCTTCCAGAATTTTCAAAAGCGCCTGCTGCACGCCCTCTCCAGAAACATCTCTGGTAATGGAAGGACTGTCGCCCTTGCGAGCAATCTTGTCGATTTCATCGATATAGACGATTCCCTTTTCAGCCCTCTTGACTTCAAAATTCGCATTCTGGATAAGGCGAAGGAGAATATTTTCCACATCCTCACCGACATACCCTGCCTCGGTTAAGGTGGTCGCATCAGCAATGGCAAAGGGAACGTTCAAAAACCGGGCTAAAGTTTTGGCCAGGAGGGTTTTCCCTGAACCGGTGGGCCCCAAAAGGAGAACATTGCTCTTCTCGATCTCCACGTCTCCTTCGGATGGCTGCATAATCCTTTTATAATGGTTGTAGACTGCCACCGAAAGGACAATTTTGGCCCGCTCCTGACCGACTACATACTGGTCCAGAAAAGCCTTAATCTTTTTGGGCGAAGGAAGTTCTTCCAGGACAAATTCTTTCTTTCGACCCCGGACATCTTCCTTGAGAATTTCGTTACACAGCTCGATACACTCGTTACATATATAGACCCCTGGACCGGCGATCAATTTTTTCACTTCTGATTGATTCTTTCCACAAAAGGAACAACGCAATTTGGTTCTTTCCTCCTCAGACTTCGGCATCCTCTCTCGAGTCTCCTTTACGCTCTTCTTTAGGATACAGAACCCGATCAATGAGACCATATTCCTGCGCTTCCTCGGGAGACATAAAAAAGTCCCTCTCGGTATCACGGCGAATCTTCTCGATCGGTTGACCGGTATGGGACGAGAGGATGACGTTCAATTTCTCCCGAATTTTCACCATTTCCCGAGCATGAATCTCGATATCCGAAACCTGGCCCTGAGCTCCACCCAGAGGCTGATGGATCATGATCCGGGAGTTCGGTAAAGCCATTCTCTTCCCCCGGGTTCCTGCTGCCAGGATGACTGCAGCACCGCTGGCCGCCTGACCGATACATATGGTAGCTACATCCGGTTTGATATACTGGATGGTATCATAGATGGCCAGAGTCGCCGAGACCGAACCACCAGGACTATTAATATAGAGATTGATATCCTTCTCTTTGTTCATCGCCTCCAGAAAAAGCAACTGTGCAATGACCAGGTTCGCTACCGTATCATCAATCTCGGTACCCAGAAAGACAATACGATCCTGCAAAAGGCGCGAATAGATATCATACGCTCTCTCGCCGCGAGGAGTCTGCTCGACTACAATGGGAACGAGGTAACTCATGCGATCATCTCCTCCTCTGGATTCTCCAGTGCTTTCCACTGATCAAAATTAACTGCCTCAGGTAATTCCCTTACCTTCACCCGGGAAGCAAGGTCGTCCAGAATCTTCCGGTCCCTTAAACGCTCCCTCACTTCTTCTATTTTACCATTTCTCTCCAAAATCTCCCGCACTGCCTCTCTGGTCTTTCCCGAAATCCGGGCCAGTCTCTCCAGTTCTTCGGCGAGGTCCTCTTCTGTAACTTCGATGGCGTATTTTTTCGCGTACTCCTGGAGCACAAAAAACTTCTTCAATCCCCAGTGAGCCATCTTCCGCAATTCTTTTTCTATCGAAGCAAAATCTCTGCTGGTGAGTTCAAGATACCTCTCGAGAGACAAACCATCTTTCTCCAGTTGCTCTTTGAACTTCTCGATCCGGTGCCGGGTCTCGATATCGAGGAGTGGCTCGGGAATATGGAGTTCGGCATGCTTACATAACGCCACCACTGCTTCTTCCTTGAACCGGTCCTCGGCCAGGTCCAGAGCCACACGTTCGAGGCTCTCACGAATCCGCTTTTTGAGCGTTTCCACCGAGTCAAACTCCTCACCCAGGCTCTGTAAAAATTCCTGCCCGAGTTCCGGAACTTTCTTTTCCAGAACCCCGGTCACCTGAAGCTCCAGTTCCACCTCATGCCCTTCTTCGTCCTTCAGAGAGACTCGCTTTTTCTCTCCCACTTTCATTCCCAGGACTTCTCTTTCGATGGTGTCTCCACCTTCGATGTCCTTAGCAAACACCGTATAGTTCTCATTCCCCACGGTAAACTTCACGAAGTCCCCTGCTAAAACCACACTTTCCGGTCCTTTCTCTTCCCAGGTGCTCTTAGAAGCTCGCAGGCGTTCCAGTTCGTTTTCCACGTCCGACTCCCGCACCTCAATATGGTACTTCCGCACCTCCAGGTCTTCAGGATTGGGAATTGATACGGCTGGACTTTCCATAACCTGCAGGCGAAAGATGAGGGGTGCTTCCTCATCGATGGTCACGATTTCCATATCCGGCTCTCCGATAATTTCAATGCGTTCCTGCTCCAGTACCTCCCGCGTCACTTTAGGAATAAGGGTCTGAGCCAGTGCCTCCAGGATAGCCGCCTTTCCCACATAGGCTTGCAAAATCCCCCGGGGGGCTTTCCCTTTTCGGAAACCCGGCACGTTCACCCGATAACTGAGATCTCGATAAACCTCTTTCAGAGCTTCCCGTACCCGTTCTACTTCCACCGTAATTTCGAGATTGTAGACATGCTTTTCTTTCTCTTCCTTTTTGACTTCTACCATGATACTCCACCTTCCCAAATAACAAAATATACCTCGATGAACTCACCGAGGTATGCACAGATCTTTCGCGCCACGGTATCCTTTCTTCTCAAGAATTGTATATTGCCTTCCCTCCGGTGTCAAACCAATGCCGATTGATACCGGAATCCTGGTGCGAGAGGCGGGAGTTGAACCCGCACGGGAGTTTACCCACTGGATCCTAAGTCCAGCGCGTCTTCCGTTCCGCCACTCTCGCTTTGCTATCAATTGTAACTGCTTTCCTGTTCTTTTGCAATGACAGCCGGAAACGCCGCTACAAGGCCGCATCGATACCGAAATAGTCTCCAGAGCGTGAGACCTGTAGCGTGAAACCTTTAGCGGCGCCAACACCAGATTGCTTTGGACCTTTCAACCCTGTAATGATTAAAGGAGCCCCTGGCTCACCAGAAGTTCGGCAATCTGGATGGCATTTAAAGCCGCGCCTTTACGAAGTTGATCCCCAACCACGAAAAGGTTCAGACCCCGCTCACAGGAGATATCCTCCCGGATTCTTCCCACGAAGCAATCGTCTTTCCCTGCTACATAGAGAGGCATGGGGTAACGGCGGTTTGACGGATCATCGAGCACCTGCACACCAGGAGCCTGAGAGAGGAGTTCCAGGGCTTTCTCCCGGGTAATTTTTCTCTCGGTCTCAATGGTAATGGAGACGGAATGGGCCCGGAAAATGGGAACCCGCACACAGGTAGCGGTAACCCGGATTTGAGGAGCCTCCATGATTTTGCGGGTTTCCCAGACCATTTTCATTTCTTCCTTGGTGTAGCCGTTCTCCAGGAAAACGTCGATCTGGGGAATGAGATTGAAAGCAATCTGGTAGGGGAAAACCCGGGAATTGAGGGGCTTACCGGCCGCGTAATCTCTCACCTGCTCTTCAAGCTCCAGCATCGCCTGGGCTCCGGCCCCAGAAGTTGCCTGGTAACTGGAAGCGATTATCCGTTCGATCTTCCCGTAGTCATGGAGGGGTTTTAAAGGAACGATGGAAATAATCGTGGTGCAGTTGGGATTGGCGATAATCCCCCGGTTTTTCACCTCTTTAATCTGGTGAGGGTTCACTTCAGGAACAATAAGGGGAATGTCATCTTCGTAACGGAACGCCGAAGAGTTATCAACGACCAGACACCCCGCCTCTACTGCCAGAGGAGCGAATTCTCGACTGATGGAAGCACCGGCACTGAAAAGAGCGAGATCCATTCCCCGGAAACTCTCTCTGGAGAGGACTTCCACCGGGATTTCCACTCCCTTGAAGGTTATCCTTTTTCCCCGGGAACGTTCTGAAGCCAGAGGTTTCAGTTCTCCGACCGGAAAATTCCGTTCTTCAAGAATACGTAGCATCTCCTGTCCTACCGCTCCGGTGACACCCACCACTGCTACTTTACGATTCGCCACTCAAAATCACCTCTCCTTCTCCAATAAATTCTTCGTGAAGTGCCTGAACAGCCTCTTCCACCCGCTCCCGGGGGATGAGGCAAGAAATCCGCAAATTCGAAGTGCTAATCATGTCGATGTTGACTCCCATACGGGCTAAGGTACTGAACATCCGGTAGGCAATCCGAGGGTCGCTGGCAATACCTGCCCCCACAATGGAAATTTTCCCCATGGAATCATCAAGCTTCACGTCCTGGAAGGCCAGTATTTCTTTTAAATGCGCTATCGCTTTCCGAACTTTTCCCTCGTCTTCCTTGGTGACCACGAACGCCACGTCTTTTTCGGTCTTTCTCCCTTCGCTCTGGATAATCATGTCGATGAAGACCGAAAAATCTGAAAGAACCTTGAAGATGGAAGCTGCTACCCCGGGTTGATTGGGAACCCCAAGGAGCACCACCTTGAGCACTTCTTTACTGTGGGTCACCGCTTTCACCTTTACTTCTTCCATCACGTCCACCTCCTCCACCCAAGTTCCCTCTTCCTCGGAAAATGTAGACCGCACATGAACCCGCACCCCGTAGCGCTGGGAAAAGTCTACCGCCCGGAGTTGCAACACCTTGGCCCCCAGGTTAGCCATTTCAGACATCTCATCGTAGGAAATGCGGGGAATTTTGCGTGCCTCCGGAACAACCCGAGGATCGGCGGTATAAACCCCATTCACATCGGTGTAAATTTCACAGAAATCGGCTTTTAGAGCTGCTGCCAGGGCACAGGCAGTGGTATCGCTCCCACCTCTCCCCAAGGTGGTAATATCCTCGGCGGCAGTCTTTCCCTGGAAACCTGCCACCACCACCACCTTCCCCTCCTCCAGGTATCGCAAGATTCGGCTGACTTCGATATGGACGATCTTAGCCTTGGTATGCACGCCTGTGGTGATGATACCAGCCTGTCCACCAGTAAGCGAAACGGCGGGCACCCCTTCCAGCGAGAGGGCCATGCAGAGCAGAGCCACCGAAACTTGCTCACCGGTAGCAAGAAGCATATCGAGCTCCCGCTCCGGTGGCGCAGGACAGAGAGAAAAAGCCATGGAAAGGAGATTATCGGTAGTCTTCCCCATAGCGGAAACTACCACCACCAGCTTATGTTGAGCCTCCCAGTAACGTTTCACCTTACCGGCCACAAAGCGGATCTTCTCCAGATCCGCCACCGAAGAACCACCATATTTCTGGACAATCAGGCTCATAACACCTTCACCACCATTCCCTGTTCCGTCCACCGGATCCTTTTGATCTCTACCTCACCCGCACCCTGAGTGTGAAAGATGCTCCGCAGGTCTTCGGTTTCTTTCGCTAAAAGCGGTCGGCGCAGGAAAAGGATAACCGTAGGACCGGAACCGCTGATCGCCGCATTTCCGAGACCCTTATCCTTAATATATTCTTTTACTGCGAAAAATCCCCTGATTTCTTTCCCCCGGTAGGGCTCATGAAGGTAATCTTCCAGAGCGAGCAGGAATCCCTCAAAATCGTGCTGGAAAAGACTCCCCAGAAGGTAAGCAAGGTGCGAAAGATTGAAGACCACCTGATGGCGGGGATAGGCTTCGGGAAGGAGTTTACGCATCCGCTCGGTACTCAACCCATACCGGGGAATACAGAGCACTATCTCTGCATCCCGGAAAAAGGCGAAACGGCGAAAATATACCCTCTCTTCCTGGGGAAACGCCACAGTAAATCCCCCCAGAAAGGCAGGAAGAACATTATCAGGATGCCCTTCGATTTCTACGGCAAGTTGCATCATGGCTTCCCGAGACAAAACATTTCCTGCCACACAGTTTGCCACAGCCACACCCGCCACGATACAGGCAGCACTGCTTCCCAAGCCCCGGGCGATGGGAATTTCATTCCAGGCTTCCACCTGAAGGGCCACCGGCGAAAAATGAATCTTTTGCCATGTCCTCTGGATCGTCCGGAACAGGAGGTGTTCTTCCGAGAGAGGAACCATGCCCTCCCCCTCACCCCGGTGAGCAATGGAAAAACCACCACCTTCTCCGGTGACCACCCGTACCCGGTAGTGGAGGTCAAGCGCCATCCCCAGAACGTCAAATCCACAACCAAGATTTGCCGTGGTAGCAGGAACACTCACCTCAATGATCATCGCATTCCCCCCTAAATTGACAATCCCAGAACCCGGACCACCTCTTCCTGAGATGCACCGACCTCTTCCACCCGACCTTCACACTGTTTGATGGCGATATCCGGATCTTTGAGACCGTGACCAGTGAGCACGCAGACCACAGTTTCCCGGCCCTGGAAGAGGCCTTCTCGGGCTTTCTTCAGAACTCCGGCTACCGAAGCCGCCGAAGCCGGCTCCACGAAAATTCCCTCTTCCTCTGCCAGGATCCTCTGTGCTGCAAGAATTTCCTCGTCGGTGACCGTATCAATGAGTCCTCCAGATTCTTCTTTCGCAGCAATGGCCCCCTTCCAGCTGGCCGGATTCCCGATACGGATGGCCGTAGCCACCGTGTGAGGATTCTCCACAGGCCGACCGAGAACCAGAGGACAGGCTCCGGCAGCCTGAAAACCGAGCATCTTCGGCAAAACCGAAATTTTACCTCGCTCCCGCAGTTCCTTGAATCCCTTCCAGTAAGCAGTTATGTTTCCGGCATTACCTACCGGAAGAGCCAGAAAATCCGGTACCCCCGATAACCACTCCACCACTTCAAAGGAAGCGGTTTTCTGTCCCTCAATCCGGTGAGGGTTAATGGAGTTGACCAGAGCCACCGGATACGAGGAAGTGATGGAACGCACCACTGCTAAGGCCTGGTCAAAATTTCCCCTGACAGCCAGAACCCTTGCTCCATGCATGAGGGCCTGGGAGAGCTTTCCCAGGGCGATTTTTCCCTGGGGAATGAGCACCACACAGGAAAGCCCCGCTTTTTTAGCATACGCAGCCGCCGAAGCAGAGGTATTACCCGTAGAGGCACACATCACTACCTCTTTTCCTTCTTCCTTGGCTTTGGCAATGGCCACCACCATCCCCCGGTCTTTGAAAGACCCGGTGGGATTCATCCCCTCAAACTTGAAAAAGAGGGAGCCCACCCCGGCTTTCCTGGCAAGACTCGAAGACGCAATCAGGGGGGTGTTACCCTCATGGAGGGTGATGAGGGGAGTTTCCCCTGTTAGGGGTAAATATTCGGCAAAGTAAGTAAGAATTCCCGGCCAGCGCAAAAGGTTCAGGCCTCCTTTTCCCTTGATTTTTAATTCTCCATAGCATACCATAAAAGAAAATGATGGAAAAGCATGTTCTCCTTCTGAGTAACGGTTACGGTGAGGATTCCTTTGCCCAATTGGTGGCAGCTGCCCTCCTCGAAGAGGCGGAAAAGCAGGGACTTTCCATCCACCTCAGCTTTGTGCCTCTCGTGGGAGAGGGGAAACTCCTGGCCGAGTTCTGTGAACAAAATCCCCAGAGGTGTTCCCTTCTCCACCGTTCTCCTCCCCTGCGCTACGGGGGCGTGTATCTGGGGAATCCTTTCCGGCGCCTGGGGCGATTCTTTATAGACACTCTGGCAGGGGGCACAAGAAATCTTTTCCGGGTAATTTACCTTCTTTCCCGAATCCGAAAGGACATCGACATGGTGGTGGTGGTGGGCGATGCCTTTTTGCTTCTTCTAAGTTTCTTCGCCCTCCGGAAGAAGAGTTACCTCTTTGCTTGCGCCCACACCGCCCTTTTGCGCCAGAAGGGAAAACCTTATGAGCGGCTGGGTAGGCTTAACGCTCTTCTCTTTCGCCACCTCGCCGAGAAAGTTTACACCCGTGATCAACCCACCGCCCTATGGTTCCGGAATCTGGGTATTCACGCTGACTACTGCGGCTTCGTCGGACCTACACTCTACCCTAAAGGCCCCCAGGCTCACATCATCCTTTTCCTTCCTGGACATCGCCAGGACTGGAAAGAAAATTTCCGGTTTCTCACCGAAACCATCGCCGGCGCCCGGGCGGTCTTTTCTCAATACTCTCCCCATTTTGTCTTTCCCCCGGAGCCGGCTTCCGCAGAAATCGAAGCGCTCATTCAAAGTGCCGGAGGACGAATACTGTTCCCCAATTCTTTTTCTCTACAGAATATCCACATTACCTGGAGCCAGGGCGATTATTTCCTCCGTCTGCGCGACACCGCTCTGGTAGTTGGATTTGCGGGAACTGCCCTGGAGCATGCTGCTTATCTAGGAATACCATGCCTCGAGCCATATACCGAGCAAGCGATCCAGGCTAACCGCTACTTCCTGGAAAAAAGGCAGAAATTTCTCCTGCGTGAAGCCCTCATCATGGGCACAAACACTCCTCAGGGAACTGCCCGGATTTTAGAGGAAGTGGTGGCCGATCTGGCTACCTTTCAAAAAAAGGCTCAGGAGTTCAGCGAAAAAACCTGGCAGGGGAAACAGGATGGCGCCCGCCACCTGGCTCAGGAACTCCTCAGCACCCTGGACACCCTTTCTCCACTCCCAGATAGAGCACCTGCGCCGGCCGACTTTCGTAACGGTAGACGGTGATTCCCTTACACCCCAGCTCATGGGCCAAAAGGTAAGTATGCAAAACATCTTTCGGCGTGGATTCCTCAGGCAGGTTCACCGTTTTGGAAACGGCGTTGTCCACGTATTTCTGGAAGGCAGCCTGCATGCGCACGTGAAATTCCGGAGGAATTTCCAGAGCAGTGCGAAATAGAACCCGAAGCTCCGACGGAATGCCTTCCACACCTTCCATGGTCCCCTTTTCAAGAACCCTGCGTCGCAACTCTTCCGCAACCCCAAAGCGAGCAAACATCTCCTCCAGGAGAGGGTGGATCTCCACGATTTCGGTACTTTCCAGTACATATCGGCGAAAGGCCAGAGCAAAGAGCGGCTCGATACCGCTGGAACAAGAAGCAATGAGACTCAAGGTGCCGGTGGGAGCGATGGAAAGGAGGGTGGCGTTTCGCAAAGGAAGGCCCTTTTTATACCAGATACTTTCCGGATACCTGGGGAAGGTTCCCCGTCTCTCGGCCAACTTCATGGAAGCCAGGCGAGCCTGCAGGGCAATAAACTGGATCACCTCCTGAGCGATTTTGAGAGCCTCGGCACTGTAATACGGAATCCCAAGCCGGAGGAGCATATCGGCAAAGCCCATCACCCCCAGACCGATTTTGCGGCTTCCCTTGACCATAGCTTCCACCATAGGTAAAGGATAGCGGTTGGCGTCGATGACGTTATCCAGGAAATGTACCGCCTTCTCCACCACTACCTTCAGTTTCTCGTAATCAATCCGTCTCTCTTTCACCATTCGAGAAAGGTTGATAGACCCCAAATTACAGGACTCGTAGGAAAGAAGCGGCACCTCCCCGCAGGGGTTGGTAGCTTCAATTTGCCCCAGAGAGGGAGTGGGGTTATCGCGGTTGATGCGATCGAGAAAAATCATCCCCGGTTCTCCACTTCCCCAAGCACTCTCTGCGATGAGCTCCAGAAGACTCCGGGCATTGACCGTGCGCATCACCTGTCCATCGCGAGGATTGACGAGCTGCAGTTCTTCACCCCTTCGCATCTTCTCCATCTCGTCGTCGGTAACCGCCACGGAGAGATTAAAGTTCTCCAGAAATCCGGGTTTTTCTTTGGCTCGAATGAATTCTTCAATATCAGGGTGGTTCAAACGCAAAATCCCCATGTTCGCACCCCGTCTTTTGCCACCCTGTTTCACCACTTCGGTAGCGGTATCAAAAATCCGCATGAACGAAACCGGACCCGAAGCCCGGCCTCCGGTGCTCTGCACCAGATCCCCCCTGGGACGCAGATGCGCAAAGCTGAAACCCGTCCCTCCCCCAGACTTGTGGATCAGGGCCATTTCCTTCAGAGTGGTAAAAATCGAATCAATGGAGTCCTCAACAGGCAGGACAAAACACGCCGAAAGCTGTCCCAGGGGGGTTCCGGCGTTCATCAGGGTAGGGGAATTGGGAAGGAAGAGTAACTCTCGAAGGAGCGTCAAGAAGTCCTCGAAGGCCTGATCCTCGTTTTCCCCGTAATTTGCTTCTACCTGAGCCACAGCCCTGGCCACCCGCTGCATCATCTCTCCCGGAGTCTCCACCACCCGGCCTTCTCCATCCCTGAGGAGATATCGTTCCTGGAGGATGCGCACCGCGTTGAGAGAGAGCTTCAGATCATCCTTCACGCCAAAGAGCTGCCACTTGGCCTCCCGAAGATGCCGTCTTTTCTCCCGGTAGAGGATGTAAGCCCGAGCCACGTCAGAAAGCCCCTCGCGCATCAGGACTTCTTCCACCACGTCCTGAATATCTTCCACACCAGGAATGACCCCGGATATTTTCTCTGCCAGGCGTTCCAGCACTTTTGCAGTCAAGCATTCGGCAAGCGCGCTGTCCTCTTTACCACAGGAAACCAGCGCCTTGAGGATTGCCCGAGTAATCTTATCCGGCACAAACTCCACAATGGTCCCATCTCGCTTGCGCACTCTGGTAAACATCACCCGTACATCTCCTTTACCCAGAGCAGAAATTCCTCAGGTTTTTGAAACCACCGGTAAGCCCGGATCTCCGGGGCAAGTTTACGGTGAAAGGAATCCCACAGCACCATGAGAAAGGGTACCCGAGCTCCTTCCGCCGCCTGAGCGTCAAGGGGTGAATCACCCACATACGCCGCTTCTTCCGGTTGTATCCCGAAGAAAGAAAGAATGCGCCACACCCCTTCCGAGGAAGGCTTCGCCTGAGTCACCTCATCCCCACAGAGCACCAGGTCAAAGAGTTTTCCCAGGTTCAGTTTTTCCAGAGTCATCATGGCGCTCTTTCGACCCTTGGACGTAAAAAGGGCCTGTTTCACACCTTTCTCCCGCAAGAAGACGATTGCTTCTACTACCGGAGAAAACACTTCCACCAGCTCCTGATGCTTTTTTTCGTAAAATGCGTAAAATTCTCGCAAGGCTTCTTCTTTCTTTTCCCGGCCCACTATTTGCTCTATGACCTGGTCCTCCGGAGGTCCGTAAAGCCTGACGATTTCTTCCGGAGTCATAGCACGACCGGTATACTTCTCGGCCACCCAGGAAAAAGCTCCCCACAAAAGGGGAGAAGTACCCACCAGAGTGTTGTCGAGGTCCCAGATAAAAAGCTTGAACATACCCCTTACCCCTTTACAATTTCCCGCAGGTTACGGAGCAATATCTCCATCTGCTCATCGGTCCCAATGGTAATCCGGAGAGCGTCAGGCCACTCCCGAAAGTAGCGTACCAGAACTTTCCGTTTTTTGAGTTCCTCATACAAAAAAGCCAGGTTTTCTCCCCTCTTCCTGACCAGAACAAAATTTGCCTGAGAAGGATAAACAAAGAAGCCCATTTCTTCCATGGCCTGGGCAAACCAGGAACGGGTACGTTTGATTTTCTCTACGTTCTCCATGGCATAGCCAATCTCTTCCAGAGCCGCTTCAGCTCCTACCTGAGAAAGGGTGCTCACGTTGTAGGAGTCTTTGGCCTTAAGCACTTCCCGCAGAATATCCGGATGAGCAAAGAGAAAACCAACCCGTAAACCGGCCAGCGAGAAAGACTTAGAAAGGGTGCGCGCCACGAGAAGATTTGCAAACCGGCCGAGAAGCGAGAGGGCACTCTGAGAAGCAAAATCCACATACGCTTCATCGAGCAACACCGGACAGGCCGAAGCAGAAAGCAACTGTTCCACCGCCTCCAGAGGCACACAGGTTCCGGTAGGCGAATTCGGATTGCAGAGCACCTTGAGGTTGGCTCGAGCCGACACGAAGTCTACCGGAAGTGAAAAATCATCCGGAAAAGGGATTTCCCATGGCGTCGCTTCCTGAAGAAACGCCAGAGTCCGATAGAGGGTATAGGTAGGGAAAGGATAGGCCACCGTGTCCCCCCGGCCGGCAAAGACTCGAAAAACCAGGTTGAGGAGCTCATCCGAACCGTTACCCACCATCACCCATTCCCGGGGAATACCGTACACCTGCTCGAGCTTTTTCCGCACCCGGTCACTGAGCGGCTGAGGGTAAAGGGCCAGAGAGGAACGAGAGAGAAACTCCATCAGTCTTGCCACAACTCGAGGAGAGGGTGGATAGGGATTCTCGTTGGTGTTGAGTTTGATATACCCCTCCTCCTGGGGCTGCTCACCGGGAACATACCCCTCCATTTTCCGAATGGCTTCACGAACAACGATCACTTTTTTCCTCCTTTCCCCATCTTTTTCAGTATCTGTGTGTCTCTTCCGGTAGGATCGTATAAGGTATACACCTCGGGGAGATTCCGAAAATCACCCCGAAAGTCGAGGCCATACCCTACCACGTAGATGTCGGGAATTTCAAAACAGAAATAATGGATGTCTACTTCCGCGATTCTCCGACCGGGACAATTCAAAAAGCTACAGACCTTGATGCTCCGGGGAAATCGCTTCTCCAGACTCCGCACCAGAAAATTGAGGGTTAAACCTGTATCCACAATGTCCTCGACGATGAGAAGGTCTCTTCCGAGAAGAGGCGTATCCACGTCTTTCTCGATCTCTACCCGCTGTAAACCAGGTTTAAAGGGAGAAAGCGCCATAAAATCAATATCGAAGGGTATGGAAAGCGTTCGACTGAGATCCACTGCAAAGTACACTGCTCCCCGCAGAATGACAATGAGCAGGGGGCGACGACCTTCATAGTCCCGGCTGATTTGCTCACCGACTTCTCGAACCCTTTTCTGCACTTCTTCTCGACTGAAGACCAGACTCCCCAAACGGGCCGGCGCGGTCATTTCGTCCCTCCGAATTTTCTCACGATGTGCTGGTAATCGCGGGCATAGATGATTTTGATCTTGACCTCAGGGTAGAGTTCTTTCAGGCGACGCACTTTCTTATTCTTCTTCCAGGTGAGCTTCTGCCTCTGGGTAGTCAATTCGATGAAAAGGTCAAAATCGGGAAGATAAAAATCAGGGGCAAAAGCCTCAATGACGTTGCCCTCACTATCCCAGGCCAGAGGAAATGTCCGGGGTTCGTACAACCAGCGGATGTTATAAAAGTCGAGGATCCGGGCAAATTCCTCCTCCGAAGGATGTGAAAAAACCACCGTCTCTTTGAGGAAATTCTTCTCCTCAAAGAGCGAAGCCTGTTTTGCAGGAAGCAACGGCGCCTTGCCGGTTGCTTTTTTCATGGCCTCTATAACCAGATGACAGGCTTCTTCAACCTGATACGCACCGGTATTTAAAGTGAGATGGTAGTAAAGGGGATTTTTCCAGTCGATACCAAAGTGACGCAGGAGAAATCGTTCCCGCTGCAGGTCCTGTTCGGCCAGAATCCGTGAAGCCGTTACCTCATCTTGATGATACTTCTCCATAATCCTTTGCAGGCGCATCTTTACCGGGGCTACCACCAGAAGATGGAAGGCCGAATCAAGACCCTCGAGAATCCTCTGTCCTCCTCTCCCCAGAAGTATAAACGCCTGCTTCTCTGCCTTCTCCCGCAGGAGTTCTCGCGCCACCACCATCCACTCTCTCTGCTTGTCTTCCTCCAAGGGTGGTTCCACCGGAAAACCAGGCTTCTCTTTCTCCAAAAATGAAACCCACCCCTCCCTATCTATCACCGTAAGACCCAGTCTTTTGGAGAGTTTCAGGGCGATTTCATCGCCTAAACTTTCTACCTCTCGAGAAATGGTAACAACCGAAAAGTTTCCCACTTTATTTTCACCAGCTTTTATTATACTATTTCAAAAGGAGGAAGAAAGGGTAACTCCAGAGGAGGCACGTCGAGAAAATGAAAAAAGTCATCGTGATACTCTTCATGATTTCCAGCTGGCTCCTTGCCGTTACCGCTCTGGTTTTTGCCTCGGAAAAAATCTTTTTTGCCGACTATACTCCGGATGCAGGCTTTTCTTCCCTGCAGGATTTTTTCAGTAGGGAATTACATCTTTCGGTAATTCCACTTCTCGAGCCGTCTCTTTCTTATGAAGAAATCATTACTCCCCAATACTGGGAAAAGTTATCCTCGTTTGCCCACCTCCTCTTTGTGGCCTATGAAAAAGATACCCTGGTGTTCGTGGAACTCATAGACCTCCATCTTCGGCAAGAAATTTTATCTCTGGTACGAAGGAAGGAGAATCAAGAAAAAACCATAGAAGAAACCAAAAGGAAACTACGCAGGACTTTCGCGATGACACCGGAAATCAAAATCGTTTTTCCCCGGGAAGAAAACGGTCAATCTGCACTCATTGCCCTTGACCCTCAGGGAAGAAGAGAAACGGTTCTTGCTCTGACGGATTTCAGCTCTATGGAAGACCTTTCGATGAGTCCCGATGCGCAGTTCCTGGCATTCACCGTTAATCATGGCTATAAAAAAGCCGTTTATCTCTTCCACCTTAAGAACCGGACTTTCCAGGTTCTCAGTCCCTGGGAATGGAATGACTGGGCGCCTTCCTTCTCAGAAAAAGACCGTAAGATCGTCTTCGCCTCCGAGCGAAACTCCAAAAGGGGTATTTTTACCATGAACCTGGACGGCTCAGCTCAGAACCTCTTTCTAGAAAAAGAAAATCCGGTAGACTCGCCTTCCTTCTCCGGGAACGGCCAGCGATTCATCTATTGTGAACTCATCGATGGAAAGTGGCACCTGAAAATCAAAGACCTTTTTACTCAGCAAGAGGAAACTCTGGATTTCGACGGGAATGTTTTTCAGCCTGTCTTCACCGCCGACGGACGTAAAATCATCTTTGTGGGTGAAATGAACGGTAATTATGACCTTTATACCTATAGCATCTTGGAAGGGAATCTTGTCCGGCTGACGGTGGATAACTTCCCCAAAGCTCACCCTACCCCTTCTTCAGATGGAAGATGGATTGCTTTTCGGGAACAGAAAGAAGGGAACAACTGGGATATTTTTGTGCTGGACCTGTACAAAAGGAATCTGGTGTACCGTTTAACCACTTCGATAGCACGGGAAGGAGACCCGGTGTTTACTCCTTATCCCATCAACTAACCGGAGGATGATACCATGAAAAAATCACGGTGGATAGCAGGTTTAGTCATGTGCATCTTCATCAGTGTGGCAATGGCAGGGAGTGTCCCGGCTTCGATACGGAAACTACCGACTTTCACTATCTATACCTTACAGGGCAAGGAGGAAAATCTTCCTCTTTCGTCATGGTCAATTCTGTACTTCTTTTCTCCTGACTGCTTCAGTTGTGTCAACACCCTTCTCAGACTTCAGAAAGAAATAGTAGAAAAGAAAGGAGTCCTCTTCTTCCCCATCTGTTCAGATTGTGACTGGCGGAACCTCAAGGACCTCCGTGAGAGTCTTCCGCCCGACCTCGAAGTATACTTTCTTTCTCCTCGCGACCGGGCCATTCTGGGAGTCTGGGATACACCATCCTTTTTCCTCCTTTCTCCCACCGGAAAAGTGGTGCAGAAATGGGAAAAAGATGTTACCTATGAAGAAATCGCCAGGTTTTTCCCGGCAATGGAGAAGAGGAAACTGGCACGCAACAACGCAAAACCCTGTTCTTCCGGAAACATTTGTGAATGAAGCGGTGAAAGGTATCAACATTGGTGATCCCCCAAAAGCGTAGAGAAACGGGGAATCTTTTTTACTCCTCACCCAGGTAGGCTTTTCTCACCCGTTCATCGAGAAGTAATGTCTTCCCTTCTCCTTCTAGGGTGATTCTGCCGGTCTCGAGCACATAGGCGTAGTGAGCTATCTCCAGAGCAGCCTTGGCGTTTTGCTCGATGAGAAGAATCGTCACCCCCTGCGCATTCAGGGTGGTGATAATCTCAAAAATTTCCTTCACGAGAAGCGGTGCCAATCCCAAAGAAGGTTCATCCATCATCAAAAGCCGCGGACGAGACATTAAAGCCCGAGCCACCGCCAACATCTGCTGTTCGCCACCACTCAAGGTGCCACCCTTCTGCCAGGTCCTTTCCCGGAGACGGGGGAAGAGGGTAAAAACCCACTCCAGGTCTTCCCTGAGCTCCTGGCGATTTCTCCGGATATAACCTCCTAAAAGAAGATTCTCCATTACAGTGAGATTGGGGAAAATCCTTCTCCCCTCCGGAACCATCACTACACCCATCTCCACTACCTGGTGGGAAGCCCGACCGGCAATATCCTGGCCCAGGAAGCGGATGGACCCTTGCTGTGGCTTAACCAGACCAGATATGGCTCGCAGTGTGGTGCTCTTCCCGGCACCGTTTGCTCCGATGAGCGCAATAATTCTCCCTTTTTCCACCTCAAGATGAATACCCTTCAGGGCATGGATTCCCCCATAGAACACGTGCAGGTTGTCGATCTCCAGAACCGTATTCTGGTTCATCGGGTTTCCACCCCCAAATAGGCTTCGATAACTCTGGGGTCGTTACGAACTTCCTCCGGAGTCCCTTCGGCAATCTTCATCCCGAAATCCATGACCGTGATACGCTCACAGATTCCCATGACCACCTTCATGTCGTGTTCGATGAGAAAAATGGTCAGGTTAAAATCCCGACGAATCCTCTGGATGAATTCCATGAGCTCCTGAGTTTCCTGGGGGTTCATACCTGCCGCCGGTTCATCGAGGAGCAGAAGTTTCGGATGGGTAGCCAGCGCCCGAGCAATTTCCAGACGCCGTTGCTGTCCATAAGGAAGAGAACGGGCACGCTCCGAAGCCATGTCTTTCAATCCTACCGCTTCAAGGAGGAAGGAAGCTTCTTCACGAATCTGCTTTTCCTCCTGCCAGAAGCGGGGAAGCGAAAACATGGAGGACAGAAAAGAACTTCTGGTGCGCACGTGGAAAGAAACCAGAACATTTTCCAGCACGCTCAGATCCCCAAAAAGACGGATGTTCTGAAAGGTTCTGGCAATCCCCAGGGCGGTAATTTTGTCTGGAAGAAGTCCGGTAATTTCCCGACCATCAAACCACACTTTCCCCCGAGTAGGGAGATACTGACCACTGATGAGGTTGAACACCGTAGTTTTTCCCGCCCCGTTCGGACCAATGAGACCAACGAGATCCCCCTGAAAAATCTCGAGCGAAAAATCGTTGACCGCCAGCAACCCCCCGAAGGCGATGGTCAAATTTTCCAGGTAAAGAATCCGGGAATTACGACTTTCCATGAGTCTTCTTCCCCCGATGCAGCAAATTCAAAACTTCCTGCCAGGAGAGCTCCCACCGGCCAAAAAGACCCCGACGATAGAAAATCATTAGAATCACCAGGATAACCGAGAAAACCACCATCCTCATACCGGGAATACCGGGAAAGGTCCAGGAACCAATGGTGTGAGGCGCTTCCACTTCCCGGAGACCCTCCTGAAGAAAAGCAAAGAGCACCGCAGTAATCGTGGAACCGGTGAGACTCCCCAGCCCCCCCAGAACGATGATGATGAGGAGATTAAAAGTCATAGTAAAGGTGAAAAGTGTTGGCGAAACCGTGCTGATGAGCGTCACAAAGAGTCCCCCCGCCACCCCGGCAAAAAAGCCACTCAGGGCAAAGGCCAGGAGTTTGTGCCGAAAGAGGTTAATGCCCATTGCTTCTGCCGCCACTTCATCCTCCCGAATCGCCTTGAGGGCCCTGCCAAAACTCGAGTTCACCAGATTCTTGAGGACAAAAACAGTCCAGAAAGCCCAGCCCACTGTCCACCAGAGATTGGTATACTCTGGAATCCCTTTGATGCCCAGAGCACCATTGGTGAGGGGAATAAAGTTATTGGCCAACACAATGATAATCTCACCAAAACCGAAAGTAGCAATGGCCAGATAATCTCCCCGCAACCGCAGGGTCGGTACCCCAATAAGAATAGCAACCAGAGCGGCCAGAAGCCCTCCCAGAAGAAGAGCCAAAAGAAAAAGAGAGGGTGGAAAACTGAAAGCATTGAAAGGCCACATTAAAGGTTGCAAAAAGTAAACTTCCTGCTTCTGAGTCATCGGGAGCATGAGAAGCGCTACCGTGTACCCCCCGATAGCCATAAAACCATTGGGCCCCAGTGAGAACTGCCCCGTTATTCCATTCACCAGATTATAGGCTGTGGCTGCTACCACATAAATGCAGGCGGTGTTAAAAATCCTTATCAAATAAGCATTCAGGTGAGTTTGTGCCCACCACACTCCCAGCATCAAAAGGCAAAGCAAAAGCCCGGTCAAGAGTAAGTCTCTTTTTTCTGCTCCGGACATGGACTATACTTTCTCCTTCAAAGTTTCTCCCATAACTCCACTCGGCTTCACCAGTAAAAATACGATGAGCAAAGCAAAAACAAAAGCATCTCGATAACCGGTCAGGTTCGGGAAAAAAGCCACAATCATGATTTCAGCCAGGCCAATGATAAATCCGCCAATCATAGCCCCGACAACGTTACCGATACCTCCCACCACCGCTGCAGTGAAAGCTTTCCATCCAGGAAAAGTGCCCATAAGAGGGTTAATCTGGGGATATTTACATGCCCACAATACTCCACCAATACCAGCCAGGGCAGACCCCAGAGCGAAAGTGTAGAGAATGATGCGGTCCACGTTAACCCCCATGAGTCTCGTAGTTTCCATATCTTTCGATACTGCTCTCATAGCCATGCCCATTTTGGTCCGATATACCAGATAGAACAGAACCAGAAGGATGGCGATACTGAAAAGCGGTACCCAGAAGGTTACACCCTGGATCCTGGCTCCGGCAATAAAATAGACATTCTTCATGAGTTCCGGACGAGGGAATCCCTTCGGACGGGCGCCCACGGTGACCAGTCCCAGATTTTCAATAAAGAAAGATACTCCTACTGCGGTAATCAAGGCAGAAATACGTGGAGCGTTCCGCAAAGGACGATAAGCCACCCGCTCAATGGTCATACCAACCAGCGCACATAGACCCATCCCAATGATTACCGAAAGCCACCACGGCAACATAAAAACCCCAATCAGAAAAAAAGCAAAATATGTACCCAGCATGAAGACATCGCTGTGAGCAAAATTAATGAGGCCCAGAATCCCGTAGACCAGGGTATAGCCAATGGCCAGAAGGGCGTACAAACTTCCTACCGAAATCCCATTCATTAGCTGTTGAAAGAATGTCGTCCAGTTCATCATGTTCAGGGAGAAAAGCTACGGGGCAAGTGCCCCGTAGCTTTTCTGTTCACTCTACCGCAACCGTCTTCACAAAGTTGAACTTTCCACCTTCCACTTTTCGCACGACCACCGGCTTCAAGGCATCCCCGTTCTCAATGGTTACCTTACCGGTCACCACATCCAAATCGGCGGTATCTTCCATGGCATCCCGAATGGCTACGGGATCGGTAGAGCCAGCTCGCTTGATGGCGTCGATGAGGATAAGGTAGGCATCCGCCCCCAGAGCTCCGAACATGTTGGGGTCTTTCCCGTACTTCTCTTTGTAGAGATCGATGTATTTCTGGCCGACCTCATTCAAACCCTTCGTTGCATCCCAAATAGCCGTGTGGTAGAGACCCTCCACTGCATCGCCCCCCACTTCGAAAAGTTCTGGAGCATCGGCACCATCAGCAGAGAGAATGATTCCCTCAAAGCCCAAATCTCTCGCCTGGCGGGAGATCAGAGCGATCTCAGTGTAGTAATTGGGAACATAGAGGATGTCGGGGTTAGCATTGATAATGGTGGTAAGCTGGGCAGAAAAGTCCTGGTCTCCGGTTTTGCAATTCTGTTCTACAACAATTTTTCCGCCCCGTTTCTCAAATTCTTCCTTGAAGAAGTTCCCCAGCGCCACACAGTAGTCCTGGGCAATGTCCGAAAGGATGGCAGCGGTCTCGGCCTTGAGATCGTTACGAGCAAACACTGCTGCCGCTGCTGCTTGATAGGGGTCGAGGAAACAGGCTCGGAAAACAAATTTCTTGCCCTGGGTCACCAGAGGATTGGTAGCAGTAGCGGAAATCACCGGAACCTGCTTTTCTTCACAGATCGGTCCCACCGCCAGCATGCTTCCACTGATGGCCGGACCAATCATCGCCACAACCTTATCCTTATCGATCAGGCGAGTGGCAGCATTGGCCGATTCTACTTTGTCGCTCTTGTTATCCACCAGCACCAATTCCACTTTTTTACCCAGCACTTCATCGCCGACGATTTCTCTGACTAAATTGATTCCTTCCCAGATCATCTGTCCGTAGGCGGCCACCGCCCCGGTCATCTCCAGATTTGCTCCGATCCGGATGGTATCCTGAGCCCATACGCAGCCAGCAAACAGAATCAAAACCACAACCACGAAGTACGCTACCAGCTTTTTCAAAACCCATTCCCCCTTTCTGAAACGTTATAAGGTAAAATTAACACTCTCATCGTTCCTTGTCAATTATATTCCTTCCCACAATCGGTATGCCAGAGCTTCAGGAAGCCCAGCTTCCAGTATTTTTCGGGCAGCTTCTTCGACATGGTATTCGACTCGCCTTACCGTCAATCTCCGCCCTTCCAGGTCGTAGATACCAAAGCTCGCCCTGGGGTTCCCATCCCTTGGTTGACCAACACTACCACAGTTCAGAAGGTAACGTTTTTCCGGAGAAAGAGTAATCTCGCCACCTTCAGAAAAGGAAATCCGCTCCACCTTTCCCTCCCCATAGATGTAACCTTCGGCAACGTGGGTGTGCCCAAAAAAGGAGATCCAGAAGGAAAAATGTTCAAAGAGGAATCTGGCCAAAGAGGTAGCGGTGATATATTCCTCAAGCGGCTTACGGGGGCTTCCATGAACCCATAAAATCCCATACTCATCAAGGGTCGCAGGCCAGGACTGGAGAAAGAGAAAACTCTGGGGACTCAAGTGTTTTTTCGTCCACAACACTGCTTCCTGGGCACGGGGGTTAAACCAGGAGAGCGGTAAAATCCCCAGAAGACAGGCTTCGTGGTTTCCCATCACCACCTGGGCTTTGCGCTTCATCACCCAGCGCACACATTCTTCTGGCTGTGCCCCGTACCCCACCACATCTCCCAGAACCACAACCACTTCCTCTTTTAACTCCGAAGCAACTGCCGTTAAAGCATCGAAATTTCCGTGGATGTCCGAAAGTATGGCAAGCTTCAATTCACTTCAACGACCCCTTGATGCGCATAATGCCCACCACTGCCGAGCGAGCCAGTTCATCGAGCTTCAGGTTGATGTATTTGATAGTTTCCTCCAGGCTGGGTATCAGCACGTATTCCAGAGCATTCACCCGGCGGCGGGTTTTTTCGATCTCCACCGCTAAAAGTTCAATGGTCTTCTCCACCTCAGCCAGTTTGACAAGAAGCGTCAAAACCTGGAAGAAAGACCCCAAGGCTGCATCAATCTCTGCGGGAGTATTGATGAGGCTATAGTTATAAGGACTCCCTTCTACCTTGACCTCAAAATGGGGCACCCGGACACCGGTAACGCGTCTTGTGGCAACCTCCAGAACCAGCCGTTGCCGGGAAAAAATGGTGATGAGCTCTTTATCTTCCTCAGAAAGCATCAGAGAAGCTTTGTTCTGAGCTTCAAAAGCCCTGACCACTTCCTTCTCAATTTGGCGACGGAGACTCGCATTCTCCCGTACCACCCGCACAAAGTCCTGGATGAGGGCATCAAGCTTGTCCTTAAGAAGCTTATGGCCCCGACGGGCCACCGCCAGACGATTTTTAAGCTTCATGAGCTCCATCCGGTTGGGATTTACGTTGAGCCTCATTCCGTGACCCCCGTTACCTTCTTATCATAGAACTCGGTAAGATAGGCATCTCGAATACGCTTGAGTTCTTCCCGTGGTAACATTCGCAGAAGTTCCCAACCAATATTCAGGGTTTCATCGATGCTCCGATCCTCATACTCACCCTGACGGACAAACCGGTCCTCAAACTGCTCAGAAAACTTCATGTAGAGGCGGTCCAGTTCGGTGAGGGAAGCTTCTCCCAGAATGGTAGCGAGCTCCACCGCCTCCCGTCCCCGGGCATAGGCAGCAAAGAGCTGGTTGGCTACATCGGAGTGGTCATCCCGGGTTTTTCCCTTGCCAATACCCTTGTCGCGCAACCGGGAAAGTGAAGGCAAAACGTCGATGGGAGGATAGATACCTTTGCGATGGAGCTGCCGACTCAAAATAATTTGACCCTCGGTGATGTAGCCGGTGAGATCGGGAATGGGATGGGTCTTGTCATCCTCCGGCATGGTGAGAATGGGAATCTGGGTAATGGACCCTTTCTTGCCCCGAATTCTCCCTGCCCGCTCATACATGGTAGCCAGGTCGGTATAGAGGTATCCAGGATAACCGCGCCGTCCCGGAACTTCCCTACGAGCTGCCGAAATTTCTCGCAAAGCTTCACAGTAATTCGTCATGTCAGTTAAAATGACCAGGACCTGCATGTCCATCTCAAAGGCCAGAAATTCAGCTGCAGTGAGTGCCATACGCGGGGTGATGATTCGTTCTACAGCCGGGTCATTAGCCAGGTTAATGAACAGCACCGAACGCTCGATGGCCCCGGTGTTTCGGAGCTCAGAAATGAAGTAGTTGGCCTCCTCAAAGGTAATCCCCAAAGCTCCAAAGACCACAGCAAACTTCTCCTCTTCACCCAGCACCCTGGCCTGGCGGGCAATCTGAGCCGCCAGACGGGCATGGGGAAGACCAGAACCGGAGAAAATGGGCAGTTTCTGGCCCCGGACCAGAGTGTTGAGGCCATCGATGGCCGAAACCCCGGTCTGAATGAAGTCGATGGGGTAGTCTCGAGCTACCGGATTAATGGGGTTACCGTTGATATCAAGACGTGCTTCTGGAACGATTTCCGGTCCTCCATCGATGGGAATTCCCGAACCGTTGAAAATCCTTCCCAGAATATCGGGAGCCACCGCAAGCTCCATAACCCGCCCCAAAAACTTCACGGTGCTCTGCCCGATGCCGATACCCTCGGTTCCCTCAAATACCTGTACCAGGGCTTTACCTTGACTGGTCATCAGCACCTGGCCTCGACGGGTACTGCCATCCCGCAACGTAATCTCCACGATTTCCATATACTTGGCATCTTCCACCTGTTCCACCGCAAGAAGCGGTCCGGCCACTTCAGAAATGGTCACAAACTCTTTATACATTGCTTTCAACCTCGCCTCTTAATTTTGCCTCCAGTTGTTCCCGGAGGTCTTCCTCGATCTGTTCGATCTTCGATAACTCCCCTTCGGGAACATACTTGGCTCGAGCAATCCGCTCCCGAGCTGGAATATAGAGGACCTCTTTGAGGGAGAGACCCTTTTCCAGAGCTTCCAAACCCGCCCTATAGTAGGCAAGGATCGCCTTCAAAATCAGGTACTGCTTCCGCAACGAAGTAAAAGTATCGAATTCCTGGAAAGCGTTTTGCTGGAGGAAGTCCTCCCGAATCGAACGGGCCACTTCGAGTACAAACCGGTCCTTTGAAGAGAGCGATTCCACTCCCACCAGACGGACCACTTCTTCGAGCTCCGCTTCCTGCTGCAAAATCCGCATGGCCAGAGCTCGATTCTCCACGAAATCAGGCGCCACATTCTTTTTCCAGAACTCCTCCAGGTGCGAAATGTAGAGCGAATAACTGACCAGCCAGTTAATGGCCGGAAAATGACGTTTATAAGCCAGCTTATCCTCCAGACCCCAGAAAACCTGGACTACCCGCAGGGTATTCTGAGTTACCGGCTCGGACAAATCCCCCCCCGGAGGAGAAACGGCTCCGATCACGCTCAGGGAACCAACCCGTCCGTCGCTCCCGAGACACAACACCTTCCCCGCTCGTTCGTAGAAACTGGCAATACGGCTTCCCAGATAGGCCGGGAATCCTTCGTCACCAGGCATTTCTTCCAGTCGCCCGGAAATCTCCCTCATGGCCTCCGCCCATCGGGAAGTCGAGTCGGCCATCAAAGCCACCTTGTATCCCATGTCCCGGAAGTACTCGGCAATGGTAATACCGGTGTAGACCGAAGCTTCTCGAGCCGCTACCGGCATGTTGGAAGTGTTGGCAATTAAAACGGTCCGCTGCATGAGCGGTTCCCCGGTATAGGGATCGACGAGTTCCGGAAACTCCATGAGCACATCGGTCATTTCGTTGCCCCGTTCTCCGCAACCGATGAATACGATGACGTCAGCATCAGACCACTTGGCCAACTGGTGCTGAACCACGGTTTTTCCGCTCCCAAAAGGACCGGGGATACAGGCTACACCACCTTTAGCGATAGGAAACAGCGTATCGATGACCCGTTGCCCGGTGATGAGGGGTTCATTCAGGTTGAGCTTCTGCCGATAGGGGCGAGGAGTTCGGACCGGCCAACGCTGCATCAAGGTGAGCGGCTTTTCCACTCCGTTCTGGTCAATAACCGCAACCACTTCGTTGACCGTAAAAGCCCCTTCCCGGATTTCTTTTACCTTTCCGGAAACTCCTGGCGGAATCATGATTTTGTGGGTAATGGTTTTGGTTTCTTCCACTTCTCCCAGTATGTCACCGGCGGTTACTTCGGCTCCCACCGTAACCGTAGGACGAAAATGCCACTTTCTGGTCCGGTCAAGGGCTTCGGTTTCCACGCCTCGAGCGATGAAATCTCCGAAATCGGCTCTGATTTTCTCCAGGGGACGCTGCGTTCCGTCAAAGATACTTCCTATAAGTCCCGGCCCTAGTTCTACACTCAGGGGCTCAAAAGTCGAAATCACCGGTTCCCCAGGCTTAATCCCGGCAGTTTCTTCATAAACCTGAATGGTCACCCGGTCTTCGTGGATACCGATGATCTCTCCGACCAGCCCTTTCTCTCCGACCTTAACCATGTCGTACATTTTGGCTCCCTGGAGATTGACTGCCACCACTACCGGACCGTTGACACTGAATACTCTCCCTTTATTCTCCATCTCCATCATTCCTCTCCCTGAAGCAGGACGTTACTCCCAATGGCAATTTCCACAAGCTTCTTCACAAAGTCAGCTCCTCGACCGATCTCCGAAGAGCGAGTTGGAATACCCAGAACCACCGGCAATGCCTCAGCTCTGAGATCCTCAAAATAGTCTTTGAGCAGGTTATAGAACTTCCATTCCGTGAAAATAACCGCGTACTGGTTTCTCCGCAGCATCGGCAAAAATCTGGAAAGTTCCTGAGCAGTATAGGCAACAAAAACATCGATGCCCATGCCTCGAAAGCAGAGGGTATTCTCTTCTCCTCCCACAAAAGCCAGGCGAAACTCACTCATAGTAGCACTCCCGTACTTTGCTTCGCAATGTTTCCTGAGGTAATCCAAAATATTTTCCTTCTAACACAATACGCAGGTTTTTCACGTCCATACCTTTGGCAAAGAGAAACCCAAAAACCGGCTCCGGCCCAAAAGTTTGAGCACGAAAAGAACGTGCGAAGCGCATGAGATAGTTATCGATATTCTTTTCCACTTCCGCCACATAGTAGGGGTCATCCCGGAATGGCTCAGTCGGAAAAACAAATTGAAAACCAAGATCGGTAATGATTTCCGGAACCTTTTCCGCAGGGGCACTCAAAAGACCCATAAAGGTGTCAACCGAAATGAGGGAATTGGCTGCATACATGAAACGAACCATCTCGGGTTTCCTCCCCTGACACCGAGCACGCAGGGCAGCCCTCACGTAGGCAAAGGCCACGTAGGCTAAAAGCCAGTTCTTCAAAACCTGACTCTCACTGATAAGAGCTAGCCGGTAAATCTCCTGCAAGTAGTAACGATCCAGCACGAATTCCAGAAGCTGGACGTCTCCAGAATGTTCTTCCAAAGCGGCAAAGGCTTCTCGCACCGCCCCTTCAAAGGGTGCAGGGAGTGACTCGCCACCCTCTCCAGAAAAAAATCGGAAAACCCTTCTGGAATCGAGCGTAGTAAAATACGATTTTTCCAGGGGTCTCTTCGCCAGATAGGACTTCATGGCCAACTTCAAAAAATTAAAGTCAAAGCCCAGGACGAAAAACCGCACAATCCGCTGAGCAATTTTATACCGGTTAAAATCTTCCACCAGACTCCAGTAATGACCGGTTAAAACTTCATCAATCGCTTGAAGGTTAGACAATGCACCCTGGAAAACCGTTCCCCAGTAAGGTACCTCGGCTACCGCCCGCAGTGCCTGTTCCAGATCCTCAGCCTTCAGGGCATTTTCCAGGATTCTCTGGGTCAAGATACCGCTTTCCAGAGCTCGCACTCGCCCCACAAGATATGCAAACCCGGTATCCTCTTTGAGCACAGGTCGAACTGCTTGGAGTTTCATTCGCCAACCCCTTGGAAAAGCGTTTTGACGATAAAGCTCTCGTTTTCTTTGAGAAAATCGTCTAAAATGGTGGAAAACGCCACGCTAAAATTCATACCGCCCTTTTTCAAAACAAAGCCCCGTTCGTTTCTATCGTCCAGTACGCCTCCAAAACAGAGCCGGTAGTTGGCTTTCTGGTTGATTTTTTCCAGAAATTTCCGACCCAGTTTGTCGGCCTCCCGAGGAAACATCCACACTTCTTCATCGCCATCCTGCACGTAGTGGAGGAGAATTTTTTCCCACCAGCTTTCGTATGCCTTTTCGATTTCGGCAAGAAAGAGCATCGCCAGTTTTCGCCGCAGAACCGCCATGGCTTCACTTTTCACTTTTCCAATTTCATGGCGACTCTGTAATTTGATTTCCGCCATCTTTCGCTGGATCTCCGCCTCCACTTCTCGCTTACGACGCTCCAAAAGGCGTGCCGATTCCCGGCGAATTTCTTCTTCGGCTTTCTGCAATCGCGCTTTCGCTTCCTCAGAAGCCTTTTCTAAAATGGCACTTTTGCGGGCTTCGGTGTCCCTGCTGATTCGCGCCAGAATATCCTCTAAGGGCATGCTTTCACCCCTATAGTTTAATAGAGTTTAAAAGAAGAATGGTGGCGAGCAACGACAGAACCGCATACGTCTCAACCATGGCAGGGAGAATGATGGCTTTTCCGGTTTCCTCCGGACGTCTGGCGATCAGACCAATCGAAGCCGCCGCAGTCTTTCCCTGAGAGATCCCGGAGAGCAAACCCACAATAGCAATGGGCAGGCAGGCAAACATGATTTGCATCCCCTGCGCTATGGTAACTGCCGCCGGCGTTCCTCCAAAAAGACCCAGTTTAATCAGAACCCAGAAACCGGCCAGCAACCCATAAATACCCTGGGTTCCAGGCAGAGCCTGAAGAAGCAACACCTGACCGAATTTACCGGGGTCTTCAGTCATCACTCCTGCTCCCGCTTCTCCGGCGATACCTACACCCAGCGCCGAACCGATTCCTGCCAGTCCTATGGCCAAAGCCGAACCCAGAAGAGCAAAAACTAATCCATCCGCAAGCATAATAAAACCTCCTCAAGACAGTTTGATGTATTTTGTTTTGTACCCAAAAGGTTTAAACTCCCGACCACCGTTCTCATAAAACTTGGTGAAAAATTCCACATACTGCAAACGAGCCGAGTGCACGAAGGCGCCCAGACCGCTCATTAGGAGATTGAAGACGTTAAAGAGAAGCGCTACCGCAAGACCGATCAACCACCCGATGTACGGAGAACTTCCAAAGAGCATCCCCAGGGTACGGGCCAGAATAGCAATGATGGAGCTGGAAAGCCCCAGAGCGAAAAGACGAGAGTAGGAGAGCACATCCCCCAGGTAGGAAACCACCCCATACAGGCTCAAAATTCCCGAAAGCACCTTCATAACGGGATTTTTCTTGGACCTTCCCTGCGTAGCTACCAGGAACAGGGCGCTCCCCACCAGAATGGGGAGGGCCACACTCTTGAGCACTCCCAGAGCGGTCATCCCCAAAAGATACATAACGATGGCCACCAGAAAGATAAACCAGCTCAAATGGTCCATGATGGCTACCGCAAAGTGCTTCCGACGCCACTCTTTCACAAAACTCAAAGCGATTCCCACCAGAACCTGCACAATGCCCAGAGCCAGCGAAAATACCAACATGGGCAAGGGATTGTTGATCGGATCGATGACGGCAAGGGCCTTTTTGAAACCGGTCACCGCCGACAGAAAACCCGGTAAATAATCAAAAACATCCCCCAGCCATGAACCGGTGGCAATACCTACCCCCACGGAAGCAACACCACCCCACCCCAGCATGTGGAAGAAGCGCCTGGCAGATTCACTCAAGGGGAGATAGAGAGGAGCGATAAAACCCAAAAGAGCTAAAACGATTCCATAGATGACATCTCCCAGACACATACCGAAAAAGAGGAAAAAGAAAAGCGATAAAAAGGGCGTGGGGTCAATCTCCGTATAGTTGGGAAGGCCATAGAGACGGGTCAAGACCTCAAAATTTTTGGCCCAAACACCATTTTGCAGGTCTATAGGAGGGTCTTCCCCATCCTGAGGATCCCGGTGATAGAGAACCCACTCTTTCCCAACCTTGCGGAGCGATTCTTCCACCATCGGCACCGCTTCTTCCTTCGCCCATCCACTGATAAGGTACGCTTCTTGAGTTCTCAGAATGGCACTTTCGACGGCTTCTCTTTCTAAAAGCACACCATAATAATCATGGGCAACCTTTAAATCCTTCTCAAATCGAAGATAAGCGAGAGCTTTCTTGAGAAGTGCATCCCTCTGAGCCATAACCTCCTGAAGGCGAGCCTCGATTTTACGCATTGCTTCTTCCGGAGTCCCCTCAAAAGCCTGGGGAAAGGCAAGGGGCGAGAGGGATAGCTCCTGAAAAATTTCCTTTACCTTCTCCTCACCATCCCTGTGTCCTAAAAGGAAAACCCAGAAGCCCCGTGAGGAAGGAAACATTTCCATCAACCATTCCCTCCCCACAGCTTTTAACCTTTCTTCGAAAAGTGGCAGTTTCTCGCGCGGAACCTCGAGGAGAAAACCGAACGTAAAGCGGGTTCCTCCCAGGCATTCCAGAGGAACCTGAACGCTTTTGATCTTCCTCAAAAACTCCAGATTGCCGTTCAGTTTGTTGACCGTGGTCCGGATCTGGTTGAGTTGTTCTTCAATGGCAGAACACGCCCGGTAAATGGGAACATGGCTAAAATGGTGGTGGAGAAAATCTTCCTTTTTGACTTCCACCGGACGCGGGAAAAAATTTTCCAGGGCATTCGGTTTTTCCTGACGGTACCTTTCCAGAAAATCAAGGCAATAACGTATCTCTCCTAACTTCCGCTCCAACTCTTCTTTCCTGGAAGGAGAAGAAGGCAAAAGGGGCAGGGAGGGATTCTTCTCGGTCACAACCTCCATCACACCCAGGTCCTGCAAAAGCTCGACGATGGGACCTTTCAGAGAACGATGGGCAATGATGTGAATTCTTTTAACCGGACTAATGGCCATATCGCTCTTTCCACCTCTCCAAAAGCTTCTGTGCCAGCGCGTCAACTTTTATGGCCAGCGTTTCTCTGAGGTTTTTGGCCTCTTCAAGAGACTGGGCTCGAATTGCCTCACTCTCTTTCTCGGCCTGGGCAAGCATTTTTGCCCGCCAGTCCTGAGCTTGTGCCTCGGTTTCCTGAAGCGCTTTCTCTCGCAGCGCCCTCGCCTGAATCTCCACCTGTGCCAGAATTCTGGTGGCTTCCTGCTCAGCCTGCTTTAACTCTCGTTCTTTCTCCTGTTCCAATTTTCTGATTTGCTCCACTGCTTCCTCAATCATTGCCCTTACCCCCGAAATTTGATGGAGAATGCATTGCATGATATATTAACAAAAGGACGATTACTTTTCAACAGGCATCAGGAAAGGAGGAAAAATCCGTGTTGAAAGCCCTGGTTCTCTATTATACCCGTACCGGAATCACCGAAGCCATGGCCAGAACCATCGCCCAAACTCTTCAGGAGGAAGGTATCACCACCGAGATCGTTTCCTGCGAAAATTTTTCCCTGCAGACTCTGTCCCAGTATCATCTCATCATCGTCGGTTCCCCAACGTACTATGGCACCATGGCCGCCGAAGTGAAAAAGGTTCTCGACGACAGCGTGCAATTCCACGGGGAATTGAACGGCAAAGTCGGCGGTGCTTTCACTTCCTCGGGCAACCCTGCCGGTGGAAACGAAACCACCATTTTTTCCATTCTGAGTGCACTGCTCATCCACGGCATGATCGTGAAAGGTACACCCGAGGGGAGCCACTACGGCCCGGTAGCGATTGGACGTTTTGACCGGCGCGCCGAAGAGGAATGTCGAAATTATGCCCAAGAACTGGCCAAACTCACCAAAACCCTCTGGGCTTCCTGAAGGGGCATCACCACTTCCCCCTCCTGTGGGTTTCCAAAAAGATATGCTCCTTCCCTCCCCCGGGCGTACAGAAAGCAGGCAGTATACGCGCACAAAAACGCATCAACGGCATCGATACCATACAGCGATCCTTTTAGGGCCAGAAAAAATTCCCGGAGGTTGAGAACCGGCGGGAAAAAGGGCGACGAATCAAAATCACAGAGACGCTCGATGAAGGTGGGGAAACCCTGCCTGGCCCTTTTTTCCTGCCGGTATACCGAGAGGGTCTTCTCCCCCCAGAGGCCCAGAACCGTGAGAGGAGGAAAGACTTCGAAAGCAACACGCCGGAAGGTGTTCCCAAAAGGCGGGGTTATCCGAAAACCGTGGTCCCGGAGTAACTCAAAGAAGGCACATAGTCCCGGGTACTTCTCCCGCACGATGGTCAGATTGACCGGCAGAATCCCACAGCGAAATTTTCGGAGAAACAGGGCAATCTCTCGCTCTGCCTGGCGATTGCCCTTTTCGTTTTTCACCGTAAGGGGGGCATCGATAGCCAGATGGAGCGCTCCTTCTTCCCGATGGAAAAAAGAAGCAAAGTCCTGTAGAGAAACAAGATAAAGCGTTGCCTCGTAGTGGAAACACCCTCCGGCGCTACGAATCACACAGAGCGCCGAAGGCCTCTTGAAACCCCAGGCCAGGTCAACACCGATGAGTTTCAAATTGCCTCTCAAGACACAGTTTTCCCAGGCTTTCGTCTCTACCGACCGGATACCCTCCATCGAAACAGGCAAAACAATAGGCAGATGCCGGAGGCTGGATACTCTTTTTGAGACCCTCCAGAGAGAGATAGCGCAAACTATCCAGTCCCAGGTATTTCTCAATCTCAGGGAGCGCCAGGCGAGAAGCAATGAGCTCTTCAGAGCTGGGAAAATCAATACCGTAGTAACAGGGAAAACGGTGCGGAGGAGCACTCACCCGGAGATGCACTTCTTTTACGCCCGTTTCTTTCAGGGTAGCAATCCGTTCCCGAGAAGTATTACCCCGCACGATGGAGTCTTCGACGATGATGACCCGTTTCCCATGAAGCAAAGCCTTCAAGGGGTTTAGCTTCAGGCGTACTGCCAGGTTACGCGACTCCGGCCCTGGTTGAATAAAGGTCCTTCCCACATAGGGGTTACGGACCATGGCAAACTCGAGGGGGATGCCGGAACCCTCAGAAAAACCCAGGGCCGCAAAAATACCCGAATCCGGTACAGGCACCACCATATCGGCATCAAAGGTTTCGTCTTCGGCGAGCACCATTCCCATCCGCTTCCTCGCTTCGGCGACATGGTTACCGAAAACGAAGGTATCGGGACGAGCGAAATAAATGAGTTCAAAGACACAGAAGGCTTTTCGCGAAGAATAGGCATAGAAAAAGGAGCGGGGCCCATTCTCGTCGAGAATAAGCATCTCTCCGGGGGCGATTTCCCGGATAAACTCTCCCCCCACCACTTCGATGGCGCAGCTCTCCGAACTCACCAGATACCCCGACCCAAGCTTTCCAAGACACAGAGGACGGAACCCCCATGGATCACGCACGGCAATCAACTTATCTCTGGAAAGAATACCCAGTGAGTATGCTCCCCGCATCTCCCACAGGGCTTCTTTCAGAGAATCTTCCAGACTATCAAAAGAACTGCCGGCCAGAAGATGAAGGATGAGTTCAGTATCCGTCGATGACTGCACCACAGCCCCACGTCGACTCAGCTTTTTCCAGAGCGAGGGTGTATTCACCAGGTTTCCATTATGCGCTACGGCAATACTTCCCAATCGCGAATCCCCCAGGAACGGCTGGATATTCCGCTCCGTGGAAGCACCGGTCGTGGAATAACGGACATGCCCCAGAGCCAGGTATCCCGAAAGTCCCCGCAGGGAATGGGCATCAAAAACTTCGTGCACCAACCCCATCCCCTTATGCTCCCGTAAGCACCTTCCGTCCGAAACCACCATTCCGGCGCTCTCCTGACCACGGTGTTGGAGCGAGAAAAGACCCAGATAGGCGATCTCGGCAGCATTTTTCAGCCCATAGACACCAAAAATTCCACACTTCTCCCGAACCGGATTCCAAAAATCTCCCATTTCCGGCTCCATCAGCTCAAAACCTGCTCCCAGGTTCTTTTGAGTTCTCCAACTGGCAAAGAAACCAGAACCCTCCCACCACTCTGTACCAGAAAATCTTTTCCCCCTACCTTTCCCAAAAGAAAGCAGGGAATTCCTCTCTCTCTTGCCATCCGTTCCACCGGGAGATAGGCATCTTCCCGCACACTCACCAGAGCTCGCCCCCGACTCTCACCGAAGAGTACCGCATCCATCCGGAGGTTTTCCCATCTTTTGACATCCACCACCACCCCCAGGGGAACTTCTCCCCCCAGACAGGCTTCAAGGAGGGCAAAGACCAGCCCACCCTCGCTGACATCCAATGCTGCAGTAACGATACCCCTATGAGCAAGTTCAATCAAAAGTTCTTGCAATTTTTTCTCATCGGCAAGTGAAAGAGAAGGTGGAGGACCGACCTCTAAACCATGGATGACCCGGAGATACTCGCTGCCACCCAGTTCTTCTTTTATATCACCCAAAAGAACTACAACATGACCTTCTTCTTTAAAAACACCACCCACCGCTCGCTCGACATTCTCGATAATCCCCACCATCCCGATGGTGGGGGTGGGGTGAACGGCTCCCTGAGGACTTTCGTTGTAGAACGAGACATTTCCGCTCACAATGGGGAGACCGAAAAAGCGACTGGCATCGGCGATTCCCCGTACCGCTTCCACGAACTGCCAGTACCGCTCTGGTTTCTCGGGATTCCCAAAATTGAGGCAATCGGTAATCCCGGCAGGACGAGCGCCACAGGCACTCAGATTCAAGGCAGCTTCGGCCACGGCGATCTGGGCACCCCGGTATGGGTCAAGATAACAGTAAACCGGGTTACAGTCGGTGGTCACCGCAATACCCCATTTCTTCCCTTTGACCCGCAGCACCGGAGTCCCTTTCCCCGGAAGAACCACGGTGTTCGTCTGAACCATATGGTCGTACTGTTCATAAACCCATCTTCGAGAACAGAGATTGGGAGAAGCGATCATCCGTAGCACTATTTCTTCGTAATTCCGGGGAAGAGGAAGGCTGTTAAGCCGGGAATCATCATTCACCGCCTGCAGGTATGCCGGTTTCTCCCGGGGAGGAGTATAGATAGGAGGAGCAGTCAATTCGAGAGCAGGAATATCGGCTACCACTTCTCCCCGGTAGAAAATGGTGACCTTCCCGCTTTCGTTAACGCTGCCCACCACTTCCGCTTCCAGACCCCACTTTTTGAAAATTTGCCGAACCTCCTCCTCATGGCCCCGGGTAACACAGAGCAGCATCCGCTCCTGCGACTCCGACATCATGATTTCCCAGGCTTCCATCCCCTCTTCCCGGAGCGGTACCCGGTCAAGGTCAAGCTCAATGCCGCTTCTGCCTGCCGCAGCCATTTCACTTGCCGAGCAGGTAAGACCTGCCGCCCCCATGTCTTTGATACCCACCACAAAACCGGTGGCCAGCGCTTCCAGGGTAGCTTCGATGAGACACTTCTCAGTAAAGGGGTCACCAATTTGCACACTGGGTCGTTTTTCTTCTCCCTCAGCAAATTCCTGGGAAGCCAGGATACTGCATCCTCCGATACCATCCCGGCCGGTTTTGTTACCCACATAGAGGATGATATTGTCTCTTCCCTGAGCCACCGCCCGGGCAAGTTTACTTTTCTCGGCAATACCCACACACATCACGTTTACCAGGCAATTCCCCCGATAGGAGGGGTGAAAATAGAGTTCTCCACCCACGGTAGGAACTCCCACACAGTTTCCATAAAAGGCGATCCCATCCACCACGCCCCGAAAGACATGGCGTGCATTCCGGTCCTCTACGGGACCAAAATGAAGGGAATCAAGACAGGCAATAGGCCGAGCTCCGCTCCCCAGGATATCCCGGATAATACCACCAATCCCGGTGGCTGCTCCCTGCCTGGGCTCAATCTGAGAAGGGTGATTGTGGCTCTCCATTTTAAAGATGATGGCCAGGTCATCGTAGAGAATACCCCCAGCATCTTCGCCAAAAAGGGCGGGGAAATGACCCTCACGGGGAAACAATTCAAACCATTTACGGGAATGGGGATATCCGCAGTGTTCCGACCATTCCACCGAGAACATGGCCACTTCGGTAGGCGTGGGAGTACGACCCAGAATCTCCACAATCCTCTGATACTCTTCTTTCCGCAAACCAAGCTCTTCGCTAACCTTCTCAATGTCTTCCACGACGATTCTCCTCCAACCAGGCGATAACCGAAAGAAAGATTTTCTTCCCGTCCTGCGAACCAAGAATTTCTTCCGAAGCCCTTTCCGGATGGGGCATCATGCCCAAAACCCGAAAATCAGGTGAAGCGATCCCGGCAATGTTTTCTAAAGACCCATTGGGATTAAATCCTGAATCCTCTTCACCCTGCGGACCGCAGTAGCGAAATACAACCTGCCGATTGTGCTTGATTTTCTCAAGATCCCGGGAGGGCATAAAGAAGTTTCCCTGATGATGGGCAATGGGAATCCGGATGATTTCTCCAGGAGAAAAAAGGCGAGTAAAGGGAGTTGAAGTATTCTCGACCTTCAGATGGGTATATCGACACACAAAGTGTCCATCCCTATTGGGTAACAAAGCCCCCGGCAAAAGACCGCTCTCCAGAAGGATCTGAAATCCGTTACAAATACCCAGCACCAGTCCGCCTTCCCGCACAAAATCCCGAACCGAAGTCATTATGGGCGAAAAGCGAGCAATCGCACCGGTTCGGAGATAATCGCCGTAGCTGAAACCTCCGGGCAGAATGACACAGTCACAGCCCTGCAAATCCCGATCTTCATGCCAGAGAAAAACCGTATCAACCCTCAAAACTTCTGAAAGAACATAATAACAATCGTAATCACAGTTCGATCCCGGAAAAACAACCACCCCAAACTTCATTGCTTACCCTCAACCTCAAAAGAGTACCGTTCGATCACCGGATTAGCGAGAAGCTGATCACACATCTCCTGAAGGCGCCTGCCGGCCAATGCTTCGGTCTCTGCTTCCAGAATGACCTCAAAGAATTTCCCGGTCTTCACTTCTTCCACCTCTCCATAACCCAGGGTATGGAGGGCATTTTTGATGGTTACCCCCTGAGGGTCGAATACTCCTGGTTTCAAAACGACCACAATTTTACCACAATATTTCATTCCCCGTGCCTCCCCAGACCGGGCGAAACCGCCCGGTCTCAATACCTGATTTCTTCTCTTTTTCCCGAAAGCGAAGAACGCTCAATTGCCTCACAGATTACTGCGCACCGATAGCCATCTTCGAAAGTCGCCCCATAGGGGGCAATTTCTTTATTACGTACCACCGCTTCCAGGAAGTGGGCTATGGCGTGGACGAAAGTATGCTCCCAGCCAATGATATGTCCATGGGGCCACCAGTTTTCCCAGAAAGGATGGTAACTCTCGGTAACCAGAACCTGGTGGAAGCCCTGGAAAACTCTGGGCTCCTCTCCCACCAGATACACCTCCAGCTCGTTAAGTCGCTCCAGATTAAAGCGGATGCTTCCCCGAGAACCGTTAATCTCGATGATCTGATGGTTTTTCCGACCGGCGCAGAAACGCGAGGCCTCCAGGGTTCCGATTGCCCCGTTGGCGAATTCCACAATGGCTACAAACGCATCGTCCACCGTCACCGGAACCTTCTTACCGGGATCATCCATCGCTGGTCGCTCTTTAATAAAAGTCCGGGTGAGGGCGCTGACCGTGGCGATTTCTCCCAGCAGGAAACGGGCCAAATCGATGATGTGCGAACCCAGATCTCCCAGGGCACCTGAGCCGGCTACGTCTTTGTTAAGACGCCACACCGCCGGGAACTGGGGATCCATGATCCATTCCTGCAGGTACTGCGCCCGAAAGTGGTAAATTTGCCCAAGTTTCCCCTCGGTAATGAAATCGCGGGCTAAACGCAGTGCCGGTACAAAACGGTAATTGAAACAGACCATGGCTTTGGCGGTGGACTGCTTTGCTGCCTCCCACATCTTTCTGGCTTCTTCCACCGTTCCGGCCAGGGGTTTTTCACAGAAAACGTGCTTTCCCATCCGCAGGGCTTCCACCGAGGGTTCACAGTGGAGGGAGTTGGGACCACCGTTATCCAGAATCTGTACTTCCGGATCCCTGAGCATTTCCTGCCAGTCTCGATAGGCTTTCCGGTATCCATAGCGGACCCGGGCTTCCTCCACCGCTTTCTCGTTTCGCCCACAAATGGCCACGAGTTTCGGAATGGCTACCGGAGGCCAGAAGATGTACGGATACTTCTTATAAGCATTGGTATGGGCCTTACCCATGAAAGCATACCCTAACATCCCGATACCGAGCTCGGGAACCTCACCACCTCCACCCTTAGTCTCTCCCATAGCCACAAAACCGACTTTTTCACTCATTTTCTCCATCCTCCTTTCGGTAAGGATTGATTTCTTTCAAAATCCCCATGACCTGATCTGCCAGCCGGTAGATACCTTCTTCTTCAAGACCGGCAAGGTCCACGATAACCGAAACGGTGATGAAATCCAGGTCCTTCCCCACCGCCGGGACAATGCGCTCTTTCAAACCTTCCTCTTCGATTCTCCTCTGAAAGTAACCGGCGATTCGCCAGGCTTCCCGGTAAAGAGCCGGCCACCGGTTTAAATCCTCATCGGCCAGCACAAAACCAATCTCCGCCCTGTCTCCCCGCACCCGTATCAGCGCAAACTCCCCAAAAGGGTAGTGCTCTTCAACGTAGAGCCGAAAAATCCTTCCTTTGGGTACTGCTATTATCCCCACCCCCACAGGGTATTGTAGCAAAAGAACACCCGGAATGGTATGCAGGTCATCAATAAAGAAGCATCAACCCCCACTTGTTTTTTTCACCTTCACCAGCTTACAATTACCGGTAGACGCTATTGAAAAAGGGAGGGGCGATAGAATGAAGAGCACTTTTCGCCTACTGTTGTTTCTCTCTCTTATTCTGGCGATGGGGTTTCCCGGAGTCCATTGCTCCGGTACCGAGAGAACCGAGGTTCCCGCTACCCGGTTCTTCTCTGACGGTGACCTCATCAGTGGCTGGTATTGGCTGCGAGACCCTTCGTTCAACCAGGCCGCCGAGTGGGTGTTCGAGGGAATACCCCAGGGCACAGAAGACATAGTGCTCGACCTTGAGGTTCTGGCCACCAGTCGGGTCGATGGCCCCCGGGGGATTGACGCCCGGTTCTTCCTTTCTTACGGTATCCCTCCCCGTGGAGGGCAGGGAGGGCTCATCGTGGGAACAAAAGAGGTCGTCCTCCCCAATGTTTCGCCACCTCATGACCCGGTGGGGTACACCTGCCGGGGACAGGTGACCATCCCCCGAAAGAACCTGGAAGGTGCCTCGGTCCTCTGGATACGGGCCCACCGGAACCCCGGGCCGTTCCTTTCGGGGAAAAGTCCCTCCACCGTCCATGTGGCTTTCCGAAAAGAGAGCGTCACACTCCTTTTGGGAGAAGAGATGGAAGAAACCGGGGGTGGCTTCGTCGAAGCGGATGCCGATAGACGGGAAGATGCAGTCTTGATTGCGCCGGGCACAGTGAGCGGCGACCTGGGATACAGACGTGGCGACGGTTCCGTTGACTCGGCTGACTGGTACCGCTTCTCGGCAGAACAGGGGCAAATCATCACCCTCTCCCTCACTTTCCCCCAGGGAGCTTCCTTCTCCCTCTCCCTTTATCCTCCCGGCTCAACAAGCAGTGTGGGGAATGTGGAGACCAGGGAGAACACAAAGTCCCTGGAGTATGTAGCCGGGGAAAGCGGGAATTGGTCCGTGCGGATATATCGCTTGCGTGGCGCGGGAGAATACCACCTGAACCTTGCGGTAGCCAACCAGAACGATGCCGGAAGTGGCCGGGATGCCGGGAACAACCGCTGGGATGCCCTCCGCATTGGGGAAGGGACCTTCGAGGGATTCCTGAAGAGCGCTGACTCAAGCGACTGGTACCGCTTCTCAGTGGAGAAAGGGCAAATCATCACCCTCTCCCTCACTTTCCCCCAGGGAGCTTCCTTTTCCTTTTCTCTTTATCCTCCTTCTTCGACAAGCAGTGTGGGGAATGTGGTGACGGAAGGGAACACGAAGTCCCTGGAGTATGTGGCTGGGGAAAGCGGGGAGTGGTCCGTGCGGATATACCGCTTGCGTGGAGAGGGGGGATATATTTTGACCATTGGGACAGGGGGAATAGTGGTATCGACGCCTACCCCCACCCGCACTCCGCAACCCACACCTATCCATACTCCTATTCACACTCCCGCGCCCACTCCCACCCTGACTCCTCAACCTCCACCGGAGATCACCCCTCCTCCAGACCTCTCCACACCTCCACCCTTTGCTGGATATCTGATTACCGTGGTCACTGGAGACAAACTGGGTGCCGGAACAGATGCCAACGTCTACCTCACCCTCTACGGGGAAAAGGGGAACTCCACAGAGCTCTTCCTCGATAACCCCAACCGCAACGACTTTGAGCGGAACCAGACGGATACCTTCACCATTCCCCCCTCTCAGGTTGGAGATTTAGGAGCTATTCGCCGAATTTATCTCCGCCACGACAACAGTGGTACTGCTCCGGGATGGTATGTGGCGTCCGTCACCGTGACGAACATCGCCACCGGGGAAAAGTACCGGTTCATCTTCAACCGCTGGCTGGCCACCGACGAAGAGGACGGTGCGCTGGGCGCTCTCCGAGAAGGCCTCCCCACCACCAGACAGACCTTCACCCCTCCCTACTCCGACACACGGGTGTGGACTCACAAAGTCGGCAACGCCGACTGCAGAGCCGCAGCCAACAAAGCATCCGGTGGCATTGCCTTCTACATCGATGCCTGGGTAGGTGGGTCCACCGCCACCTCCGGGCAGTCCATCTGGGTGAGCACTTCTCGCCCGGCGACCCTCGTTGTGACCCCCACCATCAAATACGTGGGCGGAACGTACAATTTCTCCCTCGCCTCTTTCTCCGAGCTTGAGCTCTTCTGCGAAGTCAACGGGAATCTCTACCGTACCAGTATTTCTCCGGCTTTCAGTGGCCCGGTCGTCTTTGACAAGGTACTGTCCCTTGCGCTCCTTGCGGCAGGGGGACTTGCTCCACAGAATGCCCGGAGTATCGCGGACCTCATCACCACCGGGTACAGCCTCGTCCAGCTTTCCGCAGCTTTACAACAGCTTGAAGCAGCCGGAAATGCGAGTACCGTGCGGAGGAGTTTCACCGTAGAAGCTCAACAGGGCCTGAACAAAATCTCTGTGGGTTTGCGGGGCAATGCTTCGGGGGTAGCAACCGGCTCGGCCTTCGTGATTGTGGGCGGACAGGTAACATCAATCGAGGTGGAGGGCATACCATAAAAAACAAGGGGTAAACCCCGTGCTTTTTTACGAGAGAGAATCTCTACAAGAGCCCTCTTCAAAAATCTGAAAGAATGTATGATGTACCCCTACCTGGAAAAGGAAAAAGAGCAGGCAAAAGATGCAGCAAAGCACCACAATACCGGCAAAAACCTTCCTCCAGAAAAACCATCCCCAGGGAGATTTGCGACCAGAATGTGTCACAGCTGTGAAATGTCTCTGATGCGCCAGGAGGCTGTGCAGAGAGCTAATCATGAATGCCAATCACGATGAACCCACAGAGGCTGAAGGAATCGGGTAGTTCGCCTTCGAACTCCGGTCATAGGACAGATCGAGAAATCGTCCCCCTTGCCTTTCCAGCATGCACGAAGACCGATTCGATTTGAGAAAAAATCCCGATAGTGGTATGAAGTGCGCCCTGATGATAGGCGCGCCGCTACCGTAGAATCTTTATTTAGGAAATCTGCCGGAAAACATTCCAGGCATTCACCCCAGGAAAACGGAATGCCTTTCGTCTACCATGTTTCCTATCATCACCCAGGAGGTGTTGGAAATGCAGCGGAAAATTCTGGGGGTGTTCCTCGCCGTACTTTTGATCGTCGCCCTCCCAACTCGGGGAAGAACCGAAGAAGAGCCCATCATGACCATAAGGGAACTCCCTCGCAATCCCCAGGTGTACTTTTTCAGAGAGGTCATATTGAGGGGAGACGTCATCCAGGTTCTGAGCAAAGAAACTGTGGAAGGCACGCTGATCTGGTCCATTCTGCTTACCGACTGGAGCACAACCGGCGTGGCCAGAATCATTGGTGCAACCACAAAAGGCGGCAAAACACCGGTTCAGGGAGACAAAATCAGGATCTCCTGCACGGTGGTCTCCAACGAAATCTCCACAACAGTTTCAGGAGCCACCAACGAGGCCATTGTCTGTCTGTACGTCGAAAAGGAGCACGGCCCCATCGTTTTCCTCAACTGAGGAAAACCTACCCGGCCCCGGGGACCCTCCAACCCTGGTCGCCGGGGAGTTTTTCAGGATTGCCTCTCCTCCCACTCCACCGTGCAGCCGTAATCGCGAAGGCGCTTCTCGAGTTCCTGCTTCAGCCGCCGCATTGCCCCTGTGGGGTCATCGACCCGAAGAAGGACCGTGGCTTTTTCGAGTCCCCGAAGCTCTTGAGCAGCTTGAAGCAGAGGATACAGGAGATTCGCACTGGTCCGCACCGTAAGCGTCAGCGCTCCCGACTCAGGGGAAGAAGCCGCAGTTTCCGGCTCTTTTTCCCGTTCTTTGGGAGACGCAACCAGAACCACGTTACCGTTTTTCAGTACCTCCTCCGGAACTTCCTCGCCCACGAAAGTCCTGCCACCGGCCCGAACTCCAAAAATCCCCTGCCGCACACCTTCCCGAATAGCCCCCGTGATGGCCTCTTTGGGGTTTCTCAAAAGCGGCTGGCCCACCACACCCGTGAAGATGGTGTTCACCTGGGAGAGTGAGACCTCGCCGCCATCCTCCTGAAGCACTCCCTGCAGGTACTCCGGAGCAATCCGTTCCAGGAGAATGCCGCTTTTCTCCAGGACCTGTCTTGCGTACTCATCAAGGGTCTTCACCCCGGGGAACGCCGAAGTCGCAGATGATACCTTTTTCACTCCGGAAGCGCCCGGATGGTAGACATCCTGGTACATCTTCAGGAAAAGGCCCTCAACACCCGTTCGCTTTTCCCTGAGCTGCTCCTGCACCTGTTCCCGGTCTTCAGGCTCCATTTCCCTGAAAGACGGCGAATGGGCGACTTCTTCAAGAGCCAGGTATCGCCGGACCAGCCCCCGCAGGGCCGCAAGTTGCGTGGTATCAGGGACAAGGAAAACGAGCATGTTCTTATTGGTGCGGATATTGCCCCCCACCGACTCAAGCACCTGCATCATCCACTCCTCGGGATTGGCCACCCCCGGGGGAAGGACGACAAGGGTGGGTTGGGCGCAATCGGGAACAGACTGCGGCTCCCCAGGGGCTACCACGACCTGGAAAACACCTTTCCCCTTGCCCGATATCTCCACAAGCCGCTCTTCGATTTCCCTCTCCACCTGCTCATCGGTTATCTCGTTCTCAAAGTCCAGAATCACCTTGTTCAGGTTGGGCCTGGCGCTAAAGAGGTACCGCCGATCCCGGTAGCGCAAATACCACAGGCGCTCGCGAAGACGTCCCAGAACCTCGGAGACCATGGCGGGATTGACCTCGGGACGCAGAAGAGCGGTGCGAACTTCTTCTTCCGTTGCTCCGGCATCACGGGTGGCGGCAGAGATGCTGTACAGGAAAATGCACGTCGCCGCTCCCCGACCGAGCTGTTCCCGGCTGTATTCGCCGCCCAGGACCCGATCAACCTCCTGTGACCGTCCCAGAACGTCCCCAGTCACAATGGCCTCGAAACCACTATCGAGAAGTCGCACCACCTCACCCCGAATATGCCGGTCGGCAAGGTCGATATGGTGTGGCTGAATCAGGATGGCCGAACTCGGTCGCTGACTCCAGAGGCGTCGCAAAACCAGAGCCAGAAGCCGCAGAGCTCCTCGAGTGCGCTGGAACTGGGGATGTGGTCCCCAGCGTTCATAGAGCAAATCGATGAGTTCGGGGTGGAAGGGGTAGGCCGCCAGCATCCGCTCCTTATAATCCGGAGCACGCAGGCGGTCGGGGAAAAAGCGAGCGTACTCGTCGTAGTAATCCCGCAGGGCTTCCACGGCCTTCCTGTGGTCCCGTTCATTCCCCAGGTTTTGGAAGAGCCGCCGCCGCAGGACTCCAAAGATTTCATCCTGAGCCACCGGCGTCTCCACAAGCTCCATCCGCCCCAGGACTTTTTTGGCGTACTGGAAAAGTCGTTCCGCCACCTCCTGGCTCTCCGCAGGAATCTCAAGAGAAGAAGCAGGCAGAGCCAGAACGAGAACACTCTGGGGTGTGGCGCTCACCGCCGAAGTGAGTTCCCCAAGGAACGTCCCGGTCTGCTCCATGAGGTTACTGTCCCCCACCCTGGTTGCCCGGGCTTTCAAAAGATATTCCAGAACCTCGTCCATGAGAATGAGGGCCGGCTGGTAACGCTCGAAAAGTTCGGTGAGCTGTCTTCCTCCAGGAGAGGTCAGCGTCCGGTCCGCCTCGGCAAGAAGCTCGTAACCCTCTCTCCCTCCCAGCTGGTACGCCAGCTCCCCCCAGAGGGTCCGGATGGTGAAACCTTCCGGCACCGCTCGTCCCCGCACATCAAGCCCCCGCCCATCCAGAACCGCCACCCGGACATTCTGGGGCAAAACTTGAAGACCGAGCCGGCCGAGAATCGGTTGAATCACCTGGTGTTCACTCAAGGCCTCGGGAGTGCAGGCGAGGTGGTACAGCGCAGTCATGGTGTGGGTTTTGCCACCGCCAAAGGGGGTTTCAAGACGCAGTACCGGTGTTCCCCGTCCCTGTCCCGAAAGCCTTCCCAGAACCCGCTCGAGCAAATCCGAAAGAGCCCGGGTCATGAAGGTCCGGGAGAAGAACCGTTCGGCATCGGTGTAGTCCCTGTCGGCCAGACCCTGGGCCACATGGAAGAGACTGATGGCGAAAAGGGATGGGTCTGGATCGCGTGAGAACACATCGGGATGTGGTTCACAGACTTCCCAAACTCGTTTGACGCCCCTCATTACGCCCAATCCTCCTCAAGAATTTATTCAAAGAGCCGCAGCTGTGCCGCAGCCCGCCAGGAAGCTTCGCTCTGCCGGATGAGACTCCGCCGGCTCCCCAGAAGCTGCGCCAGAGCCGTCGCTTCTTCTTCCGCCTCCTGGCCGTTCCGATTCTGCTCTATCTCCAAAAGCGCCTGCGCCACCTGCCACAGTGGGTGGTCCTCTGAAAGAATCCCCGCCTGCCCCAGAAGGCCGGAGAGCGCCTCCACCTCCCCCTTCCGCCAGAGGTAGAGGAAAAGGTGTAGCTGGTCGATCTCCGGAAGGCGGAGAAAACTGCCATCCTCAAGAGCCTTCTGCAGGGATTTGCGGAAGGCCTGCTCCTCCATTCGCCTGCGGAAAGTAAGGAGTTCCACCTGGTCTTTCCTCCGCAAAACAAGCCGGTGTTTCTCCGAAAGCACGTCGAGCTCTACCCCCGAAGACTTGGCCAGTTTGTTCACTTCATCAAAGGAGAGGGTTTCCCCACCGTACGCCCAGCGGTAGAGGACATAGAAGCGGGTGGGCTCGTCAAGACGGGAAAGGCCCAGTTTCTCCAGCGTAAAGGCCGTCACGATGGTGCGGACCTCGTCAAGGAGATTTTCCACCGTGATTTCCTGACCGTCAGGCCGCATGACTTTCCGGTAACGCCCGAAAACCCCCACCGCCGGCCCAATGGCAGAAATAAAGAAGTCCGCCCCCCGAATTCCGGCCTCCCAGAATTCCGAAAGGCGTTCCCGGATAACCTGTTCTAACTCCTCCCGTACCCTGGCGTACCAGCCAACCCCGGCGTTTTCCGGACGGCGCCGGCAGGCCATGAGGATGGTGCTCTGGATGGCCCCTTTCCCCCGCTGGTGGGTGGAGGCCTCCATCTCGGTGTGGACGGGGAAAGAGGCCGTGGGGTACAACCCGGCATCCAGGAGTGCCTGGATGAGGCTCTCCCATGCCTTCGTGGAGCGGTGGGTGAACATCACCACCGCCATCCCTTCGGGTTTGAGGACCCGGTAGATTTCGGCAAAGGCTTCCTGCATGAGCCGCTGGTAGTGGGCCTGGGCAATCTGCTCCCCCCGCTTGCCCCCGCCGAAGCGGGCGGGGTTGACCACGGCCTCCTCGTCTTTGGGGACAAGCGGTGTAGAGAAGGCCTCAGGATAGAGGTCGCCCACAGTGCGCCTAAGCCACACGTAGAAGAAGTCGGAGAGGTCGGCGTAGGGGACGTTGTCGGCATAGGGCGGGTCAACGACGACGGCGTCAAAGTGCCTGTCGGGGAAGGGCAGGGCGGCGGCGGAGCCGAGGTGGGCGGAGCCCACCTGCGGGATGCGGGATTCGCGGGTGAGATATCGCTGTATCCAATGCACCGCTGAAGTCCAGTCTCCCGAAGAATCACTGAAGGGATTCGCCTCAGCGTAGTCCCAAATCATATTGATGCGGTGTCCCATCATCGCTGGTTGCATTGTTTCTCTCGAAACGTGCCACGCACACAGAAGTGAGCCATAAAACTCTAAACGATCCACCGCCAGCGCCAAATAAGTTGCCACGGCTCTGGCGAAGTCGGGGTCGGAGGTCTGGCGGAAGATTTCTCCGTGGGCGGCCCGCACCCATTTGCCGAAGGTGCAAAGCGCCAGCAACTGGCGGGGGTTGAAGAGTTGGCCCCATTCTCGGAAACCGTAGCCCCGCCCGCTGACGATGTTGGGGTTGCGCTGGTCCATCGGCTCCTCGGGCACCCAGCTGAGGCCGAACGCCCAGGGGGAGGGGGTCTGCACCAGGTTCTTTAGAGTTTCTTCGGCTTTGCAGAAGGCAGCAAGGTCTTCTTCCTGCACCAGGCGGTAGTTTCGCCCCTGTCCTCTACCGCGCGTTGTCACGACGGCTACAAGCCGATGCCCCATGCGTCCGGCTTGGGCTTCCGCTTTCACGTAGTCGTCCTTGACGCTTGTCCCACAGACAAGGCACACGGCGTTGCCGCGGCTCACCGTACCCCGGGAGGGGTCGAAGTCAATGGCGTTCCCCTGCACAATCGTAAAGTCCACGCGCCTTGCAGCGCGGTTTGGGATGGGCTTGAGGGCTACCTTTTTGTTGCCTTTGCGGGCCAGCCAGAACTGGCGGAAGAGGGGAATCTCGGCGCCACAGGAGGGATTGGGACAGCGGATGGTCCGGCTCCAGATGTAGGCGATGGGGGTTTCCCCGGCCAAGGGAGGATAGAATTCGGCAAGCTCCCTTTTGGCCCTCTCAAGCACCCAATCACCGAAGCGTTTCACCTCACGGGCGAGTTTCTGCCCAAAGCGCTGCGGATACTCAACGGTCGCTTTGAGGATGAGGTAGGCCACGGGGTTGTACTCCACGGCGTACGCCTCGGCGCCCAGGCGGAGGGCCTCAAGGGGGATGGAACCGCCACCGGCGAAGGAGTCAAGGACCTTCGGTGTTCGGTCCCCGAAACGCGAGCGAACCAGCGCCCGGGCTCTCTCGAGGAGATAGCGCCCTCCGGGGTCGCCATCGTGCACCTCCCACCGGCAGAGGTTGGCAAGAAAGCGCTCGTCCACCCCTGCCTCTTCGGTGAGGAGTGCCCCCAGGACTGCTGCCCGGGCAACCACAAGCGGGCGCCTCGCCCACCACACATGCAGGGTAGAGATGTGCCCGTGGCGGATGGCTTTTTCACGCCGGGCTTCCTCGGAAAGTTCCCGAACGGGTAAAAACGTTTCCATAAGAAAACGGTTAGACATTGCTTCAACCTCCTTCCACCGTTGCCGCTTCGCCGGTCTTCCGGCCATAGCAACTCTTACGCTCGAAGAATTGCTCTTCAGATTGCGCCGTGAAGTGGTCGAAGGTCATGGCCACTGCGCAGGCTCCCCCTTCCAGTCTTCAACCACCACCTTAACCACGCCCACAACAGGTTGCGCCCGCAGGCGCTGCGCGGGATTCTGGATGGTATGAAACCGGGGACCATCCAGGGCATTTTCCACCACGTAGACCCAGTAAGCGTCCTGCAGGCGTTCGGCCATCTGCCACTCATGAGAGGTGAGCTCCAGAGGCCCGGTAGAGACGAAGGCCTTAACCTCGATGTAGCGAGTCTCAGCAAAAGATGAGGAGACGATGTCGTAGCCCAGGAACCTCTGGCTCACATCCTCGGGTTTTCGTCCTGCCTGCCATTCATACTCCATGGCCACCCGCATACCCACCTCCTCCACGCGGCGCTTCACATCCTCAGATGGAGGAGGTGTCTCCTCCGGAATTGTTCGGACTTTGGGGAGAACACAGACCACCGCTTCGAGTTCCGGCTCAAGGAGCACAATCTGGCGCTCCTTTTCGAGCTCCTCCAGACGCTCCTGTTTCTCCCGAAGGAGCGCTTTGCAATTCTCCTCTTCCTGACGGATGGCAATCCCCATGTCCTCACCCCGGCTCTGACGGGCGTGGTAACTGAAGAGCTTATCCTGGGATTCCCTGATCAGGGTATCGTAGGAATTCTTCAGGGATTTCTCCTTAATAGCACACTCTCGCTCTCTTCGCCTCTGTGCCTCTTCACGGGGCGCACCAATGCGGGCAAGGACTCCTTCTTTTGTGGCCTGGCTCACCTCTTCAAGGTACCGGGGTAGACCCTCGGGAAGGGGCAAATCCTCAGGCCAGGAACCGAGCTCCCAGACCATTCGCGGATCCACCTCAGAGAGGGTGTTACTCTCCTCGTCATGGAAAACGGCGATAAGGCGCTCCAGCACCGGACAGCCCCGTCCATCCTGGAGGCGTACCCGGTATACCCAGAGCGTCCCCCGGCGCCCCTTTTCGTCTCCCAGAACCACCATGACGGGACGGTCTTTCTTCAGGTTGTGGTCAATGAGGGCCTCAAGGAGCGGGTGCCCAGGAGCGAAAAACTCGGCATTCGTTTTCCTCGCCACTTCCCGCTCAAAGGCCACCCGGATGCCTCTTGCGAAACTCTCCTGACGGAGATTGTAGGACTTCAGGAACTCTCGGGGAACGCTGAGACGGAAAACCCCGGGGTGGTGGCGGTCCTCAACGCACTGCCCACCGACACTCTGCACCGCAAGGCGACTGAAGCGCTCCACATCCCAGGGAACCAGCCGGTGCAAAATGGAAGCCACCTCACGCTCCCTTACCGAAGAAAGGTCAATGTAATGACCGGCCAGAGCGTTTTCCTCGAGAGTACGGCGAAACTCCTCGACCCGCCGCTCAATATCCACCTCAAGGAGGCGCTCAAGCTCCGGCTCCTCGCCCCTTGTCACCGCCTGCATGATCAGCTCTTCAAGGCGCTCGCCCTCAAGGAGCATGCCGATGACGTCATATACAGTATCGCCCAAGCGTTCCTGCATCTGCTTGAGCTTTTCCATGAGCCGCTCGAGCACCTTGCCCTCGCGGGTTTCAGGATAAAGCAGATTGAAGACGAAGCAGTCGCGCTTTTGTCCATACCGGTGGATGCGCCCCATGCGCTGCTCCAGGCGATTGGGGTTCCAGGGAAGGTCGTAGTTCACCATGAGGCGGCAGAACTGGAGGTTGATGCCTTCCCCGGCGGCGTCGGTGGCCACCATAACCGGCACCTCATCCCGGAAACGCCGCTCTTCCTCAATGCGGGCCGACAGATTCATCCCTCCGTGGATGACCGCGCAGGGGAATCCCCACTCTCGAATCCGCCGCTCGAGGGCCACAAGGGTGTCCTTGAACTCGGTGAAAATGAGCAGTTTCTCCTCATGGTTGTGGCGGAGGTACTCCTCAACGACCCGTCGCAGCTCCTGGGCTTTGGCTTCCTCTCCTGCTTTTTCGGTCTCCTGCGCCAGGCGGATCAACCGCTCAATCTCCTCGATTTCCTCCCGCAGTTCCTCGGGCGAAGAGGCCGCGGTGAGTCCCTCAAGCTCTTCCTGGAACTTCTCCAGGCTCTGGGCGGTCATCTCTGCCAGGTCTTCCCGGACATCTTCCCAGGTGTCCTCATGGAGATCGGGGGATTCCTCCTCCATCCTCTTCTCCCACTTCTGAAGGAGTGCCTGGAGCTTCCCCCTTCGGCGGCGAAGAGACTCCCGGATGGCAAAAAGACTTGAGGACAACCGGCGCTGCAGAATTACCAATGCTAAAGCGACATTGCGGCTTTTCCGGTCTGTCTTCCCGGACACCGTGGTGTACCAGCGACGAACATACCGGGTAACCTCCTCGTAGAGGTCTTTCTCCGCCCCGGTCAGGGATACACCGAGAGTCCTAACCTCTCGTTTCTTGAAAAGCTTCCTTCCCTGCAGGTCAGTCACCTGTTCTTTGGTGCGGCGCAGGACAAAGGTCAATCCTTGGGCCCGTGCGGCCTTCTTGAGGTCTTCCGATCTTGCAAAGAGGCGGGGCTCAAGGAGGTTCAGAAGGAGAAAGTAAGCCTCGTCGTCTCCTCGGTGAGGCGTCGCCGTGAGGAAGAGGAGGTGATTTGCCCTTGAGGCCAGTGCTTCACCGAGCTGGTACCGCTTGGTCTTGTAGACCTTCTGCCCGTAGCGGGTGGCGGAAAACTTGTGGGCCTCGTCCACAATAACCAGGTCCCAGGACTGGCGGGACAAGGTTTCTCGCACATCCTCCTGACGGGCGAAATCCATGGAGACCAGAACCTGCGGGTTGTGCTCGAAAAAATTCTCCTGATAGAGCGTGGTCAAAAGATCCCGCCGGAGGACGACGAAGCCCTCCCGGAACCAGTCGGCCATCTCTCTCTGCCACTGGTCCACAAGATGGGCCGGAACAACGACAAGGGTTCGTCGAACAAGCCCTCGGACTTTGAGCTCTTTGAGGAGCAATCCTGCCATGATGGTCTTCCCAAGGCCCGGGTCATCGGCAAGGAGGAAACGGATCCGGGGCAAGGGCAGGATGTGCCGGTACACGGCATCTACCTGGTGGGGCAGAAGGTCAACCTGGGTCACGCTCACCGCATAATGCGGGTCAAAGGCATAGGCCAGGCGCATCCTGAGGGCATCGATAAACAAAAGGCAGGGTTCTCGAAGGCGCAGAGCCTTTTCCGGGAAAGCCTCCCAGAGGGAGGGGAGGCGGCACACAAGGTGCGCAAACTCCTCCGGGGTAAAGACAAACCGTTCTGCTTTTTGCGAGGGGTAGAAGATGACCCCCAGGGTGACCTTTTCGTTTCCCTCTCGAATCTCGAAAACTTCTGCTTCCTCTGAGAAAGGCTCAACTCTGACACGGTCACCCACCCGCAATGGCAAAGCGATTGATCCCCCTTTCAAGGCTTTCCATCCTAAGTATAGCATAAGAAACGAGGGAAGATATGAGGGAGGGTTTTTCAGAGTTTCTGGAAAATCCAAAAAAATCCGGAGCGATTAATTCTCATCATCCGTTACCAGGTGAAGCAATCTCACACCCTGAAAAGCGAGACGGCTTCATCAAATGATAAAGCGGTCTCCAAACCACGAACTTTCCGGGACTACCTTTGCAAAAGGAAGTTTCTCAAACACGGAAGGAGAAGCTCTGGGGAATATTTCAAATTGTCACCACACAGAGCGTCTCCAGAGAGTTGACAGTTCTCGGGAAAGTCATTAAAATGATAGTGCTTGCCGAAGTGGCGGAATGGCAGACGCACTGGAATCAGGATCCAGTGAGCACAAGCTCGTGCGGGTTCAACTCCCGCCTTCGGCACCAGGGGCGCGGTTAACTCAGCGGAAGAGTGCCATCCTCACACGGTGGAAGTCGCTGGTTCGAATCCAGCACCGCGCACCATTTTTGTTTTTAGAGAACTTCCTCGTCCTTCTTCCTCTTCTCCATCCGTTCGATTTCGCTATCGATAAAAGAGCGCATCGCTTTCAGAACTTCAAGCCGCGCCTGGGAAAGGTGCTGCCGGGCTTCCTCGTTCAGGAAAGGCCCAAAAACCCGCTCCATCGGTCCAAAGAAGAATTCTTCAAAAATTGCTCGCATCTTTTCTCGCTCCTTCTCCACGCTTCTTCACCCCCTCTTTACGTGCCGTTCCACCAGTTTCTTCGCTTCGCTCTCGTTTCCTACTGCCTCAAAATCCACCACAAAAGCCCCCGTGGATTCCATCTGGGACATGAGCCGCCGTAAAGCCTTATCTTTCCCAAAAAGGCCGGGACGAATATACGCGACGGAACGCTTCCCCTCCATACCGCTTACCCCCTGAAGGAAATTGGTTACCTCGGGGGAAATCCTTCCGCCCCAGGCACTGGTGACATGGGAACCAACCAGAACCAGGTCAAAAGGGCGAAAGTTCACCGGGGAAGTGGTACTTTCAACTTCGATGGTTTTCACCGTGTAACCGGCTTTTTCGAAAAGACCGACCATAAAGCGAGTAATCTCCACAAGACCCCTGTCCTTATTGGTGTATACAAAAGCAATCCTCAAAAGTCACTCACCTCGCCCTCCACAAAATCATGAATTCTGGCAAACCAGGCTTACCCAGGAAGAAAGTACCATGGTATCCAGAACCGTAAGCCCCACCTGATGGATTTTCTCCTCAATAGGGGGCAAGTCCTGCACTTCGAAACCGGAGAGGAGAATTTTCCCCTTCCCGGTAAGAAGCCTCTGCATCTTTGGCAGGTACTCCAGGTGAAAGTAAGGGCCGATATTCGCTACGATGAAGTCGAATTCCCCCCCCACCGTAGCGATGTCCCCCAAAAGAAGCTCCAACTTTGAGATATCGATACCGTTGAGCGTCAGGTTCCGTTCCACCTCTTCGATGGCCAGTGGGTCAATGTCCACCGCGCACACCCTGCAAGCTCCCATCTTCAAGGCCAGAATGCTCAGGATACCCGACCCCACCCCCAAATCTAAAAAACTCAAACCTTCTCGAAAATATTTCTTGATGAAACGTAAGCACCCTTCTGTGGTGGGATGATGACCGGTACCAAAAGCGTATGCCGGATAGATCACGATATCAAAGCGAGCTCTGGTTTTTTTCTCCCAGGGCGGCCGGATGACCAGTTCTTCATCAATCCGAATGGTCTTGAAATATTCTCTCCACTTCTCTCCCCACTCCTCTTCTTCCTCCTGTTCCTTTTGCCATTTTTTCACAAAAAGCGCGGGTGGTTCCGGCAGAGGTTCCCGGGAATATACCATCACGGTCTGCTCGTCAAGCTCCCACGCCCCTTCTATCTTGAATTCCGAAAGCCACAGAAAAAAGCTTTCTTTCTGACCCTCTTGCAATGTGCAGGTGGTCTTAACCCACGTCCTTTTCATCGTCGTGCTCCTTTTCGGCCACAAGGAGGAGTCCCGAAGCCACCTTACACCCCACCCCCAGAACTTCAAACTGTGCATCGTAGAGAAGAGCAAGGTCTAAAAATTCGCGGTACAGCCGGGGGTTTCGGAGTAATTTCTTCCGCGCCGCCGGAGAAATCAGGCGCGCCAGGGTTCCCGTGGCCACACACCTTCTCACTTTGAGACCGTTTTCCTCCAGCAAATCGATGATTTCCTGAGGGGTAAAAGCATGGAGAGGAGGAAAAAGAAATTGTGCCAGAAAGGGCACCTTCCCCTCCAGGGTTTCCCAGAAAGAAGGGTGATCCCAGTTACCGGATTCCCAGAACTTTCTGGTTAAAGAAAGGTCTTTCCGCCAGCGTAACTCTGTCTCCAGAGCTACAGGAAGCTGCCCCAGGCGGTTCACCACTGAAAGAACCAGGAATTTTCCGGTCACCCTGGCCAGTTCCCGGAGGGCCTTTTCCTCTTCAGGATACGCATACGACACCGGAGCATCCAGAGCCAGAACCAGATCAAAACTTCCATCTGCAAAAGCAGAAAGATCCTGGATTTTCCCCACCACAAACTCCATGGAAACTCCGGTTTCCCGAGCCAGCCTTCGTGCCTCTTCCACCATGGAAGAAGAGATGTCAAGATGCACCACCCGACATCCTCTGCGAGCCAATTCTACCGAATAACGACCAAAACCACCCCCAGTATCCAGGATGCGGATTTGAGGTCGTACCAACCTTTCCAGCTCCTGCCAGACTAAATCGGTATGGATTCTCTTCTCGAGATCCCTCTCCCGCTTTTTCTCTTTACGCACATGGGCGTTCCAGAAAAGCTCGTGTATCCTCGAAAACTCCACCTCAGTGTATCACTCTCTCCGCAATTTCCTTTTGCACTCTTTCCAGGAAGGTTTCCATGGCAAAAGAGCCCAGATCTCCCTCTTTTCGCTTCCGCACACTCACGGTCTTTCCCTCCATCTCCCGGTCCCCCACAATGAGAAGGTAGGGAATTTTCTCCAGTTCGGCTTTTCGGATTTTTGCCCCCAGGGTAGCCGGTTCCTCATTACACTCTACCCGGATATCCTGTTCCGCCAGTCTGTCGCGCACTTCATGAGCATAAACAAGGTGCCGTTCGGCCACCGGTAAAACCACCACCTGAACCGGTGCCAGCCACAGGGGCAGTGCTCCTGCAAAGTGCTCGATGAGAATACCCAGAAACCGCTCGATGCTTCCTAGAACGGTGCGGTGCAACATCACCGGTCGATGTCTGGCGCCATCTTCTCCGATGTAGGTGAGGTCGAATTTTTCCGGCATGGCAAAGTCAAGCTGAATAGTTCCACACTGCCAGCGCCGGCCCAGACAGTCCCGCAAGTGGAAGTCAATCTTAGGTCCGTAAAAAGCGCCTTCTCCCTCGTTCACCCGGTAGGGCATCCCAATCTCCTCCAGAGCTTCTCGCAGCGCCTGGGTGGCCGTTTCCCACATCTCGTCTGACCCCAGAGACTTTTCCGGCCGGGTACTCAACTCGATTTCATAGTCAAAGCCAAAGAGCCGATAGAAGAAACTGGCTAAATCAATCACCCCGATGATTTCCGATTTGATGTGTTTGGGCTCCATATAAATATGCGCATCGTCCTGGGTGAAGCACCTTACCCGCATCAAGCCGTGTAGAACCCCGGAGAGTTCGTGCCGGTGCACCAGACCCAGCTCGGCCATCCGCAGGGGTAACTCCCGATAACTCCGGAGACGGCTCTGAAAAACCAGAATCCCCCCCGGACAGTTCATGGGTTTAATGGCAAATTCCCGCTCGTCAATTTGAGTAAAGTACATGTTTTCCCGGTAATGTTCCCAGTGTCCGGAGCGCTCCCAGAGGCTCTTTTCGAGAATAACCGGGGTGCGGATTTCCTGATAACCCCGTTTCCGGTGTTCCTTGCGCCACAGCTCAAGAAGGGTGTTGATGACCACCATCCCCCGGGGATGGAAGAAGGGGAAACCCGGTCCTTCTTCATGAAGACTGAAAAGGTCCAGCTCCTTACCCAGTCTGCGGTGGTCTCTTTTTTTGGCTTCCTCTATCCTGGCGAGATACTCCTTCAATTTCTCCTCGGTATCGAAGGAAATCCCGTAGATCCGCTGTAACATGGGATTCCCTTCTTTTCCCCGCCAGTAAGCTCCAGAAACGCTCAAAAGTTTGAACGCCCTGACGTATCCGGTGGAAGGGAGATGAGGACCACGGCAGAGGTCAATGAATTCACCCTGGCGGTAAACACTCACCACACCGTCCTCGATTTCCTGCAAAATTTCCAGTTTATATTTTTCTCCCCGCTCAGCGAAAATCCTGATTGCTTCTTCTTTCGAGACTTCCATACGTTCAAAAGGAATATCCTCTTCGATAATCCGTTTCATCTCTGCTTCGATTCTCGGTAGGTCATCTTCACTGAACGATTCAGGAAGATCAAAATCGTAGTAAAAACCCTCCTCAATGGCCGGACCGATAGCCAGGCGGGCATCCGGAAATAACCTTTTGACCGCCTGCGCCATAATGTGAGAGGTGCTGTGCCAGTAGATGGCTTTCCCCTCAACATCTTCGAAAGAAAGATAATCTTTGACCTGCACACCTTTTTCTTGCTGCTTCAAATCGACAATCTGGCCTTCGGGAGTAACAATGGCGATCGCCTTTTTATCCTGATGCATGGCCCTTCCTCCTTCAATAGAAAAAAAGCGCCGCACAGAAGTCGGCGCTTTTTACATTCATGGTGGGCGACACTGGACTTGAACCAGTGGCCTCTTCCGCGTCAAGGAAGCGTTCTCCCTCTGAACTAGCCGCCCACACTGTATCACCCTGGAGGCGGCACCCGGACTTGAACCGGGGAATGAAGGATTTGCAGTCCTCTGCCTTAGCCGCTTGGCTATGCCGCCTTATAAACCTTTCTGGAGCGGAAGACGGGATTTGAACCCGCGGCCACCACCTTGGCAAGGTGATGCTCTACCCCTGAGCTACTTCCGCTCTCCATGGTGCCGAGACCCAGAGTCGAACTGGGGACGCAAGGATTTTCAGTCCTTCGCTCTACCTCCTGAGCTATCTCGGCATCAGTCTGGCGGGGTCGACGGGATTTGAACCCGCGGTCTTCAACGTGACAGGCTGACGTGTTAGGCCAGGCTACACCACGACCCCGCAACTCCTTTTCCATTTTAACGGCTCAAGAGGTTTTTGACAAGTCCCCGAAATAAAAAAATCCCCCCGGGTGTCCCGGGGGGACGGAGCCTCGATTATGCTACTTCAATTTCTACTTTCTTGGTTTTGGGTTTGCTGGGTTCCACTTTGGGAAGAGTGATGGTGAGAACCCCGTCTTTATACTGCGCCTTAACCTCATCCTGTTTCACCTTTGCCGGTAAACCGATACTCCGTTCAAAGGTACCGCAGTAGCGCTCTCTTCTACAGTATCCGACTTCTTTGTCTTCCCATTCGTCCCTAATTTCTCCTTTAATACTGAGATTGTCCTCGGTTACGTGCACTTCCAGGTTCTTGGGGTCGATTCCGGGAAGCTCCGCCTTTACGACCACATCACTTTCGGTCTCTGCCACATCCACAGCCGGGAAAACACTGCTTAAAAGAGGTCGAGCAAAGAACGGTGCTTCCATGAGTTCATCGAAGAGCTCATCGATATCACTGCGCAGATCAAAGAGATCCCAAAGACGCCGCACCGGGCTTACCTGACGCTCTTCCCTTCTTACTGGTACATCCCTTCTGGCCATTGTCTATCCCTCCTCCTTTATCATTTTCTCAAGTTCATCCTCATTATAATCAGTAAAGGTCAAATTGTCAAGGGGTTTAGTCAAAAAAGGTCAAAAAATTTTTTAAAAATTTTCTTCCTGACGGTCTAAAAGATGGTACTCCAGAACCTGGGTCACTTTGAGCTCTGGAATTCCCAGGTAAAAACTCACCGTATCCACCAGGGCTTCCAGGGGTACAAGACCGATGATCTCCGCACCCTTCACGCTCACCCCAAAGCGCCGGGCTTCCAGGCGTACCAGTTCTAAGGCCTGGTACAGAGTGCTCCGCCGAAAATCCAGAAGATTCATGGACACCTGGACAAGGTTGCGGCTCCGAAGACGCACCCCAATAGCCTTCACAAAATGTGGCCCTCCCGTCTCTCCTCGTAGCTTCCGGGCAATGTATCGTGCCACTTCAAGGTCCTGGGTATCCAGATTCACGTTGAAAGCAACGAGAGGCCCCCTCGCCCCAATGGCCACCGCTCCCAGAGTGGGATGCACCTGCGCCGGTCCAAGATCGGGCTGGCGTCCGGGAACCCGGTCAATTTCTTCTCTCAAAAGCTCGTATCCACCCCTGCGCAGCACCGATAAATCTCGGTGTTCAGGCATTCGAGCAGCTTCGGCATAGAAGTAGACTGGAACGTGAAATTCCCGTGCTACCCTTTCCCCCACCTTCCAGGCCAGGGCCTGACAATCTTCCATGCTCACTCCCCACCAGGGAGTAAACGGCACCACGTCCACCGCCCCGATGCGGGGGTGTTCTCCGGTGTGTTTGGAGATATCGATTTTTGCCGCTGCCACCTGAAAAATCCGCATCACCGCTTCTGTTAAACTCTCTTCATTCCCCAAAAGCGTAATCACCGAGCGGTTGTGGTCCTGGTCGGAGGAGTAATCCGCCACCTTGAGTGCCGAGAGGGGGCGCAAATTCTCCACCATCTCTTCCACAATTTCCCCAGAAGCGGTACTCACGTTAATGGCGCTCTGGATGACTTTTTTCATCTTCTAAACCACCTCAGCCCCCAGAGTTTTCTCCATCTCCTTCAAGGCCCATTCGTGCGCTGCAAGATCGAAGGAAGTAACCCCTTCCCGGTAAACTCGAACACGGTAATTGAGCATCCTGGCTTCAGCACAGGTGTAAAGCACACAAATATTGGTGCAGACCCCCACAAGCTCCAGCTCCCTAACTTCGATCTCCCGCAGGTACATATCGAGCGCAGTACCGAAAAAAGCACTGAACCGCCTTTTGGGAATGACCATTTCTCCTTCCTGGGGTTGCAGCTTTTCGACCACCTGAGCCCCCCAACTTCCCTCCACACAATGGGGTGGAAACATCCGAAACTCCGCATCATCGCGACGATGGGTATCACAGATATAGACCACCGGATTACCGGCGTTACGATACTTGACAAGTACATCTCGACCGAAGGCAATCACCTGCTCAACCTGGGGACCCACAAAAAGGACCCCTTTTTCTACCACGAAATCGTTCAGCATATCGATGATAAGAAGTGCTTTCACGGATCCCTTCCCCCTTTGACTTTTGTGGTTCTTTTTGCTACATTTTAGCAAACCAGAGGAGGAATGCTCATTGATTTTCTGGGTTTATTTTGTGCTGGTCTTTCTTGCGTATGTTATTCCTTTTACTCTTCTTTCCGGTGTCACGCGCATCTCCGGGAGTTTTCTCTTCTGGGTAATCTTTGCTGTGCTCTCTTTGATTCTCCTTTTCAAAATGATGGGTACCTGGAACGATGAGTACTAATCTTATTGTTATCGTCCTCATCCTGTACGCCTTCTGGGGTAGCATCCTGGCTTTCATGTCCCGCCGGGAATTACGGCACAGTTTAATCGACTATTTTCTGGCCAGCAACAAACTCCACTGGCTGACCGCTTCCCTCTCCTATGGTGCCACCACCTACAGTGCCTTTATGATGCTGGGACTCGCCGGTCTGACCTACCGGGGCGGAGTGGGTGCTCTGGGGTTCGAACTCGTTTATCTTTCGGGCCTCGTCTGGGCGGTGGTGCTGGGACCAAAAATATGGAAAACCGGACGGGGAAACCACTGCGTGAGTCCTGGAGAGGTGTTGAGCGTTTGTCACGGAAGCAAATTGGTCGGAGCTTTTTATGCTTTGGTCTCTCTTGCTTTCCTCATTCCCTACTCTTCGGTGCAGCTTACCGGGGTAGGATATCTTTTTGAAACCCTTTCCGGAGGAAAAATACCCTATCTCTTTGGGGTAGTCATTGCTACCGCCCTCACCTTCTTATGGGTGGAGCTTGCCGGACTGCGTTCGGTGGCGGTCACCGATAGCCTCCAGGCGGGCATCATGATGGCGAGTGCTTTGTCTCTCGTATTCATCCTGGTATATCGCTTCTTTGGGGGTTGGGGAGCACTGTTCGAGAACATAGAAATTCACTATCCCACCTGGCTGACGGTTCCCGGAAATGGATTCTTCACCTTTCAGACCTTCCTGGGACTTTCCCTTCCCTGGTTTTTCTTCAGCATCTCCAACCCTCAGGTTTCCCAGAGACTTCTGGTCCCCGCTTCGCTCCGGGAAATGCGCAAAATGCTCACCGGTTTCCTTGTCTACGGTTTCATTTATACCCTGATCACCGTAATCCTGGGATTCTCGGCCCGGGCTCTCATTCCCGACCTCAAAAATCCAGACCTGGCTACGCCGACACTTCTGGCCCGCTTCTCCCTCCCCACCTGGGTGGTGCTCTTCAGCACTCTGGGGATTTTTTCAGCAGCCATATCTACCATCGATTCGATCCTCCTCACCCTCTCTTCCATGTTCACACGGGACGTTCTCGGCACCTCATCAAAGAACGAAAGACAGAAGCTCTCCCTGGTCCGCTATGTCCTTATCCCAGTGCTATGCCTTTCTATCTTTCTCTTTGCCCTGGCTCGACTCAACCTCATCGCCCTTCTCTCGGTAGCTTCCTCGGCAGGGCTCATCGCCGTGGTCCCCTCCTTCGTAGGCGGATTCCTCTTGAAGCGTCGAAATGCCAGAGCTGCTCTGGGAAGTATCCTGGGTGGCGCATTGGTGTCTTTTCTCTTCCAGCTTCTCAACCTCAAACCCCTGGGCCTCTGGCCGGGGGTAGTAACCCTGATCATTTCGAGTCTCCTCTTCGGCATACTGAGCGCCTTCTCCCCTGCAGGGAAAAAGGGTTGAGAACCACGGGAGGCTCTCCTCGAAAACGGAGGAATATCTTTCTACACGCATTCTTATGACTCCCGGTGTGGAAATCGCCGGAACTTCAAGACTCTTCGTGAAGCTTGTCGTGACGAAAAAGGAGTCCCCGCAGGGGGTAAAAGGGCTTTTGTCAAAAAACACACCCGAAGGAACTTCCGTTTTCCGTTCTTGAGCGCTTCAACCGGTTATACACTCCATCGCTCTCCACGAAATCCAGGGAATTCCATGAACCAGAGCGAAAAAGCAAAGAATGAAACGTTAATTTTCAATCAGGGGAACGAAAACGCATCCTCCATGGTTCTCAAGATGCAATTTCCCCTCTTTTTTGATTCCTCGAACCAAAATCTGTCCGATGTCTTCCTGTAAAGGAAGCACCATGATGCCCCCTTCGACGAGCTGCTCTATCCAGGATTCGTAGATCTTGCGAGCACAGGCACTGACGATAATCTTATCATAGGGAGCAAATTGCCGGAGACCTTTGGTCCCATCGCCTTCAAAAAAGAAAACGTTCGTATACCCCAGACGACGCAGGGTTTCCTGGGCACCACGCAAAAGTGTTCCGACCCGCTCTACGGTGTAAACCTTGCCCGCCAGCTCCGCTAAGAGCGCAGTCTGGTAACCTGAACCGGTACCGATTTCTAAAATCTGATCTTCGGGTTTTATGGTCAAAAGTTCCAGCATCAATGCCACAATGTAGGGCTGGGAAATCGTCTGACCTTCTCCGATGGGAAGCGGTGAGTCGCTATAAGCCAGATCCTCGTAATCCGGAGGAACAAAGAGGTGCCGAGAGACCTTGCGGAAGGCTTCGATCACCCGGAAATCCCGCACCCCCCGAGCAACGATCTGCCTTTCCACCATATTCATGCGACGAAGATAATGCTCATCCTCAAGATGCACTCAATAACCCACCCTGAAATCATGGTAGAAACCGCTGAAGGGAAACCATTCCTCCAGGAAAGAACTGACATGAGCACTGGCCGGACCTTTCTTCACTTCTTCAAAAAATCTCTCGATTTCTTCCCTTTTCCCCTCGGCAATGACCTCGACCTCCCCGGAAGGGAGATTCCGTACCAGACCGGCCACTTCGAATTCCCGAGCGGTACGCAAAACAAAATACCGATACCCTACCCCCTGCACCCTTCCACGCAGCGTCAATCGACCCTGAACCCACTCACTCATTTTCTCGCACTCTCCAGTACCAATCTCAAATCCTTCTGGAGTGCATAGTCGGTCAAGTTAGGTCGCAGGGGGGTTATCGACACTCGAGAATGCCAAACAGCCTGAAAATCGGAATTCTCAAGCAAAAGGAGATCTCTTTGCTCTTCTTCGAATGTGAATCTTCGCAAACCGTCCACCCTCTGCTCCAACTCTCGTACCCGGGTGAAATAGAAACGATCCCCCAGTTCGGTGATGCTCCAACCGGCGATATCATCTTCCCCCCGGCAATCAGGCACGTTGACATTGAGGACCAGATTGCGTTCTCTCTCCAGAATCGCTCCAAAGGTTTCCCACACTTCCAAGGCCACCCGAGCAGCCAGCTGGTAATTGGCGTGTTCCCCCAGAACCAGCGACACTGCCATGGAAGGAACCCCTGACATTGCTGCTTCCATGGCTGCTGCTACCGTACCGGAGTAGAAAACATCAAATCCCAGATTCGGCCCCCGGTTGATGCCTGAAACCACGAAATCGATGGGTACATGGTTGAAAAGATTTAACCCCAAAATGACCGTATCGGCAGGGGTACCATCTACGGCGAAACCCTGCACCCCTTCCACTTCCACCTCTCGCGCCACCAACGGCCGGCGAGCAGTGATACTGTGACTGGAACAGCTCCGCTCGTCGCTGGGAGCAACCAGAATCACTTCCGCCTTCTGTGCAAAGGCTCCGAGAAGCGCTCGAATCCCCGGACTTTCAAAGCCATCGTCGTTCGTAATGAGCACCCGTTTCATGATTTTCGACTCCCTACGCGCTCCAGAATTCCCCGGGCCACGATGACCCCCGAAGCAGAGGCCTGTATCAAGCCCCGGGTGATGCCGGCACCATCTCCGGCAAGAAAGAGATTGGTAATCTTGCTTTCCAGGTTCTTACCCAGCTGCACCCTGGAAGAATAAAATTTCACTTCCACACCGTAAAGGAGGGTGTGCGGAGAGTTAATGCCAGGAATAAAACGGTCCAGAGCGGCGAGCATCTCCAGAACATCCTGTAAAAACCGATAGGGAAGCACAAAACTCAGGTCACCGGGGCTCGCACCGTGCAGGGTTGGTTTGATCACCGACTTGGCAATCCGCTCCGGGGTAGAGCGTCTCCCCAGTTGCAAATCTTTCAACCGCTGAATGATTACCCCTCCACTCAGCATATTGGCCAGATGGGCAACATACCGGCCGTAAGAAATGGGCTCCTTGAAAGGTTCGGTAAAGTTAGTACTCACCAGAACCGCAAAATTGGTATTGGGCGTTTTCCGCTCTTCATAGCTATGACCGTTGACGGTAATAATCCCATCGTTATACTCGGTCACCACTTCTCCATACGGACACATGCAGAAGGTTCGCACCCGGTCGTCAAAAGTATGGGAATAGTAGAGCAACTTCAGCTCATAAATGACCTGTGTAAAAGCTTCCATCACCGATGCAGGAACTTCAACCCGTACACCCAGATCCACCGGGTTATTGGCCAGCGGTAATCCCAAACGGAGACATTCCTTACGCAGCCATTCCGCCCCCACCCTTCCCGGAGCAACGACCACAAAATCGCTCCGCACCGCTCTTCCATCGGCAAACCGTATACCCCGTACCTTTCCTTCTTCAACCAGAATCTCCTCCGCTTCGGCCAGCGTGACAATTTCAATCCGTTCTCGAAGATAGTTGAAGATATTCTGGAGTATCTCCCGACATCGATCCGTTCCCAGATGCCGGATCTTTGAGGGAACCAGAATCAGCTCGGCCATCTCGGCTCTTTTCCGCAGTTCCTCCACCTTTTCCAGGTTTTCTCCATAAACCGTGGTTTTTCCCCCGAAACGAACGTAGACGGAATCCACGTACTCCAGAAGCTCGTTAAAATCTTCTCCCTCGAGATATCTGCCAAGCTGTCCACCCACATCCTGGGAAAGAGTTAACTTTCCATCACTGAAGGCACCTGCTCCACCCCAGCCACAGAGGAGCGAACAGGGAGAACATTTTTGACAGATGCGACTGTTTTCGCGAGCCGGACAACGCCGTTTCTCTATATTTCTCCCCCGATCCACAATGAGAACGCGCAAATTGGTATTTTCCAGAAGCTCCAGAGCAGTGAAAATCCCTGCCGGCCCTGCTCCTACGACGATGACATCATACTCTTTCTCCACAATGCTCACCCTGCCCTTTTCGCATTTCTTCGAGAATCATCAAGGCAATTTCCAGGGCATTTTTCCCTTCTTCCAGGCCCACCAGGGGTTTCTCGCCATTCCGCACACACCGCACAAAGTGCTCCAGCTCCAGACGCAGGGGTTCACCCTTCTGGATGATGGGTTTTTCCATCAAAACCTGAGGAGTAACAGATGAAGTTTTCTTATACACCGCCAGTTCCTGTTCCAGATAATCGATGGAAATGAACGAGTCAATCTGGGTAATCTCCATCCGCCGAATTTTTTTGCGAGTAATCCGGCTGGCCGTAAGATTAGCGATACAACCGTTGGCAAAAATAAGCTGGGTGTTGGCGATGTCCTCCTGCCGAGAAAAGACCGAATAGCCGAAGGCGTGCACCTTCACTACTTTACTCTTGACGATACTGGTCACGATGTCAATGTCGTGAATCATCAAATCCAGAACCACGCCGACATCCACGTTGCGATTTGCATAAGGACCCATACGACAGCAGTCGATGAAGATAGGCCGATCCACGATTTTGGAGAGTTCGATGACCGCAGAATTAAAACGCTCGATATGACCTACCTGCAGGATCACCCTTTTGCGGTTCGCCATTTCCATCAGTTCTCGAGCTTCATCCAGATTGGTGGTGACCGGTTTCTCTATCAGGATATTCACGCCTTCTTCAATGAAGTGTCCGGCAATAGCGCGATGTAAAACAGTCGGCACGACAATACTCACCGCATCGACTTTGCCGAAGAGATCACGGTAATCAAAAAAAGGAGTGGTACGGTACCGCCTGGCTATCTCTTTAGCTCGTTCCCTATTGATGTCCACGACCCCGACCAACTCAACTTCGGGGAGCTCAGAATAAATCCGAGCATGATGCTGCCCCAGATATCCAACTCCAACCACACCAACCCGCACCAGCGTCAATTTCCCTCACCTTCAGCTCCAGAAATCTCATCGAGAAAAGAACTCTTTTACCAGAGACACAACGGTCTTCAATTCATCCTCCTGCAGTTGAGGATGTACCGGTATTGATAATACCCTATCTGTGAGGCACTCTGCAACCGGAAACGAACAATTCGGTATCATTTCCCTCAGGAACGGTTGTTGATGTAGCGGAACCGGATAATATACCTCACAACCCACACCGGCATTCCGCAGGAAAGCAAGTAATGCATCCCGTTTCTCGCCCACCTTCAAGGTATACTGATGGAAAACCGATACTCTCCCTTCGGGCACCTCCGGCGTAACCACCAGGGGAGACAATTCCTGGAATGCCCGATTATAGAATGCCGCGTTCGCACGCCGCCGGGCGTTTGCTTCATCGAGCTTCCTTAACTGCACCCTCCCGATGGCCGCAGCAATATCGGTCATCCTGAAGTTATAACCCAGAACCTCATGGTAATATTTTTTCCGACTCCCGTGGTTGGTGAGCATACGACACCTGGTGGCCAGTTCCGGGTCATCCGTAACGATCATACCTCCCTCACCGGTGGTCATGTTCTTGGTAGGATAGAAGCTGAAGGCACCCGCTTCACCAAAACTTCCTACCCACTTCCCCCGATATAAAGCTCCGTGAGCCTGGGCACAATCCTCCAGGAGAAAAAATCCATAACGCTTTTTCAAGGCCAGAATTGCCTCCATGTCGCAGGGTAACCCGTAGAGATGGACAACCACCACGCCTTTGATATTTTTCTCCCGTTTCAGAATGTCCTCCAGAGATGCAGGGTCCAGATTAAAGGTGCGCTCATCAACATCACAGAAAACCGGTATACCTCCACACTGCACTATGGCGCTCGCCGTAGCCACAAAGGTGAAAGGCGTGGTGACCACTCGGTCGCCCTCCTCGACTCCCAATGCTTTTAAGGCCACAAAAAGCGCTGAGGTGCCACTGCTTGTGGCAATTGCCTCTTTGACGCCAATGTATCGGGCAAATTCTTCCTCAAAGCACTCTGCCTGTCGACTTCGAGCCAGAAAACCCGAATCCAGAACCTCAAGAACCGCTCTTTTTTCTTCTTCCCCCAGACAGGGTCTACTGAGTGGTATCTCCATATCCTTTCGGCCTCATTTCTTTAAAGTTTCGAAATAGGAAAGGTAATTCCGAAAGTTACCCATCATCTCCTCCAGGGAGTCTCCACCAAATTTCTCCCGATAGGCACCTGCCAGAACCCAGGCCACCATGGCTTCACCCACCACGAGCGCCCGCGGCACCGCACACACATCGGAACGTTCGTATCGAGCCTGCACCGCCTCTTTTGAGCTTACATCGACGCTTTGCAAACCCCGAAGAAGGGTGGGAATCGGCTTCATCGAGCATCGAACCCATACCACTTCTCCGGTGGAAACGCCACCCTCAATTCCACCACTCCGGTTCGTCTTCCGAAAGAAAGGAGAGGGAGAATGGGAGGCATGGTAGAAGATTTCGTCATGGAATTCACTCCCGCAGGAAAGTGCCGCACGAAATCCTTCCCCTATCTCTACTCCTTTCACCGCCGGAATGCTCATGAGGTAAAAGCTCAACCTGGCATCCAGACGCTCTTCGTACTGGGCATAACCCCCCAGTCCCGGCACCACCCCCAATCCGGCAACCACGAACCTACCCCCCAGGGTGTCACCCCTCTTGCGAGCGTCTTCAATCAATTCGATCATTTCCCCTTCCTTTACCGGATCGAAGGTAGCTAAAGGCGAGGAACGTGCCCGAGCAATTTTCTCTTCCCACTCCAGATCCTCTCCTTTGGCATGCACCGGACCGATACACTCCACAAATCCCCCTACGGTCACTCCAAAATGCGCAAGAAGCAATTTGGCAATGGCTCCTGCCACACACCGGGCTACCGTCTCTCTGGCACTCGCCCGCTCAATGACGCCCCGCAAATCCGTAAATCGGTATTTCATCATGCCGGCAAGGTCGGCATGCCCGGGACGCGGAACGGTAACTTCACGATATTCCGGGGGTGGATCCCCGAGAGGATCCATCATTTCCAGCCAGTTCTGGTAGTCCCGATTTCGCACCAAAATCGCTACCGGACTCCCCAGGGTCTTTTTCCAGCGCACACCACCCAGAATTTCAATCTGGTCCTCTTCTATCTCCATTCGCGGGCTCGTGCCCACTCCTTTCCTTCGTCGAGAGAGTTCCTGATGGATAAAATCGACATCGATGGGGAGATCGGCAGGGAGACCTTCCATCAGGACCACCATGCCCGGTCCGTGAGATTCTCCAGCAGTTTTAAAACTCCATCTCACCTCTGCAAATCCTCCTTCAATCGAAAAACTTCGGCAAGAAAGGCCTGTAATTTTTCCGCATCGCCTTCCTGCAGGAAAGAAACGATTTCCTGTAATTTCTCCTGAAACCGAAAGACATGAGCCAGGACTCTTTTTCGGTTTGTCCAGAAAATGTCCACCCATATTTCCGGACAGGCGCCGGCAATCCTCACCCAGTCTCGAAAAGAAGCCCCCCCCAGGGTAACCCAATCTTTCCGGTCAGCAAAAAAGGCTTCGAGGTACACACTGGAAAAAAGATGCGGCAGATGGCTCACAACCGCACACGCTTCATCATGTTCGGCAGGGGTCAAAAAAAAACCCGCCCCCCCAGAACTCCCGCTATTTCGAAAACCAATTCCCGGGTGCTTTCCTTTAAAGAAGGTGGGGATACGAGAACCGGCATATCTCTGAACAAACCCTTCTCGGCCCTCTCAATGCCTCCCCTTTCTTTTCCGCCCATAGGGTGAAAACCGACATATTCCCAGGGGAGGGTATCCCTTTTGACTTCTTCAAAAACCCATTCTTTGACGCTACCCAGGTCAAAGATGAACGTACCCGGAGAAAGAAAAGGTTTCATCCGGCGAAACACCTCCGGAATGGCCCGAACCGGGGTAGCAATGAAAACCAGGTTGGCACCCTGCACCGCTTCTTCCAAGCTCAGGGCAATATCAACAGCTCCCCTCTTTTGTGCAAGAGATAGCGCCTCCTCACTCACATCGTAACCCCGGATAACACCTTTGCGCGACCAGGTAGAAAGTTCAAGCCCGATCGACCCACCGATCAAACCCAGTCCGATAATGGCTATGGTCAGCTTTTCCAATTTACATCTCCCTTCCCACAAGAGGCGCGAAACGTCGCAGGTCTTTGACGAGCGCAGCAAACTGTTCGGGAGTAACCGACTGGGGACCATCGGAAAGCGCTTCCACAGGGTTCGGATGCACCTCGACCAGAAGCCCATCAGCCCCCACCGCCAGGGCCGCTAAAGACATGGAATGGACCAGATCGCTCCTGCCGGTACCATGACTGGGGTCCACCAGGATGGGAAGGTGACTCTTCTTTTTGACAATCGGTACACAACTTAAGTCCAGCGTGTTGCGCGTGGCAGGCTCAAAAGTCCGAATACCTCTTTCGCAGAGCACCACCTGATAGTTCCCCTGCGCCAGGATATACTCCGCCGACATCAACATCTCGTCGATGGTGTTCATCATCCCCCGCTTGAGCAAAACCGGCTTACGCAGCTTCCCCACCGCTTCCAGAAGGCGAAAATTCTGCATATTCCGCGCCCCAATCTGAATCATATCGGCATACTCTGCGACCAGAGGAAGCTCCTCAATACCCAGGGCTTCGGTAACAAACGGTAATCCAGTAACTTCTCGCGCTCGAGCCAGGAGCTTCAAGCCATCCTCTCCCAAACCCTGGAAACTGTAGGGTGAAGTCCGGGGCTTAAAAGCTCCACCCCGTAAAATTTTTCCTCCCGCTTCTTTGACCCGAAAAGCGGTCTCCAGAACCTGACTTTCCGATTCCACCGCGCACGGTCCGGCAATGATGACGAATCTCCCCGGGCCAATCTCCACATCATTGACCCGCACCACGGTATCCTGTTCTCGAAACTCCCGACTGGTGAGCTTGTAAGGAGTCAGAATGGGGATAACCCTCTCGACAAAAGGTAACACCCCTATTTTTTCCTCTAAGTTCACACCCCGTTCATCCCCAATGGCACCGATAATGGTTCGCTCGGTCCCCTGGGAAATGTGAACGCCAAACCCGAGCTTTTTGAGCCTCCTGGTTACTTCGTCGATTTCCTGCGGTGTAGCCCCACTCCGAAGAACAATGATCATTTTTCTCCCTCCTGAATCCGGTATAATTCTCCGCAGGACGCCTGGATATTTTGTCCCCGCGATCGCCGGATGGTTACATTTATCCGGTTCTCCTGCAAAATCCGGCTAAACCTTTCTACCCGGTCTCGTGAAGAAGGACGGAACGGCGACCCTTTCACCTGGTTTCCCGGGATAATGTTGACATGCACCAGCATTCCTCCCACCAGGTGAGACAAAGCCTGGGCTTCTCTGGCCCCATCGTTAACGTCCTGCCACAGGGTATACTCTATGGTAACCCTTCGATTGGTAAGATTAATATATTCTTTCACCGACTTCAAGACCGAAGACAGCGGATAAACCTTATTGAGCGGCACCAGAAAAGAACGCAGGTCGTTATCGGGAGCATGGAGCGAAACCGCCAGATTAACCTCTCTCCACTCTCTACCCAGCCGAACGATGGCTTCCGGAACTCCCACGGTGGAAATGGTCATCCGGCGCGCACCAATACCGAGACCATCCCGGGCATTGATCACCCGCAGGGCCAACGAAAGATGGTCATAGTTCAAAAGCGGTTCTCCCATACCCATAAAAACCAGGTTATCGATCGAAAGGCCACGAACTCGTTCCACCAGCCATACTTCTTCCGCTATTTCCTGAAAATTCAAACTTCTCTTGAAGCCCACCCGACCGGTAGCACAAAAGGGACATCCTACCGGACAACCAACCTGCGACGAGACACAGAGCGTAGTATGTTTCCGGTGGGGGATGAGAACCCCTTCTACCGCATGGCCATCATGCAAAGCAAACAAAAACTTTTCGGTACCGTCCCCGGACACCAGGCTCTCTGCGATCCGCAAACTCCCGATCTGGAAATGTTCGGCCATTACCTTCCTCAGGCTCGCCGGAAGATCGGTCATCTCCTCGAAACGAGCCGCTTTCTTTCGATAGAGCCAGAAAGTGACCTGCCGAGCACGATAAGCCGGTTCGCCTCTTTCCTCAAACCAGCTGGAAAGCTCCCGGGGCAACAAACCGATAAGATTCTTCCGGTCCACACTGACCTCCATGAGCGTGACGGATGTGTTCCCCACCTCAGAGGGTTCTTTTGATGAAGACCTCACCACAGGGCGTATGTCTCAAAAATATCGACATCCAGGACCTACTTTTTTCTCATCAAAGAAGCCTCAAAAGCACCAACTTATTTTACAATACCAAAATTTATTTTAAAATAGTAGTGAAGGGATGGTGAAGATGGACGATCGAGAAAAAAGCGAATTCCAAAAACAGCTCCTGGACCTCCGGGAAAGAATACTGAAGATTTTAGAAACCAAGAATTCTTACACCAAAGAGTACAACCCTCTACAAGAATCTCGAGACGAAGCAGACCTGGGTAATGCCACGCTGGATATGGAACTGGAACTCTCTTCAAAAAGGACCCTGCAGGAAACTCTGGAAATGACGGAGAAAGCCCTCAAAAGATTAGAAGCAGGAACCTATGAAATTTGTGAAATCTGTAAACGGAAAATTCCCCTCAACCGCCTGAAAAGTATACCCTATACTTCCTATTGCGTCGAGTGTCAGACAAAAATCGAACACGGCAGTAAATAAAAAGGGCGAGCCCTGTGTTTTTACAGGCTCGCCCTTTACAGAAATGGAGCCAGTCAAGTGTGGACCATTTTCTCCAGGTTTTGCAACCTTTCTTCCAGCACGAGAGGGATAACCGAAGGCATTTCCTTCGGATACTCTATTCCCCGGTCAAAGACCTGATGACAGAAATCAACCAGATGGAAGTACTCGGTTAACTTCCGAACCGCCTCGGTAACGTCGAAAGGCTTGCAGGAAAAGATATCCACACTGACGTACCCCCGAGCCGGAAAGGTATGGATGCTGATGTGACTTTCGGCAATGATCACAATCCCGGAAATCCCATCTTCCTGGGGTGAACCACCCTGATAGCGAAAAACATATGGTTCCATAACCTTGGTCATCCCCATGTGGACCGGGAAAGTATCCAGGAAATCTCGAACTCGATTCAGGTCACCAATGCAACTGGTATCCTGAGTGTACCCGTCAAGAACCAGGTGAACTCCAATTTCAAGCATTTTCTCCATAGTTATCCCTCCCTTCGTAAGGATAAATGCAATTTACAGAGCAAAAACGATGGTCACGGTAGGATCCTACCGTGACCATCAAGTATTTAACTTAAGTCGAAACTGCTCAAATGTAATTAGCGCTCCCCCCTTTCGGATCCGGCAAAAAACCGGATCAAAGATGAGAGACACTCCCCGCAGGGAAAGGGTAATTCCCTTTTTGGGTGTTTCTGGAGGGAAAAACTACGACACTCAGTTGTCTCTGAGGTCTTTGATGACCCTCTTCCACCCCCTTACGTGTTCGCAGTTATTATATAATTTGTCCCCCCAATGTCAACACCTCCGCAGAAAATTTTTAATCCGGAAGGATACCCGGAAAATATTGCCAAATTACAGCCTGTCATGTTAGAATGAGCTTTGTCTTTCGAACACCAAAAGGAAATATAAGGGGTGGAAGAATGCCAAACACCAAGTCTGCATGGAAAAATTTACGGAAAAGCGAAAAGAGAAGATTACGCAATAAAAGCGTGAAGTCGAGTACCAAGACGTACGTGAAGAAGTTCCTGGCGCTTTTGAATAGTGGGAAACCTGAAGAGGCCCGAACCTTTTTGAGCGAAGTAACCAAAAGGGTTGATATGGCTGCCAGTAAAGGTGTCTTCCACAAAAACAAGGCTGCTCGGATTAAGTCTCGCCTGGCCCAAAGGCTGAACCGGGCGCTGGCGGAGTCGTCATCTCTTCAATAACCCGAGCGAGAACGATTTTGGGATCGATGCTCTGGGTCTTTATCAGCCTGTCTGCAGTGCGTAAGAGCGTAAAAGCTTGGTGAACTTCAGGCAGGCGATATTTTTCTTTCATCGCTTCTATCTTTTCGGCCTCAAAGGGGTGGAGCTCCTTACCCTGCCACAAATCATGGGTGGTTCCTCCTCCTTCGTACACCTGTAAAAGAAGCCGAAAGCGGCGGGCGATCTGCGCGATCAGCCAGGAAGGAGAAAAATCAGCACGCCAGAGCATCTGGAGATAGTGAAAGGCCCCGGTTTTATCTCGTTTTCCCAAAGCATCCAGGAAGCGGAAAAGGAGTACTTTCTCATCTCTTTCAAAGAAGAACGCCACTTCTTCGCCGCCCAGCTCCTTTTGTCCGGCAAAGTAGGCAAAAAAATCCTCAACGTCGCTCATGCCCAGGTCGTATCTCTCCAGGAAATGGAATAACTTCTTTTCTCCTGCTTTGCTCAAGGAAACATCAAATTTCTGAGCTCTGGAGCACCAGATCTTCCGGAGAGCCTGCTCCTCGGGTTCAATGACCACCCAGGGAACATCATTCCACTTTCGCTCCTCCACTTTGCGAAGAAAAGCGAAAAAGAAAAAGGGGGGCACAGAAAATTTCTCCTTGATTTCCCAGGCAGTCTTCTCCGAAATACCCCAGAGCAAAAACAGCATCGCTTCCGGAAAAAGAGAGGGCAGAAGAAAGAGTGTCTTCTTCTCTTTCCACTCCTCTTCACCCTCTACCTGAACAACCTTCTTCACCGCCAGTTTCTTCACGATAAGGGGAAGGTACCATTCTTCAAAAAGCTTCTTTCCCACTTTGAGTTCAAAGAGAAAAAACCGGGATGCAGGATTCCTACTCCACCATTCCCTAAAGGTTTCTTTTGCCAACGCTTTTGACCCTCCATCTCCCCCAGAAATTCCAGAACCTCACCGCTCCATTGTTCCAGGTGATAAAACATTGCAATCCCATACGCTGCACCAGTGCTAAAACCTCCGGATTCGGATGACCGTAATTATTCTCCCCACAGGAGATTATAACCGTGTGACACCTGGTGCGCAAAAGAAGCTCAGGGAGGTTCGGGTAATACTTTCCATGATGGGGAAGCACCACCACCTCTGCTTCAATCGATTTACCGTATCGCAAAAGGCTGTCAATTCCTCCCTCCTCAATATCACCGGTTATGAGAACCCTGGCCCCTGGAAAAACGATACGGTATACCAGAGCTTTGTCGTTCACCGTCTCACCGGTCACCGGAAATCCCCATATCACCACACGATCACCCAACCGGAAGCTGGCAGGTTCACGCACCGCAATGAAAGGGGTACCGCGCTCTGAGGTATTTTCCGGAGCAAAAACCTGCAGTTGAGCCGAAGGTGACGCAAAAACCTGGAGATTGCCGGCATGGTCCTGGTGCCAGTGAGTGAGAAAAATGAGGTCCAGGTGCTCGATACCCCGATACAGTAAAAATTTCTCCAGAATGGTTTCCCCCACCGGACCATACCCGCGAATCGTTCCCCCCACATCGATAAAAGCAAAAGAATCGCCGGTCATAATCCCACAGGCCAGACCCTGCCCCACATCGAAAACCCAGAATTCTTCGGAGACCGGTAGAAGAAACGGTACCGCAAGTACCGGGACAAAGAGCATATACAAAAGAATCTTTACCCTGTTCCGGATGATGAGAGAAAGGCTCAGCGACAAAATCCCCAGAAAGAGCCATATCCCCCAGAAACGATCGGCAGAACGTGCAAAATCCAGAAAGAGGTGGGGCACATGTGCCACAAAGAACTGGACCAGGAAAGAAGTGGACCGTAAAAGGAAGCGGAGCACAGGAGCAAGGGGGTGCAGCAGCACAGGAACAATGGTCAGCGGAACCCCCAGAAAGGAGAGGAAAAGGATTCCTTCGGTCATGGGAAGAATCACCAGGTTCCCCAGAAAGAAGAGCGAAGAAAAAGAAAAACCGTGAACGATCAGAAAAGGTAACGATACGGAGTACACCGCAAGCCCCATGAGGAAATTCTCGCCTATCCGTTTGAAAACTACGTTCCGTTCACGGTAGTGTTTCTGGAAACGATGCATGAAAACAATGAGACCTCCGGTTGAGGCAAAGGAGAGCTGGGCTCCTGCATCGAGGAGTATCTCCGGCTGAAGTACCATCATCAGAAGGAAAGCCGACCAGAGAAGGCCTTCCGAAAAGATTTTTCTCCCCAGCCTTTTCCCCAGAAGGTAGAAACCGAACATCAGGAAAGCTCGGAACGCCGAAGGCACCAGACCGCAAAAAAGAAGATACAGAAAGGTAAAACCCAGCACCAGAAAAGAGGACCGCCTGGAGAAGGGCAGGAATTTCCCCAGTATCCCCAGGAGAATCCCACCCAGAAGGGTCATGTGGAAACCGGAGACACAGAAGAGATGGTAAACCCCCATTCGCTCAAAAAAATTCTTTTGCCGAAAAAACTCGGGGTCTTTTTTCCCCAAAAAGAGCGCCGCAAAAAGCGACGTCTCTTCCCAAAGTTCCTGCTGCCAGACGGAAAAAAACCGCCCTTCCTGCTCTTTAGCCCATCGAAGAAGCGTAAACCACGGCGATCGATCTCGTATCACGCCTCCCTCTTCCACTTCCAGATACCCCATCACCCGTTCTTTCCACCACCGTAATCGCAGGTCCACCCCGCCGGGATTCGCACAGGAAGCAAACTTCCGGAAAACACCTCGCAGAACCACCCGGGAGTACACCCAGGAACCGAGATCCTTCCCCCGCAGAAGGAGAGAGGGAGAATAAACGGAAAACCCTTCGATCCGGGAGAGAAAATACCGTCCATCCTTTTCGACCACGTACCCGGTGAGGGATAGAGTACGTCCGTCCCATGATCGAAAACGCGACAGAGGATAATCCAGGCTCCAGAAATGAATACCCGCTCCTACCGCCATCCAGAAGACAAGAAAAAACCAGAAGAAGCGGGTATCTCGATACCAAAGAACCTGCAAACCAAAGAAAATGACTACCAGCCCAAACCACACCGGGAGGGGCAGGGTGAAAAAATGCTGCAGAGCAAATCCCCCTACCAGGGAGAGACTGACCCAGAAAAGGGGATAACGGAAAAAAGCGATGGTTCTTTCCTCCAGCTGCGGGCGGGAAAACATATCTCAAGAAAAGAAGGGGCCCCATGGCCCCTTCTTTTATGCTTCGACGAGCTTTGCAAAGCGAGATTTCAGCTCTTCCGGGGTGAGATTGGCGGCCCGAGAGAGTTTCTGGAGCATTTCCTGGTCGTCGAGGTCTTTCTTTTCCAGTCGAATCATGAAAGACCGCGCTACCTGATAACGATAGGAGTTGATATCCACCGTCCGCACCCTGGTTCGCCCGGTTTGAGGATCCATAATCTGGTCAAAAGGAATGGGGTTCAACTTCCCATCCAGAATACTGATGAGAGCACCCTTCTTCTTCATCTCTACCGGATACTCCTCACCCAGGAGGTAGCGAACGGCTCCGTAGCCAAGTTCGCGAGTGTACTCCATATCAAAGGCTACCGGTGCGGCACAACGCAACTCGTAACCGATGTCTTTGGTGACGATGGTAATTTTACTCCCCCGAGCTTCGAAGCGCTGGGTAATTTCGTTCTTGAGAATTTCTCCCAGGGGCACCTCTGCCAGGCGGACATGGCCATGGGGGTCACGGGGAACAGATTTCCCCAGCAAGCGCTCGATTTCCGCAACATCACCAAAGCGAAGGGCAACTCCCTCGGCAATGATGGCGATACCGTCGTTTCGCCCCATGGCCTTACGTTTAATCATCGAAGCTTCAATGCGATCACACACATCTTCGACCCTGATCTTGGCCTCCTGAAACTCCTCCGGAATCACCGTGAGCGTCGCTCCTGCCGATTCCCCAACCCCCAGAGCCAGGTGTCCCGCTGAGCGACCCATCATGATGACAAAGTACCACCGACCGGTAGTTTTGGAGTCTTCCATAAGGTTTTTCACTAAATTGGTGGCTACCTCCCGAGCAGTCTGGAAACCAAAAGTGGGCATACCACCAGGAAGGGGTAAGTCATTATCAATGGTTTTGGGAACATGGGCTACCCACAGCGCCCCTTCCATTTCCCGAGCTACAATGCTGGCGCTGAAAGCAGTATCATCTCCCCCGATGGTGACGAGATACCCGATACCGAGAGTCTCCACCACCTGCTTAACCCGGGCCACCTTTTCGGTATCGACGTTGCCACCCTTTACCAGACTATCTCGGGCGGTACGCAAAATCGATCCCCCTTCAAGGTGAATCCTGGAGATCTGAGCAGTCTCCAGAGGACGGGTGTGGATCTCGGGATTAAAGGCGCTACCCGAAATCCATTTGAAGCCATCATAAATTCCGACGACTTCGATGCCGGCACGATTTGCGGCAATGGTAACCGAACCGATGACACCGTTAATACCAGGTGCTGGCCCTCCTCCTACCAGTACGGCCAACTTTTTGTTCATTGCTGAGCCTCCTTTTCTGTTCAATAGAATGGTACCATCAAGGGAAAAGATAACAAAAAAACCCGCTTTTTTCAACGGACCTCCGGAAGGTTTGCGATGACAATTGCAAAGTGGGCTTTACTTTCCAAAAAGAGACCACCGACTTCTTACTCCCAGCGTTAGGAGGTAATCCCGCACCTTTTTCTATTTGAAAAAGCGAAATCGCTTCGGCAACGAACATGATAGCGTCAAGTCTTGGGGAAATATTTTTAGAAAACCCTCTCCATTTCCTCGTTTACGGATTCCGGTTTCTTCGATCTCACGCATCCAGACGTTACAGTCTTTTCGACAAAGCCAGTTCAGCAAGGAACCCGGGTTTCCTATAGTTCCTTCATTGAAAAGAAGCGTTACTCTTTCCCCGCGGATTTCTTCATCTCCGGTTTTGCGTTTTTCCCAAGCTTTTTTTCGAAAAATGCTCTACGTATCCGGTTCCTTTCTCTGGATAAACCCCGTGACAATACAAAGAATCCCCGACACAGCCTTACAGTGGCAACGACCGCCAGAGCAAAACCGCATGCAACATAGTTTATAATGTACCTCAAAGCTGGTGAGAGGTCGTAAACCGGGATAATGAAGGGATGGGAAACTATGGAATACTTTCTGGGAGTGGATGCAGGTGGGTCCAAAACCATCGGAGTGCTGGTGAATGCCAGGGGGGAACTTGTCGCCACAGGGATGTCTGGACCGGCCAATCTGGTCGAGAACGGAGAAGAAGTGGTTCGAAGGAACATAGGCCTTCTGGCAACGCTCCTTGAAGGGCTCCATGCTGAGCGTATATATTCGGCCTTCGGAATGCCAGCGTTTGGGGAGTCCTTGAGAGCCGATATGTCTTACTTGAAAATTATCACCGAAGAGCTGGGTATCCAGCCTACCCTCCTCGTCAACGACGTGGTGGTGGGATGGGCAGGAGGAACTCTGGGCCAGGATGGTGTGCACATTGTGGCCGGCACCGGGACCATTGCGTACGGACGATGTGGTCGGAAAGAAGCCAGAGCCAGCGGGTGGGGAAGTATTATCGGCGATGAAGGTAGCGCCTACGACTTGGGACGGGAAACGTTGCGCAGGGTTTCCCGACAACTCGACGGAAGAGAAACGCCTACGCTTCTCAAAGAGATGGTCTTCGAGCGACTCGGTCTTTCCAGCTGGCAGAGTCTCACCGAATGGGTGTACTCCCTGAAAGAAATAGAGCGGAGAACCACCATTGCTTCGCTCGCCACCGTTACCTATGAAGCTGCCCGAAATGGTGATCTGGTAGCGCGAGCCATCCTGAAGAACGCCGCCTGGGAACTCAGTCTCTGTGTGCTCACTTTAATCGAAAAATTACTCCTTCCAAAACCACTGGTAACCTTCAGCGGGAGTGTTCTTGAAAAGAATGAAATCATCCGGGAGAGTTTCGTCAACCATCTAAAACGGCGTATGCCAGAGGTGGTGGTCCGGAACGCCGCAATCCATCCAGCCCTGGGAGCGGTTATTTTGCTCTATAGAGAAACAAATCGGGAAATCTCCGAGGAACTATTACACAACCTCAAAAAAGCTTCCCAAAAGCTCCTGCAGGATGAAACACCCAAAAGGTAAAAGGGGCCTTTAGACCCGTACCACCTTACCGCCCCACATCTCCCCCACCAGTCCCTTCATTTCCAGGGTAAGGAGAATCTGGAAAAATTCCCCTTCCGGCCAGGCAGTTAACTCTAAAAGTTCTTCCTTAAATTTTCCCTGATGGTCGATGAGGGAAAGAAGGTACCGTTCTTTTTCGCTCAACCCCATTTCCTCCGGTGTCTCTTCCTGCTCCTTTTTCTCTCCCAAAAGACCAAAGGCTTCATAAACATCCTGGGCATTCTGGACGAGTTTTGCCCCTTCCGCAACGAGCAGATTGGTCCCCTCACTCTGGGGAGAAAATATGGAACCGGGAACCGCCATTACCTCTCTTCCCTCTTCCAGAGCAAAAGACGCGGTAATCATGGCACCACTTCTGCGGGGTGCTTCGACCACTATAACTCCCTGGCTCAAGCCGCTGATAATCCGATTCCGCGGTGGGAAGTTTTCCGGACGGGGTTCAACGGCAGGAGGATACTCACTCACCAGGACCCCGCCTTTCTCAATGATTTCACAGGCCAGACGGAAGTGACTGGTGGGATATACCCGGCGAAGACCGTTACCGAGGACTCCGATGGTGATACCTCCACATTCCACCACCGCCCGATGCACTTCGCCATCGATACCCAGAGCAAGACCGCTGACGATGACGAAGTGCTCACTCAAATCCTGAGCAAGCATCCGGGCTACTTTCCGGCCGTAGGGAGTAGGACTTCTCGTGCCCACCATGGCCAGATAGCGTTCAAATCGAGCAAAATCAAAATCCCCCTTGAGATACAGAAGAAAAGGTGGACGGTAAGTATTTTTCAAAAGGAGTGGGTATCCCTTATCTTCGATGGTCAAAACCTTCAGGTTATCCTTTTCCACCTCTTCCTGAAGTTTCTCCGGCTCAAGATTCCGGCGAGCACTCACCACAAGACCTGCGACGGCCTCTCCCACCGCTTCCTGGAGTGCTTTTTCCGAAGCATAAAAGGCTTCCCGTGCGTTTCCAAAAAACTCCCGGAGTTTCTGGAAGCGTACCGGACCAACTCCCCGAATATGGCTAAAGGCTATCCAGAAAGCTAAGTCTTCCTGTGGCACCATTATTCCCAGCGCCTATCCAGAGAGCGGTACTGAATGGCCTCGGCGACGTGATGGACCTCGATATTCTTAGCTTCTTCAAGATCGGCGATGGTCCGGGCCACTTTCAAAATATGGTGGTAAGCTCGCATACTCAGGGCCAGCTTCTCCACCGAGTTTTCCAGGACCTTCTTGGCATCCCTGGTCAAAAGACAAAATTTCTTCAAATGAGCAGTCTTCATTTCCCCGTTGAGCAAAATCCGTTCCCCGGCAAATCGTTCCCGCTGGATGTTGCGCACCCGCTCCACTCTTTTGCGGACTTCCGAGGAAGATTCTTCTTTTCTCTCCGTGGCCACTTCACTCACTTCTAGCCGGGGGACCTCCACCTGTAAATCGATCCGGTCCAAAAGCGGACCGGAGAGCTTACTCCGATACTGGGCAATCTGTCGGGGAGAACAGGTGCACACCCGCTGCGAATCACCGAAATACCCACAGGGACAGGGGTTACAGGCCAGAACCAGAATAAAGCGAGCAGGATAGGTAATGACCGCCTGAGCCCGGGAAACGGTGATTTTCCCCATCTCCAGAGGTTCTCGTAAACTCTCCAGCACATTTCTTCGAAATTCCAGGACTTCATCGAGAAACAGCACCCCATGGTGTGCCAGACTAATTTCTCCAGGACGCGGCCACTGTCCACCGCCGATCAGCGCCACATCCGAGATGGTATGATGGGGTGCCCGGAAAGGACGTTCGGTCAAAAGAGGCCGATCCGAAGTGAGGAGCCCCGCCACACTGTGAATCTTGGTGACTTCGATGGCTTCATCGAGGGAAAGAAGGGGCAAAAGTGATGGAATGCGGCGGGCCAGCATGGTCTTCCCCGAACCAGGAGGACCAATGAACAGCACATGGTGTCCACCGGCAGCGGCAATCTCGAGAGCCCTCTTAGCCCGGCGCTGCCCTTTTACCTCCGAAAGGTCTTCTCCAGAAGATGGCGGGGTAAAGAACCTCTCCCGGTCCACCACCAAAGGTTGGCCGATTATCTTCCCGGCCAAAAAGTCACTGATTTCGGCGAGATGACGAAAACCGAAAACTTTGACTCCCTCCACCAGCGCCCCTTCGGCAGCGTTCTCTCGAGAAAGAATGAGCGCCGCGCCCCTCTTCTGGAGAGACAGAAAATGCGCAATCGGCAGAATCCCGTTGACCGGCTTCACCTCTCCAGAAAGGGAAAGTTCTCCAACCAGGAAGAGTTCCGAAAGGGAAAAGGAGGAAGCAAGTTTTAACTGCCCGGTAGCCAGAAGTACCCCTACCGCGATCGGCAGGTCAAAGTCACTTCCGGTTTTCTTCAAAAACGCCGGTGCCAGGTTCACCGTGACCTTCTGTCCGGGAAAGGAAAAACCACTATTTTTGATGGCACTCCGTACCCTTTCCCGAGCTTCCTGCACCGCAGTGTCAGGAAGACCTACGATCTGGAAAGCCGGTAAACCCGCCCCTACGTCAACCTCTACCTCCACCATCCTGGCTTCTATTCCCCAGGTGGTGGCGCTCAAGATCTTCGCTAACACCTTTTCACCCTGCCCTAAAAAGCATCCCTGTAATAGCTAATTTCCGGCTTCTTTTTTTCCATCTTTACGGCAATGACATCGAAACGCACCAGAACTTCGTGTGGATTATACCCTCTGTGAACCAGATACCACTCCGCTACTTTGCGAATTCGTTCCTGTTTCCTGTGGTCGACCGCTTCCTCCGGTAACCCACAGGTATTCCCGGAACGAGTTTTCACCTCCACAAAGACGAAAGCATTGCCATCCCATCCCACGAGATCGATTTCCCCCAGAGGAGAACGGAAATTCATCTCCAAAACCTTCATCCTGAGGTGCTTCTCCGCCCATTGTCGCGCAATCGCTTCGCCTTTTTTCCCTCTATCGATAATGCCCACGGTCAGAGCAAAAAGATTTTCGATGACAGCGACTTAAACCCCATGCCTCAATTTGCATCAGGTGGAACCGGGTTCCGTATCCCTTGTTCTCCAAAAAACCGTAATGGGGAAAAAGGGGGTGGTAAAATTCCTCCATGATCTGATCCCGCACCACTTTTGCCACCACCGATGCCGAAGCCACCGCGATACTCAGGTCTTCAGCATGAGGAAGTGACAGAGAAGGAATCGAAGTCAAGGGTACTTTCCACCAGTCGAAGATTAAAAAATCTGGACCCTGCTGCAAAAAAGCTCGATAAACCGCATCCTGCAGAGCAAAAAGGTTGGCTTTCTGAATTCCTATAAGGTCGATCCACCTTTCCCCAATCACACTCACACCGATACTCAAAGCACCGGCACATATCGCTTCAAAAAAAGCCCGTCTCTTTGCCGGAGAAAGCTTTTTCGAGTCTCGCAAGCCAGGAAGAGAAAAACCACATGGGACCACCACACAACTTGCCACCAGCGGTCCCGCCAAAGGCCCTCTTCCGGCTTCGTCCACACCCCCTACCCGGATATACCCCTCTTTCCAGAGCGCTTCCTCAATCATCCTATCGTAAAATCCGGATACGATGTGGCGGCCAGTACACCAGGAAAGCTCGCCCCAGGATGTTTTTCCGTGGAACGTACCCCCAAAAGCGACTATCGTCGCTGTTTTCGCTGTTATCTCCTAACACAAAATAGGAATCCGGAGGCACCACATGTTCTCCCTGACCGTAGTACCCCACATCGTAGTAGGTTCTTCGAAAAGATTGCCCCTGGAGAGCTTCTCCGTTCACCCATACCGTCCCATCTTTAATCTCGATTTTTTCTCCAGGTAATCCGATCAGACGCTTGATAAGATTTCGACGGCTATCGATAGGGTACCGGAAGACGATGATATCGCCGCGCTGTGGTACAGTAAAACGGTAGTAAAACTTGGCTACCAGCACCCGCTCTCCAGGAATTAGGGTTGGCTCCATTGAAGAACTGGGAATATAGTACCCCTCCACCACAAAATACCGGATGAGAAGGGCAATAACCAGAGCCCAAAGAACGGTTTCAACCAATTCTCGCCAGGCGCTCTTCTTATGCTTCGCGTTTTTCTTCGATACGCGACTCTTTGGCACTCTTTTCCCTCAAGTAGTAAAGCTTTGCTCTCCTGACCTTACCCCTTCGTATGATTTCAATCTTCTCAATTCGGGGAGAATGGAACGGGAAAGTTTTCTCTACTCCAACTCCGAAGGAAACTTTCCGCACCGTGAAACTCTTATTAATTCCGGAGTTCTTTACCGATATCACCAGTCCTTCAAATACCTGAATCCTTTCTTTACCGCCCTCTACCACCTTAAAATGCACTCGCACAAGATCCGCTGGCGCAACTTGGGGAAGATCTTCGCGCAAGAAAGTTCCTTCTACCGTTTTCAAAACCCGTGCTCTGTCCATTGAAACCTCCTCCCAAGGGAAGCAAAAATCTCGCAATACTATATCATTTCTTCTCCTTTTTGGCAATGCTCATGTTCTGCGCCTGCCACTTTTCCCACAAATCAGGACGCAGTGCTCTGGTCTTCTGAACAGCCTGTTCCCTTCTCCAGCGTTCAATGAGGGCATGATTCCCGGAAAGCAATGCCTCCGGAACAGCAACACCCTGGAAAACCCGGGGACGGGTAAACTGGGGTGGTCCAAGAAGGCCGTCACGAAAAGAATCAAGCGTTAGAGATTCTTCGTCCCCCAGAACGCCGGGCAGCAACCGGACCACAGCTTCCACCATAACCAAAGCCGGCAATTCCCCACCCGAAAGGACATAATCGCCAATGGATATTTCTTCGGCACCGGTGAGGGCTATGACCCGTTCGTCAATACCCTGATACCGGCCACACACAATAAGAAGGTGTTTCTGCCGGGAAAGTTCCCAGGCTTTTTCCTGGGTAAACAATTCTCCCTGGGGGCTGGTAAGAATAACCAGAGGCGTGCTCCCGGTATATTCCTGGATAAAGCGGACGGCCCGGAGAATCGGCTCTGGCTTGAGGACCATTCCCGGTCCCCCCCCGAAGGGGTAATCATCCACGGTACGATAACGATCGAGCGTAAAAGCGCGCAGGTTATGGGCTTTGAGGAAAACCTTTCTTTTCTCCTGGGCCCTCTTCAGAATGGAAGTCGCAAGATATGCCTGAATGGCTTCAGGGAAGAGGGTGATGATATCAATCCGCAAGCTCATTCCCAGAACCCTTCCGGACACTCCACCCGCAAAATTTTTTCTGCCAGATCGACTTCTTTAATGTAAACTCGAATAAAGGGGAGCAAAAACTCACCCCCCTCTTCTCCCAACACCACCAAGTAATCATAGGAAGGCCCTTCGATGACCGAAGTTACCCGACCTCGGGTCTTCTCACCCTCTTTCACGGTAAGCCCCAGCAACTCAAAGTGGTAAAAATGGCCCTCCGGGAGGGGAGATACATCTTCCTTGCGAACCGCCAGAAAGAAGCCCTGCAGTTTTTCGGCTTCCCGGCGAGAAGCAATGCCTTCGAAGCGAAGGAGAACAACTCGCTCTCCAGAGGAAACCTCTGCCACCACAATTTTTTCCCAGATCTCCCCCGGAGTTCCCACCCACAAAGAAGCACCGGGAACAAAACGGCCGGGAGAATCCGACAAAGACAGGACCTTCACCCAGCCTTGCAGGCCAAAAGAAGCCAGTATTTTTCCTACCAGCACAAAATCCATAAATTATTCCAGAATTTCCACCATCGCTTTCTTCCCGCTTTTGACACAGGCCGCCTTGACAATGGTACGCATGGCCTTGGCTATCCTTCCCTGTTTTCCGATAATCTTACCCATGTCCTCAGGAGCAACCCGCACCTCGTAGACCACCGACTGCTCCCCTTCAAGCTCCGAAATCTGCACATGTTCCGGATTATCGACCAGGGATTTCACCATGTACTCAACCAGTTCTTTCACTGCGAAATAACCTCCTTGCGCACTTTCCGGAGGATATCCCGTACCTTACAGGACATCTCTGCACCCTGAGAACGCCAGTACTCGATTCGTTCCCAGCGCAAGGCCCAAACCGGGGGATTCATAACCGGCGAATAGTTCCCCAGAATTTCGATAGGTTTTCCATCCCGGGCTTCTTTGGCATCAATCGCCACAATCCGGTAATGTGGAACGTGTGTTCTCCCTACTCGCGTCAACCGCACCTTCACTGCCATGTTTTTCGAACTCTCCTTTCTCTATAGTCCCCATCCAAAGGGTTTTCTGCCAAAAAGCGAAACGCCTTTTCCTCTTTTCATCTGCTTCCAGATTTTCCGGAAGTCTTCGAATTGCTTCAAGAGACGATTCACCTCCTGGACGGTAGTCCCACTTCCCTGAGCAATGCGCCGTTTCCGGCTGGCATTAATGATGGCAGGATGGGCTCTCTCCTCCAGGGTCATGGAATTAATGATGGCTTCTACCCTCTTGAGGCTTTTTTCTCCATCGACCTGGGCAATACTTCCCCGCAAATTTCCCGGCAGCATGTGGAGAATTTCCTCCAGAGACCCGAGATTGCGCACCCGGCGTAATTCTTCCAGGAAATCAGAAAGGTCCAATTCTTCCTTTTCGATTTTCTTTTCCAGCTTCTTTGCTTCTTCCTGGGTGATCGCTTTCTCGATCCGCTCGATGAGGGTCAGCGTATCTCCCAGACCCATGATACGGCTGGCCATCCGATCCGGACGGAAAACCTCAAGCTGGGTAACCTTTTCTCCCACCCCCACAAACTTCACCGGCCACCCTGTCTGCGCTACGATGGAAAGGACTGCCCCTCCCCGGGCATCGGTGTCCACCTTGGTCAGAATCATCCCGGTAGGTTGCACCCATTCCCGAAATGCTTCGGCAACCTTCACCGCTTCCTGTCCGGTCGTCGCATCGAGCACCAGGAGCACTTCCTGGAGCGTTTCTTGGGTAACCAGCTCTTTCAATTCCCTCAGGAGATCCTCTTCCACATGCAATCGTCCGGCGGTATCGACCAGCACCACATCCAGGCCCTTTTCCCGGGCATAGGTTCGAGAAGCCCGCACCACCTCAAGAGGCGTCAGTCCAGGGGGGGTATCGAAGAATTCCAGCTTACTGCCCTGGGCCAGAATTCGCAGTTGTTCCTTCGCTGCCGGACGGCGAGTATCGGTAGAAACAAGGAGTGGGAAAAAGCCCCGTTCCCTGAGGAAGGTCCCCAGTTTCCCACAACTGGTGGTTTTTCCCGAACCCTGCAAACCAACGAGTACCACCAAAGCCGGTAAAGCCGACGAGATTCGGAGCTCCCGCGCTTCTCCCCCCAGGAGTTTCCGGATTTCGTCCCACATAATCTTGATGATCATTTCTCCGGGGGTCACACTCTCCAGAACTTCTCTTCCCACCGCCCGCTCCCGTACCCGGGCTACCAGATCTTTGACCACCTTATAGTGCACATCGGATTCCAGAAGCACCATCCGTAAATCTTTCAAGACGGCGTCGACTTCCTGCTCGGAGAGCTTCCCTTTGCTACGCAACTTTTTAAAAATATTGGCAAACTTTTCTGCCAGCGCCTCAAACACCGAATCAAACCTCCCACCAGAACACATAGATAATAATCGCAATTACTCCGACTGTCAAGAAAATACCTGCCCATCCCAGTTCCTCCGAGGAAAAAGAACCATCCCTTAAGAAGGTGTTGGATTACCCTGCGTTGATTCCGGCCTCCACATTACCGCAAAAGACCCCATTATCAAACCACGGGAATTGATAAAACGATGCGATAAATAAAGTACGAGGAATAAAGAAAAGGCAAAAGAGTTGAGAAGGGAAAAAGGAGGTAAGGAAAATGGCTCGAGCGCTCTATCAGGGAACGGTAATTGCCGAAAGTAACGAAACCATCCTCCTTGAGGGCAACCATTACTTTCCCCCGCAGGCAGTAAAACAGGAGTACCTGGTACCGAGCAATCACCGGACCATCTGCCCCTGGAAAGGAGAAGCCAGTTATTATCACGTGCAGGTGGGTGACAAGCGCAGCGAAAACGCCGCCTGGAGCTATCTTCATCCCAAAGAAGCCGCAAAACATATCGCAGGTTACATCGCCTTCTGGAAAGACGTCACCGTGAAAGAGTAAGTTCTTTCGTCACTCTGGCGGCCTTTTCCAGGGTGTCATCGAGATCTCCGCTGGTATGTGCCAGGGATACAAACCAGGCTTCGAACTGGGAGGGAGGAAGGTAGATTCCCTCCCGGAGCATTCCCTGGAAAAAGGAAGCATAGCTACTCTGGTCTATCCGAGAAGCGCTTTCCCCATCCGTTACTTCCTGGGAAGTAAAAAAGACGGTGAACATGCTTCCCACGCGATTTATGGTCACCGGGATACCCCGTTTTTGGAAAATGGCCTTTAAACCAAAAGCAAGATACCGTGCCTTTTCGTCCAGTTCTCCGTATGCTTCGGGATGCTGCGAAAGATACTCCAAAACTGCGTACCCGGCCGAAAGCGTCACAGGATTTCCAGATAACGTCCCTGCTTGATAAACATTCCCTTCTGGAGCTACCTCCAGCATGATTTCCCGTCTCCCCCCATATGCTCCTACCGGAAGTCCACCTCCGATAATTTTTCCCAGAACCGTCAAGTCCGGAGTAACTCCATAGAAACCCTGTGCACCCTGATAAGAAACCCGAAAACCGGTGATCACCTCGTCGAAGATGAGGAGAGCACCGTACTTTGTGGTAACCCGACGTAGCGTCTCCAAAAACCCCTCTCGGGGTGGCACCACCCCCATATTTCCCGCCACCGGCTCCACGATCACTGCAGCAATTTCCTCCCCCCACTTTCTGAAAGTCTCTTCCAAAAGGGAAAGGCCATTATAAGGTAAGGGTATGGTTTTTTGCGCACAGGAAACCGGAATCCCCCCAGAAGCAGGAATCCCCAGGGTGAGTAAGCCTGACCCACTCTGCACAAGGAGACCGTCCACGTGGCCATGATAACAACCCTTAAACTTCACAATCAATTCTCTTCCGGTGTAACCCCGAGCCAGCCTCAAAGCACTCATCACCGCTTCGGTTCCGGAGTTGGTGAGCCGCACCATTTCTAAACTTGGAATAGCCGCACAAAGCTTCTCCGCCATCAATACCTCAAGTTCGTGACAGGTTCCAAAACTCGTTCCGTTCTTCACCTGTTTTTCGATGGCTTCCACCACCACCGGATGAGCGTGTCCCAGGATAATTGCTCCCCAGGACATGAGGTAATCAAGGTAAGCCTTTCCCTCCACGTCAAAAAGCCGACTTCCCGAAGCACGGGCGATGAAAGGCGGTTCCCCTCCCACTGCCCGGAAAGCCCGCACGGGACTATTGACACCCCCGGGCATAACCCTCCGAGCTCTTTCCATAAGCGTTCTGGATTTCATGGCTTGCCTCCTTCTTCAAAGCATTTCCAGTGGTCGATAAGCTCGCGGTAAAGCATTTTCTTCTCCTCCAGGGAAATTTCCGAGCCTTGGAGTTCCCGACGCTTCCGTTCCAGAATCTGAAGTAGTTCACCCAGACCTTTCGGAAGATGGCTTTCCAGCCATCGCCGGAGCAATCCCACCAGGTAGGGGCTCTTCCCCCCACTGGAAAGGGCTACCGTCAATCCTTCCCATTCCACCACCGCCGGGGTCAGAAAGGAAGAAGCAGCCGGACAATCGACAACGTTACAGAGAATGCCTCTTTGGTGCGCTTCCTCACCGACTTTCTGGTTGACCACCGGGTCACTGGAAGCCGCAAAGACAAGAAAAAAGCCTTCCAGGTCACCTTCCCGATAGGAGCGTTTCTCCCAAGTAATTTCTCCCCGCTGCCAGAGGATTTGTAGAGCCGGACTGAGACTGGGAGCAATCACCGCAACCGTCGCCCCGGCCGCCAAGAGTCGTTCCACTTTGCGCCGAGCAACCTCCCCACCTCCCACCAGAAGACATTGCCGTCCCCGTAGGCACAGTACTACCGGATATCCTTCCACCACAAAGCCACCTCTTTCGCATAATAGGTAATGAGAAGGTCTGCCCCAGCACGCTTTACAGCAGTCAAAAGTTCTAAAACCGTCTTTTTTTCATCCAGAAAGCCTTCTCTGGCGGCCGCCTTCACCATGGCATACTCCCCGCTTGTACTGTAGGCTGCTAAAGGAACCGGGAACTTTTCGCGCACTTCCCGGATCACGTCCAGGTAAAAGAGTGCCGGCTTGACCATCACGATATCGGCACCCTCTTCGATGTCCAGCATCACTTCCCGCAGTGCCTCCCGACGATTTCCACAGTCCATCTGATAGGAACGACGATCCCCAAACTGGGGGCTGGAACAAGCCACCTCCCGAAAAGGTCCATAGAGAGCCGAAGCGTACTTGGCACTGTAGGCCATGATGGGAATATGATCGAAACCTTCCCGGTCGAGGCGCTCGCGGATCGCTTGTACCTGTCCATCCATCATGCTGGAAGGGGCCACCATATCCGCCCCGGACCGAGCATGGGAAAGTGCAATCTCCGCCAGAATGGGGAGGGTCGCCCGGTTATCGATGCGTTTCCCCTCTACGATACCGCAGTGACCATGGCTCGTGTACCCGCACAGACACACATCGGTGATGAAAAGAAGTGATGGTGCAACTCCCTTTCCGATACGGAGTGCTCGCTGCACCACCCCGTCCTCCCGGTAGGCTTCCCTTCCTTCGCAGTCTTTGTACCGGGGAACACCAAAAAGGAGTACCGCCTTTAACCCTAAAAGAGCAATTTCTTCCAGGACTTCGGGAAGCCTTTCCAGAACAATGCGTTCCATCGCAGGCAAATGCGGAACGGCACCGGCCATGGTCCTGTCTTCCACCACAAAAAGCGGGTAAATGAGATCCTCAAGATGAATTCTGGTTTCTCGAACCATGGCCTGCAAAGTCGGATTCGCTCGTAAACGCCGCAAAAGAATTGTCATGCCCCCATCCACCTTTCCCGAAGAAGCTTTTCGATCCCTTCCAGGGTATGTTCTTCCGGAAGGTCCATGACCGGAAGCCCCCGCTTCCCGATGTAATCTGCCGTAGAAGGTCCGATGGCCAGAACGGCGGTCTCCTGGAAAAATGAATCTACCTGGGGAAACATGGCTTCCAGATAACGAAACGAAGAAGGACTGGTGAAAACCGCCGCATCCACACCTCTTTGCAGAACCTTTTCCATACGGTCCTTTATTCCCCAGTTGGGAAGGCTCCGGTAGGCAGCGATCTTCCGGACCCGGTATCCCTTTCCCTCTAACCCCCTGATGAGCTCTTCGCCGCCGATTTGGGAAGTCAAAATGAGCGCCCGCGTTCCGTCACCTTCGGGTAACATTTCAAGCAGCGCCGAGGTGGTGAAGGAAGAAGGACAATAATCCGGAAAAAGTCCCATTGCCGCCAGAGCCTGAGCGGTTTTCCTTCCCACCACGGCAATCTTGACCGCTTGAAGTTTCCGAAGATCCAAACGGTAACCGGATATCAGTTCCTGAAAAGCCTTCACCGCATTTTTGCTACTCAAAATAATCAGTTGACTTTCCGGAAGGAGGTGATAGGCCTCCTTCAGGGACTCTGCAACAAAATCGATGCATACCGTGGGATAACGGAGCACCTCCACTCCCAGATCGGTCAAGGTGGGAAAGGTAAAGGTCTCCGCGGTGGTCCCGGTGAAAAGAAGCCTTTTTCCGAAAAGCGGTCGGCGTTCCCGAAAATTGAGTTGGGTACTCAGCGTCACCACCTCACCCACCACGAGAACCAAAGGGTTCTGTAAACCTTCGGCCTCGGTTTTTTCCGCAATATCCCCAAGATGCCCCAAAACGGTTCGCTGGCGTGCGGTAGTCCCTTCCATGATCACGGCTGCAGGAAGGTCGGCAGGTTTACCCCGTCTGAGGAGTTCGCCCACCAGGACTCCCAGGTTCTTTGCCCCCATGAGCACCACCAGAGTCCCCGAAAAGCGAACCAGCAGTTCCCAGTCCAGATGGCTCAAATCGTGACCGGAAATCACGAGGAACCCAGAACTCATTCCCCGATGGGTGAGGGGAATACCAGCTAAAGCCGGCACGGCCAGCGCAGCACTCATCCCGGGGATGACTTCCACTTCGATACCTTCCTGCAAAAGAAAGAGCGCTTCCTCCCCACCCCGACCGAAGATGAACGGGTCACCTCCTTTGAGCCGTACTACCCGCTTCCCTTCCTGAGCCTTCTTTTTCAGGAGTTCGCAAATGGCCTCCTGAGGTACAGGGTGATTCCCCGGTGCCTTTCCCACATCAATGCACTCTGCCTCCGGCGGAAAGAGTGACACCACCGCTTCCCCGACCAGACGGTCATAGACGATCACTTCGGCCTGCTGTAACGTTTCCCAGGCGTGCCGGGTGAGAAGTCCCGGATCTCCCGGTCCGGCACCAACGATACACACCCGTTTAGCCATCCTTTCCACCCCCCAGTTCCCTGGCCAGGAACCACGCCATCCTTTCTCGTTCCTCTATCGGCCCTTCGATAAAAGCCTTTTTGACCACCCCATGCTGCGCCACCATTCCAATAAGAGTGATCCGATTGTCTCTCACCGTCGCCAAAGCTCCCACTGGAATTCGGCAACCTCCGCCAAAAAATCGTAAGAAATCCCGCTCTGCCTCCACCGCCCAAGCGGTCGCAGCATGATGAATGGCGCGCACCATTTCTTGTAGCGGATCATCCACTCGCCCCTCTACCGCCAGGGCTCCCTGCCCCACCGCCGGCACCACTACCTCCGGCGAAAAGTGTTCCACAATGTAATGTTCCTTCTCCAGGCGTTTCAGGCCTGCTGCAGCCAGAACCAGCGCTTCCACCTGTCCCTCTTCCATTTTGCGTAGACGCGTGGAGACATTCCCCCGCAAAGGCACCACCCGCAAATCGGGTCGCAGATACTCAAGCTGGACCTTACGGCGCACACTGGAAGTCCCCACGGTGCTTCCGGCCGGAAGGGTAAATAACTCCTTTCTACTCCGGCTCACCAAAACATCCCGGGGGTCTTCCCGTTCCGGCACCGCAAAGATGGTAAGACCAGGCGGAAGCTCGGTAGGAAGGTCCTTGAAGCTGTGCACCGCAATGTCCACCCTTCCTTCCAAAAGCGCCTCTTCTACTTCTTTCACAAACATCCCCCTGGCGAAGGCCGTTTCCGGATCTTCCGCCAAACGGTCTCCGGCGGTTTTGATGGGTACCACTTCCCACTGCACCTCAGGATAGAACCGGGATAATCGCCCAATAACTTCCTCGGTCTGGCGGAGCGCCAGGACACTGCCTCGACTACCGACCCGGACAACTTTCCTTTTCACGCCTCCAAACACCGTCCATACCATCCTTGAGGACATTCTTAAGATGAGCGAAGAAACGCCGGTTGATTCTCTGCAAAGTCTCTTTTATCGGCACCATCTGACTTTCCGCAAGGAGAGCAGTTTCCCCAAAAAGCCGTTGCAACTCTTCCCGGGTAATCTCCTGAAAATCCTCTTGCAATGCCTGTACCAGAGTATTCCAGTAGAGAGAAAATCGGAAAGCCTCCACAGCTTCATCGATGAACCGTTCAACTTGTTCCAGTTCCTGCAGGCGGTGGTGCCGATTCTCTTTGGCCACGTTCTGGAGGTCCTCCAGAGTAAAAAGCCGGACACTCTCGAGTTCTCCTATTTGCGGATCGATGTTACGGGGAACCCCCAAATCGAGGAGAAAATGAGGAGCTTCCGGAAAGATCTTCCGAAAAGAGGAGCGCTCCACCGTATAGTGGGGAGCTTCGGTAGCACTCACCAGCATCTCACATCCCTGCATACGTTCATACTTTTCCCCATAGGGGAAAACCTGGATACCGGGAAATTGGCGCTGTACACACCGGGCTCGCTCCGGGTTTTTGCTGGACACCCGAATTTCCCCTACATGCCGTTCTAAAAGATACCGAATGAGGAGCTGAGCCATTTCGCCAGTTCCGATGAGGAAGACTCGTTTATCCCGCAAATCTCCCAGGAAACGCTCGGCAAACTGGATTGCCAGAGCACCGATCGAAAGAGAAGTACGGCCGAAATCCGTTTCCCGGCGAACCCTTTTACCCAGAGTGACAGCTTGCAGGAAAAGACGGTTGAGGAATTTTCCACACCAGCCCTGTTCTCGCGCTACCTCCCAGGAACGCCTGACCTGTCCCAGCACCTGGTTTTCACCCACCGCCAGCGACTCCACCCCACAGGCTACCCGAAAGAGACGACGGATCACCGCTTCTTCCGAAAGCCGCAAGAGCAAGTGCTCTTTCGGGAAATCCAGAAAGAGAGCTTTTTCCACGAGAGAGACCGTTTCCCGGTTTCCCACCAGGTACACCTCCCGGCGCTGGCAGGTAGAAAGGATTACCATCTCCTCCGCTCCTAAAAGAGGCCAGGGTACCCTCAAGCGAGCGTACCTCTCCCGGACCGCTACCGGCGTTCTCTCATCAATTCCCACCATCCAGAGCTTTTCAAGAACCATAGAGTTCACCCAATCGGTCCAGGAGCGCACCAAGCTCGTAAAATACCTCTCCGGAGCTACGGGGGCGTTCGATGAGTACCAGGGGAATCCCCAGGGCTACCGTCGCTTCCACCTTCTCCAGTAATCCTCCCTCCCGACCGCTCTCTTTACTCACCACCACGTCAGCCCCGAACTCTTCAAAGAGAATCCGGTTGAGTGCAGTACTCACCGGACCGGAAATCGCCACGATCTCCTGAGGCTGTAAACCGAGGTCTTCGCATCTTTTCAAGGAACTACTCACCGGTAAAACCCGCACCCGGATGGCTTTCCCTTTCTTCTTGAGATTCACGAAAGGGGCCAGGTTTTTGCTCCCGATGGCCAAAAAAATTCTTTCGTAGGGAGAAAGCGCTTCCACAGCCTGCAAAAAACTTCCCACCCGGATCACAGAAGTAGGAGTTTCCACCCGGGGGCGCTCATAGGCAAGATAGGGAATATGCAAAGCCTGCGCCACCCGCCGGGCGTTCCTTTTGATATCCTGCGCAAAAGGATGGGTGGCATCGATAATAACTCGGATATGATGCGTGTGCAGGAAAGCCTCCAGGCTCTCCGCAGAGAACGGACCACTGCGCATCGGGATATCCTGGGGTAAAAAATTTCGCGCAAAATCCGAAGCTACGCTCACCCACACCGGATAGCCTTGGCTACGAAGGACCTGGACCAGGGTTCGTGCTTCGGTGGTACCACCCAGAAGGAGAATCATAGCCGATACCCCCGGGGGGTGATGAAGCGCGAAAAGGCCACGTAGGTCTCAGCGTTTCCCACCATCACAATGGTTCGCATGTCTACCGGATATTCTGCCACCGCCTGGAGGGTGGTGAGGAATACCTGTTCTCCGGGAAGTGAAACTTCCCGGACTACTCCCACCGGAGTATGGAGCGACCGGTGTTCTTTGATGATTTCCACTGCCTGCATGAAAGTATGGGGACGCAGAGAACTCCCCGGATTGTACAGGACCAGCACGAGATCCGTCTGGGAAAGAGCTTTCAGGCGAGTGGCGATACGTTCCCAACCGATCAGGTAATCGGAAAGGCTCAGCACCGCAAAGTCGTTCCCCAGGGGCGCTCCCAGAACCGCCGCCGCCGCATTCATGGCGCTTAACCCGGGAACGACCTCCACCGCATCTACAACCTGCTCGCGGATGGCCACCTCCAGGAGCAACCCTGCCATACCGTAGATACCCGGATCACCACCACTTACCAGAGCCACCTTTTGGCCACAACGGGCAAAACGAATACTCTCCTGGCAGCGCCGGAGCTCTTCCCCCATTCCAAAACCATGGACCACTTTTCCTTCGAGCATTTTTCCCAAACGTTCCAGATACCCCCGGTACCCCAGAACCACCTCTGCTTCCTGGAGTACCTGCTGTGCCCGAAACGTAAGGTCCATTCTATTCCCCGGTCCGATTCCCACCACTTTGATCCACATCATCCTCGCTCCTTTTGAAAAAGCGCCAGCGTTACCCCTTCTCCCCGAAAGTATCCCAATTCCCTTCCCCTGCCGCTGGCCAGGAAGGCGCTGGGACGGGCTACGCTCCCCACTCCCAGGCGCTCTCTTACCTTCAACGAAATGGGGAAAAGACCCTCCACCTGCCGTAACTCCTCCACCGAAAAGAAAACGAGAGGGACCGAAAGACCCACGGCCAGTTCTTGCAGAGCAGGTTCATAGCGCTTCTCCTCCACGCTGGCTATTTTCTCCAATCCGGAGAGTGCCATCCCCTGTTTGCGCAAAAGGTCATCCACCAGTGCAAAAAGGGTATCAAACGGCACCCCTTTCCGCATCCCGATCCCCAGAACCAGCCGGCGGGGACGTAACACCAGAAAGGGGATAGAAGGTTTTTGAACCAAAGCATCGGTCACAAAAACCACTCCCCGGGCTTCCGGGGGAATCTCGGAGACCACCTTCACCTCATCCCTCAGTCTCTTTCCCAATTCTTCATCTTCGACCAGGTACACCACATTTTTTCCCTCCAGAAGCAGGGCGCTAACCTGGGGAAGGTTTTGTCGTTCCTCTACCAAAAAACCCAGTTCCTGAGCGAGTATCTCCGGCGTTTTCACCCTGGAAAGATCGCTTGCCGTGGTAATCACCGGAGTGGCTCCCAAAAGAGCGGCGATTTCCTCAACCAGACGGTTACCCCCACCCCAGTGGCCGGAGAGAAGACTCACCACGAATCTCCGTCCTTCGTCTACTACCACCACCGCCGGGTCAGACCACTTACTCTGGATGTGCGGTGCTATCCCCCGCACCGCAATGCCGGTTGCCGAAACGAATACCAGCCCCTCGTAAGACCGAAAGATCCGTCCTATAGAATCCCGAAACTCCCCGGTGAGGGGATGTACCCCTTCTCGTTCGGCCAAACGCTCGGGAGCATACACCGCCCATTCCCGTTTTTGGGCTAGAAACAGGGCCACACCGAGTCCTTTTCGGGTGAAAGCCAGAACCGCTACCTTCATGAACTTTTCCGAAAACCGTGTGAGAAAGAAGCGTCGTAGAGACGGGAGGGAAGAAAACCCTCCTCCAGAGCATCTCCCACCACGATGAGAGCTTGACGGTGGAAACGACGCTCTCCCACCCGTTCTACAATGGTGGCCAGAGCCCCCTGAACCACCGCTTCATCGGGATAACCCAGCCGGTAGAGTATGGCAACCGGTGTTTCCGGGGGATAGGAAAAAGAAAGTTCCTCTACCACCTCTTTGAGACGATCCACACTCAGAAAGATAACCATGGTAGCCCGGTGCTGGGCAAGAACCCGCAGAGACTCACGTTCCGGAACCGGGGTTTTCCCTCCCAGACGGGTCAGGATGACCGTCTGTGTCACCCCGGGTACGGTGAGTTCCCGCTTGAGCCTCGCCGCCGCAGCCTGGAAGGAACTCACCCCGGGGATAATTTCAAAGGGAATACCCCGTTTCCGGAGTTCCTCCAGCTGTTCTCGCAACGCCCCATAGAGGGAGGGATCCCCGCTGTGGAGACGGGCCACCGAGTGTCCCCGACGGTGTGCTTCTTCCATGATATGGATTATCTCCCCAAGGTGCAATCGGGAACTATCATGCAACTCGGCATTTGGTTGTGCATAACGGAGAACCTCCGGATTCACCAACGATCCGGCGTAGATCACCACAGCGCACTCACCCAGAAGGCGCTTCCCCTTGAGGGTCAAAAGCTCCGGATCCCCTGGTCCTGCTCCGATGAAGTAGATCATGAATCCGCCTTCCTGGCTACAAGCAGTGAAAAGTACGGAAGCTCTTTCCCGCAAAGGCCTTCCATCTCCGGATGCACCACCTCTTCCGGGAAGCCCAACCGTACCACCGTCCCCCCACGAAAACTCCATCTTTTGAGACGCTCGACGAGCCGATCATAGTTCTTGGCCGCTTTAAAGATCACCAGACTCTGGAAACATTCCAGGATTTCTTCAGGAAAATCACCGCCGGGAAGGATGGCCAGTCGTTCCCTTCCTTGAACCAGAGGAAACTTCAACTTCGCCGCCGCAGCCTGGAAGGAACTCACCCCGGGGATAACCTCCACCTCCGCCTCCGGGATGGATCGCCACAGCGTCAGAAAGGTACTGTACAGGAGCGGATCCCCCAGGGTAACGAAGGCGACCATTTTCCCTTCGGTAAGATAACCTCTCACCTGCTCCACGGCTTCGTGAAAAAGACTCACCGGAACCTGCGTTTTTTCCATGGTGAAGGGAACGAAGAGCACCGTTTGTTTCAGGTAGGGTTTGACCACCTGGTAGGCCAGCCCCTCTTTTTCCCCCTGGGGAGCCACCACCACATCCACATTCTGCAGAATCCGGACAGCTTTCAAGGTAACGAGTTCCGGATCCCCCGGTCCTAACCCTACTCCGTAGAGTTTCCCGCTCATGCCTTTACTCCTTTCTTCCCCTGGATGACGTATACCGGGTTTGCGGAGCGGAAGAGATGTCGCCTCCCCACTTGCTCCACCCAGGACACACCCAGTAGTACAACGGCACAGGAAAATTGCAGATCTTCAAGAACGGCGACACTCTCGGCAACCGTCTCCAGGGTAATACCGTTGACCACCACGACCCCTTCTTCTGGCAAACGTGCCGCCGCTACCTCCAGGATCTCCAATAACTTCCCCCCACTTCCCCCCACAAACACTCGGTCCGGGTCGGGAAGTGTCTCGAGCACCTGCGGTGCTTCTCCGAAAACCGGAACCAGGTTTTCAAGCTCAAAGGCCCGGGCATTTTCCTTGAGAAGAGCAAAGGCTTCTCCATCCTTTTCAACCGCAAAGACGTTTCCAGAGCGGAGCAACCGGGCCGCCTCTACGGCCACTGAGCCGGTCCCGGCACCGATATCCCAGAGCACCATGTTTTCTTGCAGGCACAGTTTGGCCAGGGTAATGACCCGTACTTCTTCTTTGGTCATGGGAACATTTCCACGTCGAAAAACACGGTCGGGCACACCGAAGAGAAAGGGATACACCTGCAAATCACCACCAGATTGAGTCCAAAACGATCTTCCATCCGGGCTAATTCTTCAAGCCGAAAACGATGAATGGATTCCTCGGCACAGGAAAGATTCTCTCCCACATAAAGACAACAATCCGTAAGACCGGTCCGGAGAAGTTCCTGTGCAATGGTCACCGGGGTATGCTCTGCATCAGTAAAGACCACCACGGTGGCATGCTTTCGGACCACGTCCGATAGCTGCCCCTCCCTCCCATGAAGGCTTACTACGGCCGCATCCTTGAGGGGTAGACAAAGTCGAGCCAGCATATACTGGACACTACTTATCCCCGGAATGACTTCCACCTCGTGAGGGGGTATGGACTGCAGCACCCAATCAAGAACCCCAAAAAGGAGTGGATCCCCACCGGCCAGAACGACTACCTTTTCGAACTGCTGGTGCAAGCCGGAAAGGTCAAGATGCACTCGGAAAGGAATCTTTTCCGCTTTTACCTGAGGAAAGAGCGACAAAAGCCGCTCTCCTCCCACCAGGACGTCGGCTTCTTCGATACGCCGACGGGCCAGGGGGATTAAATAATCTGAACTTCCCGGCCCCACTCCGACCACACTCACCATGAACTTTCTCCCGCCTTCCCCAAAAAACCCCTTTTGAGGGAAAAGAGTTCTACAGCTACCCGGATTCTTCCCTGGGTATACTCTAAAACCCGTTTTCGGACCCGTTCGGCCACAACGTTTCCGAACTCCGGAAGCGAAATGCCTTCCCCTTCCAGGTATTCCAGCACTTCTTCGGTGAGCGAGGAATGGAGAATCCGCTCCACCGTGGTCTGACGAACACCAAAGAAAGCGGCAAAGGCAGCCAGAATCTCCATCCGGGCATCGGCCACCCGGGAATCGGTGAGGAAAATGCCCCCCGCCACCTTCACCATCTTTCCCAGCTCACCGATAAGATGTACTCTTTCTATCTTCAAGGCCAGAACCCTCTCCAGGGCAAAACCGAGAAAATTTCCATAAGTGACTACCATCTCTTCGGGAAATCCTTTCCCCCTGGCATACTGACGTCCATAGTTTCCGGGCGTGAGCACCACTGCATCAATTCCCTGATGGGCGAGCACCGAGAGCTCTGCTGCGATGGTGCCCAGGAATCCTTCTATAGAACGGGGAACCACAATGCCCGTGGTTCCTAATACCGACAGTCCTCCTACAATCCCCAACCGAGGATTGAAAGTTTTTTGTGCTATTCTTTCTCCTCCGGGAATACTCACCGTCAGCTTCACTCCTAACCCCTTTGGGCAGACTTGTTGTACCGCAGTTTGAATCATCTTCCGGGGAACCGGATTAATGGCCGCTTCCCCTGGCGGTACCGCAAGGCCGGGTTTGGTTACCACCCCCACCCCGGGTCCGCCCTGAACGGTAATGCCACTTTTTTCCCAGCGAGCATGCACCAGAACCAGAAGGCCACTCGTTACATCGGGGTCATCGCCACCATCCTTTTCAATGGCGGTACAAGCACCGTCTTGTTGCCACTCCTGCCAGGCTACCGGCAGGGTAAAAGATTCTCCTCCCGGAAGGGTGATGGCCACGGTTTCACTCGGCACTCCCAGGAGGAATAGCACACTTCCCTTCGCAGCCGCCGCTGCACAGGAACCGGTGGTATAACCACACCGCAATTTACCCTCTTCCATGACTTTCCCCCAGAGCAAGATACAAAAGGGCGTGTAGAATGGCTACCGCTACCGGTGTTCCACCCCGGGGACCCACGGTGGTGATGGAAGGAATGGAAGTGCCTCGCAGGGCATCTTTAGCTTCTTTAGCACCCACCAGACCCACCGGAACCCCCACTATCAGGGGAGGAACAATTTTCCCTTCTTCGAAAAGTTTCACCAAAGCAAAAAGCGCAGTGGGCGCATTACCCACGAGAAAAAGGGCTTCTCTTTCACGCTCGGCCACCATCTTCATGGAAACCATGGCTCTGGTAACCCCCTGAGCACGAGATACCACCTCCACCCCCTCTGCATCAAGTGCACAGAGAAGACGCACCCCCAGAGAACGTAGAAGCGAGCGGTTGATACCGGCCCAGGCCATCCGGGTATCGGTGACCACGGTGCATCCTCTCTGAAGCGCAGCAACGCCGCTACTTACCGCTTCAGGAGAAAAACGCAAGGTTTCGGCATAGGAAAAATCGGCGGTGGCATGGATGACCCGTTCCACGACCGTCTGTTCCCCAGGACCAAAACGATGACCCAAGAGGCGATTCCGGATGATACGGAAGCTTTCCTCTTCAATGGACCGAGGGTTCAGACGGTAATCCATCGTCATACCTCCTGGAGGTTTCTCGAAGCTCGAACAAGGAGAATATCCGCCAGCCGTTCATCGTAACCCAGGGGCTCAGCCAGAAAAAGACGCATCCCGGGATACTGTTTTTTCATCATTTGCAAAAGTCGGGGCAGATCTTCGGTGACATGTGTACCCCATGACAAGAAAGCCGGTACCACCACCAGGCTCCGGATCCCTCGGTGAAAAAGTTCGGCAATGGCTTCCTCCACGCTGGGGCGCTGGAACTGGAGATATCCCAGGGCTACCGGGAAAGAAACTCTGTGCGCCACATCCTGACACACCCGTTCCATCACCCCACCGGCGTCAGGACGACGACTGCCATGAGCCACGATGAGCAGGGCTTCCATCGTTATCCTCCCTGATTTCAAAATCTCGACAGGCTGTAACAAACTTTTGCGCCGCCTCCGGAAAGGCGAAGAAGTCGATATGGAGATACGTAGCCAGCACCCTATGCTTCACAAAACCACACTCCCAGCGTTCACTCCCGTCCGGTTTCTCCACCCGGTAGGTGGTCTGTCCGTCCCCACCCATAACCCGTGAATAGTGGAATTCATGACCTCGCAACACCATACCGGGGTTGGCCAGAAGATTCTGGGAAACCACCGTAGCCTGCGCATAGCCGAAGCGCTGTAAGCGGGAAGTCATTTCCACAGAGAAATCGAACACTCCCACCATGGTAAAAACGCCACAACCAGTGCGAAGCTCTCGAGAGAGATACATCAGGCCCCCACATTCAGCGTAAATCGGCATACCGAAGGTGGCGGCTCTCCAAATCGCTTTCCGTAAGGGGTCATTTGCACTCAGGTCCGAAGCGAACACCTCCGGAAACCCTCCTGGTAAGTAAAGCCCCTTGATTCCCTCGGGAAGTTTCTCATCGGCCAGAGGACTGAAGGGAACGAGTTCTACCCCCGCTTCTTTCAAAGTTTCGAGACTACTCCGGTAGGAGAAATGGAAAGCCGCATCGAGTGCCATACCCACCCGGATGGGACAAGAAACGGTGGTTTCCTGACGCGGCAGGGGCGGCACGTCAGGCATCATCCGTAATAACATTTCCCAGTCGCAGTTTCCGGCAATCAATTCCACGATCCGTTCCAGGCGATCCCTCTCTCCAACCTCCACAGCAGGCACCAGACCGAGGTGCCGCTCTGGCAGAACCAGGTCGGCATCATCGGGGAGAAACCCCAGAACCGGTAGTCCCGTATCCCGTTCCACACACTCTCTGAGAAGCCGCAGGTGCCGATCGCTGCGTATCCGGTTCAAGAAAACTCCCAGAAACCGTACTTCGGGGTCAAAATTCCGAAAACCTCGCACCAGGGCAGAGACACTCTGTGCCATTCCCCGAGCGTCAACCACCAGCAGTACCGGAAGGGAAAGTATTTTCGCAATCTGAGCACTACTTCCAAAACCATCCGCACCCAGTCCGTCAAAAAGGCCCATGACCCCTTCAAGAATGGCAATATCGGCGGTGTTTGCTCGACGTCGAAAGAGTTCCTCTACCTTATTCTGCCCCAGAAGGAAAAGATCCAGGTTATAGCCTTCTCGGCCGCAGACCAGCCGGTGATATCCCGGATCGATGTAATCAGGCCCCACCTTGAAGGGCAATACCCGAAAAGAACGACTTAAGAAACCCATCAAACCCAAACTCACAGTAGTTTTACCCACTCCACTGTGGGTTCCGGCGAGTAGCATACCCCGGGCCATGCTTAACCTCTTTCCTGCAGTGCCTCCGCCAGTGTTTCCACCCGACGGGGCAAAACGTTCCCCAGATATCCCTTCTTTCGGAGTACTTCGGTCACTTCAAGAAGCAAGGGTTTCCGCAAATTCCTCCCACCGAGAACTTCAATATCCACAAAAACCTCTTCGGCCGGACCTTCGGCAATGATCGAACCCTTCTCGAGGACCACCACCCAGTCGGCAAACGCATAGGCAAAGTCCACATCGTGCGTGGCCAGGAGTATCTCTTTTCCGTTCTCGTAGAGACGCTCGATGATATCCAGAAACTCTGCCACACCCCTGGAATCAAGGTACGCAGTGGGTTCGTCGAAGAGGATCACCTCTGCGTCCATAGCCAGCACATCGGCAATGGCCACGCGCCGTTTCTCCCCGTAACTCAAAAAATGAACCGGACGGTTCTTGAGCGTTTCAATATCCATCGTCCGCAGAGCCTCTTCTACTCGCCGTCGCACCTCGTTTTCAGGTAGAGAAAGATTCATGGGGCCAAAGGAAACCTCCTGGAAGACGCTGCCGGCAAAAAGCTGGGTATCGGGATCCTGAAAGACAGTCCCTACCCGCCGGCGTAATTCCCGCAAACCGGAACGGGTATAGCGAATCGGTTTACCTCTAAAAAAGACCACCCCTTTCTGAGGCCGCAGGATGCCGTCGAAGTGCAAAAAGAGGGTGGATTTCCCCGAACCGTTATTCCCCAGAAAAACCACTTTCCGGCGGGCCGGTACTCGCAGCGATAACTCCCGCAACGCCGTTATGCCTCCCGGATAGGTAAAAGATACTCCTTGCGCTTCAAAAAGCCAGTTCACCCGATCTTCCCCCAAAGCATCATCAAAACTGCGCTCCATCCCACTCCCGCAAAAAGAGATAGCCTTTTCACCGAAACCGGAAGAAAGCCGAGAGACAAAACCCTGAATTCCCCCTCAAAAACACGAGCTTCCAGAGCCAAACGAAACCGCTCCACAGCCTGGAAGGTGTAAAGCAAAAGACCGGTAACAAGAAGAGCCAGAGAGCGCAGGCTTCCCCGGTAGGACCCATAACCCAGGCGGGCTTGCTGAGCACGGTACATTTCTTCTGCCTTCTCCGAGAAGACGAAAAGGTACCGGTAGGTGAGAAGCGCCACCTCGGTAAAAACACGGAGTACCGAGAACCGGCTTAAAAACTCCAGAAGATCCGGAATGGGGGTCGTCGAAGCCAGAAGTAGAAACGCATTCCATACCACCATGGACCGCAACGCCAGACGTATGCCATCCTGAATACCCCCGGAGGAAGCGAAAACCACGATGAGCACCCCGGAGAGAATGAAAAAAAGCGGAGCCCGCAGGAGCTTCAAGAGAAAACGCCACGGAACCCCGCTATAGTGAAATAACCATGGAAAAATCCCCAGAAGCCCGAGCTGCACGATAGGAACCGGGGAAAACCCCCACAGAGCCAGAACCAGAAAGAGCACCATCTTCTCCCCTGGATGGATGAAACGCCAGGTACTCTGATGGGCTAAAAGGTCAACGAGCACGATTCTTCCTCCGCAACGCCCAAAGCGAGTACCAGCCGATACCCACCCCAAGCAAAATCTGGAAAGCAAATAGCACCTTTTCGGCTTGCTCCCCGGGCTCAAAGACGTTCTGAAACCACGGCTGATAATCAGGACGCAATTCCCCAATGGCACCGGAGGCCCGATCATCGGTGCCCTCGAGACCGAAATCGAGCAGTATCGAAACCACAAAAAGCCCTGCCAGGACTCCGATGAGAGTTAGACCAAGCACGGTACTCTTCTCTTTAGCGCTCATGGCTCCACGCCTCCCCTACAGAAGAGAATATGCTCTCTCCAGCATAGTTCCGGAGAAAAGAGAAAACGAGGACCGCCAGTATGCCTTCCCCGATTGCCAGGGGCACCTGGGTAATGGCAAAAATACCGAAAAACCGTCCCGCCGAAGCCAGCACTCCCCCCTGGGAAGCAGGAAAAGCCAGGGCTAACTGAAAAGAAGTCACCAAATAGGTGAGGAGATCCCCAATGGCAGCGGCTAGAAATACCCCCACCTGCGGGGAAGCATGCCACCTCTGTGCCCACCGATAAACACCGTAAGCCCCAAAGGCTCCCACCACCGCCATGGAGAAGGCATTGGCTCCCAGGGTGGTGATTCCTCCATGGGCCAAAAGCAAAGCCTGAAAAAGGAGGGCTATCGACCCCACCACCACCATGGGAAAAGGCCCAAAAAACACCGTTCCCAGACCTACCCCGGTAGGATGAGAAGAACTTCCGGTTACCGAAGGCAATTTCAAAGCCGAGAGCACAAAAACAAAGGCTCCGGCAAAACCCAGAAGGATTTTGGAAGAGGGGTCAGGAAGTACCCGCTTTTTGATGGCCAGAAGCCCCACAAGAAGGAAAGGCAGGTACACCGCATACCAGAAAAGACACCACCTCGCAGGCAAAAACCCCTCCATGATGTGCATGGCCAGAGCCGGACGGGGTACAAGGAGAAATTGAAAAACCCAGAGAGTGAAGAGGAAAAACAACTTTCTGCGTGCCATACATACACCTCCCTATCGCTCGTAAGTCAGTGTATCCCGATACAGGTAGGTCTCCTGGCTTGAAGGTCCAAACCTACTCGACTCGCCTTCCCAGCATACGCCAGTGGCAGGTTGAGTCTTTCGTCCCTTCTCACAGTGGCGGGACCGCACCGGATTCGCACCGGTTTCCCTTAACACCTGTACCGCTACTTTTTATACTCCTTGGCAAAAATTCTGTCAAGAGCCGGGAGGATAATTTTTCCCGACCCTTGCCAATTCCTTCTTTTCACGATATAATAAAAATTACTAAATTAGTATAATTACTTCGAGGAGGAGAGCGGTGAAAATTTCAACACGGTTACGTTATGGATTACGGTTGCTCCTTGATTTAGCCCTCCACGGTGGTGAAGAACCAATCCCATTGAAGGAAGTAGCGGAGCGACAGAATATCTCCCTCAACTACCTGCGTCAGCTCATTCTGCCTCTGGAAAACTCGGGACTGGTGCGAAGCACCCGGGGGAACAGGGGGGGATATATTCTCGCCCGTAATCCTGAAAGCATCTCCCTTCTTGAAATTGCCCAGGTCCTGGAAGGACCTCTATCTCTCACTGATTGTGTCGACGATGGTTCTTCATGTGAGAGGTTTTCCACATGCCGTACCCGGAAGGTCTGGGAAGAGGTTTCTTGCGCCATCCAGAACATCCTCTCTCAGAAAACCCTCCAGAATCTTCTCAACGAGAGGAGTGAAAAACCATGATTTATCTCGACTATAACGCCACCTCACCCTGCGACCCCAAAGTGGTTGAAGCTATGCTTCCTTTTTTCCATGAAAAATTCGGTAATCCCTCTTCACTTCACTCCCTGGGTCAGGAAGCGAAAAAAGCCATCGAAGAAAGCCGCAAAGAAATCGCTCAGCTTTTAGGTGCCCATGAGGACGAGATCTTCTTTGTCTCAGGGGGCACCGAAGCGAATAACCTGGCCATTAAAGGTGTGGTCAGCGCTTACGAAAAAAAGGGGAAACACCTCATCACCTCGGTTATCGAACATCATGCGGTTCTCAATGTATTTAAAACCTTGGAAAAAGAGGGATTCACGGTGACCTACCTTCCGGTTAACCGGGAGGGATTCGTAGATCCAGATGATTTCCGAAAAGCCATCACCCCCCAGACCATCCTGGCTTCCGTCATGCACGCCAACAACGAAACTGGAGTTATCCAGCCTATCGAGGAGCTGGGCCGGATGGCGAGAGAAAGAGGGGTTATCTTCCACACCGATGCGGTACAGACGGTGGGAAAACTCCCCATCGATCTTGAAAGACTACCTGTAGACCTTCTTTCCGCTTCGGCACACAAGTTCTACGGACCCAAAGGCACAGGTTTTCTCTACGTCCGTCGGGGCATTCGGTTCATCCCCCAAATCCTGGGGGGACCACATGAGCGGGGAAAGCGTGCCGGAACTGAAAACGTCCCGCTCATCGTGGGGATGGCGAAAGCTCTGGAAATAACCCTGAAAGAACAACCGGAAGAAAGCCAGAGGATTCAGGAACTCCGGGACTTCCTGGAACGGGGGATTCTGGAGCGAGTTCCCGAAGTAGTTGTGGTTGGCGCCCGAGCTCCCCGCCTTCCAAATACCAGCATGATGCTCGTCAAATACGTGGAGGGAGAGTCAATGTTGCTCAACCTCGATTTTGCCGGCATCTGTGTTTCCAGCGGTTCGGCCTGTACGTCGGGGTCTCTGGAGCCTTCCCATGTCCTTTTAGCTTGTGGTTACCCTCACGAAATTGCCCACGGTTCAGTGCGGTGGAGTCTGGGAAAATGGAATACCCTGGAGGAAATGAAAGAGGTCCTGGCAGTGTTTCCTGATGTTGTGGAGAAGCTCCGTCGCATTTCGCCCTTTGGAAAAGAGGTGATACACCATGTATAGCGAGAAAGTCCTGGAGCACTTCCGGAATCCCCGGAATGTGGGGAAAATAGAAAATCCCGATGGGGTGGGTAAGGTGGGAAATCCGGTCTGCGGAGATGTGATGGTGATGTACCTCAAGATCAAAGACGACGTTATCGAAGACGCCAAATTCGAGACCTTTGGATGCGGTGCAGCCATTGCTACTTCTTCCATGGCCACCGAACTCATCAAAGGAAAAACCATCCGGGAAGCGCTTTCGGTCACCAACAAAGCTGTGGCCGAAGCTTTAGGGGGATTACCACCCCACAAGATGCACTGCTCGGTTCTTGCCGAAGAGGCCATCCAGGCGGCTATTAATGATTACCTCGAGAAAAACGGAAGAAGCCATGAGCAAGTCCCAGCGCGAGATATATCTTGCGAAGCTTGACCGGGAAGAAAATCTGGAAGAGGAAGAAATTACTCTGCTTCTCTCCTGCGAAGATGAAGAAATAGTGGCAGCAATTTTTGCCCTTGCCGACCGGAAACGCCGGGAGTATGTGGGTGATGCCGTGCACTTACGGGGGCTCATAGAATTCTCCAATATCTGTCGAAAAAATTGCCTCTACTGTGGGTTACGGCGCGATAACCGCAATCTCAAGCGTTACCGGATGTCGGTGGAAGAAATCTACGCCGCGGGAGTGGAAATCGCCCGTCTGGGGGTAAAAACCGTGGTGCTCCAGTCGGGAGAAGACCCCTGGTACGACGCCAGAACCATAGCACACCTGATACGTCGCCTGAAAAAACTGGACCTGGCAGTAACCCTGAGTATCGGAGAAAGAGAAAGAGAGGAGTATGCCCTGTGGCGAGAAGCTGGGGCGGATCGCTACCTCCTCAAGCAGGAAACCTTTGACCGGGAACTCTTCCGGAGGCTCCACCCCGACGATGACTACGACCGGCGCTTAGCGTGCCAGAGCATCCTCCGGGAGCTGGGTTATCAGGTGGGTAGCGGCAACATGGTGGGACTCCCCGGACAGAGCCTGGAATCGCTGGCCAGAGATATCAAAAACTTTCAAAAATGGGACTTCGACATGATCGGCATCGGCCCCTTCATCCCCCACCCTGACACCCCTCTCGGTTCCTACCGGATGGAACGGGAGAAACAATTTCTCCTCACCCTGAAGACCCTGGCCATTACTCGGATTCTCACCCGCACCGCCCTCCTTCCGGCCACTACCGCTTTGGGGACTCTAGTGCCGGGAGGGCGAGAAAAAGCCCTGCAGTGTGGGGGCAACGTGCTCATGCCCAACCTCACGCCTTCTTGCTATCGGGAGCACTACACCATTTATCCCGGAAAAATTTGCCTCACCGAAGAGTGGGGCACCTGCCTTCCCTGTATGAAAGGGATGGTGGAGCGACTGGGAAGAACCGTAGCCACCGATTACGGACACCGAAAAAAAATCGGCTTCCCGGATGGGAGACCATCCGGGAAGGACGTTACGCGCCAAACTTTCCCAGACGCAGGGCATTCGCCATGATGAGATTCATGAGGTAAAAGGCCGGGAATTGCCCCAGATACCCCTTGCGACATTCCCGTTCGGTAAAGCGCTGTCCTTCATCGCTTCCGGCAAAGGGGGAGTAAAGGAGCACCGGCGATGGATGCCAGGAGTGTCCGTGCAAAAGAGAAGGCGTGGAATGGTCGCCGGTAACCACGAGGACCCCCGGATCCAGAGCAAGTATCTGGGGGATAAACTGGTCCAGATACTCAATGCATTTCACTTTTCGAGCAAAATCGCCGTCTTCTCCCGCCTTATCGGTGTCCTTGTAGTGGAGGAAAAAGAAATCGTACCGGTCCCAGTTCTCTCGCAGACACTGCACCTCATCCTTCAGATCTCCCTCTACATCAGGCGTATCAAAACCAAAGAGACGGGCAATCCCCTTATACATGGGATAAATGGCAACGGCCAGTGACCGCAGGCCGTATCGCTCGGGGAACTTCTCTAACACCGGAGACTGGGAAAATCCCCGCAGAAGCACAGCATTGGCCTTGGGTTCATTCTTTAGCAAAGCCTGCGCCTGCTCCACAAAAACCTTGAGCACCCGAGCAGTTTTTTCCGAACCACTCTCCAGAGCAATTGGCTCATAGGGCCTCAAACCCTCTTTTTGGGGATCGGTATCTTTGACCCGGTCCCCCAGTCCCTTCCCCCGCAAAACCAGCACAAAGCGGTGTTCTTTACCGGGTTTCAGAATCACCTTGACATCTTCGATTTCCGGGATATTCTCACTCAACATCCTCACCAGGCGCTGGCACTCCTCGGTAGAAATCCGTCCTGCCCGCCGGTCCACAATCACTCCTTCGCTATTCTGGGTAGCAAAGTTAGCCCGGGCCGCCACGTCTCCTTCCTCAAGGTGCAGACCCACTCCCAGTGCTTCCAGCACCCCCCGACCAATCTGCAATTCTTCGGGATTGTAGCCGAAAAGCCCGATATGGCCCGGACCACTCCCCGGGGTCACTCCATAGGTCACCGGGTTCATGAGCCCCAGGACGCTTTTCTGGGCCAGGGCATCAAGGTGAGGGGTAGACGCAGCTTCCAGCTCGGTTTTTCCCCCAAAATCCGGGTGGGGAACCCCACCCACTCCATCGGCCACGAGAAGCACGATTTTCTTCTCGCCCTTTTTGAGAAGCTCCTTCAGATTGACAGGCATTGCAGCTAACCTCACTTTCTTCTATGGTTTTTTGTTAGAATCCCAGAGTTTGGAGGCGTTCCCGCTCAGAAATGACCCGACCTTCTGTATCCACCGAGCGCAGAATCCCCTTTACGATTCTGGTTCTGACCTTCCCCGGCGCTTCGGGATTCCCTAAAAGATGGGGGGCATCGAAAATCCCCCGCCGCACACTCTCGGCGAGCACCCGCGGCGAAATCAGGGGGTCCTCCTCGCCTCCTCCCAGCTTCTGGACAGCGGTAAGGAGATAACGGGCCTCTTCCTTGAGTTCCTCTTTCCGTTCGATAATCCGTGGGTCTTCGACAACCTCCGGAAGTCCTAAAAGAAGGTCCCTGAGAACTCCCTCGACGATGGCAACGCTTTCCATGACTTCCTCCGGCCCCACCAGGCGTACCCCTTCCAAAAAACCCACCACGTGTACGATGTGGGGTTTCAGGAAAAGCCCTAGGGCCGTGGTGGCACCCAGTTGCCCTTTGGCCACATTGAGGTTGGCGGCAAAATGGGCCAAACCGCCCCGCACCTGGGTGAAAATCCGGAAGGTCTCATCCTCGAGCTCGGCTACCAGTTCTTTCTTGGCCAGCATCTTGGCAAGGTCTGCCCAGGGAGCAATTCCTGGAGGGGTATTGAACATGTACTGCGCCACATAATGGCGAGCGCCGAATTTTTTAGCCTGGTAACAGGCAAGATAAAAGGAAGCCACCGCCACCGCATCCGGAGCATCCCGCAGGCTCCACTGGTGGGCCTCCAGACCCTCTATCGGGACACCCAGCTCGATATAGGTTTTCACCGCCTCCTGGTTTTCCTGGATGGCTTCCTGTAAGGGACGTTTACTCCGTCCATCCAGGCAACTATACCAGAAAATCGGTACCGCACCCCAGGCAGTGTTAATGGTTTCCTTGAGAAGCCTGGCCCACTGCACCAGGTCGTTGGTCCCACTATAGCAGCGTAAAAGCGGAAAATTTCCTCGCCGAGAAGCTCGATAAATGGCTTCCAGGTCTTCCCGACTCCGCAAAGGTACTCCCCCAGAACCGCTTTCGTCCTTTTTCATCCTTTCTGGGTGGAAGAAAAATTCCTGAGCATTCTGGTCGGGACCCAGAGAGATGACATCGAGCACCCGTGCCTCGCTCAACCTGGCCACACCCCGGACGGTCTCCTCTACCGTGGGAAGTCCAAAGTGGTGCCGCAGAATAGGAAAGGGTTTTTTAGCTTCGATGCGTTCCGGAAGGGTCTGGGGGTAACGCTCCCCCGATGCCTTTGCGGCTTTTTCTTTCAGACTCCCTATGATTTCCTCAAAAGGCTCTTCCCCAGTAAAAATAAATTCGAAGATTCCCGCTTCGGTAGCAGCACTCCGGAGAGCAGGGGTGCAACTGAGGATGAGAGTAAGGCCACCACATAACCCCCTCGTAGAGAGCATTTCCCGCAAGGCCGAAAAAAGTTTTCTCCCGGCTTCTTCGTAAAGCCGGTATCCTACGATCACTTTGTGCGGTCTTTCCCGCTCAATAACTGCAACCAGCTCTTCCACCGGAACCGCCGGGCCGAGGAAAAGGGTCTCATATCCATATTCTTCGGCAAGCTGCAAAAAGCGGTATACCCCGGCTACATGAACGCAACTTCCCAAAGAAGCACCTAAAATTTTTTTACTCATTACTCTCGCCTCCACTCACCACCAGCTGGCGAATCTCCTTCACGCTCATTCCTGCTACACCTAACTTTTCTACCGTTCGCCCCTCGGCCACATAGTCCCGCCGGTGCATGAGATTGGCGAGATGAATGAAGATATCGATGGTGGGGGTAGGAATCCCGAGCAACTTCCCAAACGAAGCAATAGGCACCAGGCTCATGGGAACATCTTCGGTGATATAGCGGTGAAAAATGGTCGCCGGAGCCCGGATTCCCTGGTACCCAGGATTATTCTGGATGGCTTCGTAAAGGTCTCGTCCCGAAGCATCATAGGCGTAGTAAAGCCATTCCCGAGCGGTGTTGACCCGTACCCCCAGAGCTTCGGCCACCTTCACCCGTTCCCGGTCTACCGCTTCGAGAATCAGGGCTACCGAAGGAGTGATACCTTCCAGATAGTAATCGAATTCCCCCCGGGTACTCTCGATACGGGCCGCATTCAAAATGGTCAGAGTGGGGTGGAATACTGCCCCAATGTTACTGAAACTGGTCTTGAGCACGTTATCCTCAGGAACGAACTGCGGGAGGGCCTGACGGAGGATCCGGATTACCTCCACCGTTTTATAAGCCGGAATAGCGGCTACCGGGATACTGTTCTTGATGCGGAAAATCCGCGCCTGTGCCGGGCCAGAGATGCGGCTAGCAAAGAGAAAGGTCTGAGCTTCAGCCACGATGACCTTGGCTTTGATCTCCTGTTCCCGAAATACCTGTTGAACCTCCAGGGCCCCCCCGGTCCTTCCCGGATTGAGCACCACAATCTGTCCATCGGTGAGATACGGAGCCATGAGTTCAGCCAGAAATCGGTGAGCATTGGCCGGCGTTACCACCATGATGACCTGCACATCCCGGATAGCTTCCTCGATGTGGTGGGTCACCAGTTTCATAGGGGCAAAACCGCTCATTTCCCCCTCAATCTGGATACCCCCCATAAGTTTGATGGATCCAATCCGCTCGGGACTACGGTTAAAAAGGTTTACCGAGAATCCCCGCAAAGCCAGGTAACCGGCGAGAGCTTGCCCCCCGTGACCGGCTCCCAAAACCGCAAAGCTCGTTTCCTGCAACATCACTGACCAAGCCTCTCATAAGCGATTTGAAAGAGTTTCTGGATCATACTTTTGTACTCCCAACCTGCTACCTCACACATTCGGGGAAAAGCGCTATGCTTGAAGTAGAGGGTAGGAAGAGAATTCACTTCGAAAAAGAGGGGAATCTCCTCTTTTTCCGAAAAGATGAAGTGAAAGGTGGCAAAGTCCCGAATATCGAGTTCCTGGTAAATTTTAAGAGCCATCTTTTCGATCAACGCCACGAATTCTGCAGAGAGATTTGGGGGGCACAGGGCATCTTCCACATACCCCTTGCGCCACTTGATTTCCGAAGTGAAAATTAACTCGGTCTTTCCCAGGTTCACCTCGAGAAGAGGCAAAACTTGGATGTGCGAGCCGTTCCCCCACACGCCCACCACCATTTCCCGCCCGTCCACCAATCGTTCCACGAGAAGCTTTTCTCCCCCTTCCTGGGAACACCGGGCGAGCTTCTCCAGAAGTTCTTCCCTCCCCGTACTCACACACGCCAAGCTCACCGGACTATCCGGAGTGCGAAAGCGAGGTTTCACAATCACCGGAAAATCAAGGTTTTCAGGAATCTCCATTCCCTTCGACCAGAGAAAATAGGAAGGGGTAGGAACACCAATGCCCCGCAGAGCAAGCTTCAAAAGAACCCGATCAAGCGATAGCGCCTGCACGATGGCGTTAGAGCCCAGGTAGGGAATCCGCAAAGCATCAAGAATCGCCGGAAGAACCGATTGACTGTAAGCCCCCGCCACCGAGACCGAGAGGTTAAAAGCAAACTCGATTTTCTCCTTCTTCAAACGCTTGATAACTTCCTCCAGGGGGCAATCGACGTCGAGGAGCAGGACCTCTACCGACATTTCCGACAACGCTTCCCGAATAAGGTTAAGGCTTTTCCCTTTAAAATTGGGTTTGAGCTGGTAACACAGCTCTTCTCGCTCTTCAAAAAAAGATTTGCTCCACATCAAACCAATACGCTTAACCCCAATCACCCCCCGGGAATAAGGATTGGTGGAACGTAACCCATTCTACCATTTTCGCACCAACCCATTCAACCAGATGGCACACTACCCCCTCACTCAAAGACGATCTGGACTTTGAGATGATCAGGATTTTCCAGAACATCCGTCAGCGCTTCCCCAAAGCGAGCGAGAGGGTACTTCGCGGAAATGAGATTTTTCACAGCTACTTTCCCACTCCCCAAAAGCTCCAGAGAATACTGCATGGTCTTTTTCACCGCAAAGGATCCTACAATTCGCAAATCCCGCTGGAAAATCTCATAGGGATCCACGCTCACCTTCGATCCCCGTGGCGCCACTCCAAAAACGAGAAAAGTTCCATCGGGTTCCACCAGTTCCCACTCCTTCTCCATCACCTGGGGGATACCGGTGGCATCCACCACCACTTCAAAACCCCGGGGAGCAAGGTCGAAGAGCGCTTCCCTCTCTTTTCCATCCGCATGCACCACTGCACTAGCCCCAAACTGCCGGGCAAGCTCCAACTTTTTCGTACTGACATCCACCATCACCACCTGAGAGGCTCCGCTCACCTTGAAAAGCGAAAGCAGGAGTAGCCCTATGGGCCCGGCTCCAAAAATGAGGACTTTCTCCCCTGGTTGAACGTTACTCCGTCGCACTCCGTACACTGCACAGGCCAGCGGTTCTGCCAGGGCTCCTTCCTCAAAACTCAGGTTTGCCGGCAGTGGAAAGACGCACTTTTCCGGAACTGCCACATACTCAGCAAAGGCGCCACCTCTTGTTACCCCCACCGCCTGGAGATTTAAACAGTGGTTGTTTTTATTGATCTTACAGTAGTAACACCGATCACAGAAAATATTCGGATCCGCCGTCACCCGGTCACCGGGACGAAACTGCGTGACCTGTGCACCCACTTCCACCACTTCACCCGAAAACTCATGCCCGGCAACGATGGGAAAATCCTGAAAGTACTCCGCTTTGAGAATATGGATGTCCGTCCCGCAGATTCCTGCCGCTCTGACTCGAATCAACACTTCATCGGGATGGATCTCCGGTCTGGGAACCTCCTTGATCTTCCAGATATTCTTCTCTTCAAAAACGCAGGCCAGCATCACCACGACCACCTTTCTTTCGTTTTTCTCAGTGTAACCAAAACGAAGAGGATTCTCAAGGGAGGATGTCAGAAGGTCTCCATGGCTTTCAATTTTAGAACATGACCAATGGTGGAATATCCATACTCTTCAAAAAATTTTCCCCAAGAGCGTTATGCGCAGCCAGTCACCATCGTTCCTGGATTTTCATCCCCTCCTCCGCCACAGTTCCATCCTTATCTCTACCTCTTCGTACCTCCAGTCATCCGGTTTATCGCTGTTTTCCTGAGCAATGCCGGAGTACGCTCGGAAATTTGCAAAGAATTATGGAAAAGCTATACTATACTGCTTTAATATTGACTGGAAGCTTTCCCGGAAAACGCTTGAGGAAAACGAAGAAATAAGTCAGAAGAAATGACCACTACTTCCCCGCCTATCGGAATAAAACCTTGTCTTTTTTTCCACCTTAAGCTATAGTCTATGCAAAATTATCCGATGGAGTAACAGGATGGAAGTCAGAGAAGTACGAAAAAGCTCCGAAAAGCGGGACTTTATCCACTTTCCCTTTCGCCTTTATCGGAATGACCCCCTCTGGGTAGCACCACTTTTTGGAGAAACCAGAGAAATTCTGTGGGGTAGGAAGAGCCTCCTCTTTCAGAGTGGGCCACATACCTTTTACCTCGTGTATCAGGGGAAAGAAGTCCTGGGACGGGTGGCAGTGGGTATCGACGAGAATTTCCTGCGAGCCCGAGGGAAAAAGGAGGGATATCTGACCCTCTTCGAGTGTGTGAACCAGAGGGAAGCCGCCCAGGTGCTTTTTGCCGCCGCCGAAGAGTGGCTCCGTAAAAGGGGAATGGAGTCCCTGATCGGACCGGTTTCACCCACGAACGGTGATGACTTTCGGGGGATGCTTATCGAGAACTTCACCGACCCTCCCCTCATTTTCACACCCTACAACCCCCCTTATTATCCAAAACTCTGGGAAGAATACGGTTTTAAGCGTTATCACACCTTCGTAGCTTTCCGTTACGACCTCGATCGGATGCCCTTTGAAGAGTCGCTGTCCACCATCGAGTATGCCAAAAAGAAATACGACTTCACCGTCCGACCCATAAGCTACGAAAACCTTCCTCAGGAACTCCAGGCTATCCAGCGTATCCTGGAGCAGTCGCTCATCCCCCTGGAGTACGACTACCTTGCCCCACCAACCCTGGAAGAAGTGATGAAAATGGCTCAGGAGTTCAAACGTTTCATCCCCCCAGGATTTGCCCAGATTGCCTGGTCAAAGGGAGAACCGGTAGGGTTTGCGGTGGCTCTTCCCGACTACAACCAGGTTCTCAAACGGATGAAGGGGAAGATTTTCCCCATCGGGTGGTTCACCTTTATCCGTTACAAAAAGACCATCAACCGGGGGAGGGCTTTTCTGCTCTTTGTCGTCCCGCCCTACCAGGGGAAGGGGATTCCCACCGCTTTACTTTTTGAAGTCTTCAAAGAGGGGCGCAAAAGAGGATACACCTTTGCCGAAGGTTCTTCCATTAACGCCGAGAACTTCAAAATGTGTCGAGAGGCTGAGGGGTTGGGCGGCACCCCCTACAAGAAGTTTGCGCTGTTCCGGAAAGAAATCGGCTCATCCTCAAAGGAAAATCCCCTTTCTTGAAACAGCCTGACACACAGATCCACCAGCCGGGCATCGTAAAGGCAGTCTCTCTGTCGTTGAATCTCCTCCAAGGCCCGAGCAATCCCCAGTGAGGGTCGATAAGGGCGGTGTGAAGACATGGCTTCCACCACATCAGCTACGGCCAGAATCTTCCCCTCCAGGGTAATTTGGCCGTTTTTCAATCCCCGGGGATACCCGGAGCCATCCAGGCGCTCATGATGCTCAAGGATCGCTTGTTTCACCCGGGGTGGAAAGTCAACGTCTTTTACCACTTCATACCCTAACTGGACGTGAGTCTTCACCAGTTCCCATTCTGCACCGGTGAGCTGGGCGGGTTTGTTGAGTATCTCGGCAGGAATTCCCATTTTTCCAATATCATGCAACATTCCGGCTATTGATAACACCTGGAGGGCTTCTTCGTCCATCCCCAGCTCTTTTCCTATAGCATAGGCCAGGCGCGCTACTCGCCTCTGGTGTCCGGCCGTATAAGGGCAACGGACTTCAATGAGTGCCGAAGCCATCCGTACCACCTGGCCGAAGAGTTTCTCCAGATCTGCATACCACCGCTTCTCTTCTTCCTGGGCCATCCGTCGCTCGGTAATATCAGCAAATGCTATCACCGCCCGTTTTTCACTTTCTTTCTCTGCGGGGATGCAGATGCCGTCAAACTGCCAGTACCCAGATTTCCCATCAGGGGTGCAAATTGCCAATTCTTTCTGGCTCTCCCTGCTTCCTCCAAAGACACTTACCAGAAATGCTTCCAAGGACACCAGGCTATCCTCCGGAAAAAGCGAGAGAAAAGTCTCCCGAACGACCTGAAGATTTTCCGCTCCCATGGTGGACAAAGCCTGACGGTTAGCTCGCAAAAGCGTCAACCGGAAAGGGAATTTTTCCATCCATCCTATCTCCTCTTCGTTCGCGGATTCCTGGCATGTTTCCTTCGCTGCCAGACCAAACTCCAGAAGACCCATCGGAGCATGCTCGAAAATGAGGCGGTATCTCTCTTCAGACACCTCCAGAGCTTCCCGAAGCTCTTCCTGAAGGAGTCGAACCCGGAGTAATGAAAGCGCCAGAGCAATATCCGAAGCAAGATCCCCTAACAACCGGTACCGCTCTCCTGTAAGGCACCCTACCTTTCGAGCATAGACATTGAAGACCCCTAAACGCTCTCCCTGATAGACCAGGGGTAAAGAAACAAAAAATCGAAAACTCCCTGCCAGAACTTCCTCTCTCCACGGTTCACCGAAAGGCACATCCAGCATGTTTTTCTCCAAAGATGCATTCCCCCGTAATGCTTCCGCAGTAGGTCCACCACTTGATGCAATGACCTGCCAGTTCGTTTTTCGTCCCTCTACATACCCTCTACCCCGCACGTAAGCCACGGGTACAAAGTCCCCCTCCTCCAGTACCCCTACCCAGCACATGGCGTAATTACCTTTTTCCACCACCACTTTCGAAATGTTTCCCTTCAGTTCCTCTTCGCTCTTTATCTCCAAAAGCGCCTGGTTACAGGCGATAAACATTTTGAGCATCCGGTTGATTTCTCGCAAATCTGTAATCTCCTTTTCGGCACCCTTTGCCACATTCCACCTCCAGAAAGAAAATCCCAGACGTTCAACGCGCAAACATCCCACCCATCCCAAAAATACTTTCCGGTGAAGGGAATAGAAGCCGACTTCTCGGATAACCCCAGGGAGGTAAAGATATTCCCCCGCTGAACGAACGATAACCACCATTTCCAAGTCGGCACTCCAGTCTTCTGGATCAGCGGTTTTCCGGCTTTTCAGGGGAAAATCTTCAATAAACTCTGGACAGCATCCTCAAACCGGTCAACCTAATAGTTCCAGCGCTTTCCTCCCACTTTTGCCCATTCCAACACCTTTTTAACCGAGGCTTCTTTTTTTCAGAAACAGAGACCTTCAGAGAACCCGGGAATGAAAATCCGAGAAAGCCAATATCGTTGACCCTTGCCACAGCTCGTAGGAATTTGAGCTTGAGAACCCCGTTCAACGCTCCTTCAGCAATCAGCTAAGGATTTCCCGCGCTTGCGAACATACATCTCCTGATCGGAGCGGGCTAAAAGCTCATCAAGGTTCTGAGCTTCGGCAGGGTACACCGCTACCCCATAACTGAAACTCAACGAAATACCCCCGGCAAAATCCTTCTCCAGGAATCGCAAAAGCAGCCTTTCCATAATTTCTTCAGCCTCTTCCCGATTCAAACCCGGAAAAAGAAAACAGAACTCATCCCCACCATAACGGACGACCACATCTTCTCTGCGAACATTTCTTTCAAACCACCGAGCAATCCGCCGCAAGAGATTATCACCTTCGGAATGCCCCAAAAGGTCGTTCACCTTCTTGAACCCATCAAGATCCACAAACGCCAGGGCAAAACTTCTGCCCTCCTGCACAAAGCTTTCCACACTTTTTTCCAGAAACCGCCGGTTGGGAATATGGGTGAGCGCATCGAGATTGGCCAATCGCTCTGCTCTCCGTTTCTCAACCGTCAGATCTTCTTCCCTCTTTTTAAGCGCCTCAGCCATCCGGGAAAAATCCCGCGCTAACTCTCCCACTTCATCATTCCTCGCTATGGCAAGTTCCAGGTCATACTCTCCCTTTCGGATTTTGGTAGTAGAACGCCGTAATTCATCGATAGGTTTCAAAATCCACCCTACAAGAAACCGGCTCAAAAAAAGAATAAAAAAAACCACAAGGAGTAATGAGAACAAAAAGACCCGCTGCACCGTGGTATAAAGGCGTAGAGTCCCTCGATACTCTTTCTCCACCTGAAATGTTCCCAGCACTTTCCCTTCTTCCGTGGTGAGGGGAAAAGACACCGATAGAACCCCTCCTTCATAGGTGAAGACCGGTTCCTTCTTCCAGGAATATCCTCCCAGAAAAGTTTCACCGGAAGACCGATAGCGGAGCGATCCTCCCAGAACCCTCTCCCAATTCTCGAAGACCCCCTCATCCAGAGTCCTCGCAAACCCCAGATACCCACCATAGAAACGCTCCCCACTATTATCCATCACCGGCTGAAAAGCCACGAGTGAAAGCATTTCGCCACTCCCATAAACACCTACCCAGGGCATTTGGGGAAGCTTCTCTAAGGGAACCACCCACCCTGGGGACATGGTAATCACTTCCCGTTCCTCGGCGAAAAGGACCACTTCATACCCAAACTGCTCCCGGACCCAGGGCTCCAGATTCTCTTTAAGCCACAGCGCGTTTCGCTTTTGCACTCCTTCTTCTCCCATATCCACCCACTGTGCGTAATCCCCCAGCTGGGATACGAGCCGTTCTTTTTCTCTCTCCCAGAGATCCACCAGCACTTCCCGAGTACGTCTTGCTTCTTGAGTCAGATTTTCCCGGAGGACCACCTTCACGCTTCGATCCAGCAAGAAAAGAAAAAATACCGAAAGAAAAATGATACTGGTGAATACCAGGAGCACCACTTTACTTCGAATGCGCAATTCATCCCGCCCCCTAAAAAATCCTCAAACACTTCCCCTAACGCATTATAACATTATGATAAAGATACCCCCATAAGGTGCTTGACGTTGCTATAAAATTGCTTTTCAAAACCATGTTCCTTGAAAGAACCAGATTTTCACCGTCCATGGTCTGTGTAACTCCTTCGCTTCGTTCCTTTTGGCCAAAGGAGTTCATCCCAAGGTTGTGGCCGAAGTGCTGGGCCACTCCAGCATTAACATCACCACGGATGTTTCCAGCAAACTCATCCCCGGTTGAAAGAGATGGCCGTGGAGAAACTGCGGGATTTTTGGGTGTCTGGGAGCCTTGATCGAAGCGATTTCTGGTGCGCCCGGCGGGAGTCGAACCCTCAACCTGCGGTTTAGGAGACCGCTGCTCTATCCTTTGAGCTACGGGCGCACCACGCAATCATTTTAAATCAATCGCTTCATTTTATCAACAATTTCCTCCAGGGAGGGTACTCCTGGAAACCACTCCCTTTTGGTAAAATCCATGGCAATTCGCTGATAAAGCGAACTAATGAGTTCAAGAAGTGCCGGGGGTAACGGGGGAGGAGTACTTTTCACCAGCCCTTTCCAACCGATGGAACGTTCCGCCTTGGCTTTTTTCACTTCCTCATACCAGGGAGTTTTGCGGTAAAAGGAACGGGCCAGCTCTTTGCTTACTTCAAAACCCTGGTAGGTGAAACGGCATTCGTCGGGGGTGCCCAAAACATCAACCAGAACGAGTTTGCGGTCTCTATCCATAGCGAGCTCGATTTTCCCATCTTCATTCACTAAACCCAGCCGTTGCGCTTCTTTAGCAATGAAATTCCCCACCATTAGCAGAATTTCCTTAACTCGAGCTATTTCTTCCTCAGAAAGAATACCAAACTGGAGCACCTCCCGCCAGGTGAGGTAGCGGTCCTGTTCTTCGAGTTTGGTGGAAACATCGAGAATCGGTGAGGGAAGAGGCTTTCCCACCTCAGGTAGTTGCGTAAGACCGTACTCGGCAAGGTCAACGTTACCCTCATGGAAACGCCGGAGGAAACTGGAGTTTTCAGAAAGGCAATGACGATAGATGAACTCGAAAGGCAAAAGGAAGTTTCCCCGGACGTCCTGATAGAGACCATAATCGTATTTCCCCTGTATTTGCGAGGGGACGATCACTCGGAAGAGTTGTACCACCATTACCGCAGAAGGAGAGGTTAGCTCGGAAAGCCTTTTGACACTTCCTTCTTCCTCTATGCCGAGATAATGGGTCTTTATGCCCATTTTTTCTAACTTTTCAAAAAAATAAGCCCCAATAAGACAGAGTGATTCCCCTTTGTGAGGAATGTGGTCAGGCATTTCTCCCCAATCGAAAACCGAGTAGCGATCCGAGAAGAGAAACTTTCCCTTTCCCGCCTCTTCCTCCAGGGGTGATGCAAGCACCACAAGATCTTTGACGCTCCCCATTTCTAAACCCCCTTTCCCTCACTATTGTAACCGAAAGAGGAAATTTATGCATATCCGTTTTCTGTCCAGTCACCAAAAATTCCATTTTTGAAAATTTTATTATAAAATAGTAATATCATAACATCGTAGGGGGGGTTAGTAATGAAACGGTTCGTTTTGCTTCTCGTGGTGTCCCTTTTCCTTCTTGGTGTTGCCTCGTGTGCTCAGGCAGTAAAACTGGTGGTCATTGGAGATGCAGGGCACAACCTGAAACCCTTTGAGTGGTACGCCCAGACCTTCAAAGAGAAGTTTGACGTAGAGCTTGAAGTAATCGGGGTGCCTTTTGGAGAAGTGTACGAAAAGGAAAAAATGGAACTCATCGGTCAAACTGGTGCCTACGATATCATGATTGTATTCCCCAAATTTTTAGCCGAATTTGCAGCTAACGGGTGGCTCTATCCCCTGGATGAATTCATTGCTAAGCTCGACCCTAAAATGGAAGATGTAACGCCCGGATACCGTGATTTTTACTGCAAGTACGGTGGAAAAGTATACGCACTTCCTTACGACGGAGACATTCTGAATCTCTACTACCGTAAAGACCTTCTCGAAAACGAGGAAGAAAAAGCGAACTTCAAGGCCAAGTACGGGTATGAATTGAAAGTTCCCGAAACCTGGGACGAATTCCTCAACGCAGCTGAATTCTTCACTCGTAAGAAGGGCGAAAAACTGGCTGGACAGGTTCTGGAAAGGGACTTCTATGGAACAGCGTACTATGGGCAGAAAGACCAGATCTTTGCCTGGTGGGGGAACATCTTCTCCAGTTTGGGAGGGGTGTACTTCAACGAAGAAACCATGGAACCGGGTATCAATTCCGAAGCCGGCGTCAAGGCTCTGGAAATCATGAAGACCATGCACCAGTACTGCCCACCGGATGTTCTGGCCTACGGATACGAGGAACTGAAAGATGTTTTCCTTCAGGGCGATTGTTTCATGGTAGTCCAATGGCCCTGCGTGGGAAAAAAGGGTGCTGATGCCAACCAGTCCAAGATCGTAGGTAAAATCGGTGTCGCACACGTACCCGGGGTGAAGAAGGATGGAGAAATATACTATCGTCCGCTTATGCCCTGCGGGAGAGTCTTAGCCATAGCCGCAGAGAGTAAAGATCCCTGGAAAGCTTACCAGGTTATTCAGTACCTCTCACTGGAAACCAGCCTCGATGACGTCTCCACAGCCGAAACCGGTCTTGACCCCTATCGTTATTCACACTTTAACCATCCTGAAGCCTACGAGATGTTTGAAAATGTAGAAGATGCCAAAATCTATCTGGCCGGTGTCCAGCAAAATATGGAAAAGGGATACCCAGAAATGGTCCTTCCTGGAACAGTGGAATACGAGGAAACTCTGGGGGTGGAAATCAGCCGGGCTCTATCAGGTGAAAAAACCCCTAAGCAAGCCCTGGATGATGCTGCCAAAGCCTGGACTGAGATTCTCAACCGCTTAGGAAAAGAGAATCAGAAAAAGATGTACCAAGAGTTAGTGAAAGGCTGGAGAGCAGCAGGTCTTTGGGAATAAGGCAAACCTTCGACCGGGTGGGAATTCCCACCCGGTTTCTTTTTGGAGGGGTTTTGATGAGGAAAAAAAGGATATCTGTTGTTGCCCTTCTTTTCGTCCTTCCAGTAATTGCGATTCTCTTGGCCATTTCCATCTTCCCTCTTATTTATTCTTTCTATCTCAGTCTTTGCCAGTGGGACATAGGAACTGGTGCTTCCCGAACCTTTATCGGGGCAAGAAACTATTTGCGTCTCTTCACTGATGCTCGCCTATGGGGGGCACTCCAGAACACAGGCTTAGAACTCCTTTTGGGAGTAGGATCACAGTTTCTTCTGGGGCTTGCCTTGGCTCTCCTTCTTAATCGGACTTTTCGAGGAAGAAACCTGGTGGTAACACTCTTTCTTCTTCCCATGATGATTTCCCCGGTAGTGGTGGGATGCATCTGGAAAATTATCTATCACTACCAGTACGGGCCGCTCAACTTCCTTCTGGAGCGCTTGAAGCTGAACTCGGTAAACTGGCTGGGAAGTAACCAGGTATCCATTTACTCTATCATTCTTGCTGACATCTGGGAATGGACTCCTTTTGTGATGATCACTCTCCTTGCCGGCTTACAGGCTATTCCCGACGAACTCTATGAAGCAGCCCGAGTTGATGGAGCAACCCGGCTGGGTACTTTTTTCTGGGTGGTTCTTCCCCTCCTGCGACCGGTAATGATTATTGCCATTCTTATCAGGGTTATGGACGCCTTCAAAATCTTTGACCTTGTAGCCCTTCTCACCATGGGAGGACCCGGACAGAGTTCAGAAACTATCGCTTTCTACAACTACCTTACCGGATTCAAATATTTCAGCATGGGGTACGCTTCCTCCATGGCTTACCTCCAGCTGGCCATTATCGTCATCATCGCCAATGTCTTTCTCAAATCCTGGAAAGGAAGGGAAATCAGTTGAAAGACAACCTTCGGTACATCATCTTTGTAGGTATCTTCCTTCTCCTTGCTTTAGCTTTGAGCCCTTTTATCTGGAATTTGATGACCTCTTTCAAAGACAAAGGAGAATATTTCACCTATCCCCCCGTTTTCATTCCCCGATCTTTTGATGTCGAGCATTACCTCCAGGGGATGAAATTAGGAGGAACAAGGGGGATTCGGGATAGCTTTATCATTGCAGCTTCGACCACTCTTCTTTCTGTAGCCTTAGGATCCCTGGCGGCTTACTCCTTAGCCCGGTTCCACATCGGAGGAGAGAACCTGGCTTTCTGGATTCTTTCGGTTCGGATGATGCCTCCCATTGCCTCCATCCTTCCCCTCTTTCTCTTTTTCCGTTCCCTGCGATGGCTTGACACTTATCAGGCTCTTATTCTCACCCACCTTCTCATGAACCTGCCTTTCGCCGTATGGATGATGAAGGGGTTTTTTGAAGAGCTACCCGCCGAGCTCGAAGAAGCAGCTTTGGTCGACGGATGCGGAAGATTAGGAGCTTTCACGCGGATTGCCATGCCTCTCGTCGCACCGGGATTAGTGGCTACGGCTCTTTTCTGTTTTATGTTCTCCTGGAACGAGTTTCTCTTTGCTTTGATCCTGGGTCGTTCCAAAGTGGTCCCCATCACCGTTAACATCGCCGGACTCATCGGAGGACATGAAATTCTGTGGGCAGAGATCTCAGCAGTATCGATCGTGGCCAGCGTCCCCATCATTATCATCGCCATTGTTCTTCAAAGATATCTGGTACGAGGATTAACTCTGGGAGCCGTGAAGGGGTAAATCATCCTCCCGCTTGCGGGCCGTTTTTAGCCACTCGGTGAATTCATCTCGAGAGGGAAAAGACTTTTGGGTCCCCCTCCGAGTGGTCGATAAAGCTGCATAAGCGGAAGCAAGGTCTATAGCCTCCTCTAAAGGACGCCCTTCGGAAAGGAAAAAAGCCAGGGATCCTACAAACGCATCTCCCGCACCAGTTGTATCAATTGGAGTTATCCTATAAGGTAAGCATGAGAAAAAACCCTTTTGGTTCCCCAGGATCGCCCCCCGCTCTCCCAGCGTTACGAGTACGTTTTCCACTCCTTTTTGAAGAAGGATTTCGATTCCTTTCTTAACTTCTTTCTCCTCGGTGGAAGGGAGGCTAAGAAGGTTCTGGAGCTCGGTTTCGTTGGGGACAAAAAGGAAGATTCCTCGCAGTCTCTCAAAATCGAGATTCTGAGCAGGAGCAGGGTTAAGAATCACCTGAAGTCCCAATTCCTGAGCCAAAGAAACAGTATAGTAAACTGTTTCAAGCTTAATTTCAAGTTGTAAAAGAAGGAAGGAAGCCCTGGCAAGGTCCATTCTTGCTTTTTCCACATCTTCCGGCTCTAAAAAGAGGTTCGCCCCAGGAATGATGAAAATACTATTCTCTCCCTGGGGATTCACAAAAATAGGAGCCACACCGCTGGTTTTTCCCGGAACCACCTTGACATAGCGAGTATCAATCCCTTGACGAGCAAAATTTTCGCATACCAGGGGCCCAAAAAGATCATCACCTACTGCGGTGAGGAGAACCACTTCGCCTCCCAATCGGGTCACGGCTACAGCCTGATTAGCCCCCTTACCTCCAAAACCGATCTCAAAATCTCTCCCTACAATGGTCTCGCCCAGTCGGGGAAATCTTTCTCCATAATAGGTAATAAGGTCCATCATGTTACTCCCCACCATAGCAATACAGGGTTTACGCTTCACATCTTTTTCCTCCTTTCAGGGAATAATCATGACTTTTACCCGTTTTCGCTTTTCCATCATCAAAAGCGCTGCCTCGATTTCCTCCAGGGAAAACTGGTGGGTGATAATTTTCGTGGGGTCGACCAGATTCCGCTCTAAAAGCCGCAGGGCAGCCTGCATCGCCCGGGGGGTCACCGAAAAGGAAGCATCCACCCGGGTCTCCCGAAAGTGAATATCCCGGGGAGAAACGGAGATCTCTCCTCCGGTCGTTACCCCGAACTCGTTCACCCGGGTCCCCCGGCGGGTAAGTCGGAAGGCCAGTTCCGCCGCCTCTAAGGTACCAGCGGCTTCAAAGACGAGATCCGGCCCATCGGGAAGGATTTCTGCAACCGCTTCCACCGGGTCCACTTCCCGAATGTTCACCGTGTAGGTAGCATGGAGCTTCCGGGCAAACTCAAGTCGCCAGGAATCAACATCGAGAAGCACGATATACCCCGCTCCAGCCCGGTGCGCAAGCATGGTCAAAAGAAGCCCCATGCTCCCCGCCCCGATGATCACCAGGTCCTCTCCCACCTTCATCCCGGAGTACTCGATGAGGCCCTTATAGCATCCTGCCAGGGGCTCGGTGAGCGCTGCAGCTTCAAAGGAAACGGAGGAGGGTTTGCGATAGAGCGCCTGTTCGGGAACCAGGACGTACTCGGCAAAAGCCCCAGGAAGCACTTTTTCCATACCATCGCCACCGATGGTGGCTCCATACCGGCAGTAATGGGGAAAACCCCTGCGGCAATTGGAACAGAGACCACAGCTTACGGTTGGCGAGACCACCACCTCATCCCCGGGGCGAAACTGGCTTACCCCTTTGCCCACCTCTTCCACCACCCCGGAAAACTCATGCCCCACGATAACCGGAAAGGTAACGTTGTTCCGTTCCCCACTGTACGCTTTATAATCAGTGAGACATACACCACAGGCCCGAACACGCACCAGAGCCATCCCCTGCTCGGGTTTGGGAGTGGGAATTTCTCTAACGGTAACCTTCCGCACCTCTTCTAAAACTGCGGCTTTCATGGCGTGTTTTTCCTCCGGCGTCGAAGCTCTTCCCGGACCCAGTGGGCATATTCTACTACCGCTTCTTCAATCCCGTAGCGTGGAGCAAAACCCAGTTCTTCCCGAGCTCGGGTAATATCCAGGGTCTCTCCCCGGGGGAAGAGTTTTCCCGGACCGATGGTCACTTCGGTGGGAGTGTCGCTGTATTTTTGGGCCAGCCGGGCAAGTTCTCCAAATCCGGTCGCTTGATCGCTGGCGATATTAAACACCCGAAAGCGAGGATTCTCCTTTTCGTAAGCGAGAACCGTCCCCCAGGCGGTGTCTTTGACGTAGGTGAAGCCCAGCCGCTGATCCTTCCCTCGTTCCAGAGAAAGGCCCTGTAAACCCTCCAGGGGCCCCAGAAGATTCCGGAAGAGGAACGTGGATTCAGAGGGCAAAACCCCCGGTCCAAAGAAGAAGTAGGGACGGACTATTCGGGTATCAAGACCGTAGTGATTCCCGTACTGCAGGGTCAGAAGCTCCGCCCCTCCCTTACTCGCCCCATAGAGGTCAGAGGGAGCAATTGGATGGGTATCCTCCCGGGGATTGTCTTTAGTTTCCCCGTACACCGCTCCGGAACTCACGTAGACCACTCTGGGAATCCGGAAGAGACGGGCCAATTCCAGCACATTGAGTGTCCCCACCAGGTTGAGAATCGTCCCCTGGTAGGGGTTACTCCAGTACTCCGGGGTAGCCGTAGCCGCCGGAGTGTGGATGATCCCCTCAATATCAGGATGCGCCAGGGCAACCTGTGAAAGATGGGGGAAACTAAGCACATCCCCCCGGAAAAAGGTGAGAGAGTCCTTAACCCCCTCCAGGTAATCGAGATAACGCTCCCTGAGGTCCAGAAGAATAACTTTCTTTCCCCGCTGTCCCAGGTAAAAACCCACCCAGGAACCCAGTAATCCAAAACCGCCGGTTACCAGGATCGACATATTCATCCTCCCTTCAAAAGATGAAAATTCACCGAAAAAAGAGGTTCTCTACCCTGCAACACCCGGATGACGTTTTCCGCCGCCATTTCATCCATCCGGCACAGTGCCTCGAAACTATCCGAAGCAGTATGTGGGGTACAGATCACATTATCCAGGGCAAGGAGAGGACTCTCCCAGGGGGGTTCAAGGCTATACACATCGATTGCCGCTCCCCGGATCTTTTTTCTCTGGAGAGCCTCAAAGAGCGCCGTTTCATCCACAATTCCACCCCGGGCGGTGTTGATGAGGTAAGCACTCTCTTTCATCATCTCCAGTTCTTTTTTCCCCAGCATTCCCCGAGTTTCAGGGGTGAGGGGCAGGTGAACGGCAAGAAAATCACTCTCCCGCAGGATTGCAAAAAGCGAAACATAACGTACCCCGAAACGTTCCTTGAGCTCCCCATCTTCCACCTTATCATAAGCCAGAACCTGCATTCCAAAACACCCACCAAAGCGAGCGACCTTTTTCCCGATTCTTCCCGTTCCCAGGACCCCCAGGGTTTTTCCGGCCACTTCCACTCCCAGCACCCTTCCCCACTCCCGTTTTTCCATTCGCTTTATTGCCTCAGGAAGCGACCGGGCCAAAGCAAGAATTAGTCCCCAGGTGAATTCGGCCACCGCCTGGTCGTTACTTCCCGGGGCATTGGCCACCACAATCCCCCGGCGGGTAGCTTCTTCGATAGCAATATTATCGACCCCCACACCGTGCTTTGCCACCACCCGCAGGTTCGTGGCTTCCTGAAACACCCGGGGAGTCACCGGGTCAAGGCCGACGATCAATCCGGCCACTTCTGGAACCACCTCCAGGAGTTCCTCTTCACTCAAAGGATGAGGATAGGGAGGAAAAACGGGTTCCAGGCCGGCTTCACGAAGCATGGTAAGAGCTCGGGAATATCGGCCGAATAAGCTGGGGGTGATGAGAATTCTTTTTGCGTTCATCCCTTTACCGCTCCGGCCACAAGACCCATCTGCACAAACCGCTGGATGGCGATATAGAGAAAAGCCGGCACCAGCCCAGCTATAAGAGCTGTAGCTGCCAGTCTCCCTGGGTCAACGATTTCTCCACCCCACAGGAAAAAACCGATGTGAATGGGAAGGGTATACTGTTCCTGGGTATTGAGAAGCACGGTGGCAAACACCACGTCCCCCCAGGAGAGGACAAAGGAAAAAATGGCCACTGTTACAAGACCCGGTGCCGAAAGAGGCAAAGTGATGCGGACAAAGCTCTGAAAGCGCGAACAACCGTCCACCTGGGCCGCTTCTTCGAGTTCCTGAGGAATTCCCAGGAAATATCCCCGGAGCATATAGGTGGCAAAGGGGATGGTATAGGCCAGGTGAGCCAGCGTCAACCCCCACAGGGAATCATAGAGACCCAGACGCCTCATCACCACGGTGATGGGGACCATCAGGATGAAGGGCGGAAATACATAGGCAAAGAGGACATAAGAAGACACCGCCCGTTTGCCCCGATAGGAAAAGCGAGAGAGGTTAAAGGCGGCGATACTACTCACCACCATGGTCAGGAAAACCGCCGCTATGGCCACCAGGAGAGTGTTTCGAAGCGGTGTCACAATGGTGGGGGAAATGCTGAGCATGGCTCCACTCACCTCCACCATGCTCCCCTGTCGTACCGAAAAGATGTCCCGGAAATTCCGCAGGGTAGGGTTGCGGGGTAATCCCATATTCCAGACCTCTTCCTCCGGAGCAAAGGAGGTCTTGAGCACCCAGTATACCGGAAAGAAGACCCAGAAAAGAAGAAGCGCCGAAGCCACAATGAGGAAAAGACGCTTCCAGGGTTTCTTCATACCCATCACCCCAGCCTTCGCACCGTGAGATAGATGAGGACCACGAAAATGGGAAGAACCGCCACCGCATAGGCCGAAGCCAGGGGATAGTTTAACCCCAGAAGGAAAGCGATTTTATAGGTGGCGATGGGAATAGTTAGAGTCACATCCGCCGGTCCACCCCCAGTCATCATTTTGGGGGTGACAAAATCCCCCATGGTCCACATGAGCGACAACCCACACACAATCCAGAATACCGGAGCCAAAAGCGGCAGGGTAATGCTCCTGAACTTATCAAAGGAAGAAGCACCATCGATTTCCGCCGACTCATAGAGTTCGGTGGGGATAGCCTGGAGTCCCGCTAAAAATCCAAGATAAAAGAAAGGCCAACCATGCCACACGTTGACCAGGATGATGGAGGGCATGGCATATTGATAACTCAGCCAGTGGATGGGACGTAAACCCCCAAGACGGAGGAGAAAATTCCCAATCCCCCGGTAATCATAGACAAACCAGAAGAGCACACAGACGATAAAAAGAGGCAGGGCATAGGGAATGATGGCGATACCCCGCAGAATTCCCCTCCCCCAGAACCTCTGGTTCAGAAAAAGCGCCACCAGAAGACCGATAACCGCCTTAATTCCCACCGCCGGAAAAGCATAGAGAACAGTACACCGCAGACTATGGTAAAAGAGCGGATCCTGGAAGATGCGGGCAAAGTTGCGTATCCCGATAAAAGTGGGAGGACGACCGATGGGCATATGCTGAAAACTCATCCAGAAGGTAAAAAGGAGAGGCACAAGAAGCACGAGACCCAAAACACAGAGCGCCGGAAGGATATAGCTCCACTTTCCCAACTGTGCCAGAGTGGTTACTTTGGACATCTTTACCCTCCCTGCCCCTCCCGGAAATCCCGGGAGGGGGCTAGATCGCTATTTTCCGTAGGCTTCAAAGACCATCTCTTCGAGCTTTTTCTGGTAGTAATCGATCACCTGATCGAAGTCTTCTCCCTTCACCACCGCCCGTACCACCATATCGTTGGCCATCCAGCTATTGCAGAAGTCTTCCATCACCGAAGTGGCCTCATTCAGAGGATAAGTCATGGGCCACTCGTGGTACTGAATCTTCAAAGCCACTTCATATGGATCCATACCCATCACCGGATATTTATTCTGCTTCCAGTTTTCGCTCAGAACCTGCATCTGGCTCTTCAAGACGGGAAGGTTATAAAGATGGGACTGTTCACACCAGCCCTTACGATAGTTTTCCTTATCGGCAAAGAAGGTATAGAGGAGGTCCTTTACTAAATCGGGATGCTTCGTGGACTTAAAGATGAAACAGGCCTCCTGCCCTAAATCGGTGGGACTAAAATCGGGATAGATGAGGGTCTTCGGCACCAGATCCGGCTTCCCCGTCATAATATCATACCAGATACTCATGGGATTTGAGGTCATGGCCACTTTGCCGTCCAGAAAAGCCATATTATTAGAAGCATCCACCCATTGCCCGGAATCAGGGGGGGGTGAGCTCTTCGGTGTAGATGGTCCGGAAGAAGGAGAAAACTTCCTTAGCAATGGAACGATTGGGTTCCTTGCCGAAGATAACCCCTTCCCGAGAACGTTCTTTGATAACCTCTCCACCCAGGCCGTAGTAGTAAATAAAGAAGGTCCATTCGGCATCGTAACCGCTTCCCCCCAGGGGTAAACCAATCCCGTACATCCCCGGTTCGAGCTGGTTCACCTTGCGCGCTGCAGCGAGCACATCTTCTTTACTCTTAAAGGGCAGAAGGTCAAGCACTCCAGCCTTTTCAAAGACATCCCTGCGTACGTGCATCCAGGTGATTTCGAAACCGGAAGGAATGGCGTAGACTTTGCCATCCACGGTACCAACCCGGAGTTTAGTTTCAAAGAAGTCATCCCGCCCTAACTTCTCCACGATTTCATCCAGAGGTAAAAGCAGCCCCCCTTCGGCAAATTTGGCATAAGGCATTCCGCCGATGACGAGGTCCGGTTCGGTTCCCGAAGCCACCGCGGTCACCAGCTTCGGCGCAATATCGGCTACCGGAATCCAGGTGATTTTGACATCCACACCGTTTTTTGCGCCCCACTCATACGCTAAAGAGTTGAACCAGTAGGCTTGAGCTGGGGCAAACGAAGCTCGACCCCAGATGGTGATGGTAGGCCGTTCCTGCGTAAAAGCGTAACCGAGGGAAACCACCAAGAGGAAAATCACACCAAAAACCAGAACCCGCTTCATTTCTCTCCCTCCTTTTCATAATTTTTCTTTCGCCTGGACCTGAATTGCAACCGCATCTTTGCCTTGCGAAAGAGACGTTCTCCTTTCTCTCACCCCCTTTCCCATATACTATTTTACCAGAAAACACCCCCTGTAAACAGCACCCGAGGAATCCCACCGGAGTCCAGAAAGCACCCATTCTCAATCCCGGATTTTGCGTTCAGAGATTATCGCCACCTCAGTAGAATAACCAAGCGACCACCTGATGGGAGTGAAAAGGTGAGGTAGCCATGGCAAAGAGGAACATGGAAAAACCGGTCAAAATGGCCAGAAGCCCAATCAGGGAATGGAAGAAGAGATAATTCTTGCGAGAAAGGAAAAAGAGAAGAAACAGGGTTACTCCCACAATACCTGTTACCGGGAAGTTCCGACGTGCTCCGAACACGGTACCAGGTCCCTCCAGCAAAGAACAATCGGCACGAGCAAAATCCGGAAGAGAAAAAAACTGGTCGGGGCGAGCCGATTTGAACGGCCGACACCACGGTCCCGAACCGTGTGCGCTAACCAGGCTGCGCTACGCCCCGACGGAGGTAATTATAGCATAATTTACTCGTTCTTCACACCAATTTCCTGAATCCATTTCCGGTGCAAAGAAAAAAAGGGGGTCGGAAAATTCTCTTCCGGGAAAAACCCCCAGTCTTCCACTTCCTCCTCACAGGGTTCCACCGTACCACCCGGGAAAAATCCCTGAAAAAGAAAAACTACGAAATGGAAAGAATTACCCCCCTGAGCGGTAAAACGAAGTGCCGGGTCTTCCATATACACCGCCCGGAGTCTCCACAGGTTAATCTGTATCCCCAGTTCTTCCGCCATCTCCCTCACTACCGCTTCTTGCTCGTCCTCTCCTTCCTCCACCTTTCCGGTAGGAAGGCACCAGAGGTGGTTGTCCCGGCGACGAATCAGGAGTACCCTTCCTTTTTTGTCCTGAATCACCGCTCCCACCGCCCTTTTACGGGGAGGTGGGAGTTCCTTTCCCAGAAGGCGTTCAAGATAGGGGATAACCACGTCCGGATAGCGCACATCGGTAAGAGGGGGTAGGATGACATCACCCTGGGTATAGAGGATTCCCCCAACACCCACCGCATGGGCGCCAAGGATATCGGTTTCCAGGCTATCACCGACGAGCGCCATTTCTCTTCGTTCAATACCTTCAAGCTCCCGCAAAAGGAGTTCAAAAATATACGGTGAAGGCTTTCCGATGACCGTAGCTTTTCGACCGGTGATACCCTCTATGACCTGCACCACACTCCCGGTGGCCGGGACTTTCCCTTCCGGAAGCACAAAGACCGCATCGGGATTGGTGGCGACAAGCTCCGCACCCCTTTCCACCAGACGAATAGCCCGGGTAATCTCCCCGAAGGAAATACCTTCGTCATATCCCACCACCACCGCCTGAGAGATATCTTCGTCCACCGCAATGCCCATTTTCCGGATCTCCTCCTTGAGGGAGGTATTTCCCAGGACATAGCTCGTGCGTATTCCCCGTTCTCTGAGGTAATAAGCAGTAGCCCAGGAAGCGGTCATCACCTCTTCCGGCTGGGCAGCAATGGAAAAAGAACGGAGCCTTTCCCACACCTCTTCTCTGCTTCTGCGGGGATTGTTGGTTAGAAAACGAACTATCTTACCCTGCTCTCGAAGTCCGTTGACCACTTCCCGAGCTCCCGGAATCGCCTCTTTTCCCCGCCAGAGCACTCCATCGAGGTCAAAAAGGAATACTCGAAACTTTTCCAGAATCTTCAATACAGTAACCAGTTTTCCCCCACTTTCTTCAGGATTACGGTATCCGTATCAATCAAAAAGAAGTTTTCAAAACAGCTCCACTGGTTGAACGGTGAAACATCCTGGGGCACACTCGGTGCACTGGGATAGGCGTATTCAGCCACAGGGACCGGATAGGGAATAATCCAGGTATTCTCACAGAAACCACACACCTGGCGACTTTTCAACTTGACCTCTGCCCACTCATCCTGAAAACGAACGGTATCGATGACCACTCCAAAAAGGGGTAGGCTACACACTCCTTGCGAATATTGCGGTTCGGTATTCATGATGTTCTGAACGATTTGAAAAGTGAGGTCAAAATTCTGGTCCCGCGGACCCGAGGGAAAAAGGCACGATTTCGCCAGCTCATAATTTCCCAGAACCAGGGCATTCCCATATCGATTGAGCAACGCTCGAACCTCTTCTTTACGAGGATCAAAGGAATCACTCCCACATCCGGCAAGAAAAATTCCCACCAGCACGAAAACAAACCACAATCTCTTCATCCACAACACCCCTCCTTAAGCTTACCATACTCCTTTCGGAGGTAAAAGCACCCAAGACATAAAAAAAGGACGGCACCGGTCGGTGCCGTCCTTTTTTCCGGTTTCTGCTTTTAGAAGCCATTCTGGTCTTCAATTCTTCGCATCGGTAACCAGTTTCCTGATCGCCTCCAGAGCCTGCTCGGTATTCATGTTCCGGATATCAACGCCATAATGCTTTGTTTTATCGAATCCGGCTCGCTCAAAAGCCTCACGGAACATTTTGACCTGCATTTTGGGGTCACATCCCGCGATATAGAGTTCTTCGATGTCCCCATTTTTCGATAACGTTGAGAGGAACACATCTCCATCATCACCACAGAGTTGAGGATGCAAGGCCACAAAGTCCACCAGGCCCTCTCTCCTTACGGTATTGAGAATTTCAAAGATATTCATACCCTGAAAAGACGGACAGGTCCCCTGACACACACAGAGTAATAATCCCTTCATCTTATTTCACTCCTTCCTTTTCCACCTTCTTATCGCCAAAATAGGATATGGCACCCACCGGACAGGCTCCCTTGAGGCAACCCTTGCAGAAATCGACACATTCCTCAGGCCGCACCACCTTGGGCCTTCCGTTCTCCACCTCATACACCCCATGCGGACAGAACTCCACACAGGCCAAACACCCGATACAGGTCTCCTCATCAATGATTGGATACCAGTTTTTAGACATCGATATCACCTTTTCTCCAATGAATTTTTAGATTTCATCAATGCTCCCACCATCTCTTCCCAGCGAGCATCACTCCGAACCACGCACGCATTTTCTCCCCGTAGCGACTTCCGTAGCCGCAACCGTTCCCGAAAAATCTCCAGCTCTTCATCTTCAACCATCCGGAGCGCCTGATAAAGCCTCTCGAGAAACCCATCTTCGGCCAGCCTCACCCGATAGAGAACCCCTCTTCCTCTCCGCTCTTCTTCCACCAAACCTGCCATCTTGAGCTCTCTCAAATATTTGGAGAGATTGTAATGGCTTTCTCCCAGAGCATCAGCCAGCTCACACACAAAAAACTGCTCTTCCTCCCGCAGAAGAAGCACCATAACCTGGAGTCTTTTCCAATCCGATAGAGCCTTAAAAGCCATCTCATATTTTCTCATATGCGCATTTTAGCAAATAACTTTGGAAAAGTCAAGAGAGCAAAGTGAATCATCTCAAATCTTGATGAACTCCAACCGTTACCCCAAATAAAAATCCCAACAGGTATACTCCTGACTTTTTATCAATCAGGGGGAGGGAAGGTCTCTCCACCGAATGAAACGGCAAAAAGTATCGAGCAAAAAATCCGGCTTATCTTCTACTATCCTTTATCCCTGCAAGAAAAGGTTTGTTTCCACCCGGTCCCTCCTTTGACCGAGGCTCTGAATTGCCGGACTGAAAAATAGAAGCGGACCAGGCGAGAAAACGGTTAGCGATTGCTACCATGAGATGAAGAAAGTGTTTTCAAAGAGTCTGCAAGGAGAGTCAGGAAACACCATGACGCCGCAAGAACCCTTGACGCAAATCCCCGAGCCTCATCGATTGATGAATGCCACCGTACGAAAACCACAACCTGTGAGAGGAAGGGAACGAATCCAGCAGAGAATCTTCGATGAATCATAAAACCATTCCCTCAGGCTTTTTGGCGAGGCCTCACTGACAACTTCCCAGAATTTCGTCATCGGATAGCGTTGACGAGCATGGCCTTCCCTGCTATAATCTTTCTCGCAGTGCCGGGTTGGTGGAACAGGAAGACACGCTATCTTGAGGGGGTAGTGGGTATTCACCCGTGCGAGTTCAAATCTCGCACCCGGCACCATCAAGTTGTCTTTTAACCCTTCACCGCTCCCTGAGTGAGACCCCCCACCAGTTGCCGCTGCACAAAGAGGAAAAGGATGAACACCGGAACGCAGATGAGCACCGAAGCTGCCATGAGATTTCCCCAGTTGGTTTCGTACTGACCCACAAAATCAAAAATACCCACCGGAAGGGTTCTTTTGGTTTCGCTGGTGATAAAGGTGAGAGCAAACATGAATTCTTGCCAGGTGATGAAGAAAAGATAGGCTGCAGTTGCTCCCACGCCAGGCCGCACCAGGGGGACCACCACCCGCCAGAAAGCCTGGAAGCGACTGCACCCATCGATCATGGCTGCTTCTTCAAGTTCCTTAGGGATGGAGAGGAAAAACCCTCTCAGAAACCAGACGCCCACCGGTACCGAAAAGGTCAAATAGCCAATCACCAGGGAAACATAGGTATCGATGAGTCTGGTGGTACTCATGATGCGATAAAGGGGCACGATGATCGCCGCCAGGGGAAAAAGCTGACTCAAGAGAATCAGTACCAAGAAAAAAGAACGCCCGGGAAAGATCAGACGGGCATAGCCGTATGAGGAAAAGAGGGCTACTACCAGAACCACCAGAGTAGCGAGAGAAGCCACCAGGAAACTGTTGAGAAAGTAACGAGCAAACATAGAACCTCGACCAAAAACATGGAAATAGTTATCGAGAGTAGGTCTTTTCGGTACGAGATACGGTGGTGAGGTAAACTGCTCGTCCGGAGCCTTCAGAGACATGGACACCATCACGGCAAAAGGGAACAGTACAAAAAAGAGGAGTAAGAAAACGAACACTAAAGTAGTAGTATGGTATCGAAGGAAACGTTTTTTCATAGAGATCCTTCCCTTTTGAAACTTGTCCTGATGTAGAAAAGACTAAAAATGAGAAGAAAAAGAAAATCGAATACTGCAAACTGCGAAGCCACTCCAAACCGAAAACGTTTGAAAGCCAGGTCGTAAACATAGGTAGGAAAAATGTGGCTTTTTTCTCCCGGACCACCGCCGGTCATCACGTAGACGAGTTCAAAATAATTGAACGTCCAGATAAAGGTGAGGAGCAACGTGGTCACAATAATGGGACGCATGGAAGGAACGGTCACGTTTCGAAACTTTATCCACCCTCCTGCTCCATCGATATCGGCGGCTTCATAGAGTTCCTGAGGGACGATCTGCAAGCCTGCCAGATACATCAGAGTGGAAAAGGGGAATCCTTTCCAGATGGCGGCAAAGATGACTGCATAGAGAGCAGTTTTGGGGTTACTCAGCCAGATTAGGGGTTGGGAAATAATGCCCAGAAGGCGCAGATAGTGGTTGAGGAGTCCCAGCTGGGGATCATAGATCAAACGCCATACCATCCCGGCAATCACTCCCGGCATCACCCAGGGGAGAATCACCAGTCCCCGCACCAGAGCTCTACCCGGAAAGGAACGGTTGAGGAGGAGCGCTGAACTCATCCCCAGAAGGAATTGGAAAACCACCACGATGAGAGTCCAGGTAAGGGAATTCCGAAACACCAGAGGTAACATCTTGTTATTGAAAAACCGCGCATACCCCGACCACCCCAGGTACCGTACCGCGGTGAGCGACATATCGTAGAGACTGTAGAGGAAAGTCAAAAACAGGGGATAAAAAACGAGCAAAAAAAGTAACACCAGAGACGGAACAATAAAGAGATACCCCGAGATCCATTCTCGGTTGGTTGCTTTCATGGCTTTACCGAAGAGGGGAGGTCATCCCTCCCCTCAACCTCCTCATCGAGATGCGTAGTACGCATTTAGTAAATCATTGATCTCCTGAGTTGCATCTTTCATGGCTTCTTCCACCGTTTTTTCATCAAGGAGAATGGCAGTAGTGGCATTCCGCTGGATTTCAGCCAGATCCGGATACTTGGGGAAAATTGGCCGGTAAAGTGCAGTGGTGAGTTGCTGGAAAATAACGTCCGAGAATTTACGCTTATTCTGGAGAAACGCTCGGGCCGCTTCGATGTTTGCCGGAGTCAATGAAGAAACTTTCTCGTTCACTTCTCTGCTGGTCCAGTATTCGATGAATTTCCAGGCTGCATCCTTATTAGGAGCATTTTTGTAAATTACCATGTTCCAACCACCAAAAGTGCCGATGGACTGGCCATCAGCGGGTTTAGGAAAATTGGTACAAGCCCAGTCCATCTCCGGAGCCCGGGCGTTAACGGTATCTTGACCCCACTCTCCATACCAGAACATGCCCACTTTGCCAGCGGTGAAGAGCTGAAAGGAGTCTTCTTCGGTTCGGGCCACTTCACCCGGAGGGTTAACGGCCTGGAGCTTCTTGAAAAATTCCATGGCCCCAATGGCCGGTGGCTGGTCGAGTACACACTGGGTAAAATCGGCATTGAGTACCGAACCACCATTGGAGAAGATGAGCGCATCAGTAATACACTGGATGGCGTCACCCTTTCCTACCCAGAGCGCAGTTCCCCACTGTTCCCCACCGGTCATTTTCTGAGCCACCTCATAGAACTCATCCCAGGTTACCGGAGGTTTCTCGGGGTCAAGACCAGCTTTACGGAAGAAATCTTTGTTATAGTAGTTGAGCGCCCAAACCCCGACATCAAAAGGCACCCCATAGAGTTTGCCTTGGAAGAGAGCCGAATCCCAGGCACCGGCAAAATAGTTTTCCCGCTTCACCGACTGTGACTGCGCCACATAGTCATCAAGCGGAATGATAAACCCGGCCGCAGAGAATTCAGGGTTCCAGATCTGGTCCACTACCGATATTTCCGGAGGATTTCCTGCTGCCGCCGCTACGAGAAGCTTATCCCGGTATTCGTTGTAGGGAAAAACGGTGAACTTCACATCGATATCGGGGTAGAGTTCTTTGAACCTGGCCAGTGCCTCCTCCTGGGCCTTAATTAACTCCACCTCTGCTTGTTTCATCAACCAGACATTCAAAGTGACTTTCTGCGCACAGAGAACCCCCGTGAGACCTAACACCAAAAATACCACGACCATCCATCCCCAAACGTGACGCATTGTTATACCTCCTTTCGATACATAATTAATTTAAAAAACGATATGCCAACACCTATTGAATACTGCTCCCACCCCCTTTACGCTTTTGGTTCCAGGTTTTGACAAATTCTGCCACCATCCCCACCCTTTCGATATCTCCCGGTGGAGAAATCTCATCAGAAATTCCCAGAATCAGGTGAGGGGCAAAAAGATCCAGAACCTTTTCCGTATAGACTAATAAATCCTCCACAGGATATTCCGGAAGGAAAAAGAGCATGGGAATGCCGTCGAGAAGAATCATGTCGCCCATTGCTTCTTTCAGTTCCTCCAGAGACACATCACCTTGAGGAAGAGGGGTAGCTCCCTCAATACCATCAAAACCAGCATCCCGCAAATATGGAAGCAAGGGTTTGAGCGCCCCATCCATATGAATGTGGCAGAACTTTCCCGCCCGGTGTAACATATCTACCCGTTTTCGGTAATAAGGGAGAAGATACTCGTTGTAAATTCGGGGAGAATCGAAACGCCCATCGATATTCTCACCAAAATTCAGGATTTGCACCGGACAATTCGTCAGGACTTCGAAAAGTTCATCTTCTGCCTCTTCAGCTTTTTTCAAATATTCCCGAAGACGCTCTGGATGCTCATACATCAGGGTAATGGTATTATCGATTCCAGCATACTGGAGAAAGAGGCGCTGGAATGGAGAGCGTTCCCAGTAAAACTGAATAGCTCCCAAATCATCTAACGCCGCACAGGCTCCTTGATAAAACTCATGGTCAAAACGATAATGGGTATGGGTCACGATATCCTCCAGGATGTCGAGATCCTCAATCTTTTTGACCGGATGTTCCAGATAATGCCAGGAACAACCCCATTCCCCCAAGCCCTTTTTACCGTATAATTCCCCCCGGGGAGAATGAAAGTAGACGTGAATCACTTCTCCCTCCCGGATTTCTTTCACTCCCTTCCCCGCTTCATATTCAAAAACCAAATACGTTTTGGGAGAGGAAATATCGCTTCCCTCACCGTAGTAATACCGTACCGAAGCACCAAGATGGCGATAAATATCAAGAAGCGACCACCGGGCGTACTTCGGGGGCAGGATATCCCGGACCCGGTTCACGTTGTACCAGTGTTCGATGCGTGGCTGCCATACCACGTAATCGTTGGTTCTCTGGAAGGTCCGAAGAACTTCCTCTTTAAAAGAAAAATGAGTCATACGCACCTCCTTTTTGGCCTACTGTCTCTCTACCCTATTTCTTCCAGGTATCGAGCAAGTACCATCTGAGCTACTGCTAAAACCACTTCCTCTTTCCCAACTCGACTGACCACAATAGGCGTCTCTTGGGCGGAGAGGGAAAAAATGTTTTCCCGAGCGGAAGCAATTGCCTCTTCTACGTACAACGGGAAAAGTCGGCCCAATTCGCCACCCAGAACTACGGCCTGCGGATTCAAAATATTAATGATATTGGCAATCCCTTTCCCCAGGAAATATCCTGCCCGACGCAAAACGTTGACCACCACCGGATCACCCTCACGATAACGGCTGATCATCTCGGCAAAGTCCATCTCTTCACCCATCTCTCTTTTGAGGTTTCGAAGAAGCGCCGCTGTGGAAGTATACTGCTCAAGACACCCTCGGTTACCACAGTAACAGAGAACCCCTTCGGGATCGATGGTGCTGTGACCCACTTCTCCGCAACTCCCGCTCAATCCCCGAACTATTTTTCCGCGATACACCACTCCACCGCCAGTTCCCCAATCAAGGTAAAAATAGAAGAAGGAGTGGAATGCGCTCCCCCACCCATAGAGAATTTCCGCCATAGCCGAAGCTCGAGCGACATTATCGATGGTTACCGGATACGGAGAGCGAGAAACAAAGAGCGTCTCGACATCGGCGCTTTCCCATCCTGCAAAGGGAGAACTTTCTACCATTCGTGTGGCTTTGAAAAGAAAGCCTGGAGTGGAGACGCCAAGCCCCACCACTCGATTTTCCGGAATCTCAGTATACTGTTTGATCGATTCTATCTCCCGGAGTACAGTTTCCACCACATTTTGAGGACCAAAAGAGGGACTAACGGGAATCTTGCGTCTCTCCACAATTGTACCCTGCAGGTCACAGAGAACCACGGTGATTTCCCGCGATACGTCCACCCCAAATACAAAACGATGGTGGGGATTGAATTCCAAAAGCGTAGGTTTTCTGCCACCCCTTGAATCTCCTTTTCCCACCTCAAGAAGCACACCCTCTTCAAGAAGGGCGTTGATGATGCGCGACACCGAAGGAAGCGAAAGATGCACTTTTTTCGCCAGCTCTGTCCTTGACAGAGGAGCGGATTGCCGGAGTGCTTCGATGATATTTTTCCGGTTGATTTCTCGGATGACCTTCGGATGTCCTCTCATTACTTTCTTACGTTTTGTAAGTTTGTACAAGACATACCATAACCCTTTGCAATCTGTCAAGAGATCCCCAGAAACTTATAACCGGAACATTACTTTGCAGCCCTCACCACTTAAGGCTACCCGGAAGGCTTCTTCATACTCTGAAAGAGAAAAACGATGGGTAATAACCGGAGTCACATCAATTTTGTGCGTGGCAAGAATCGCCTCGGTCTTATCCCAGGTATCCCAGATTTCCCGACCAAAAAATCCCTGGATGGTAGCTTCCTTGAAGACGATATTCGGGGAAACGGGCAGCTCCAGAGACCGGGAAGTTTGGCCGAGAACCATGACTTTTCCACCCACACGCAGGTAATGGAAGGAATCCTTGAGAGCCGCAATATCTCCCGAAGCCTCAATCACTACCCCCGCCCCTCCCCCGAAATCTCGGGCTTCTCCACGAACCACCTCCGTGACGTTTTCCTTTAAAGGATTGACCACCCGGTGTGCCCCCATTAAAGTAGCAATGGACAAACGCCTTTCATTGGGATCAACGGCAATGATTTTTGATGCCCCCAGAAAGCGAGAGAACCCCACCGCAAACTGTCCAATGGGACCACAGCCTAAAACCACCACCAGATCCTGGGCCACGCTACCTCGCTCCACCGCCCGGTAGGGAATCCCCATGGGCTCCAGGAGACACCCTTCTTCAAAAGAGAGTTCCCGGGGTATCTTTCGCGTCGAAACTTCGGGAATCAGGGCATATTCGGCAAAACAACCATCACGGGTATGACCAAAAAGACCCATTTTTTCACAGGTATGAAATCTCCCCTGACGGCACTGAAAACATTCTAGGCACGGAATATGGGTTTCGGAGGCCACCCTATCCCCCACTTTGAGCCGGGTTACACCCTCACCCACCGCCACGACTTCACCACAACACTCATGCCCCGGAATAAAAGGCAATCGAGGGATGATGGATCGGGCAAAATCATCCCACTTATAAATTTTGAGGTCCGAACCACAGATAGCCGCTACTCTGATCCGTACCAGAACCTCACCCTTGCCCGGAGAAGGGGTGGGGATTTCCTGGAAGACGAGACCCGGTGTTTCATGAAGTTTGACCAGGGCTTTCATAGTCTCCACCTCCCCTCTGTATTGTATCATTACTTCGCATTCTCCCCAAAAAGAAATGCGTCTTCCTTCGTGGATATCTCTGCCAGAGCTATCCATTGGGACCTTTCCAGATCCTCAGCCCGAAGACGGGGGGAAATGCCGGCAGCCTGTATCATGGCGAGGACTCTGTCACAGTTACCGCTTTTCATTCCCAGAAGGGAAAGGAGTGATTTCCTCTTTTGCGAAAAGCAAAAACGCGCCAGAGCCGTAACCTTCCGAAAGGTGACCAGATCAACCCGGTCATCTCGGGGGAGAAATTTGAGTACCACCGACTCCACCCGGGGATTGGGACGAAAAGCAGACGGAGACACCGAAAGAACTTTTTGCACCTCAAATCGTAAATGGGCTACCACCGAGAGGAACGTCCCCTTCCCCTGTGGAGGAAGAGCAAGTACCCGTTCGCCGAATTCCCGCTGAACCATAAGTAACAGAAGGTTCCATGTCACATCTTCCGTTAGAAGTTTGAGTAGCGCCGGAGTAGAAATAGAATAGGGAAGATTCGATACGCATTTTTTTCTGAAAAGGGGTAAGGAGGTAAGACAGGCTTTCAAATCAATCTTTAAAAAATCTCCAGGATAGAGAGAAAAATGCGAATACGCAGCCAGCTTTTCCTTTACAAGGTGAACCAAAACCGGATCAACCTCAAAACCGACCACCCATCCGGCGCGCTGCAAAAGAGGCTCGGTGAGAAATCCCTCTCCAACGCCGATTTCCACCACCACATCCTCGCAAGAAAGGTTCGCCTCCTCAACAATTCTATCTCTGATGCGCCGATCAACGAGGAAATGCTGTCCCCATCCCCTGCGACGCCCACCCCTCAAGACCATACTGCAAGCGTGGACAGCTGAGCTATCCTAACTTCCTTCGGTAGAACCAAAGTGGTCCGGAAAGAAGTAGTCGCACCGATCGACCGGTTCGGTTCTTTCTTTTTGTTCTCCCAAAAGACAGCGATAGATACCCTTCTTTTTCAATTCCGGGTCACAGTGACGACATACCTGACAAAGTCCTTCAGGATTGTACAAACCCACTCCCCCTTTAAACCCATTCTATTTCGTTCACCTCTATATTTACTCCCCTCAGAGACAAACCCAACTCTCGATATACCGTCTCCCATATCCTTCTCTGTACTTCGGAAGCCACAGCGATAAAAGAAGAATCCTCCGACAACTTGAGGGGCACCACCACAACCACCCCTCTCTCCTCCAGAGGAATTCTTTCGTGAGTTGCCCGGTTTTCCCCGTTGACCAGAACCTTGATCTGACGCAAAATGTGGTCAAAATCGCTTCGCACTCCCTGTACCCCCAGGACCGTCTTCCCCACCACTTCAAGGAGCGTGGAAACGCGAATTCTGATCTGACCTTCCTGCGTTCCGCTCATGGTGTTCTCCCCCGCAAATTCCCAAAAACAAACTCCACCGCTTCAACCGGTCTTTCAAAATGAGGAAAAAAGTCCTCACGTCCCTGGTGATCCCTGATTTTCCAGGTAGCAATACCGGCCAGAATTTTCCCCGCTCGCAGCGCAAAGGCGATCTCGCTTAAGGTCCCAGCCTGTCCCCCACAGGCCAAAAGAGCCGAAGCAGTATGAACAATGATCAGGTTTCTCGCTTCTCCAAGACCGGTGGCGATGGCAATGTCCACAAAAGGATTGGCGTCTGCACGAGAATGACCGGGAAGGATTCCTACTGTTAATCCCCCCGCTTCTTTGGCACCCCGACAGGCAGCTTCCATGACTCCTCCTAAACCGCCACAGATAAGGATCGCCCCTCTTCGAGCAATCTCCCATCCCAGGTCGTAGGCAAGCCGATACAGGTCATCTCCGCAGACACTCTGACCGATAACACCGATGTAGACGCTATTTCTCATAACCCAGGTACTTCTTCAAATCATCCGGCTTGAGTTTTTCCAGAAACTGGCCAAATTCTTCGATCTCTTTATCGTCAATCTCACCCATAGCCACCGTGGTGGAACTACGAACTTCTTCTGAAATATAAATGGGAGCACCCATGCGCAAAGAGAGAGCGATTCCGTCACTGGGACGAGCATCGATGGTCACTTCCTTATCTCCCATCTTGAGATACAGAAGAGCATAAAAGGTATTATCCACGATCTGGGTTATGACCACCCGGTCCAGTTCCCACCCCATGTGGCGGATAACCGAAGCCATAAGGTCGTGGGTGAGCGGTCGGGGCGTCTGTACCCCCTGCAAACCAAGGAGGATTGCCTGAGCTTCGAAGATCCCGATCCAGATGGGCAGGCTTCTCTTCTCCTCTTCATCGACCAGAACCACCACTGCCATGGCGTTCTTCTGGTCAAACATCAAACCCTGAACTTTCATTTTCATCATAGATTTTCCCAATCCCTCTTTTCCTTTTTACCCCCAGTTATATTGTACAACCTCTCTTCGTTCCGCTCAATTCCTGCTCACCCATTTTATCTGTGATTCTCTTCCCAACAACCTCCCGAAAGTTTGTAAAAAGTCTTTCCCGCAGCGTATCGACATCAATTTTCCAAAGTTCCGCAAGAAAGTAGGCGGTAGTAGGCAAGAAGGCCGGCTCATTCCGTAAACCCCTCTTTCCCTGGGGAGCAAGATACGGTGCATCCGTTTCCAGGAAAACCCGTTCTAGAGGCACCGAAGCAATGGCCTCCCGAAGCTTTGTAGCCTTGGGATAGGTTACTATTCCATTGAGCGAGAGATAAAAATCCTGAGAAAGGATTTTCCGGAGAAGCTCTGTATCACCTGCAAAACAGTGCCAGATAACCGGAATTCGAGGTGCCTGTTCCCGGAGGATCTTGAGGATTTCCTCTTCGGCGTTCCGGGAGTGAACGACGAGAGGAAGTCCATACCGCCTGGCAAGTTCGACCTGGTCGAGAAAAACGCTCTTTTGCTCTTCCACGTAGCTTGTGTCCCAGTAGTAATCGAGTCCCACTTCACCTATCGCTACCACCTTGGGAAAGGCCAGGAATTCTTCGAGCATCGACAGATCGAGCTTTTCTCCTTTCACCTCCTGAGGATGGACACCCACCGAGACATAGACCGAGGGATAACGCCGGGCAATTTCCAGGGTCTTTCGGGAAGAAGCGAGGGAAACGCCGGCACTCACAATTGCCTTTATTTCCATCGCTTCTGCGCGTCTCACCACCTCTTCAAGGTCATCCTGAAAAGCCTGATCATCGAGATGGGCATGGACATCAACCCAGAAACTCATCTGACCTTGCTTCCTGGCGCAATGTCCCGATCTACGGTGAGAAGACTCACCCCGCCCTTCCCGTCATCTGCAGCAAGAAGCATCCCCTCCGAACGTATTCCTCTGATACTGGCCGGCTCGAGATTGGCAAGAACCACGACTTTTTTGCCCACCATTTCCTGTGGCTCATAATACGGAGCAAGACCGGCCACCAGAGTCCGCTCTTCGTCTCCCAGATTGACTCGCAGGGCCAAAAGGGCTCTGGTACCTTCAACCTTTTCAACCTTGACGATTTCGCCTACTCGCAATTCCAGTTTTTGAAAATCTCCCAAATTAATGAGCGGAAGACCCATGTTGTGCCACTCCTTTCTATACAAGACGCGGGAAAAGGGGTTCAGGAGGCCTGGTCTCGTAACACTCTGGACCCTTACCCCACTCCAGTTCCGCAATTCTTGAAACCGTGACTAAACTTTCTTTCATCCCCAGAAGTTCCCACAACCGGCGAGCCGTAGAGGGCATAAAAGGAAAAAGAAAGATGGCCAGAATCCGGCTGCAGTCGAGCAAACGGTAAAGGATCTTATCCAGAGCAGCATCATTTTCCCTGGCTACTTTCCAAGGAGATTGTTTGTCGATGTAGCGATTGGCAAAATGGATTAAGCGCCACACGTTTTCAAGGGCCTGCGCAAAAGCAAACCGTTCCATAGAGGAGAAAAATCTCTCTTTGACTTCCCCAAGGAGTGTCTCCCACTCCTGATCCTCATAGTCGGCAGGTCTGCGAATCCGGCCGCTCCGATACTTCCAGACCATGTTCAAGGTCCGGTGTACCATGTTACCAAAATTATCCGACAAATCCGAGTTCGAACGCTCTACCAGGGCTTTTTCGGAAAAATCCCCATCCAGGCCGAAACTCACTTCCCGCATCAGGAAATAGCGGAAACGATCCACCCCGTAGCGGGCAATCATCTTATAGGGATCGACCACGTTGCCCCGGGATTTGGACATCTTCTCTCCTTCCACCGTCCACCACCCGTGGGCAAAAATTCGCCGGGGAAGCGGCAAACCTGCCCCCAGGAGCATCCCGGGCCAGAGAACCGCGTGGAAACGGAGGATGTCCTTTCCCACCAGATGATACGCAAAGGGCCAGAAGGTTTGAAAACGTTCTTGATCACTCCCGAAGCCCGCCACGGTAATGTAGTTCACCAGGGCGTCAAACCACACATAGAAAGTGTGATCCCTATCGCCGGGAACCGGAATACCCCACTTCAGACCGGAACGGGAAATGCTCTGGTCCTTAAGACCACCCTTCACAAAGCTGTAAATTTCGTTGTAACGGCTTTCCGGCATTACAAAATCGGGATGTTCTTCCAGATACCGGAGCAATGGTTCGGTGAAACGTGAAAGGGCGAAAAAATAACTCTCCTCCTTTAATTTCTGCAGGGGCCGGCCACAATCCGGACAGACCAACCGTTCATCGAGCTGACTTTCGGGCCAGAACGTCTCACAGGGAACGCAGTACCATCCCTCGTACTCCCCTTTGTAAACATACCCTTTCCCCTTTAAGAGAAGGAAAAACTCCTGAACCACTCTTTCGTGCTCCTTTGCCGTGGTACGGATGAATGCATCGTACTCGATATTCATGGCTTTCCACAGGTCCTGAAAACGAACCACCACCCTATCGACCAGCTCCTGCGGGGTGAGCCTTGCTTCCTCTGCCGCTCTTTCTATCTTCTGCCCGTGCTCATCGGTTCCGGTAGAGAAAAGCACCTTCTCTCCCAACAGGCGATGGAAGCGCGCCAGGATGTCTGCTGCACAGGTAGTATAGGCATGACCGATGTGGGGTACATCGTTAACGTAATAAATGGGCGTCGTAATGTAAAAACTCTTCTCCATCGTTTCTCTCCTCCAAAACCACTTTCTCCAATTATGCCACAAATCCTCTTTTCCGGAAATCTCAAACTGCAATACCGGCGGAATGAGATTGACAATTGCGGCGCTGTCTTTCCTCCCAGAAACCTCGATTCAGTTTGCATCCCGGGTCGGGACCCAGGTAATCCGAAAAGTAGGCGTAAGCTCTGGCCCGGCACCCTCCACAGACCGAGCGGTACTCGCAGATGCCACAGTGCGCCTTATAACGCTTCCGATCTCTCAATTCCTGCATCACCGAAGAATCGTTCCAGATGGCTTCAAAAGACTCCTCCTTGAGGTGACCCACCGGAATGGGCATGAACACACAGGGAGTAACCGTTCCATCCGGTTGAATGGCGCAGTAGACCCGGCCGGCTCCACATCCTCCAATGTACTCTGCGGCTACTCGAGCCAGGGTTCCCTCCGAAACCGAATAGTGTCCGGTGATAACCAGGCTCTGGGGATCTTTTTCCAGGCATTTCCTGCCAAACTGTGGGCTGGTGCTGAAGACTGCCATTTTTTTCTCCATAAGGCACTCGTAAAGGACCTCCAGCATTCCCTCTCTTTCTTCAGGCGAAAGGTCACGTTCCTCGATGACTTTCCCTCTCCCGGTGGGAATAAAGTTAAAGGCATAGAAACGATGCACTCCCAAATCCTGAGCAAGTTTATAGAGATTCCGCAAATCATTCAGGTTATCCCGTGTCACCGTCGGTGCCAGGCCCACCATTAACCCTGCTTTCACCGCATTCTCAATCCCCCCTACCGTCTTTTTCCAGAGGCCCGGTATGCCCCGGAAAAAATCGTGGTATTCAGGAAATGAACTATCCAGGCTGACTTCCACGTAACCAATCCCGCTATCCTTCAGACGTTTGCACATGTCTTCGGTAAGGAGAATACCGTTTGTGGCCACCGAAAGATAGATCTCCTTGGAAGCGGCCCGTTCAGCCACCGGGAAAAAGTCGGGATCGATCAGGGGCTCACCCCCGGAAAAGGCCAGGGTGGGCACAAAATTTTTATCCAGCTCTTCAATGACCGCCAGTCGCTCCTTGAGGCTCATTTCCCGAGAAGCCTGTCCAGCATTCTGATAACAGTGACGGCATTTCAAGTTACAACGGTTGGTAAAGTTCCAGACCACAAGGAGCGGTCCGGCGAAAACCTGGGGCTGAGTGGCTCCATACCGGGCGATGCTTCTCGCCAGGTTAATGGTAACCCTCCGGATATTCCGGGAACCAAAGATTTCATTCATCAGATATTCCCTTTTCCAGCGAAGCAAAAGACGCAAAATCTCGATAACCATATAAATTGGAAAGAAAGACACTCGCTCAGAAAAAGGCAACCCATCTTTCCTCTTCCCGTAAAAGAGTAAAATCCGCTCCAGTTTTACCGTACCGTGGGACGAAGCGCTCGTAACCCACCGGAAGAGAAAACGTACCACCCGAAGATTCAGGTACCTCCGTACCTTTTCAGGATTCATAAAATACTGTTCCATTTTTTCCACCTCCTCTTATTATTTTACAACCGCCCGGCAAGAAGAAAAACTATTCCCCAACCAGAGTTCTAAAATATGCTATAATAGGTAACAGGTGAACAAACATGAACCTGTATGAAGGTGTTACCACCTTCGATACCCTTCACCGGAGAGCATTCTGGAAAAAATTTCTGGGGAAACTCCGGCATCATCAACACCGCCTGCTACCCCTTGCTCCCTGGCGGGAAATCGCCGGTACCAGCGAAGAAGTTTACCGGGGCATTCAGACCGTCCCCATCGAGAAGATCGTGGGAACAGAAGACCGTTTTGCTGATTTCGACCGGGAATTTTTGCCCCTCAATAAGCAAAATCGACAGCGCTGGGCACGTATCCATCTCCTTTACCAGAGTGGTGCACCATTGCCACCGGTATCACTCATTAAAATGGGGGATTTCTATTTCGTTCGGGACGGTCACCACCGAATTTCGGTAGCCAAAGCCACCCAAGCTCAATACATCGACGCCGAAGTGGTGGAAATCCCACTTGGGAATATCTCCTCTGCCCGGTCTCCGGAAGAACTCTTCCATCAAATGGAAGAGCAGATTTTCCGTGAGAAAACCGGTCTCAGGGACATCCAGGTCACGGTACTTGGAGGGTATCTCGAGCTTTTACACTTCATCCAGTGTTTTCAATGTTCCTCCTGTCCAAACAACGAGGAAAAGCGAGCGGAACACCCCGACTGCATCCCCTGGGAAGAAGCCGTCCGGGGATGGTACGAAAACTGTTACCGGAGAGCTGTAGAAGTTATCGAAAAGAGCAAAGTTGTACAGCGATTCAAAAACCGTACCCCTGCGGACTTTTACCTCTGGGCTCTCTATAACCTCGACCTCCTGCGGAAAGCAATCTGTTTTGTGCCGTCTTCTCCCCAGCTTCCACTCCGTGAAAAACCTACCTCTCTTGTTCTTCCTCCACCAGTAAAGTAAGACGATAGGCTACAAGCGGTATCTCCACTCCTACCTCCCGCTCCGGTTCAAGGGATAGAGCGGTAAAGCAGTAAGAGCCCCAGCATACTTTACCGGGAAACTCTGAAGGACGGAGAGTAAAGGTGAGCACACCCTCGTCTTTTCCTGTTTCCACTTTGAGCGTGAACACCACGCGTCCCTCCCAGAAGCAGACCACTCCCCTGGAACAGCGGGAGTCTTCAATCAACTCCTGAAAGGTGATGTTTAGACCTTCTGGTTCAATGGTTTTACGTTCTCCGTACGTAAGTCGAAATGGAACCCCCAATCGAACATCCTGAAAAGCCATACAACCCGAAACGAACAACACCAGGAGAGCAAAGGCCCACCTCTTCAACATAAACCACCCCTATCTTGACGGGAATTTCGAAAGAATCCGAACCTTTCCTTCACCATTCTCCAGAAAAAGAGAATCCCGGTACCCAATTGTCTTTCTCCAAGGCCGAGTGTGTTATAATTTTCTCACAAAATACGAAGGGGGGAGTAGTTATGAAAAGATTCTTGCTCTTCTTTCTGGTGGTCAGTGTGGTCCTCTGGAGTACTACCGGTTTGGGCTTTTCCCAGGAAGCCAAACCAGGGGGAACGCTCATCTTTGGAAGTGCCGGTGACGCAGCTCGTTTGGATCCAGCAGATGTGACCGACGGCATTTCCATTACCCGGACCGATGCCATGTTCGAAGGGTTGCTCCGCTACAAAGAAGGCAGTACCGAAATTGAGCCATGCCTGGCAGAGTCCTGGGATGTTTCTGAAGATGGACTTACATTCACCTTCCATCTTCGCAAAGGTGTCAAGTTCCATGATGGCACCGATTTCAACGCCGACGCGGTGGTTTATTCCTACAAGCGGCAGTTCGATCCCAATCATCCTTTCTATCAGTATGGGGAGTGGGCTTACTGGAAATGGATGTTCAACTACGTGAAGGATGTGGAGAAAGTAGACGATTACACGGTTCGTATCACTCTTTCCGAGCCCAACGCTTCTTTTCTGACCAGTATGGCCATGTTCACGGTAGCCATTGTCAGCCCTACGGCCTGCGAAAAGTACGGGGCGGATTTCTTTAAAAATCCGGTTGGCACCGGTCCCTTCAAATTCGTGGAATGGGTGAAAGATGACCACCTCACCGTGGAAGCCTTCGATGATTACTGGGGAGGAAGACCGTACCTGGATCGTATCATCTTTCGGGTCATACCGGATCCTTCGGTGCGACTTCTGGAACTCGAAAAGGGTACCATTGACTGTATGGAATACCCAAGCCCTGATGACTTAGAGCGCATCAAAGGGAATCCAGACCTGGTTCTTCTTGAGACCGCCGGTATCAACGTGGGGTATCTGGCTATGAACGCGGGAGAAGACACTCCTGGCTTTGAGAAACCCTTCGCCGACGTCCGGGTGCGCAGAGCCATAAACCACGCTATCAACAAGCAGGAAATCGTGGAGTATCTGTACAAGGGCACCGCGGTGGCGGCCAAGAACCCCATTCCTCCCAGCATGTGGGGCTATAACGATGCCATCCAGGACTACGAGTATAACCCCGAAAAAGCCCGTCAACTTCTCCAGGAAGCCGGCTATCCCAACGGTTTTGAGACCACGCTCTACGCCATGCCTGTTTCCCGTCCTTACATGTTTGATCCACCCAAAATCGCCGAGGCCATCCAAGCCGATCTGGAAGCAGTAGGTATCAAAGCCAAAATCTACACCGTAGAATGGGGGACTTACCTTCAGGAAACCGAAGCCGGTAAACACCCCATGTGTCTTTTGGGGTGGATCGGTGATAACGGAGACCCGGATAACTTCCTCTATGTGCTCCTTGATAAGGATAACGCCATTGTGGGAAGTGCCGGAAATGTCGCTTTCTACCGGAATGATGAATTGCATGATATTCTCATTAAGGCTCAAAGAACCTACGATCAGGAAGAGCGAACCAGGCTCTATCTGAAAGCTCAGGAAATCATTCATGATGACGCTCCCTGGGTTCCGCTTGCCCATGCGAAACTCCAGATGGTATTCAAGAAAAACGTCAAGGGGTTCGTCCTCCATCCTCTGGACAGGAAGGATTTCCGGAAGGTGTGGATTGAGAAATGATCTTCTGGGGTGCCGCAAGGCACCCCAGAAACACCGAAAAATAGGAGTAGAACGGTAAGCCGTGAAGAGGTATCTCGTTAAGAGGCTGTTATTAATCATCCCGGTCCTACTTGGTGTTTCCATGATTGTCTTTTTCTTGGTTCGTTTGGCCCCAGGAGACCCGGCCAAAGTCCTGGCTGGAGAGCATGCTTCACCGGAGTTTATCCAGGCCGTTCGGGAAAAATGGGGGCTGGATAAACCACTCTATGTGCAGTACTTCATATGGCTCCGAAGCGTTCTCCGCGGGGATCTGGGGGTTTCCATCGCTACCCATACTCCGGTCTTGCAGGAACTCCTCACCCGTTTTCCGGCCACCCTGGAACTTTCTATTGTGGCGATGTTCATTGCCATCCTGGTGGGTGTCACTGCAGGAATTATTTCAGCAGTACGCCAGTACTCCATTTTCGATTACCTTTCGATGACCGGAGCGCTCTTCGGCATTTCCATGCCGGTTTTCTGGCTGGGACTTATGCTGATGCTCATCTTTGGCCTCCGTTTCGACCTCCTCCCCATCTCCGGACGGTTGAGTCCGGAAGTGACCCTTCGCACCGTTACCGGTCTCCACCTCCTTGACGCCCTCCTGACCTGGAACGGCAGGGCTTTTCTGGACGCACTTGCCCACCTGGTGCTTCCCGGTGTTGCTCTCGGCACCATTCCCGCTGCCCTCATTGCTCGCATGACCCGCTCTTCCATGCTCGAAGTTATCCGGCAGGATTTCATTCGGACCGAGCGAGCCAAAGGACTACCGGAAAAAACGGTGATCTACAAACATGCCCTGCGGAACGCCCTCATCCCCATCATCACCGTCATCGGTATGGAGTTCGGCCTGCTCCTCGGGGGAGCAATTCTCACCGAAACGGTCTTTGCCTGGCCAGGACTAGGGCGGTATACGGTCGATGCGGTTTATGCCCGTGACTATCCGGCTATACAGGGAGCAGTGCTTTTCATCGCCCTTACCTTTGTGCTGGTAAACCTCTTCACCGACCTCCTCTATGCTTCCATCAATCCCCGGATACGGTATCGCTAACCATGCCCAAGAAAGCGCAGATCCTGGAAACGTTCCTGGCACTTAAAAAGAATAAAGCGGCTCTGGTTGGTCTACTCATCATTGTGGTGATGGTGGTGGTTGCTTGCTTCCCTCAGTCTCTTGCCCCCAATGACCCCATCAAAAGAAACCTCGCCCAGCGTCTCAAACCGGGTTTCTGGGCCGGCCGGGAATTTGCCCAGTATCCCCTGGGGACCGATTACTTAGGCCGATGCATCCTCTCTCGGATCATCTGGGGAACCAGAACTTCACTTCTTGTGGGATTCATCGCGGTGGTCATCTCCACCGTTCTCGGCCTTATTCTGGGTGTCTTTTCCGGTTACTTCGGAGGATGGATGGATACCATCCTGATGCGGGTTGTGGATGTCATGTTCGCCTTTCCCAGTATTCTCCTTGCTATCACCATCATGGCCGCCCTGGGACCAGGCCTTGAAAAAGCCATGATTGCCATCGGCATCGTCTACACTCCCCAAATGGCCCGGGTGGTGCGAAGCGCAGTCCTGGTCATTCGGGAAATGGATTATATTGAAGCAGAAAGAGCTCTGGGTGCAAGCCACTCAAGAATCATCTGGCACCATGTCCTTCCCAACGCCATTGCTCCGGTGATCGTCTATGCTACCCTGAGTACCGCCGGAGCCATACTCGATGCTGCTGCCCTGGGATTCCTGGGCTTAGGAGCCCTTCCTCCTACCCCGGAATGGGGGGCCATGCTTTCCGGGAGCCGGCAGGCACTCACCGCCGGTGCCTGGTGGGCAGCAACGTTCCCCGGCATAGCCATTATGTGCGCAGTGCTGGGACTGAATCTCCTGGGTGATGGAATGCGAGACCTTTTAGATCCTCGACTCCGGATGTAAATGGAAGAACTCATTCTCAAAATCGAAAATCTGAAAACATATCTCCGGACCCCCCGGGGTACGGTCAAAGCCGTCGACGGCATCGACCTGGAGATCCAAAAAGAAGAGACCCTGGGTCTCGTGGGAGAATCGGGTTGCGGGAAGAGCATGACCGCCCTTTCTATCCTGAAGCTCTACCCGAAGCCTCAGGGTGAAATCGTAGAAGGCCACATCTACTTCAACGGAGAAGACCTGGTAAGAAAGTCGGAAGAAGAGATGTACCACATTCGAGGCAGCAAAATTTCCATGATTTTCCAGGAACCGATGACATCTCTCGATCCGGTTTTCCCCATTGGCGAAGAAATCATAGAAGTGCTCACCCTCCACCAAAAAATCAGCCGTGAGGAGGCCTACCGGAGAGCGGTGGAACTCCTCCGAAAGGTGAAAATCCCCGAACCAGAACGACGCATGAAATATTATCCTCACCAATTGTCCGGAGGAATGCGCCAGCGAGTGATGATTGCCCAGGCTCTGGCCTGTAAACCTTTGCTTCTCATCGCCGATGAGCCCACCACCGCTTTAGATGTAACCATTCAAGCCCAAATCCTTGCCCTCATCAACGAGCTCAAACAGGAAATGAGAACTGCAGTGCTTTTCATTACCCACGATCTGGGAGTGGTAGCCGAAACGTGTCAGCGAGTGGCGGTGATGTATGCCGGGAAAATCGTGGAAAGCGCTCCGGTGGAGGAACTCTTCGACCACCCCCTACATCCTTACACCCGGGCACTTCTTGCTTCGATTCCCCGGATGGATACCCCCAAAAAACGCCTCCAGTCCATACCCGGAGCGGTTCCAGACCTCATCCAGCCACCACCGGGTTGCCGTTTCCACCCCCGTTGTTCAGAACGTTTTGAACCCTGCGACCGGGAAGAGCCACCCCTTACCATCGTCGAAGGAGGACATAGAGTGGCATGTCATCTCTACTCGCAGACATAAGAAAGCTGAGCAAAAAATTTCTGGTGGAAGAAGAATGGGGAGAAAAGCTTTCCCTTGACGCAGTCAGTGAAGTGAGTTTCTCCATTTTTCGAGGAGAAACCCTGGGGTTGGTGGGAGAAACCGGTTGCGGAAAAAGTACTCTGGGAAGATGCATCCTGCGACTCCTGGAACCAAGTAGCGGAGAAATCATCATGGACGGAAGGGATATTCTGCGTGTTCCTCTTTCTGAGTTCAAACCTTACCGGCGGCGGATGCAAATCGTTTTTCAGGACCCTTTTGCTTCCTTAAATCCCCGGAAAAATGCCTACGCCATCCTTGAGGAACCACTCATCATCCATGGCGAAAAAAATCCCCGGGTTCGCCGGGAAAAAGTTGAAGAAATGGCCGCCAGGGTGGGATTGGAAGTACGATCCCTTTCTAACTATTCCCATGAGTTCTCCGGAGGCCAGAGACAGCGCATCGGCATTGCCCGTGCTCTCATCTTACAACCGGAGTTCGTGGTCTGCGACGAGCCGGTCTCAGCACTGGACGTTTCCATCCAGGCCCAGATTCTGAATCTCCTCGTGGAACTCCAGGAAACCATGCACCTTACTTACCTTTTCATTTCCCACGACCTGAGCGTGGTGCGCCACATATCGAACCGTATTGCCGTGATGTACATGGGGAAAATCGTGGAAATAGCCGACAAAGAGGCCATCTTCGCCACCCCACTCCACCCATATACGAGGGCGCTTCTTACCTCGGTTCCCATTCCCAACCCCCGGGCCAAAAGAGAGAGGGTGCTTCTGGAGGGAGACCCACCCAGTCCTTTTCAGACACTTCCGGGGTGCCGTTTCCATACCCGATGCCCCCTTCGCATGGATATCTGCACCGAGGCCATGCCGGAACTCAGAGCCGTTGATCACCAACATCTGGTGGCCTGTCACCTTTACGGAGGAAGATAAAAGTTGGGGAAAAGGCCTGTTTTCATCATCCTCCTCGGGATTGGTGTGATTCTCGGCGGCACCCTGGGATATGCCCTTTTAGAGGGATGGGGTTTTTTGGATGCACTCTATATGACGGTGATCACCATTACCACCGTTGGCTTCCAAGAAATCCACCCCCTTTCTCCATTAGGCAAAGTGTTCACCATGCTTCTCGTTGGTTCCAGTCTCTTCGTTATAACCTATGCCGTTTCCTATTTTGTCGATACCCTGGCCGAAGGAAAATGGAAAGAATATCTACAAAGGAGGGAAATGAAAATGGCCATACAGAGCCTCAGGAATCATTACATCATTTGCGGTTGTGGGGTGGTGGGAAGAGAAGTGATCGAATACTTCACCCGAGCCAGGGCCAATTTCGTCGTGATCGAACGGGATCTTCTGAAAATTCAAGAAGCTCTCCAGAGTTTTCCCGGATTCCCGTATCTTCTGGGGGATGCCACCCGGGAGGAAAATCTCAGGGAAGCTCAGATCGAACATGCCAGAGGGCTTCTGGCCCTGGTTGGAAATGATCCCGACAATGTTTACATTGTGCTCACCGCAAAATACCTGAATCCGCATTTGCGCATCGTCGCCCGCGCCATTATCCCTGAATCCATTGAAATCATGAAAAAGGCCGGGGCAGATTACGTAATTTGCCCCCAAAAAATAGGAGGACTGAGACTGGCTGCAGCGGCACTGCGCCCCCATGTCTCGTCCTTCCTGGACTTAATCCTCCGTAGTGAAGCCCTGGGGCTTACCATAGAAGAGGTTGAAATTCCATCTTCCGCTTCTCTGGTGGGCAAAAGTCTCCAGGAACTGGATTTACCCGGCAAAATGGGCCTCTTTGTGGTGGCCATTAAATCGAAAGGAACCTCCAGTTTTGAGCTGAGCCCGAACGCTCAAACCGTCATCCAGGCTGAGGATGTGCTCATTCTCCTGGGCAAAATCGACCGCATTCTGGAGTTCCAAAAATCTATGGCCTGAGCTTTCCCAGGATAGCTCTGGCAACTGCCCTCATACTCCCGGCACCTTCTTCCTCCACCCGGGGCAAGAGTATCTTGAAGGTGAGGAAACGGAGGATGGAAGAGAGAATGAAAACGTAGTAGTAAGGATTCATCTGCCATCCGAAGAAAGATTTACTCAGGGTATTCAGAAGGGGAACCACCCGTTCTAAAAGCGCACCACCCAGAAGGTACGCCAGGGCGACTCCGAAGACACCGAGAAAAAAATTCAGTACCCCAATACACAGGGACCGGTTTTCGGCGGGGGACAGTTTCAAAAGGAGATTGTTGGTGATAAGATCGATGCCCGGCCAGAAGATCCCCGCCAGGATCTGAATGATGGGAACCACAACGATCCAGTTTCCGGGGGTAGTAAAACACCAGATAATGGGCAGAAAAGTCACCGATAGCGTGGTCAGTGCAGCAACGGGCTTGTTGCCAAATCGGTCGGTAAACCTGCCCCATATCCGAACCGAAAAAAGAGTGGCAATGTTAGAAATTACCTGAACATAGAAAGCGATCTCGAAGAAATTCATGTGGAGATACTTCAACATATAAAGGTTAAAAAAAGGAGAGGCGACGTTGACGGCAAAGTTCCAGGAAATCAGAAAAAAAGGAATTTCCAGAACGGCCGACAACCCAGAACTCCCTTCAGGACCAACCGAGGATTGGTTCCCAAACTCGAAGCACTCATGGGAGGATCGTAAGCCCTGGCAAAAAAGGAAAGCTCAGTAAGACCGGCAAGCGAAGCCAGCCCAAAAACAAATGTGAACCCAGATACACCTCGCACGGCATCCAGAACTTTCCCTACCAAAAGCCCACTGAGTAACGCCGCTGCTGTAGCCACCATGCTCCGATGACCAAAAAATCGCCCCCGGATTCCAAGGGGTACCAGGTCTCCCACCCAGGAAAGAAAACTCACGTTCACAAAGGCACCCCCTACGGCACCCACAGTGAGAAGTATTACCAAAAGGGGGAACAGAAGGTTCTTAGATTCCACCAGAAAGGGGAGCACGGCAACCAGTAACCAGGGCAAGCGGTTCACCAAGCCGCTCAGAAGAAAGATTTCCTTCCGTTTTCGCTTCTTCTCCAGAACAAACGAAGCGACAATCTGTACCGTTCCCCCCAGAACCGGCATGGCCAGCATCACTGAGTAGAGGAGATCGCCCAAACCGAGTTCCCTGGCAAACCCTGCCAGGGGAAAACCGGTAGTGATGTTAAAAAAGATGATTCCAAAGCAAACACTCCACACCAGGAGATTCAGAGTCCTGCGTAGTGTGGCATCCAGCGTGCCTTCTTCAAAATCGAAGATCACTAAAGATTTTAAGAATGCAATCCACTTTCCCATCATAGATTGTTTTATACCATAACCTCTCCTCCGGGGAAGTCAAAAAATCTCTGCGATCCAAAAATTTTTCCCAAATCGATCCTCAGCTTCGTGCTTTTTATTTCCCCGGTCACATGAAATATATGCTTTTTAGAGGAGGCAAAAACCGGACATGTCCCTATTTTCATGGAGCGGACGGTGGTTTTGATAGAGTGGATAACCGTGCAGAAAAGATGGAGGGGTCATTTCACAAAAATGCCCGGCAGGAATCCATAGTGCTATAATGGAAAAAAGAAGGAGGCTAAAAACATGTCCGTCCAGGAACAAATCCAGAAACTGGCACAGGAATTTTCCGGAGACCTGAAGGAAAAACAGGGTCTTTACGAACTGTCCATTCCCATCGCCGAACGGAAAACGTTCTTGAGTAAGCAAAAGCTCGTTTACCTGGCGCGCTTTCGTATCGATGAAGCCGAAAAACGCCTCAGGTTTAACGAAATGCTTCAAGAATCCGGAACGGGCTTATCAGGCGGTGATTCTGATCTCACTCCCGGCTTTGGCTTCAAGAAGGAGAGTTATAATACTCTTTCCGGAAAGCGCAGCGGAACCATCGAAGAACAATCCCGGCTTCTGGGTAAAAAGTACGAGTACCGCTTTGATTTCACCCTGCTCCGAAAACGAGTCGAAGAAATAACTCAAAAAGAGGGGTACACCTTTGAATATCAGATAACCCCTCCTGGTCTGTAAAGAGCTAAAGACCTGCACGACACATCGAGGAGTTTTCTTTACCCGAAATCGGTCGGGTTCTCCCCTAACAAGCGGTGAGGCGTAACTGTGTCACGCTCTGAAAATCTTTCAGTAACGGAACGAGTTGACCTCCTCAAACATGGCGATGATGTTTTCCGGCGGCACACCGGCCATGATGTTATGAACCTGCTGGAAGACGTAACCACCACCGGGAGCAAAGGTAGTGATATTGCGACGGGTGTTTTCCCGCACCTCTTCTGGAGTCCCAAAGGGAAGCACCCGCTGGGTATCACATCCCCCACCCCAGAAGACCATTTCTTTTCCGAATTCCCGCTTCAATCTTTCCGGTTCCATGTCTCTGGCGGTAATCTGAACCGGCTGGATCACGTCAAGACCCGCTTCGATAAGGTCCGGAAGGAGTCGATACACGCTCCCACAGCAATGGAGCGCTACTTTGAGGTGCGGATACTTCTTTTTCACCGTCTGCCACATCATCCCATGGCGGGGTTTAAAGAATTCCCGGTACATGGCCGGGGAAATCTGTGGACCGGTCTGCATCCCCAGGTCATCCCCAAATCCGATGATATCCACGTACGGACCCCAGACGTCCAGAAACTTCTCCAGATTCCCAAGATGAAACTCCAGAAGCCGGTCCAGAAAGCGATGGATGCGGGTGGGATTGAGGGCCATTTCGGTAAAGAGGTTATCGATGCGAAAGACAAACTGCGCAGTTTCCAGGAGATTTCCCCCAAAAGGAGCATATATAGCCCGGTCGGTAGACTTTCGCAATCTCTCGGCGTAATTCCTCTGTTCTTCCAGAGACCAGGGATAGGGAGGAGCACCCAGGCGGAACCACATCACCTGGGCAAGATAGTATTCCAGCCGTTCGAAGGTTTCGTCGGGATTATCGGCCAGAGGGAAATAACACTGTTCAAAGTAGAGACATCCCGGTCGCTGGATGCAGATAGGTTGTCCTTCGTCACCCCGCACCACCCAGCCCTCTTCGGTTCTCTCCACCTCGATAAAGGCCGGTATCTTGCAGGGGGTTCCATCGGGTAATTCCCAGTCCTTCCAGTAACCTTCCTCTTCCGCAAAGAGGTGTTCCATTCCCACCACATCGGCCTGCACCAGGTCAAGGACATCTTTCTCAATCAGAGCCAGTTGTTGGATGAAATCATAGACCAAAACGGGCCGTTCCGGTAATCCCAGTTTCCGACGCAAGTTTCGATAGGCCAGAGCCATGATACCCGAAGAACGATGTCCCCCAAAGTCGATGGGGATTTTATCCGCCTCTTTATGTTGCAACGCCAACCGTACTCTCTCACGTGAAGTCATTTTCTCACCCTCTATTCACCGATAATTTTCACCAGAACCCGTTTTTTTCTTTTCCCGTCAAACTCCCCGTAAAAAACCTGCTCCCAGGGCCCCAGATCGAGCTTCCCATCGGTCACCGCTACCACCACTTCTCGCCCCATAATGGTGCGTTTGAGGTGCGCGTCGGCATTATCCTCCCCAACATTGTGGGCATACTGCTCATAGGGTTTCTCCGGGGCCAGCCGCTCCAGCCACCGTTCAAAATCCCGATGTAAACCCTCCTCATCATCATTGATAAAAACACTGGCAGTGATATGCATGGCATTGCAGAGAAGCAGACCCTCCCTGATACCACTTTCCCGCACACATTCTCTTAAAATCGGGGTAATATTGAGAAACGCCCGGCGAGTGGGCGTTTCAAACCACAACTCCTTCCGATAACTTCGCATGCCGACCTCCTGGTTTATTTTACCACAACCTCAGGAAGAGTCTCGCTCAGTCTTTTTCTGACTCGAGCCACTGTTTCTTCAGCAGGGGGAAGCACGGTCAAAAGAGTATATTCTTTCCCAATCCGGCTGTACTTTCCTACTCCCAGACGGTGGTAGGGAAGGATTTCAACCTGTACCCCTGGAAAACCCTTGAGAAAAGACTGTAGGCACACTATATCCCCTTCCCCATCGTTCACCCCAGGGACGAGAGGATATCGCAAAAAAAGCTTCTCCGGGTAAAGGTGGAAAAGGCGCCGGGCATTTTCCAGGATTCCCCGGTTTTCTACGCCCACATAATATCGGTGTTTTTCAGTATCCAGGAGCTTGATGTCGTAGAGCACAAGATCCACAAGCTCTGCGAGGGTTTTGAGTTTGCCCCAGTCTTTTTCTTTTCCTTCAGCATATCCAGAAGTATCCAGAGCCACATGGAAATCCCGAGCCTTCAATCTTCGAACGAGCTCCACGGTAAAGTCAAATTGCACCAGGGGCTCACCACCCGAAATGGTCACCCCTCCTCCAGATTCTTCGTAAAATGGGCGGTCTTTTTCCACCTCCCGAACCAGCTCTTCCACGGTCACTTCCTTTCCTATCACCTCCAGGGCTCCGGTGGGACAAAGGGCCACGCACAGACCGCACACCGTGCAACGGCTACGGTCGATGCGTTGGGGATTTTCAAATTGAACCGCTTTCTCTGGACAGACCTCCAGGCACTTCCCACAATAGAAACACCTGGAAAGCGTAAAAGCAAGCTCCAGGTCCATGACCTGAGATTCGGGATTGTGACACCACAGGCACTTCAGCGGACATCCCTTTAAAAAAATGGTGGTCCGGATCCCCGGACCATCGTGGAGCGAAAAACGCTGAAAATCAAAGATAATCCCACGTTCCATAACCGCCTGTTACACCTCACCCCTTGCTAACTAGGGAATAATCTGATGCCAAAATTGGGGATAGATTTCCGGTTTTTACCCCAGAAGTCGCCTCAGCCCCGTCACCACTTACACTGAGGTTTACCGGTAAAATCTTTTCAATCGAACTCCCACGATGGTTGGCCATAGTTCGAAAGTCCCGGAAAGGCGTCCATCCTCCACACATCATCAAGTCCCCCACCATTTTCTATAAATTCCCGCCCCATCGCAAGAACTTCTGAACCCATCGGTACCTGAAAGGCATCAGGATAGAAGGTCAAAGCGCTACAACTCGTGTCACTCAAAACCATCAGGCGTTCTCCTAATTCTCCGACCTCCCAAGGAAAAGCACTCAGAGCCAAATGGTCCGGAAGGTGAACGACTTCCAGATCGGGATAATTCTGAAGCGCTTCCCTAAACCAAAGGGAAAAATCCTCATATCCTCCCAGAGGAACCACATCAAACCCCTTCACGTGGAACTTGACCACAATCCAGGTCTCTCCCACCAGCAACACCTTAATTTTTTTCATTTTGGTCGATTTCCTCCTCAATCCAGTCCGAAGAATACTCGGGGAAGATCGGTGCCCCCCGAATCTGGGAAGCCTGGTTACCCACCAGGAGCTCGTCTCGAAAAATCATGATACTCATTTCATCCAGAGTTCGCGATAGAGCCCGAGCTCTTCTGAGAATCGGAGGATCTCCTTCAAAGGACCGGTATACTCTGGTATAAATACGAGCACGCTCCGTGCAAACCCGGGGAACGGTTTGTAGGAGTTCTTCTCGCATATGGCGAATTCTATCGCTCATGGTAAACGGCATGGTCAGTAAATCCCGTTCCTCAACCAAACGTACGCTCATACCAGCACCTCCTTTTTTCGGTCAAATCCGTTTCCGGACTACCTCAAAGTGGAAATATTTAGCACTGTAATAATCCCGGGAAAATGCTACCACCTGTTCGTTTCTCCCAAAATGGAGATGTTCAAGGAGGAGAAAAGGTACATTCCCTGCCTGCTTCAGCTTTTCTTTGATTTTTCCTTGAGGAATGTAGGGGATAATTTGAGCAACAGAGTGAGAAAGTGTAATACCCCGCTTCTCCAGAGCTTCAAAGAGAGATCCCTGCCAGTCCGCAGGAGTAAAACCAGCTACCAGAACCTTGGGCAAGGTATCCTCCAGGTACACGGCTACCTCTCCCCCAAAACCCCGCAAGCGAGTTACTTCCACAACCGGTGTCCCCAATGAAACTCTTAGCTTTATCGACAGCGTTTCGTCAGCTTCTCTCTCACGCACTTCCCACTCTATAGTTTCTAATTCAATACCCGATTCCCGAGCCATTTCGGTAACACTTCTGAGCTGCGCAATATTCTTTCCCAGGGATTGGGGATCGACTGCGAGATATATCCCTTTCCCCTGCTTTACTTCCAAAAAATGCAACTGCTCCAAACTCCGGATAGCTTCCCGTACCGTAGTTTTACTCACCGATAGGAGATCGGCAAATTCATCGATGGAAAGCAGCCGCTCTCCCTTAGCGAGCTTCTGGCGGAAGATAAAGCCCAAAATTTCTTTTTTCGCCTGATCGACCAGATTTTCCCGAGTTATCATGTCACCTGATCACATGAATAGTATACACAGGAAATACACTACGCGTCAAGGAAAAATTCTGGAAAAGACAAGATACATATGCGACATGAGTGCGTAATGGATCACTATTCCAAGGTATGCCCGATGTTGAGGAGAATACCAGGCTGGAGGAGGTTTCAAGGCATGATTGCCAGCCCGAGAAGGTTTGGAGAGCGCGAAGGAGCTCAACAGAGACTTCAAGATTATCAGGCTTTATGAGAGATACGGTGAAGACGCAGTCAGAGAGGCTTTTGGAGTTGACTGAAAACTGATGAGCAAATGGCGGAAGCTCTTTGAGAAAATGGTGGGCGCATTGAAGACCTGATATCCCATAGCACCCCCAAGACGGTGAGAAGATCCCATATCCATCCGAAGATCATCGGCTTCATCGGAGACTGGAGAGAAAATCAAACCTCTTTTGGATGAATACCGGAGAGAGGGGTTCAAAACGTTTCTGAGTCCACCATAGGCAATATTATCAGGAGACATTGGTTCTTTTTCCAGAAACCCCGCCGGGCATACCATAATCCCGATAGCCAGTGGGTCCAAAAGAACAAGGAGAAACCAGAAAGGATCAGGGTAAAACATCCCTGGGGCGGTAGAGCGGGTAACGGATGGGATTAGAGACTATTTTGAGAGTACAGGTGTTACCGGCAAGTTCGCCTTCACCCTGAATCATGAGAGACTTCTATGCAAGATTCAAAGCCGCATACCTCTTTGAAATTAGGGTTTGGCAGCGGGATAGGTTCTGAGAACCTGGCAGAGTTTGATGGTATACCCCATCTCTTTAGTTATCCCAGATGCCCTCAAATCGATGCTCACATAGAAAGATATCATAGAACCATCCAGGCGGAATTTCTCGATACTCATCTGGATATCATCCATGACAAAAAGCTCTTTCATCAGGCACTCGCTGATCATCTGATCCTCTCCAACACCAATTCGGTCTATAATCGAGAAAGGAGAAATGTCGCAAATGTCCCTCATCTATAATACAGATTTTTGACTTTTGATTTGAGAAGAGATAATATAATGACAGTTCTCCTCAAAGGGAGGGAAAAACCATGCGTGGAAAATGGTTTACGTTAGCTGTGTTATGTGTGTTCTTCGTTGCCATCCTGGCAGGATGTGGAGGGGGACCACCAACCTCCACCCCTACTCCTTCGCCAACAAAAACCGCTAAACCAGAAATTGTGAGTGCCATAGCCGGAGCTCGGACACTCCAGAGTGGTGATGCCATCCAACCAGCAACAGCGGTGAACTTTACCGGACAGGGACCGGCGGATGCCGTGATTCGGGTATATTCCGGGGCTACGCTCATTGGGACTGTAACCACTAACGCTGCCGGTGCCTTCAATTTCGCCTGGACCGCAGGAGCAACCGAGGGTACCACTACCCTCCAATTCACCGCCAAAAAACCGGACCTTGATGAGAGTGACCCAGTAGCTTTTACCCTAGTGATCGACGGCACCGGTCCCTCCATTGTCTCGGGGAGCGCCAAGGCCGATGCCCCAGGTGGCACTCCACCGGTTATCACCATCGTTTTCAACGAACCTCTGGTGGTGAGCGATATGACTCAGTTTACCTTAGTACCCTCACCATTCTTCACCATTGTGCTGGGAGGACCGGGACTATTCAACCTCAGTCAGATTGCCCTGGGAGCCGACAAGAAAACCGTGACTCTGACCGGTACGGCGTTAACCGACCAGTTAACCGCAGGCATTGCCGTGCTGGTGCAATTCGTCACATTCGGACCACTCACCGTTACCGATCAGGCCGGGAATCCCTGCGTTCTTCCCGCACAGATTACCTTTACCGTCTCTCCGTAGCCAGATAGGGGGCCTGCCCCCCTATCTGGAACACCAAAAGAAAGAAGGATAATGGGTGAAGGGCGGCGTTTTCCTTTCGATGGTTTTTCTCCTTGTAGCGATACCCTTGGCTTCTTCCTGGGGTCAATGTTCCGAGAAGTCCCTTCTTTTCCTTTCCCTTCTTAAGGAAGGAAAGTACCAGGAAGCCCATCAAATGCAGGATGAGAAAATGCAGAAGCTTCTTCCTCAAGCTACCCTCCAGAAAATGTGGGAGGACATGAAAAAAGATCTGGGAGCTCTCCTCTCCTTTGAAACCAGGACCACCAACCGGAAAGATGGTTACCTCGTGACTGCAATCCTCTGCCGGTTTGAGCGGATGACCCTCCTTGCTCAGGTCGCTCTGGATGAAAGGGAGAGAATCGCCGGCCTTTACTTTCTCCCTTCTACCGAAAGGGAGTACCATCCTCCCCCTTATGCCGATGAGAATCGATTTACCGAAAAAGAAGTCGTCTTCGGTATCCCAGGTTGGGAACTCCCTGGAACCCTCACTATTCCCAGAGAAAAGGGGGCTTTCCCGGCGCTTCTTCTGGTTCACGGCTCCGGCCCCAACGATCGTGACGAGACCATTATGGGGAATAAGCCCTTTAAAGACCTGGCCTGGGGACTGGCGACCCAGGGTATCGCAGTATTCCGCTACGATAAGAGAACCTACACTCACGGTACCAAGCTTTCCATGTCACCAGAACTCCTGCAACTCACCGTGGAAGAAGAAGTCATCGCCGATGCGCTATCGGCCCTCCAGCTCTTGCGGAAACAGCCAGAGATTGACGGTGAACAAATTTTTCTTCTGGGGCACAGCCTCGGGGGATATCTGGCGCCTGAAATTGCCCGCCGTGACGGGAAGCTTCGGGGAATTATTCTCTGTGCCGCACCGGCGAGAGCTCTTCATCAACTCATTCCCGAACAGATGGAGTATCTTTTTTCTTTAGACGGGCATCCTGACACCGAAGAACTCCAGAAACTCGAAGTCGCCAGAAAGGCCGTGGAAGGAATCAACCGGCGGACCTTTGCCGCCACCGATATCATACCCGCACTGGGTGGCTATGCTTCGTACTTTTATAGTCTCCTCGACCTCAATCCTACCGAAAGTGCCCGGCAATTAACTCTCCCCATCCTTGTTATCCAGGGCGGAAGGGACTATCAGGTAAGCAAGAGTGACTTTACCCTCTGGCAAGAAGCGCTTGCCAACCACCCTGAAGTTTCTTTTCGATGTTACCCTGATCTGAATCATCTCCTCTTTCCGGGGATAGGTCCTTCCACCCCCAAAGAGTATGAACAACCCAACCATGTGGACGAACAATTGCTGAAAGACATAGCCTCCTGGATTAAAAAGCACACCGTTACGGCAAAATAGCCTTTCTCTGGAGGTCTTCTCTCCGTCTTCTTCCCCGGATGAGGGGGGACGATTTGAGGTGCTGGAGGTGAAATGTATGGCGCGCCCGAGAGGAATTGAACCTCCAACCTACGGCTCCGGAGGCCGTCGCTCTATCCTTTTGAGCTACGGGCGCACCTTAACCTTGCCTTTATTCTAACAATTTCCCTCCGGTGATGTCAACAAAAAAGGAAGAGCAAGCCTGCTCTTCCTTTCGCAATCCTACACTTATGGAATCCAAAAACTACTTCACAAGATCCCGCAAACCTTTTCCGGGACGGAAGAAAGGAACCTTTGCTTCGGGAATCCGGATCTCTTTACCCGTCTGAGGATTTCGCCCCCTTCTCCCGGCTCTCTTCTTCACCCCAAAGGTGCCAAAACCAACCAACTGAACTTTACCGCCTTTTTTCAGTTCGTTTTGAACCACATTCAAAAATGCATCCACCACCGTTGCGGTGTCTTTTTTGGTAATCGACACCCCTTGCTTTTTCAACTCCTCCGCCAGAGCACCTACCAAATCCTGTTTGTTCATCTTCTCCCTACCTCCTTATTGATGAAATTTATCCCTCCTTAAGCGGGAAGGACGATAAAACGAATAGCAGTTTTTTCCGTGTCATCGATTTTTACATCAACAAAGGCTGGGATGCAAACTAAGTCTATACCACTTGGAGCCAGGTAACCTCTGGCAATGGCAATCGCCTTGACTGCCTGGTTGACTGCCCCAGCCCCTACTGCCTGCATTTCTGCTCTTCCGTGTTCTCGAATGACTCCGGTCAATGCTCCAGCTAAAGCGGCCGGCCTGGTTTTGGAAGATATCTTTAAAAGCTCCATGTCCTAACCTCCCCAGTTTTATTAATCCTGCCTCTTCTGAGTCGGCGTTCCCCCCAAACCAACAAGGAAAAGGCCTCCTCCTTCCCGTTGCTTATTTTAGCGTATCGCGCCAGATTTTGCCAACCAAAACTCAATATTTTTCATACCCTTCGGTGTTCTCGAAGCATCTCACCCCCTCAATGAGCAGTTTTTTCTCGTTGTCGTACCGCATCACCTGTAAAGCCACCGGTACAGAAAACCACGAAGCCGCGCTGATCTCTTTTTCTTCCTCCCTTCTCCCCTCTCCCACCGGTTCCATCAGAAAAAAAGAAGCAGTCTCTTCAAACTCCTGTCCGTTTCTTCGGTAGGTAAAACAAATTTCTCCCACCTTTTCGTGCGCTACCACCCGGTAACCGGTCTCTTCCCGGACTTCTCGCACCGCCGCTTCCGTCTCATTTTCATCATCATCCAGGTGACCCTTGGGCAAAGTCCATGCTCCGGAATCCCTCTTTTGCACCAGAAGAACTTCCACAACGCCGTTATTCCTTCTGAAGACGATTCCACCACTTGAGTATACCTTCTTCATTTCTCATCAATCCCATTCCATCACTCGTTCACGGTATGATTCTTCTTGAGAATGAGTGCACCCTGCTCTACCCCAAGTTCTCGAGCCACCGGTACACACTTGGCCTTCAGGAGAAAGTAAATCTTTTCTCTTCTCCCACTGAGACTTTCAAAATTACCCTGACCCTTCGAAATAATGACATCCGCTCTCTTCCATACCTCCTGGAGCTCTGAGGGGCCGTCCTCGGGAACGATCCCGCATTCATCCTTACCGGTGGTAAGAGCCTGAGCAAAATCACCCAGCCCCACTTCCTGAAAATCTTCCACAAGCACATCGTTCGATATGGGACCGCCTTTAACCACGAAAAAGATCTCCTGAACGCCAATTTTCTTCAATTCTTCCAGTAGTATTTTATCAAATACGATTTCACCAGCGTTGTCGCCCACATAAATCAGGGTTCTGGCTCCCTGCACATCCTGCTCAAAAGCCGAGAAATCATACAATCCCCACCGAACATTATACAACTGATCAAGGATCTGAAAAGACTGAATTTCCCGATACACACCCAGGTCGATAATATTTCCCACAATCGCCACCCGCACGGCTCTTTCCAGCGCGCCATTTCCCTCTCCGACGAAATTTTTCAGTTCCGGATAGAGCTTCATAGCCAGACGGTTGTAATGTCTCTTGTGCTGATAGTAGATGTCATCCACCCCGGTCATTTCTCGAGCTATCTTATGTGCCAGAGAAGTCATGTAGGCCGGAGTCCACTCCGGGCTGGCCTGTGCATATATCGAGCAGATTTTCTGGGAAACTTTCCAGAGAAAATCTCGCTCCGGACGGACGACACCTGCCGCCTCCTGAGCCTGCCTCACATTGCAGCGAAAACACTCTATCTGAGCTTTCATTTTTATCCTCCAACTTCTTCTTTAAAGAATTTCTTCAACTGATCCTCACTTCCCAAAATATAGATCACATCTCCATCCAGCAGGGTCTCATCGGCAGAGGGAGAAACAATGTATTTTCCACCCCGACGCAGCGCAAGAACCGTAATGCCGTAACGATTTCTCAGCTTCGATTTGTTCAAGGTACTTCCGTGAAGCGAAGAAGGCAATTGAATCTCAACAAGGTTATGCCCCGGAAAGAGTTCCTCGGTCCTGATAGCATTGGGAAAAGAGAGGGTCTTGGCTACCTTCAGGGCAATGTCCTGCTCCGGGAAAATTACCCGGTCCGCCCCAATTTTAGCCAGAATCCTCCCGTGCATGGCGTTGATGGCTCGAGCAATCACCAGCGGCACACCCAATTCCTTCACAGCCAGGGTAGTTAAAACGCTGGATTGAATGTCATTACCAATGCTCACGATGGCCACGTCAAAGTTCTTAATCCCCAGAGCTTCCAGGACCTTCTCGTCAGTGGTATCCGCCTGCACCACTTCGGTAATTTTCCCTGCCAGTTCTTTGACCGGTTCCTCCTGAATGTCCACCCCCAGAACGGTAAAGCCCTGCTCGTAGAGTGCCACCGCAATACTGCTACCAAATATTCCCAGGCCAAAGACCGCAAACTGCCTCATGAACATCATCTACCTTCCAAAATTTCAGGAAACCTTTTTCGCTCCCTGAGACTTACCTTCCAGTTTCTTCATGAAAGATTCCCGATGCACGATAAATCTTTCCAGTCGCCCTTCCCCAACTTTTTCAACTTCATCAAAAGCTTCGGCTTCAAATACCAGGCGGTTACGATATATCTCAACCAGAGTAGCCCGAGCGGTTACTTTCATTCCCTGAGGAGTAGCAGCAATGTGGGAAATACTGATTCGCGTCCCCACACTGACATACCCTTCAGGAAGGTGGCGCTTCACCGCCTCATGAGCGGCGTTGTCCATAAGAGAAACGAGCATGGGAGTGGCAAAGGCAGGAACCATGTCGGGATCAAAAAGATCCGCCGTATTTTCATTACTGACTATGGTACTTGCCATACCCGTCAGACCAATTCTCAGGGTATTAACCTTCATCGTTCTTTTCTCCCCCTTCATCTTTACGTTCAAGCTGGGTAGCAGCATCCTGTTCTTCTGACGCAGGTTCGAAACCAAGAATTTCGTCAATTTCCTCCCGATTCAGAACTTCTTTCTCGATCAGTTTGTTGGCCAGGGCGTCGAGTTTTTCCCGATGACTCAGGATAATATCTTTTGCCTGCTCATAGGCCTGGTCGATAATCGCTCTCACTTCTTTGTCGATCGCATAGGCAATCTCCTCACTATAATTACGGTCCTCAGCAATATCTCTTCCCAGAAAGACCTCTTTGTGCTTTCTTCCCAGGGTTAAAGGACCCAGAATCTCGCTCATCCCGTATTCACAGACCATCTCCCGGGCAATCTCGGTAGCTTTTTTCAGGTCATCATGGGCTCCGGTCGTGACATCTTTAAAAACGATTTCCTCTGCCACTCTGCCACCCAAAAGAATGGTTAAACGCGAAAGGAGCTCTTGCTTACTCATGAGATACCGGTCTTCGGTAGGAAGCTGTAGGGTGTATCCCAGAGCAACCCCACCACGGGGAATGATGGAAATCTTATGAACCGGGTCACTATTAGGGAGAGAACGGGCCACCAGGGCATGACCGGCTTCGTGGTAGGCAATGATTTTCTTTTCCCGGTCGCTGATGATGACGTGCTTCCTTTCCGGTCCGGCAATGACCTTATCAATGGCTTCCTCAAATTCCTCCATCTCGATGACACTCTTTCCCTTTCGGGCAGCAAGCAATGCCGCTTCGTTCACCAGATTCGCCAGATCTGCGCCCACAAAGCCCGGCGTTCTGCGGGCCAGAACCTTCAAATCAACATCCTTTCCCAGGGGTTTCCCCCGCACGTGAACCTTTAAAATAGCTTCCCTCCCCACCACATCCGGTTGCGGAACGGCAATTCTTCGATCAAACCGGCCAGGACGGAGAAGGGCTGGGTCCAGAATATCAGGACGGTTTGTCGCCGCAATCAGGATAACTCCCTGGTTGGGATCAAATCCGTCCATTTCCACCAGAAGTTGATTCAGGGTCTGTTCTCGTTCATCATGCCCTCCGCCGAGACCTGCCCCCCGGTGTCTTCCCACCGCATCCAGCTCATCCACAAAGACGATGCAGGGAGCATTCCGCTTCGCATTGGCAAAAAGATCCCGCACCCGAGCTGCTCCGACACCCACGAACATCTCTACAAAATCGGAACCACTGATGCTGAAAAAGGGTACACCCGCTTCCCCAGCAATAGCCTTGGCAAGCAGGGTTTTCCCCGTTCCCGGTGGCCCATAGAGCAAAACCCCTCTGGGGATGCGAGCTCCGGTTTTCTGAAACTTGCGGGGGTTCTTTAAAAAATCAACCACTTCTTTGAGCTCTTCTTTGACCTCATCGATTCCTGCGACATCCTCAAAGGTTATCTTGACCTTTTCCGGATCCACCATTTTTGCCCGACTTTTTACGAAAGAAGTAACCTTACTCCCTCCACCCTGCAGTTGCTGGAGCAAGAAGACCCACACCACAATCAATAAAATGGTGGGGAAAAGCGAACTCAAAATGCGAGCCCACCAGGATGGCTCTGCAGGGGGACGGACTTCTATTTCTACGTTCTTCTCCCGCAAAATTCTGATTAAATCTGGGTCATTCGGAACATAGGTGGTAAACCGAGAACCGTCACGCATTTCTCCGGCCACATTCTGGTCGGCCATAATGACGTGATCCACCAGCCCCCGCTGTACCGCATCCAGAAACTGGCTATAGGTGAAAATCTGGGGAGGGGTTTCTCTCTGCATCAGAGAAGTCGCCAGAGAGATAATAATAATGAGGAACAGCAGGTAAAAACCAAGATTTCTATAGAATTTCCCACCCGGATAACTGTTCATTGGCTCTTATTCACCTGTCCTTTTTCTTTTTCTCAAATCTGAGCACCGCTCCGATAGTATTCCGGCTTCAAAACAAAAATGAAAGGGTAGTTACGGTAGCGCTCCGCAAAATCAAGTCCATAACCCACCACAAATTGATTGGGAATGTTGAAGCCTAAATAATCAACCTCTAAGTCCTTAACGATGCGCCTTTCCTCTTTATTGAGAAGTGCGCAAATCCTCAAACTCGCCGGTTCCCTGGTAGCCAGGACTTCCTTCAGGTGTTTCAAAGTCAAGCCGGTATCCACAATATCCTCCACTACCAGGACATGCTTATGGGTGATAGGTTTATCCAGATCCTTGAGAATTCTCACAATCCCGCTCGATTCGCTTTCTTCACCATAACTCGATATGGACATGAAATCAACACTCAACGGAACCCGAATATTCCGTACCAAGTCAGCCATAAAGATGAAGGCACCCCTCAGAATCCCCACCACCCGGATTTCCTTTCCCTGGTAATCCCGGGTGATCTGCTCCCCCAGTTCCTGCACTTTCCTGCGCAGTTCTTCCTCAGAAATAAGAATCCGCTCTATAAAATCTTCCACCTTTTCACCCCTTGTGCATCCTCATGACCACATTCAGAATACGTCTGCTATTTTCCTGGACCACAACCCGTTCGTCAAGAGCAATTCCAGGTATCCAGAGAATCTTCTCCTGATCACAGAGAAAAGGAATTCTGGTCCGCCATTCTTGCCAAAGACTACACCCTTCAAAAATCTCCTTCACCTTTTTCATTGTCCCATCCTTACATATTCTATCGCCCTCTCGAAAATTACGCACCAAAAAAGGAGGAGTGCTCTTATCAAAATCGAGAGCCACACTCCACCCATTCTGTACCTTGAGTGCTCTTTCCAGATTCCCCTCTACAGATAACCCAACTCCCGGCAGGATATTCTGACCAGGTAACCTAACCGAAAACTCCCATGGAGGCATTTTGACCAGAGGGAGAAAAAGCGGTGAGGCATAAAGATATCCCTCCTCTATCCATACCCGTAACTTTCCCGGCAAGATCGTTACCCCCCTTTTCTTCGCCACAATATGAGCTATTGCCTTCAGGTGCTCTCTGGTTACGTCCCAAAGGTTCCCCCTGGCTCGCTCAATAAAGTAGCGGAGAACAGAAAGGCGCTTTTCTTCAGAAAAGGAAAGCAAAAAATCAAGGGAGACTCTGGTAACCCCCTTTTCTCCTTCCCAGGGAAAGTCGGGTTTTGTCTCCCCCAGACCTATTTCCTCCTGAACATTCCAGGACAGACGCAGTAAAGCCTCCTTAAAGCGGGGATTCAATTCTTCCAAAAGCGGCATAAGGAGAAGACGAATGCGGTTCCGGAAGAAGGACGGATCCCGGTTCGAACTGTCTTCCACGAAGGTGATCCCCCGAGCTCGCAAAAATTCCAGAATTTCCTGCTTGGACGAAGTAAGCAAAGGACGGATAAAAATATCGCTCCGCATCCTCATCCCCGAAAGACCCCGCAGGCCGGTTCCCCGAATAAAATTCATGAGAACCGTCTCCGCCTGGTCATCCAGGGTGTGCCCCAGAGCCACCTTTGAAGCACCCCACTTTTGCGCAATTTCCCGAATAAGGGCGTAGCGAACCTTCCTTGCTGCTTCCTCGAGAGACAAACCCTCTTTAAGCCGCAGGGCACCAACATCGCTTCTTTCAACAAAGATGGGCAAACCCCGATCTCTTGCAAAAGTCAGGCAAAACTGCTCATCCCTCTCCGCCTCTAACCCCCGCAACCCATGATTGAGATGGAAAAGAGCGATTTCAAAGGGAATCCGTTGCCGTAAGTGCAGGAGGATTTCCGCCAACGCTACAGAATCCGGACCGCCAGAGAAGGCAACCAAAACCCTATCACCAGGGGCAATCAGCGAGTAGCTTCGCACGCAATCCCAGACTTTACGCTCTAAATGAGACACACCACACTCAAAAATCCTTGCTGGTGGCGGTGCAGGGATTCGAACCCCGGCACTCCGGGTATGAGCCGGATGCTCTGACCATCTGAGCTACACCGCCACATCCATCCTAATTATAACCATTTTCCCAAAAAAAGACAAGAGAAACGCTGATATAGCCTACTCATAGTTAGCCGAAATGCTCCCAGGTTCGGTTCAAGTATAATGAACCTCAATATTGCAAGCGATACAAGAAAAAGTCTTCTACCACTCCTTGACAGTCCGGCAGGTGTTGGGTCATAATTGTTATAATCATTATAATGTCATAAAACTGGTTCAGAGCGACAGGTAGAGGATAAGGATGACACCCAGGAGAAAACTTCCATGAATATCAAAAGAGAATTCTCTCGGGAATCGGAAGAAATCCGGGACGAAGCGGGTATTCCTCTTTACCAGCAACTGAAAAATATCCTGAAAAACTCCATCAACAATGGAATCCTCCGACCGGGAGATCAAATACCCTCCGAAAGCGAACTCTGCAGGCAATACGGTATCAGCCGCATTACCGTGAGACAGGCGGTCGGAGCTTTGGTGCAGGAGGGTTTTCTCTATCGCTGCCCGGGAAAGGGGACCTTCGTAACTTCCCCCAAATTGCGGCGCAGATTACCCCGTCTTTACAGTTTCACCGAAGACATGCGGGATTTAGGTTTAGAACCGAGTTCCCAGACCCTGGAACAGAAAGTGATCGAAGCGGACGAAGAAACGATCGAAATCCTTAAACTCCCGGATACCGACCGCAAGGTCACCAGACTGGTCCGCGTCCGGATGGCCAACGGGGAACCGATTTTGATGGAGCGAACGTTTATTCCTCACTATCTCTGCCCGGACCTGATAACCGAAAACCTGGATACGAATTCTCTGTACGAGATATTGCGGACCAAGTACCAGCTCTCTTTAGACTATGCCTTTGAGACACACGAGGTAACCTTCCTCACCAAAGAAGAAGCGAGAGTTCTCAAATGCCCGGATAAATCCCCTGCTTTCTTTATTGAGCGAGTCGCTTTTCTCAAAAACGACGTTCCCTTCGAGCTCACAAGATCAGTATCTCGAGGAGATAAAGTCCGGTTTACCGTTCGGCTGGTAGCCGATCAGGCTCAGATCTACCGCCAGGTTGAGCTGGTTAACCAGAAACCGCGGAGGATAAAATAAGTGGAAAAAATACGCCGGGCATCCGGCGGAAATGAGTCTTACCTTTGACCGCCGGTATCCGGGTAGAATTTACAGAGTAAGGAGGTGAGAAAAGGACTTAAAAAAATAAACCCCAAAAGGGAGCCTTTCGATTCAATCCTTTCTAAAAAACCAAAGGAGGTTTTTGCTATGGTAACGAGAATCTTTTCCAAAAGAACTATGCTGGTGATTTTCCTGTGTGCTCTTCTTTTCGGTTTGGGAACTCAGGCTTTCGCAAAGCTACCGGTGGTCGGCATCTCAACCGGTTCGTCTGGCACGTCCTGGCGGACCATCATGATTGCCGCCCTTGAGGAAGTGGGAAATGAATACAAAGCGGCAGGGAAAATCGCGGACTACAAGATTGTGAACAACATTGTAAACGGCGATGCTACCGAGCAAGCGAACATTATCCGTGACTTTATCTCCCAGGGCGTTGACATTATTCTCGTCAACCCCAACTCACCTGATGCTTTAAACGGCGTCATCAAAGAAGCTCAGGACGAAGGTATACTGGTTGTTGCTTTCGATGCTACCGTCACCGCACCAGATGTGATCAACGTTACCCTTGACCACTATGCCTGGAATAAGAAAAACGTGGAATTCATCGCTTCCACGCTTCAAAAAGGAAATGCTATCCAGATTTACGGCCTCGAAGGGCACCCGGCCAATAACGACCGGATCCGAGCGACCTATGACGTGTTGAAGAACTACCCGGACATCAAATTGATTGCCGACACCAGTGGTTACTGGGATCAGACCAAGGCCAAGGAAGTCGCAGCGCAAATCGTCGCTTCCGGACAGCAGATCGATGCGGTAATCACCCAGGACGGAATGGCCTACGGTGTACTTTCTGCTTTCCTCGATGCCGGCAAAGTTCCCAAGGTAATGTTCGGTGATCCTGGAACTGCCTTCTTCAAAGAGTGGAAGAAACTCCGCGAAGCTGGAGCTGATTTCAAGGCGTGCACCCAGCCCAATCCTCCGGGAATCGGTGGTACCGCTTTCCGTATCGCTCTGCAACTCTATAATGGGAAAAAGTTCAAACCTGGCGTTTTGCAAGGCAATACCTTCTTCTACAAAGTCGGCATGTTCATCACCGATGAGAACTTCGACGAAGGCTGGGAACTTTTGAAGGATAAGCCGGATGATTATCTCCTGAGCGAAATCATGTCTGAGGAAGCTGTGGCAGAACTCTTTGAGTAAGGCACGCTTTTCGAAGAGGGGTCTTGCGACCCCTCTTCGAAAAATAGAACCGGAATCTCAGGGTGAAAGCGAGTGAATTCTGTGATTGTTTTAGAAGCAAAGGGCATTAAGAAGCACTTCGGAGGCGTTGTTGCGCTTTCCAACGGAAATTTGCAGTGTAGGAAAGGAAGAATCACAGGTCTTCTGGGAGCCAATGGTTCGGGCAAAAGCACGCTCTCTAAGATCATCGCCGGAGTGTACCGGGCCGACGGGGGCGAAATACGCTACAATGGTAAAGTAGTTCACTATCGAAATCCCCACGAAGCTCGCCGAGACGGGATTGCTCTGGTCTTCCAAAACCTGAGTCTGGTGCCTGATTTGACGGTATGGCAGAACATCGTGCTGGGCGTGGAGAAAAATAGAGGCTTGTTTCTGGATAACCAGAGTGCTAAGGAACTCTCGAGGAAAATTCTGCAGCAACTCCTTCCCGACTTAGACATCAATCGAAAAGTGCACGAACTCAGTCCCGGCGAAATGCAGATCGTGGAAATTGCCAAGGCCATTTCAGAAAACCCCCAGCTTCTCATCCTCGATGAGCCTACTGCTGCTCTGGAACAAACTCAGGCAAAAAACCTCTTCAATTATATGCGCAGTCTGGCTCAACAGGGAGTAGCAATGATTTTTACTTCGCACCGGCTGTGGGAAGTGATGGAAATCTGCGATGATGTTACCATCTTCCGAAACGGCGAAGATGTAGCCACCATCGACTTCGAAAAGGAAGGAAAAGACCCGGAGAAGATTGTGAGTTACATCACTGGAGAAGTCAAAAAGAGTACCATACAGGTACAACGTCGGGAAATATCCGATGAAGTGCTGCTCAAAGTGAACATCACCGGAAAAGATAAGGTCTTAAAAGATGTGTCCTTCGAATTGAGAAAGGGTGAAATTTTAGGTATTGGAGGGCTGTCCGGACAGGGACAGCAAGAACTCATCTACGCCCTCTCGGGAAGCTACCCCGGAGTTCGGTGTGATGTGGAACTGAACGGACGAAAACTCCGCTTGATTCGACCTGCTGATGCGATCCAAAATGGAATTCTCCTGGTCCCGGGAGATCGACAGCGCGAAGGTCTCTCTCTGGAACATTCCATATATAGCAATATGATCTTCCCCAAACTGGGTCTCCGTGGCCATCCGCTCTTCATACCGGAAACACGGTACTGTCAGGAGTGCGAACAGATTGCGAGGCTTCTATCCATAAAAGCTCCCGGTATCGATGTACCGGTTAACACCCTCTCCGGTGGTAATCAGCAAAAAGTAGTGGTCGGAAAGTGGCTTTCTTTCGACATCAAGGTGCTTCTTCTTGCTGACCCGGCCAAGGGGGTCGATGTGGGTGCCAAGAGAGACCTGTATGAATACATTGTGAATCTAGCTAAGGAAAAGAAAATTGGTGTAATCCTTTATGCCAGCGACAATGAAGAATTGATACAATATACTGATAGACTGTTAATCATGTACGAAGGACGGATCGTGGCTACCCTTACCGGAGCAGATATTAACGACGATATGATCACGGCCACCTCCATGAGAGTCAGATAGAAGAAGGTGAAATCGATGAATGAAGTAAGTAAAACGGGGAATGTCTTCTATACCTTCAAGGGTCTCCTGCTGAAACCTGAAGTCTCCAGTTTCTTGATATTCATTATCATGTTTGTTATCACCGCCACTTTACAGGAAAGTTTCTTCACCATCAAGTCCATCGTCAGAAACATCAATGCCTTCACACCACTCATTCTTCTGGCCATGGGCCAGGCAGTGGTTATCGTCGCGGGAGGATTGGACCTCTCCTCCGGAGCGGCACTCTCGCTCTTTACCTGTGTCCTCACCACGGTGATGAAAAGAAATGACCCGGTAACCGGAATATATGCGATCCTGGTTACCTTTGCCGTTGCCATCCTGGTAGGAATGGTCAACGGTGTTGGCATAGGATACTTGCGGATACCACCGGTCATCGTCACTTTTGCCACTTCATACATGTGGTTGGGCATAGCCCTTTTTCTGCGGCCCACACCCGGTGGGGAGAGCGTGGACTGGTTCAGGGCTTTCTACAAAATAGACGCCGTCGCCGGCGCTCCTGCCGTCCTCAAGACCATCGGCACCTTTATTCCTCCGGCTCTTGTGCTCCTTATCATAGGGTGTCTTTTATGGTTCATCATCAGCAAAACCCGAACCGGCCGGTACATCTATGCTGTGGGAAGCAACATCGAAAGTGCCTACGTGAGTGGTATTGATACCGCCCGAACCCAGATGCTGGCCTGCATCATCAACTCGGTCTTCATTTTCCTGGCAGCTTTATTTTTCGTGGGTCAAAACCAGTCTGGAGATGCTCGTATGGGAGGACCACTCACCCTCAAATCTATTGCCGCAGTGGTGGTGGGTGGTATTTCTCTAACTGGAGGACGAGGGAGCGTTTACTTTGCCCTGCTGGGTGCTTTGACACTCAGTTTCGTTAACAAAATCATTTTCTTCGCCAACATTCCCAATGCTTATCAGACACTGGTATCCGGAATCATCATCATTGTAGCCATTGCTGGACCTGCCTATGTCATGTTCAGTAAACCAAAGCAATAGAGGAGAATAGACCATGAACACCGTAATGAGTAGGCCAAAATTTTTGAGTTTCAGGATTTACGAAAAATATAAAAAAATCGTGGTGGTTTTTATTCTCATCGTGCTCCTCTTCGTTTTTGGGGCGACCACCCTACCTAACTTCCTGAGTGTTGAGCAGGTCTTTATGACCATCAAGTTGGCTTCTTTCACTGCCCTCTTTGCTCTATGTCAGATGATCGTGATTGCCGGTGGCGGCAGCGGCCTGGACCTATCGGTCGGGTACACCGCTACGATAACTGCGGTACTGACGGCCAGCATTATGGACGGAAAAAACGAACCCCTCCTTTTAGCGGTGCTCATCGCCCTTGCCCTGGGAGTAATGATAGGCCTGGCAAACGGAGTTTTGACCTCCTATCTCAAACTTCCACCTCTGGTGGTAACCCTGGCTATGGCTGATATCCTGCAGGGCATCGTCAACGCCTATGTGGCAGGTAAAGCCATCACCGGTAGGCCCTCGCCTATTCTTGTAACCATCGCTGCCAAGTTTACTGGAAAGTTTCCCAATATCCTTTTCGTTCTGATTTTGGTTACCTCTATCACTATGATTATCCTGAATAAGACCAAGTGGGGGCAGATTCTGTTTGGAGTAGGCGCCAACGAGCGAACCGCTTACCTGAGTGGCATTAATGTCAAAAAAGTGCGGTGTATCACCTTCACCGTGAGCGGGGTCCTTTCCAGCTTGATGGGCTTGCTTCTTTTGGGAAATATGGGTATTGCCTTTAAGGACATGGGATCCAACTATGTGTTACCGAGTATCGCTGCAGTGGTTATCGGAGGGGTATCCCTGGCTGGGGGTGAGGGAAACTATCTTGGGGTTATTCTGGGAGCCATTTTCCTCCAAACGCTGACCAACCTGCTCATCGCCTTTGGTTTAGGAGATGCCGGAAAGTGGTTGGGGTTTGGAATCATTCTCTTCGCCATGCTCAGCGCTTACGCCAGCAACCGCCGGAGCCGATAGTGCACAGAAAGCCGTTTTCAGCAAAGGAGTTCAATGGATGAAGTGCTCCCGATGCAAACAACCAGCCTTCGTCAAAATCAAAAGGCATAATGCTTCCTTTTGTGAATCATGCTTTGAATTTTTCTTTTCCCGACAGGTCGAAGGAGCCATCAAGAAACACCGCATGTTCCAAAAAGAAGAAACAGTCCTGCTGGGAGTTTCGGGCGGTAAAGACAGCATGGCCCTCTGGGATTATCTCCGAAGCGCAGGCTACAGGGTATGGGCCATCCACTTTGACTTAGGCATTGGTGAACATTCCGTTCATTCGCGTCGAATTGTGGAAGACTTTGCCCGAACGCATCAGCTCCCCCTCACCGTTATTGCCACAAAGGATTCACTGGGATACACCATACCGGAGCTCGTCCAGAGAACACGCCATCGTTCCGTCTGCTCCCTCTGTGGTTTGGTAAAGAGGTACCTCCTGAACCGCTTCGCCTTTGAAAAAAACTTCACGGTTTATGCTACCGGACACAATCTGGATGACGAAGCAGCCACGCTCCTTGGAAATGTCCTCCACTGGCAGACAGACTACCTTGCTCATCAGCATCCTACTCTTCCCAGCCCCCATCCCAAAATGGTCCGTAAGGTCAAGCCATTCTACACTCTTACCGAAGAAGAAATCCGTATCTACGTCCGCTTAAAAAACCTCCCCTTTATCGAAGAGCGCTGCCCCCTTTCCCGCCGAGCCAAGAGTCTCGACTACAAAGAGGCTTTACAGCTTCTGGAGGATAAATCTCCGGGAACCAAACACGCCTTCCTTTTTGAATTCTTAGAGAAAGCGCAAAAATTTTTCACCCCCAAAGAAACAGTAAATCTCAAAGAATGCCAAATTTGCGGCATGCCCACTACCCAGGAAGTTTGTTCTTTCTGTAAAATCATGCAAAAGGTAAAGGCAAAGGAGGAAAGTTCATGCACATCTTAGCCATTAACAGTGGGGGTTCTTCAATTAAATTCGAGCTTTTCACTATAGAAGAAACAAATGAAGCTTCGCTTCTCCGTGGAAACATCAAAAGGCTGTATCGCCCTGATAGCTATCTGGAAAAATTTCAGGACGGTACCACCCACCAGAGGGCTATTCCTAATCTCGACCACGAGAAGGGATTACACCTGATGATCGAGTGTCTCTTAGAAAGTGGTGTGATCGATGATATTCACGAACTCGATGCCATTGGCATCAAGCTCATTAACGGGGGCAAAAGGGCAATGCAAACTGCGTTTATCGATGATACGGTTATCCAGGCCCTGGAAGAAGTTTCTGCAGTCACCCCGGTCCATAATCCTCCGGCACTTCTCGCCATCAACATTTTTCGCCACATTGTCCCCGATATTCCCCTGGTGGGTGTCTTTGAAACCACCTTTCACCTTTCGGTGCCCCTCCACCACCGAACCTATGGACTCCCCTGGGATATGACGCAACGTTATGGGCTTGAAAAATTAGGATTCCATGGAAATTCCTATCGCTACATCACCGAAAGAATGCCCAAACTCACTTCCAAAACTCAGAAAATGGTGATTGCTCACCTCGGAAGCGGATGCAGCGTCTGCGCCGTTTTGGAAGGGAAGTCCTTCGATATCTCAAGCGGTTTCACTCCCCAGAGTGGAGTCATCATGTCCACCCGCCCCGGTGATTTTGAACCCCAGATTATCACCTATCTTCAGGAAAAGACGGGAATGACTTTCCAGGAAGTCAATCGCCTCCTCACCAGAGATTCAGGCCTCAAAGGCATTTCCGGCGTGAGTGGAGAACTGTGGGAAATTGAAAAGAAAGCCAGCGAAGGCGATGAGCGGGCCCGGCTAGCCGTGGAGGTTTTCGTCTATCAGGTCAAAAAGTACATCGGCGCCTTTACTGCTCTCCTCAACGGCCTGGATAGCCTGGTATTCACCGGAGGAATCGGAGAAAACGACTGGTACATCCGAGAGCAAATTTGTGCAAATCTCGACTATCTGGGGATAGCAATCGACTCGGAAAAGAACCGGAACACTCAGGGAAGAGAAAACCAGATCGGGAAAGGTACGGTAGAAGTATGGGTGGTTCCCACCAATGAGGAAATCATGGTTGCGCGAGAGACTTTTCGCCTGGTCACCAGAAGAAAGGAGGAAAATAAATGAAAAGTGCCGGAGAGTACCACCGGGAGGGTTTTAACTGCTGTGAATCCCTTCTTTTAGGACTTCTCGAGTATCTGGGGGTTAAGGATGAAATACTCGTTCCTCAAATCGCCACCGGCTTTGGCGGCGGCATAGGCCATACCGGAAAGATATGCGGGGCCCTCACCGGAGCAATAATGGCCCTGGGCAAAAAATACGGTAGAAACGATCCCACAGATAAGGAAACTCGGGACCGCTTCTACCAAATGGTGGAAAACTTCCTCCATGAAGCCCAAGAAACCCTGGGAAGCACAAACTGCATCGACCTGATCGGTGTGCCCCTGAATACCGAAGAGGGACTCCGCGCCTACCGGGAAAGGAATCTCCGCGAAAAGTGTTACCAGATCATCGTAACAGTAGAAGCTCTGGCCAAGCAATACCTCAATCGCTACGGAGCGTAATGGTTCTGTAAAAGAAGCGGAAGTTTGAGGTATTGCTCGAAAAGAGATTGATACTGCTTCTGGTTTGCAGACGGTTCCCAGAGGTGGGTGGTTATTTTGATATTCTTTTTGGCTTCTTCGAGGGTCTCGGCATATCCCACCCCCACCATAGCAAAAAGAGTAGCCCCCAGGACGGTGGCTTCCTCACAGGACGTGGTTACCACTGGAAGCCCCGTGACGTCAGCTCGAATCTGGTTCCATAGTTTGTTCTTGGCACCCCCACCTACCACCCGTATTCCACAGGGCTCAAAATGAAAAGCTTCTTGCAGGGCAAGGATAGCCTGCTTGAGCTGGAAAGACAGCCCCTCCAGAGTAGCCCGAAACACCTGAGCTCTACTGGAAGTCAAATTCAGCCCCAGAATGGTGCCTTTCGTTCCATATGGTTTGGTCGGCCCTGAAGGCATAAAAGCGGGAATCACAAAAATGCCCTGTGCACCGGGAGCAATACTCTGGGCCTGTTCAATCATCAGGTCATAAATGTTTCCCTGATCTTTGATCTCGGCAAAGAAGTTCCTCCTCACCCATTCCACCACGCCCCCAGCAATCATGAGCATCTGGGGATTCCAGAGACCCTTTTCGGCATCAAGTTCCACCAGTACCCCGGTACGAAACGCCACATCAGAATCACGATAATAGGGAATCCGCAGAGCGGCAATCTCCCAGGTTCCTGAACTCAAAATGACCTCATCCCTTTCGGCCATCGACCCCACGATGGCAAACTGGGTATCATGACCAGCCGACACCACCGGTACCCCTTTGGGAATACCCGTTTCCTCGCTTCCCCTGGCAGAAACCGTTCCAATCACCTCCCCGGCTTCTACAAAGCGTGGGAAAAACTGTGCAGAAACCCCGGCCAGCGCAAGCAACTCTTCGGCAAAACAACGCTTCCCCACATCGAGGAGCATACCGGTAGAAAGGGAAGTATAATCTACGGTCATTTCCCCCGTCAGGCGAAAGTTCAGAATCCCCGGTAACATCATGAAGACATGCGCTTCGTCGAGGGCCGAAGGTACATTTTCTCGCAACCAGAGTAACTTCAACAGGGTGTTGAAGGGAATGATCTGGTAACCGGTGATACGGAATAGCTCCCGGGGTTCCACGAGGGAGGCGATTTTTTCAGCCCAGCCTGTGGTTCGACCACACTGCCAGGAAATCACCGGATAGGCCAGACGCCCATCTCGATACACCGGAGCACCGTCTGCCCCAAAGGTGGTAATAGCCACTCCCATCACCTTGCCAGAGGTCTCCGATAGAACCTTACGGGTGTTTTCACAGATCTTCTGCCATATTTCCTCCACATCCCAGATAAGCCACTCACATCCTTCATGCTGCAGGCGAGGTTGATTGGGTAAGGACGAAGAAGCCAGGATCTCTCCCTGAGGGCTTATCGCTATGGAACGTAAACTCGTAGCTCCGCAATCAAGAACCAGGAAGTACTCTTGCATTGGTTTTCATCCCTCCAGCATAACCTTCATTGGATTCTGAAACGGAGAAAAGCACCGATATGCTCCATCTTTTGGAGCTCCGAGTTTGTGTTGGCGATATACTTCACTTCTCCGTTCTGCCACAAAACCTCAGCTATGGCTCGCTCCACCACGTCTTCCACTGCTACGGCTTTCTCCCCGCAAATGGTGCATCCCTGAGATTCCAGACCCAACAGCCCACAAGAAGGGCATACAAATCCCCCAGCGCGGTATTCCTCATCAACGACCAGTGTTTGACAGGCGCCCAGATTGACGGCCTGCAAAACTTTTGGCAGACCGGAGATGGCCAGGCCCCTGTTACCTATGGTTTCCAGAAGATGTTCCACAATCACCCGATCTTCCTCCTCTTCCACTATCCGTTCCGCCCGTAGCGCCTCGGCCACAATGGTGTTGATGTGGTCTTTGGGAGTCAAATGCACTCTTCCCTTTAAAACTCCCTTGAGGTAGGTATGCAGAAAGTTCACAAAAAGAGGATATTCTTCCTCTTTAATGCCCACAAAGAGATACTCAAAATGTCCCAGACGGAAATGCTCTAAAAGGACGTCTGCCACACCCTTATAATGGCGAAAAATTTGATTTTCAATATGTCTTGCAATCCGGCGCTCTTCAAGACCGTACCATCCTCCTTCTTTAACCTTACCCTGGGTATCGCTTCGATAGCTCTCGTGTTCCAAAATCTCTCCCATATAAATCTCGAATAAACGAGCTTCCCGATGGTCGAGAACGACGAGCATGATCCGGCGGTGTTCATCCAGAACCGCAAGAAGCGGACGGATATAGGGATCCGGACCAAACACCACCTCCGAGTGAACTGGCTGCGCCAGGCGATATACCCGGAAAAAATTACCCGCATCAGCAGTAATGATAGCCAATCCCCGAACTCTCCCCCGTACCTCAAAATCATTCCGCAGAAAATCCTCGATATGTTTACAGTCTCTTTCCAGCCCCCGCAGCAACTCTTCAGAAGCTCCTTCTCGAAAAGCGGTAAGCTTTTCCTGCAGAAGCGTGTGGGCCATAGCCAGAAACTGCTGGCGAGAAAAACGTCTGGGATCCACATTAAGGTAAAAAGAAGTCACCAGGCCTTCACCTGGAACAAGCGTTCGAAGTTCCCGGATATCTTCTACGGTAATCATGTCTTACCCTCCTTTCTCCCTTTTCAACTCTCTGAGTTTCTCCAGAAACGGAGGATAGAGAATCCCCCTCTCGGTCACCAGGGCACTGACCAGCTTCCAGGGAGTAATGTCAAAAGCAGGGTTTCGCGCTCCGACTCCCAAAGGTGCAATCCGTCTTTCGCCCCAGAAGACGACTTCCTCAGGATCTCTTTCCTCAATGGGAATCGATCCTCCATCTGGAGATTCAAAGTCCACCGAGGAAAGAGGAGCAACCACATAAAAAGGAATCCCATGGTGATGCGCAAGCAGAGCCACAGTATAGGTACCGATCTTATTGGCAAAATCACCATTCAGAGCAATACGGTCCGCCCCCACCACGACCTTGTCAATCTCCCCCCGGGACATCAAAAATCCGGCCATATTGTCACAGATGACCGTTACCGGGATTCCGCTCCTCTGCAGCTCAAAGGCAGTAAGGCGAGCACCCTGAAGGAGCGGTCTGGTTTCATCAGCGTAAACGGTAAGTCGCTTTCCTTCCCTGAGAAAAGCCCAGTGTATGGTCCCCAAAGCGGTTCCCCACTGCACACACGCCAAGGCTCCAGCATTGCAATGCGTGAGAATCCGGTCGCCGTCGCAGAAGAGTTGTGCCCCAAATCGGGCAATCTGCTCGTTGGTGCGTATATCTTCCTCTTCCATAACCCGTGCTTCCGTTATCAATCGCTCCACCACCGCTTCGGGGGATACCTTTTGAGCCTCCATAGCCTGCCAGATATTTTTCATCCTGTCCAGAGCCCAGAAAAGATTCACCGCAGTGGGACGGGTTCCTCGAAGCTCCCGGTCCACCTGAGCAAGAAACCGGAAGAACTCTTCCCGATGGCATTTCAAGGCTTCCAGAGCTCCCAAACATAACCCATAAGCCGCAGAAACACCGATAAGAGGCGCTCCTCGCAATCGAAGAACCTTAATGGCTTCGGCCACCACCCGATAGTTAGAAGTGGTTACATACCGTTCCTCGAGAGGGAGAAGCGTCTGATCCAAAAAAGAGAGAGCACCCTCTCTCCACTCAATGGTTCTGAGCATTGTGCTTCTTCCTTTCCTTTAGAAAGAACCCAGATTGTATCCCAAAAGCGTTACCACGGTGACAATACCGGTCGCCAGAAGCAATCCCCCCAGCACAAAAGGAAAGGATTCCCTCAACGACAAACCGCCTAAAAAACAGATGAGCGATCCAGTCCATACCCCCGTAAAAGGGAGAGGCACTCCCACAAAGAAGAGAATCCCCCATCTCTCCCATTGCGCATACTTCTTAAAACGCCGCTTGACTCCCTCGGTATATCGCTCAAAAAGGCGGTCAAACCACTCCATTTTACAGAACAGCTTCAGTGCCACCTGCAAAAGATACATGACCAGGAAATATGGGACGATATTACCGAGAAGAGCCACAGGTAAGACCAGGGTGATAGGTAAACGAGCCCCCAGAACTCCATAGGGAATAGCGCCTCTCACCTCGCTTACAGGCAAAAAAGCCAGAAGTGCCACTTTGAAAAGCGAAGCGATCATTAAAGAGGCATCCTTCGCACCAGTTCCCTAATGATGAGCGTCATTTTGGGCTCCGCTTCTTTAGCCGCATTGACGATCTCCTCAAAGCTCACCGGCTCGACCACCCCATCAATGGCCAGATCGGTGATGCAGGAAATACCGAATACCCGCATACCGGCGTGTTTTGCCACAATAACCTCTGGAACGGTGGACATTCCCACCGCATCCGCCCCGATGGTGATGAGAAAGCGGTACTCGGCAGGTGTTTCCAGGTTCGGACCGGACAGGGCGACATAAACACCCTGATGAAGGTAAATGCCCTTTTCCAGAGCAATCTGCAGGGCTAATTCTCGTAACTCCCGGTCGTATACCGAGGACATATCCGGAAAACGGGGGCCGAGCTCAGGGTCATTGGGGCCCCGCAGGGGATTATCACCAAGAAGATTGATGTGGTCGGTGATGAGCATTAAATCCCCCCTTTTCATATTTCGATTCATCCCTCCAGCAGCATTGCTCACCAGAAGCACCTGAGCCCCCAGGCGTTTCATCACCCGGACCGGAAAAGTGACCTGCTTGAGATCGTACCCCTCATAGTAATGGAACCGCCCCTGCATGACTACCACCGGCCTTCCGGCAATATGTCCCAGAACCAGATTGCCTTTATGCGTTTCCACCGTCGAAACCGGAAAATAGGGTATTTCTTCATAGGGTATGACGCGGTCGATTTCGATCTCATCCACCAGGGCCCCTAACCCTGTGCCCAGGATAATCCCTATAGAGGGAGTAAAACGAATCCGCTCCTTTATAAACCGGGCACTCTCTTCGATCTGACTCTTGAGTTCCAAAGCACTTCACCTCCAGAAAAATTCATTTTCTTGGAAAAGCTCTATCATAAACCTCCCTGAGGACTTTGCGGTTCACATGGGTATATATCTGGGTGGTGGCAATATCACTGTGCCCCAGGAATTCCTGCACAATCCGGAGATCCGCCCCGTTCTCCAAAAGATGGGTAGCAAAAGTGTGCCGAAAGGTATGAGGAGTAATGTTCTTTTCGATCCCTGCTTTACGAGCGTACCCCTTTACCAGGGTCCAGACGTTCTGACGGGTTAAGGGACGCCCCAAAGAATCGCCCACAAAAATGTAATTACTACGGGAATCTTTGATTAAAGCAGGTCTACCCCGTTCAAGGTAGGCAATCAGGGCATCTCTTGCTTCTTCTCCAAAGGGTACCACTCTTTCCTTGAAGCCCTTGCCCCACAACCGGATCATTCCATTTTCTAAATCGAGATGGGAAAATTCCAGGAGTACTAGTTCACTCACCCGCAGACCACTCGAATAGAGGAGTTCCAGCATGGCCCTGTCCCGTAAACCCCGAGGAGAAGTACTATCACAGGTAGCTATGAGGTTTTCGACCTCCTCAAGTGTTAATACTTCAGGGAGTCTTCTCTGGATACGGGGAGCGTCGAGGAGTTTGGCCAGGTTCTCACCCACCATCCTTTCCCGTACCAGGAAGAAGAAAAAAGTCCTCAAAGAGGAAATCCGCCGCGCCAGAGAACTCCTCTCCAGACCCTTTTTCGACTCTTCCACTACAAACTGCTCCAAAATTTCGAGGTTCACCTCCTGGAGAGACCGATACCCCTTTTTGCTTAAAAATTCAAGGAAAAATGCCACATCCTGTTGATAGGCCGTCACAGTATGGTCTGAAACCCGCTTCTCCCAGAAAAGGAATTGCAGGAATGACTCCAGGATTTCCTCAAACTCTGGCTTCATAATGCGTCTTAAGCAATCCCTTCAAAAAGAGTGCCAGAGCAATGACCATCACACAGCTCAGCTGCCCTATGGTCAAAAAGCCACCTATGGTAAACGGTTCCTCTCGGAGATATTCCATGAAAAAGCGAGCTACTCCATAGAGCCACAGATAATCCAAAAACAACTCCCCGGGAAAATGAGACCTCCGGGAAAGTTTGAGCAAAATAAAGAAAATCACCAGAGAGTACCCCAGAGAATAGAGCTGGGTAGGATATCGGCAACCGTAAAGATGAGGGAATTTGACCCCCAAAAGAAAGAAGGAGCAGGCCGTCACTCGACCGTAACAACAACCGTTCAAAAAACATCCAATGCGAGCAATGGCGTATCCCAGGGCAATGGGTGGTGAGAAAAGGTCGAAAAAGGCTGCCAGGCTATATTTCTTGCTGAGGATGTAGGGAACAGCAAGGAGTAAAGCACAGGCAATACCTCCATAGAATGTCAAGCCTCCTTCTCGGACCGCAAAAATCTTCCCCAGGTTCTGGCTGTAATAGTTCCAGTGGAGCATCACATAGGCAAGTCGGGAGCCCACCACCGCCCCAATAATGCATAGAGAAGCCACTTCCATGACCGCTTCCTTCGTCACGCCATACTTTGGAGCATGATATAAGGCCCAGGAAATACCGGCTAAAAAAGCAACTCCCAGCATTACCCCGTAAGAATAGATGGGGAAATGCCCCAGATAGAAAAGAATCGGATGCATCAGAACACCACCTTTACTTTGGTATCCACAATCTCAATCCATACCCGACCGGGATTGATACGTAACTCTTCACCGTTATCGTAATAGAACCTGGTCTTATCCCGCAAGTTTTTCTTCTCCCAACGAATGGGGTAAGCTTTTCCATCACTCAAAACCCAGCCCTTACCCTCTCCGACAAACCTTATTTCCAGGCGACCATCGGCATCCTTCACCACATGTTCGGCCACCTGAACAATAACCGTAGAACACGAAATCTGGGTATTGGAACTGCTGTCCATGTGGGGCTTTTCATTAATAAAGCGGTAATATTCCCTTTTTCCGGCGTCAAAAGTAAATTGAACCTTATAGTCACCACCATAGCCGATCTCGAGTGTCGGAGCAGACTTCCCCTCTCGAGAACTCGACGAAGAAGCCACACCAAAACCGGGATTCTTCACCGGTCGATTGTATCCCAGCTTCTGCGCTTCCTGCCGCAGAGCCACTACCGAAGTGTACAGATTATGGGGCGGACGTCTTTCTTTCTCCCGCCAGAATGGTTGAAAATGATTCATCTCGTCGATATGGTCCAGGGATAGTTCTCGCATATAGGTATAAGCCTCTACACTCCCCCCACTGTGAACAAAGATGGCATCGTGTTCCAGAGCTTTCAGGGCGAAATACGGACGGGCACTGCGCACCGGTCCAACCCGGTCCGCTGATTCAGAAGCAAAAACGGCCAGGAATCTGGTAATGCCGCCTTCAGCCATAATTTCATAAACGATGTCTGCTTTGGAAAGCCCGGCCTGAGGTCGAGCCTGAGGAGCATTTTCGACAATGACTGCAATGGGCCTCTTGGTGAAAGGGGATCGTTTTTCCACGCTGGTGGTGGGGGGTACAAGCTCACCGGTAGCCATGGTTTCGCCCACGGTGCTTTCTACCCGCTGCATCCCTTCCTGTGCCAGGTGTGCGAGACGAGAGGATTGCCCGGCTTCTTCGAATCGACCCTTCATGGTTGACTCCGCTTCGACCCCCTGCCACTTCATGCTCTCCTCGACTTCAATGTTCTCACCAGGGCTGAAGAGCCGTGCCCCCGAAGGGGAAGCCTTTTCAACGATGTTCGCCGCTTCAGGCAATTCTACCGGAGGCTTGGGGACTCGCACCTGTTCCTTCTGCTGCTGAACTTGAGAGGCAATCTCACTTTTCACCTGAGGCGCTTCCTGAACGTTAGCTTCTCGCATTTCCGGTGGAGGGTTTAACTCGGCCAGTTCCGCAGTCTGCGGAACCACTCCCACCGGCTTCTTGGTAGAAGGAATCTCCATAAGTTCAACGACGACCGGTTCTTCTTTAGGTCGGGTGTAATGAAAAGAAAGCCAGTAGATTGATACCACTGCCAGAACCGTCAAATTCACAATCACCGAAAACAGCAAGGAGAAAGACCAGATTCTCCTCTCATCCCAGACCAAACGACTCACTCTCCCTCTCCTTCAGGTTGGGTAGCAATAGCCATCCTTTCTGCCCCGGCTCGGCGGGCAATGTCCATCACCTTGACCACATTGCCATGGAGCACCTTCTTATCGGCTTCGATGACCACAGCAGCCTGGGGGTCCTTGCGAAGGGAGGCCACCAGCACCTTGGGGAGCTCGTTCCAATCGGTGAGGCCCCCATCCACGTAGAGGAGATTATTCTCAGTAATGGTGATGGTGATGGTCTTGGCTTCTTCAATCTTGGAGAAGTTGGCCGAGGGAAGGTTAACCCTGGCCCCGGTTTCCACACTGATAAAGGTGGTGGTCACCACGAAAAAGATCACCAGTTGCAACACCACGTCCACCAGAGGAGTGATGTTGATATCGGGTTTAGGCCTGGTCTTTCGTTGCCGAAACTGGAACATCTTCTTTCTGTTCCTCAGGGAGGGAAAGACCCTCGAGCGGTATCAACGGAGTCGTCTCCATAACTTCCAGAACCTCGGTGCTCAGACGCTCAATGTCGTCGATGATCCGTTCCGAGAGGCGGGAGAGGTAATGATGCATCACCACGGTGGGAATAGCCACCGAAAGACCGGCCGCAGTGGTGAGGAGCGCTTCGGAAATGCCTCCGGCCATCTCGGTGGGTTTCCCCACTCCAATGGCAGCAATCACGCTGAAAGTTTTGATCATCCCGGTGACGGTTCCCAGAAGTCCCAGAAGGGGGGAGATGTTGGCAATGACCACCAGGGTGGAAAGCCTCCGCTCATAGGAAGGCAATTCCTGCATAGCTTTAACCTCCATGGCTTCTTTGGCCTCTTTGAGCTGACCGGAAAAATATTTCTTCAATCCTGCCAGGATAATCCTTGAAGCCGGCATCGGCACTTTTTGACTGGCATCAAAGACCGTCTGGAGGTCCTTTCGAGCGAGGGCTTTGCGGACCAGGCGCACATACCTTTTGACCTCTTCTCGAGAACGCCGCAGGACATACCATCTTTCCAGGAATATGGCCAGGGCAATGACCGAACAGGCCACGATGGGATACATGATGTATCCACCTTTGGCGATGATGGAGAAAAACTGCATGCACGAACCTCCTATTTCCTTCAGAATAGAAAAGCCCTTACGAGAAATCAGAATAAGTGTAATTCCATTTCATTCCTGGGTCAATAGACGAAGGCGCTCATCGGCCCTGGACTTCCAGAGAGGGTCTTCTCCCTGCTCTACGGTTAACCGGTAGGCTCGAACCGCTTCTTCGGGATTCTCCAGGTACTCCCAGCATACCCCCAGATAATAGCTCGCCCGGTCAAAATAGGCACTCTTCCCCATCTGGATAACTTTTTGAAAAGCATCAACCGCCTTCGGAAAGTTCTGCTTCTTTAAGAAAATAGTCCCCAGACGATACCACGCGTAAGCCTCATTGGGAGAGCCGGGGCTTTCTTTTCCGATAAGTTCCCGGAGTATTCTTTCTGCTTCGTCATAGCTCCCTTCGCCGAGATAGATATCAGCCAAAAGAGAGGTCAATTCTTCCTCATGCTGCCCCTGGGGAAATTCCGAACGGTAAGAAGAAATAAAATCCTTGCTTTTGGTCATCTCTCCCGCAAAATACGCTGACCAGGAGGCAAGATAGAGCAACTCTTCTTTCTTGGGATGTTGGGGATAGAGGTTCAAAAACTCCGGCACCCTCTGGAGAAAAGTCTGGTACTCTTTCGACGAATAGAGTTCCTCAAGGAGCAAGAGCATGGCTCTTTCCCTGAATTTATCAACTGTTACCAGTTCCTCAAGAATTTTCCGACTTTCGGACCAACTCCCCAATTGATAGTACGCCACTGCCACTCTAAAGAGGACCTCCGGATCATGGACTTCGGCAAGTTTCTGGTAAAACTCGATGACTTTTGCCCATTCTTCCTTCCGATAAGCAAGATCGATAAGGTAAAAATATGCCTCTTGAACGAAACTCTCCTCTCCGGAAACCAGTGATTGCAGCAGATGCTCATAGGCTTCATCAAAGTGATTCAGAAAATAATGTGCCTTACCCAGAAGAAAATGGACCAGATTCTGGTTTTCTGTGAATTGTTCTTGCGGAGAGAGCTGAGAAAGCACTGCAAAATAATCCCCCTTTTCCATAGCTTCCACAGCCTTTTTGAGACGCTCTGCCTCTTCACTCCCCAGGACCTCTTGAGGGTCTTTACCCGCCTGCCGCAGAATTTCTTCGGCCCTTTCCTTTTCCCCCAGACGATGATACGCCAGAGCCAGGGTCAAAAGATATTCCTCCTCAAGATGCCCCGTCTTTTCCTCAAGGAGCATCAAATCTGCAACCACACTCTGCCATTCTTCCTTCTGAAAATGTAACTTTACCCGGAAACGGAGAAAGTCAACCGGAAAGATCCTGAGTAATTGCTCCTCCAAACCCAGCACCTTCTCCTCTGCTTCTTTGATCATTCCCTTCTCAAGGTACGCAGAAGCCAACTTTAGACGAGCTTCAATCCAAAATTTCCCCTGTGGGTAGAAAGAAAGGTACTGGGTAAAAGCCGCAATGGCCCGATCCCAATCCTTCTTCCGATACCAGGTATCGGCGACCAGAAAAGTTCCTTCATCACCCTTTAACTCTTCAAAGGCCTTACGGGCTTCCTCTTCCATTCCCAGATTCCGGTACACATACCCCAGCATTTCGGTAACCTGGGGAAGGAAATCACTCTGGGGATATCGCCCTGCAAATCGCTTCAGAGCGGTAAGCGCCTCCGGCCATTTCTTCTCTTCATAGAAACTCAGGGCATAGAAAAAGGAGGCTTTCTCCAGGAAAGGACTCTCCGGAAACTGAACCTGGAATTGCTGAAATGCCAGGCGTGCCTTCTCGTAATCACTCCTGCGAACCAAAACCTCAATCCTCAACACTTCGGCTTCTTCCAGAAAGTCTGCGTAGGGATAATTGGTGATGATTTCCTCAAGCACCGGAACAAGTTCTGTAAAACGCTGCAAAGCAAAATACGCCGTTGCCACTCCCCACAGGGCTTGACCCTTCGCTTCTCCTTCCAGGTGGTCTCTGGCGCTCAGGTAATGAGTAAGGGCCAGGGACCAGTCACCTTTACTTCCATAGATCTCTCCGAGAAGAAGATGAGCCTCCCCTAGGGAATCGTTTGCAGCGAGAGCCCTCTCGAGCCATTCCCGAGCTTTTTCCTTTTCTCCCCAGGAAAAGAGCTCATACCCCGTATTGTATGCGTACCAGGCCTTATCCTCTGCGGTGGACAGTAACCTGGTTACCGTATCTCTTTCCTCGACATACTCTTTCGTTCGACCCAATCGATAGTAGCACCGCGCCAGATATTCATGAGCCTCCGAAAAAGCCGGACTCTCGAGGGTTGCCTCCCGAAAGAATCCAATGGCGTCCTCATAATTTCCTTTTTCATAGAGTTCATAACCACTCTGGAAACTGCGCATGGCTTTCCTGCCATATCTCTTTTCCTGCTGGGTCCGATCCAGGAATCGCCTGGCCTGACTGTTAAAAGGATCCATTTCCAGGACTTTCTCCCAGACCTTTTCTGCCTCTTCTAACTTCCCTAACTCGTAGAGAGTTCTTCCCAGGAAATAGTAGGCCTCTTTAAACCCAGGATTCAGACGGACTGCTTCCTTGAGGTAGCGTTCCGCCTCCGGAAAGTTTCCCTGGCTAAAATGTTGATACCCCTGCGTGTACGCTTCGTATGCAGATTTTCCAAAAACTCGAGCTTTCCCCGCCAACTGGGCAAAATACTGGGCCTCTTTCGAACTGGGATCCAGCTCATAAGCCCTGGCATAAGCTTTTTCTGCTTCTTCGGTCTTATCTTCCTCATAGTAAATCCGTCCCAGAAGGAGGTAAGCCTCTACGAGCTGCGGATTCAATTCGGTTGCCCGCAGAAGGTAGGAAAGAGCCAGGTCCCGGTTTTTCTGATTAAAATAAGAATACGCTAAGCGCAGGTAAACCTGAGAAACCCAGGACACATTCACCTTTTCTCTGTGGTTCAAGTGCGTCAGGCACAGATCCCAGGTTTCAGCTTCTTTGGCCCACCACCCCGTTTCCCGATACATATTCGCCAGGTAATAATATGCTTCAAGATAATCAGGCTCTTTTTTAAGAGTTTCCTCAACCAGTGTGAAAGCTTCCCTCCACAGTGGCTTATCAGGATACTGAGATTCTCCATAGGTCCTGATGGCCTCATCGGCCTTTATAATTCCACGGTAGAGCGGGAGGAGATTCGAAAGCGATGAAATGGGTGCAGAAAATGTCGATAAAGATGGACGTAACCCCAGAATTTCCAGAGTTTTTTCGGCCACATACCGGGCCACCAAATCAACTTTCTCACCGTCAAACATTTCACTGGGGATATCCACATAATCGCCCTCCGCAAGCCTGTGTAACCGGGGTGTCACGATAATCCGATCCCGGCCGGCTACCTCACGATGACGGAAGGAACCGGTCAAGACATAATCACAATGAATCCGCTTCCCCAGCGTCTGCGCTGCGCTGGAAACGAGCAACGTATCCCAGGAAATGCGAGATGTCCTCACCAGGTTATCGGCAGAGAAAATATCGTAAATCACTACAGTTTCTTCCTGTTCCAGGATTCTTTTTACCCAATCCCGAATAAGGTAGCCCCAGTAGGGTTCTTCTCCATTTCTATCGATAAAAGGAAGAAGAATGATCTTTACCGTCTCCTCCGCACACGCGAAACTTCCCGTCAAAATTCCAAAACACAAAACCAGAATCACTCCCAGTGCAAGGTGTCTTCGAAAACCCATGTTCACTCTCCCTCTCCTTCAGGTTGGGTAGCAATAGCCATCCTTTCTGCCCCGGCTCGGCGGGCAATGTCCATCACCTTGACCACATTGCCATGGAGCACCTTCTTATCGGCTTCGATGACCACAGCAGCCTGGGGGTCCTTGCGAAGGGAGGCCACCAGCACCTTGGGGAGCTCGTTCCAATCGGTGAGGCCCCCATCCACGTAGAGGAGATTATTCTCAGTAATGGTGATGGTGATGGTCTTGGCTTCTTCAATCTTGGAGAAGTTGGCCGAGGGAAGGTTAACCCTGGCCCCGGTTTCCACACTGATAAAGGTGGTGGTCACCACGAAAAAGATCACCAGTTGCAACACCACGTCCACCAGAGGAGTGATGTTGATATCGGGTTTAGGCCTGGTCTTTCGTTGCCGAAACTGGAACATCTTCTTTCTGTTCCTCAGGGAGGGAAAGACCCTCGAGCGGTATCAACGGAGTCGTCTCCATAACTTCCAGAACCTCGGTGCTCAGACGCTCAATGTCGTCGATGATCCGTTCCGAGAGGCGGGAGAGGTAATGATGCATCACCACGGTGGGAATAGCCACCGAAAGACCGGCCGCAGTGGTGAGGAGCGCTTCGGAAATGCCTCCGGCCATCTCGGTGGGTTTCCCCACTCCAATGGCAGCAATCACGCTGAAAGTTTTGATCATCCCGGTGACGGTTCCCAGAAGTCCCAGAAGGGGGGAGATGTTGGCAATGACCACCAGGGTGGAAAGCCTCCGCTCATAGGAAGGCAATTCCTGCATAGCTTTAACCTCCATGGCTTCTTTGGCCTCTTTGAGCTGACCGGAAAAATATTTCTTCAATCCTGCCAGGATAATCCTTGAAGCCGGCATCGGCACTTTTTGACTGGCATCAAAGACCGTCTGGAGGTCCTTTCGAGCGAGGGCTTTGCGGACCAGGCGCACATACCTTTTGACCTCTTCTCGAGAACGCCGCAGGACATACCATCTTTCCAGGAATATGGCCAGGGCAATGACCGAACAGGCCACGATGGGATACATGATGTATCCACCTTTGGCGATGATGGAGAAAAACTGCATGCACGAACCTCCTATTTCCTTCAGAATAGAAAAGCCCTTACGAGAAACATCCCCGACTGAAAATCTCTATCCTGAAAACCATTTTTAGTTCCCAAAACCGGAACTATCCAAATCGACCGGTCAGGTAATCTTCGGTCTCTTTTCTCTGGGGGTTGGTGAAGAGCTGAGCCGTGGGAGCAAATTCAATGAGCCTGCCCAGAAGCAGGAAAGCAGTGAAATCAGAAGCGCGCGCTGCTTCCTGCATATTGTGGGTTACAAGAATGATGGTATATCGTTCCCGCAACTTCTTGATGAGCTCTTCAATCCTCGCCGTAGCAATAGGATCGAGCGCCGACGCCGGTTCATCCATGAGAAGAATCTCCGGTTCCACCGCAATGGCCCGGGCAATACACAGTCTCTGCTGTTGCCCTCCGGAGAGTTCGAAAGCCGAAGCATAGAGCCGATCCTTGACTTCATCCCAGAGGGCTGCCGCTCTCAAACTCTCCTCAACCCGCTCCTGAATTTTCTTCCGGTCCTTCCAACCCTGAATACGTAAACCATAGGCGACGTTTTCAAAAATGCTCTTGGGAAAAGGATTGGGACGTTGAAAGACCATCCCAATTCTTTGCCGTAACATTACCGGATCAACTTCGTCCCCATAGATATTCTGGCCCTCAAAAAGAATCTCCCCTCTGATTTTCACATTATCCAGCAAATCATTCATGCGGTTAATGCTCCGCAACAGCGTCGACTTTCCACAACCGGATGGTCCAATAATGGCGGTAACGCTCTTCTCTGGAATATCCAGAGTTACGTCGTAGAGAACCTGCTTCTCCCCAAAAAAGACACTCAGGTCTTGAATTCTCAACTTAACGGAGTGCATTTCCACCATCGACCACTTCCTTACCGTCTGCAAATCGAATCTTTTTCGAAGATTTCAGGAAATCTTCAAAGCAATAATATGATAGAGAAGATACCCCCAGGTGTCAAAAGAAAATCCTTTAAAACTATTTCGGAAAACCTTTGACCGTGAGATATCATCGTTTCCGCTTGAAAAAAGGCGAAAAAGTAGACTTCATTCTTCACACCTTTCGACTTTCGGCTCCTTTCTCCATCATTAAAACAATCTTCAGCTCGAAAATCAACTCACTTCCTCTCTAAACCTCGTTTGATGGTTCCCTTCTTGATGGAAAAACCCTGGCTCAGGACTTCCACAATCTCTTTTTTTGTCAAACCCTTTTTTTCAAGGGCGGTAAACAATTCTTGAGGCACCAGCAACCCGTCTTCCTTATTCCCCTCGACGACCAGAATAATTTCTCCTCTCATTTCCCGAGAAGACAAATCCTGGAGGATAGCCCTTATCTCCCCCCGTTGAATCTCCTGGTGAAGCTTGGTAAGTTCACGAACCAAAACCACTTTTCTTGAATCCCCCGTCACTTCCTCGATATCCTGCAAGGTCTTATACACCCGGTGTGGTGATTCGTAGAGAACCACCGAAAACGGGGAAGAAAGGCTCCATTCTAAAAGCTTTTTTCTCTCTCCCCCCTTACGGGGGAGAAAACCCAAAAAGATAAAACCCGGATCCGGGAGTGCCGCATACACCACTGCCAGAGGAAGCGCCGAGGGACCCGGAAGAACTTCGAAATCCAAACCCTCTTTTTGCAAAACCCGAATAAGATCAAGACCGGGGTCCTGAATACCGGGCATTCCGGCATCAGAAACAAAAGCAAGATTCTGGCCACTCTTCAAAAGATGCAAAATTTTTCTCGTGGCGGAATCTCTATTCTGAGAGCGGTAACTCAGAAGGGGCTTGTGAATCTCGTAGTAAGTCAACAACTTGCGGGTGACCCTGGTATCCTCACAAACTACCACATCAACCTGTTGCAGAACCTCCAGAACCCTAAGGGTAACGTCTTTAAGATTCCCCAGGGGGGTGGGGCAAAAGAAAACCCTGCCCCACCCTTTGCTGGCTTCCATCTCTGTTATCTTTTCTCAGCCCTCAAGGGAACAAAGTAGGTCCGACCACCGCGGTCGATGAGGAGCAGCACCGTTTCTCCGGGCTGAATCCGAGAGAGAACCTCTTCCCAGTCACCCAGCGAGGTAATCTTCTTGCGATTGAGTTCCAGTACCACATCTCCTGGTCGCAGCCCCGCCTGGTCCGCAGGTCCACCCGAATCAATTCCTACAATCACCACACCGCTCGTTCTCTTCAGGGCGTACTGATTCACGAGGTCAGGAGTGATCTCCCGGACCTCCACCCCTAAGGTTACCGCCATTTCGGCAGGAATCTCTGTAGATTCTTCCTTCAGCTCATCCAGGGTAACTTCCAGAACCACGGTCTTTTTGTCTCTCCATATCTCTACCGTTATCTTATCACCAGGGCGATGCGAACGGACCTTTTGCTGGAGGTCCGATACATTCTTCACTTCCTGACCATCGATTTTGAGCACTACATCGCCCCGCATAAGGCCAGCTCGTTCTGCTGGACTATCGGGAGAAATATCCGCCACCAGCGCCCCCTGAGCCTTCTCTAACCCGAACTTCTCGGCAATTTCCGGCGTTATTTCCTGAATATAGACACCCAGCCAGGCTCTGGTTACCTTACCCTTGGAAATCAACTGATCCAGGATGGCCTTAGCCATGTTGATGGGGATGGCAAACCCAATGCCCTGGGCATAGGGAAGAATGGCGGTATTGATACCGATAACCTCACCCTTGAGATTGAGAAGTGGTCCACCACTATTTCCCGGGTTGATGGCCGCATCGGTCTGGAGGAAATTCTCGTACTCTCTTCCCGAATCTCCCGCGGAAATCGGTCTTCCTTTGGCACTCAAAACTCCCGTAGTCACCGTGTGCGAGAGTCCATAGGGATTCCCAATGGCGATCACAAATTCCCCCACCCGGGCGGTATCGGAATCACCCAGGGGAATGGTAGGCAAATTATTGGCTTCAATTTTGACCACCGCAATATCCGTCAGGGGGTCTCTGCCCACGACCTTACCATCGAACTGTTGACCATCCTTAAAAGTAACCTTGATTTCCTCTGCACCTTCGATAACATGGTTATTGGTGAGAATGTAGCCATCGGAGCGAAAGACAAATCCGGTGCCCAACCCTTTCACCGGAACCCTTCTCTCCTGACTTTCCGGCGAGTCACCGAAAAAGTAACGGAAGAAAGGATCATTAAAGAAAGGGGCTAACGGGGAACGATACACCTCGGTCCGGAGGGTATCGATGTTAACGATGGCCGGACTCACCTTCTCCACAATATCTGCCACAATGTTATCGGATACCAGGGGAATTTCGGCAAAAGCAACGGCACTCCAGGCGAAAACACCCAGTAACACCATCCAAAGAATACTCCACCTCGCGATTCTTTTCATTTCAACGACCTCCTTCCCTTTCTAAAGATTCCAAGACCTGCGCACCGGTCTCTACATCAAAACTTCCCATAAAAGACAGTGAAAACCCTTCTTTTTCTCCGACGATAACGAAGTTTTCGCCCCCTTTCTGCTCCGAAAACACCAGCCTGAAATCAAAAGAACGAGGAAACTCTCGGGGATAAACACTCTGAGAGATGGTGAAGTACCGCAAACCGTCGCTATAAATGAGGTGGTAGAATTTCTTTCCCTCACTTTTCACCACATAGGTTCTCTTCAACTGAAAACCAGGAGGAAGTAGACGTGGAAAGAAAATCCTTTTCCGTTCAACTACGGAGAGCTCCTCTCTTCCCTCTGGAGCACACTGTTCCATGAGCTCAAGATACGAAGCAAGGCAACGATAATCGGGAGAAAAATCCAGATACACAAAACGACCGGTGTTTTCTGCTTTCCCCCCCGGGGTATAGGTAATCTGCGCAACCGGAAAACCATCTTCATCCAGCGTCAGTGAACGCACAATCTCTCCGTTGTGGCGAGAGAAAAACGAAATCCGATTATCCTGGAAATAAACCAGATAGTTTTTGAGAACGAGGTCCAAATCATCTTTTTCAAAGGGCAGAAAAGGTAACTCGTAAAAGGGGAAAACACCTTCCCGTTCCCCAGACATCAGGTTAAAGACATAGCGATAATTTCCGACTTTTACATTCAAAAAATCTCGAGCGCCCAGTTCTTTCCAGGCAAAACCAATATCTTTCACAAAGAGTACCTCATAGAATCTGTGTTCTTTCCGGGAATAATCATCCACCTCCCATGCCCCCCAGTAATTCTGATGGGTTACTTTTTCCACCATCCTCTGTAAAAGAGGAAGCGCCTCATCAGGACTGAGCATTTTTGCAAAACCCCTATGGAAGAAAGTGCTCCAGAGAAAAAACACCAGCAAGATAGAGAGAAGGCCTTTTTTCACCCTGAATCCCTTCTTACTTATCCAGAGTGAATTCCACCACCTGGATAGAATTACCCCCTGCCCTCGGGTCAACCTTGTCAAACCGGAAATCAAAACCGGCAAATGTCGATACCGGGGCGATCTCTCTCTGGAAATCAGTCCCCTCCTGCAACTCCCGCCAGAGCCCAACAACGAGAAGAGAAACCACCGCAACCCCGGAAAGTAGGAAAACCAGGATTAATTCTCTGAAACGTTCTCGCTTCGAAACGGCCTGCAACTCCATGGCGATTTTCCGCGGGTATCTCTTTTCCAAAGCTCTATCCATGGTATGGAGTAGCCTCTTGATAGCGAGAAGCTTTTTCATCTCCCGCTGGCAGGAGAAACAACTCAGAAGATGCTCCTCTATGGTCTGTTTCTCCTGTGGTAAAACTTCTTCATCGATATAGAGAGAGAGTTTCTCTTGGACTTCCCTGCAGTCCATACCATCATCCCCACAAAGAGAGGATTTCCTCACCGTAAATCTTTTCCAACATCCCCTTGACCTGCCGCCGGGCTCGATGCAAACGAGACCGCACCGTTCCGATAGGACAGCCAAGGAGCTCACTTGCTTCTTCATAAGAATAGTCCATAACGTCACAGAGTACCATAACCTCTTTCATCTTCAAAGGGAGTTTCTCAATTGCTCCGTAGAGATCTTTCAGAACCTGCTTTTTCATTACCAGCTTTTCCGGACCGTCCCCTTCCCACTCTAAAGCATCCCACACCTCTTCCTCCTCTTCGTCACCATCTGATGACTTCCAGGGAAGAACAAAACGGAGAACTTTTTCTTTTCTATACTGCTGGCGATAAACGTTCAAGAGAATGGCGTAAATCCAGTTCTCGAAGGAACGAGTATGGTCGTAACTGTGACGGTACTGAAAGGCCCGCAGAAAGGTTTCCTGCAGGAGATCCTCAGATTTTTCTACGCTTCCGGTCAAATGGAAAGCAAATCGAAAAAGGTTCCGCTCGCATCCTCTCACTTGCTTTTCAAACCATAATTTTTCTTCCTCGACCGGTAATGTCAGGGTCCTGGTATCTGCCTGTATCATTTGATTTCACCTTCCTGATTTCACCTTCCGTAAGAATATATCAACGCTCTCCGGGAAAGTTCCTGAACCTACAGGAAATATCGATCGTACTCCTCTTCGTTGATCTCAATCTCTCGACCATCTTCCAGGCGTAAACTGATACTATCTTTAAAAACGTTCACTTCTACGACCTTTGCCAGACCAAAAGGGGTCAGGATTTTGCTCTCTTTGCGGGGAAGCTTATAGAGCAATTTCTGGTAAAGGTAATACTCAAAAGACAAACAACACATGAGGCGACCGCACATTCCCGAAATCTTGGCAGAGTTCAAAACCAGATTCTGTTCTTTGGCCATCTTGATGGAAATAGGGTCAAAGTCGAGCAGAAAAGTGCTGCAACAGAGTTCTCGTCCACACATACCACAACCACCAAACATCCGAGCCTCATCTCGAACGCCGATTTGTCGCATTTCGATCCGGGTTCGGAAAACGCCCGCCAGCTCCTTTACCAGCTGCCGAAAATCGATCCGCTCCTCGGAAACAAAGTAAAAGATGAGTTTCCCTCGATCCAGGGTATAGTGAGCCCGCAGAAGTTTCATGGGAAGCTCGCTTTGGGCAACCATCGATCTCGCCATTCGAAAAGCATCTTTCTCCTTTTCCTTGTTGACCTGCCACTGCACCAGGTCAATTTCCTGAGCCTTACGGATGACCGGTTTCAAATCATCCTTCTCGCCTATGGGGAAAGGTGGTTTCACCACCTCCCCCAGCTCCAATCCTAATACTGTTTCCACCACACACTTTTCACCCACCTGAAGGGGCAAAGTGTGCGTTGCAAAGTAATAGGTCTTGGGGTTATCTTCAAATCGTATTCCTACTCCCCATCGCATGGTCCATTTCACCTCTTACCTTTCCTAAGAAATCAACGAGAGCAACGTCCGACTGAACGTACAGGGAAAGGTCCTCAATGAGTTCCTCAATAAGCCGTATCACCCTCGTTACCAGAGCAGGGTTCAAAATTTTTGCATCCTCCAGAGCATCCTCTAACCACTCTCTCTGGAAAAAGAGTTCTTCGTTTTTCCTCCCCATAGCCATGCCTAAAAGCACATCTCTCAAGTAACTCTCCAAAAGAGAGAGAAAGTGGATCATCTCGTGAAGTTCCATCGTCTCGAACCATGGTCCACAGGAAGTTATGCATCTTTTTTCTTTCAGGAACTTCCAGAAATCTAAAACCTTCTGGAGGGGGTTTTCTTTTCCTCTCCAGATTTCCAGGGCTCGTCCAATGCTACCCGTAGCCAGGAAAGCGATGCGTTGCGCTTCTTCCTCTTTCAGATGTTCTTTTTCCACAAGATACCGCTTGACTTCCTCTCCTGAGAGGGGTACAAATTCCACAAGCTGCACTCGAGAAAGAATGGTTGGTAAAACCGAGTACAATCGAGAAGTGGTCAAGATGAGTACACCCTCGGGGGGAGGTTCTTCAACGGTCTTCAAAAGGCAATTGCTGGCCTCCTCGGTGAGCTTCTCCACTCCTACCAAAATTCCTACCTTAAACTCCGAAACACTCTTCTTGAGATTCAGGCTCCTCGTAAATTCCCGGACCTGGTCGATCTTAATCGAATCCGAAGAAGGTGAAAGTATAGCGAGATCCGGATGGGACTGTGTAGCAAAAAGCCTGCAACTTTTGCATTGCCCACAACTCTCCCCATCACGGGGAGCAAGACAGCACAGCGTTTTCGCTAGCTCCAGAGCAAAAGTCCTCTTCCCCACCCCTGGAGGACCAGAGAAGAGATAGGCATGCGCCACTCGCCGGGTACGCAAGACTCTCCGAAAGAAGTCTTTCGGCCAGTGGTGTCCATAAATTTCTGACCAGCTCATCGCCAACCGCTAAAACTTTTCATAATAACGAACGGGGAGTTCAAAGAGCACTCCCCCTCCCTTGGCTACCTTGATCCTCTGGGGAACAAAGGGACCCAGCGGCTCATTCACCGGTATCGTTGATTCCACAACCTCTTCGCGACGACCACAGGTTTCCCTGATCAGTTCGAGAAGTTCTTCCCTTCTGGCCTCATCGATACCGATTAAGAAAGTGGTATTCCCCTCCCGCAGGAAACCCCCAGTGGAAGCCATTTTGGTAAAAGCAATCTCCCTCTCCCTGAGTAACTCCATCAGTCTCCCAGCATCCTGGTCTTTCACCACGCAGATAAGGAGCACCGTGGGGGTCACTTTTCCAACCTCCTTCTTTCGAAACGTCGCAAAACTTCACCTTTAATGGCTTCAAAGACATCGTCCCTGGAACGCCAGGTGGTGGAAATAACACAAAACCGTTCTGGATCTTTGGCGGCGATCTCCAGATAACCATTCCGTATCTCCTCAAGGAGATGCTGCTTCTGTAAGAATTCTTCTTCAAATCGAAGTTCCTCCCTGCGTGTGGCAGAAAGCGAACGCCTCACTCCTACTTCCGGTTCCACATCCAGAAGAAAGGTCAACTCTGGAAACACCTCCCCTGTCACCATTTCACTCAGTGAAGAAAGAAAGGACAGCGGAATTTTTCTCCCGTATCCCTGGTAAGCCAGAGTGGAATCCACGTACCGAACGCAGATCACCACCTTCCCTCCCCGGAGAGACGGTTCAATAAGTTTTTTCACGTGCTCATAACGAGAAGCACTGAAAAGAAGAACCTCGGTCAACCCATCGATGCTTTCCATAGCAGGGTCCAGCAAAATCTCCCGCAATTTTTCTCCCAATACGGTCCCTCCCGGTTCTCTGGTCAGCACACAAGGAAAACCCTGCCCACTCAGGAAGGAGAAAAGACGGTGAGCGTGGGTGGTTTTTCCACTACCCTCTATTCCTTCAAAGGTGATAAAAAAACCGGTCCAGTTACTCATCTCTTTCCTTAGGACTATGGGGGTAGATAATGACCCTCCGGAAGGGCTCTTCTCCAATACTCTGAGAAAAGAGATTATAGCGTTCGGCAATTTTGTGCTGCAAACGCCGCACAAAAGCATTCCGAGGAGTAAGCTCCATCGGCTCACCTGCCTTGAGGACATGCCGGGCAGCCCTCTCGGCTTCGATTAAACCCGAATCCGGCGCGGGAGTTTGGGAAAACTCGGAATAGCCGAATAAATCCTGCACAAATTTGAGAACCTGATTATAGGTATTGCTGCGCACCACGTGTACCGGGACGCCTCTACTCTCGGCCTCTTTCAGCTTGCCACCCCGTTTACGGTAGCGACTCTTCAGGGTCAACACCATATCGGCTTTCCCCAGGTCTTCGGCAACCTCCAGAGGCACCTGCAGCTGGGTAATCGCCCGTTGCATATAATTTTTGCTGACCGCAAAGAGGTACACTCGCAACATCCGGCCTTCGGAAACCTCAGGAAACAATCTTTTTTCGAAACCCCCTTCTTTCGGAGCCGCTGGCTCTTCGGCAGTAGCCCCCTCTCTCACCACCTGAATACCTCCCTCTTTGGTACGCTTCCGGATTTCAATTTGCGGCGGATATCCCCGCAACAGGAAATCAACCGCCTGAGCTGTATCATGATAAATCCCCAGGGTGTCTCTGTCCCGGAGTTCGATGACAATATCAAAGGTGGGAATAGCTTTTCGCTCCAGAATCGCCTTCTGTGTACCTCTTCTTCTGGCCTCTTCGTCACTTAAAATCACCGATTGTATGCCTCCCACCAGGTCACTCAGGGTAGGATTCAAAAGGAGGTTCTCCAGAGTATTGCCATGGGCAGTAGCAATCAATTGGACTCCACGTTCGGCAATCGTCCGACAGGCTCTGGCTTCCTCTTCCCTTCCAATTTCATCGACGATAATGACCTCAGGCATATGGTTTTCGACGGCTTCAATCATCACGTCGTGCTGTCTATTGGGCGAAGAAACTTGCATGCGTCTGGCTCTACCGATGGCCGGATGCGGAATATCCCCATCTCCGGCGATTTCATTAGAAGTATCAACCACAATGACTCTTCTACTAAATTCATCACTCAAAACCCGGGCGATTTCTCGAAGTTTGGTGGTCTTCCCCACTCCTGGAGGACCCAAAAGGAGAATGTTTTTCCCCGAAGTAACCACATCCCGGATAATATCAATCGTTCCGTATACTGCCCTCCCCACCCGTAACGTCAGTCCAACCACTTCTCCCAGCCTGTTCCGAATACAGGAAATCCGGTGAAGAGTCCTCTCGATGCCGGCCCGGTTATCCCCGGTAAAAGTCCCTACCCTCTGCACCACGTAGACCAGGTCTTCCCTTTCCACCACCCGGTCTGAGAGCACCACAAAATTTTTACTGAAACGCGCCTCCGGTGGGCGCCCTAAATCCATGATGACTTCAACTAAATCCTCACTATTTTCCTGCTCTTCGAGAGCTTTCCGAACATAACTCGGCAGAACCTCAAAAAGCTTCTCCAGGTTATCAACCACACCACCCTGAAAACTATCACTCATCGATTTTCTGTAATCCTCCCTCAAAAAGTAATTTTCCTTCTCACGAAAACACTCTTCATCGTGAATTTATTCTCACACCGGTACTATTCAAAAGAAACGAGCTGTGGTAAATTTGGAAAAAGAATAGCAAAGAGTATGACCATATGCAAGGAAAACGGAGCCTATTCTGATGAAAATACTGGCCGTCAGCGATCACATCGATCCTCTAGTTTATAGCACCTCTTGTAAGGCAAAATTCAAAGACGTGGAGTGCGTGATCTCCTGTGGCGACCTTCCTGAACATTACCTCGATTTCATTGTTTCCACCCTGAATGTTCCCCTCTTTTTCGTCCATGGCAACCATGACCCCTCTGGAGGAAAAAGTGACCTCGCCGGAGGCACCAATCTTGACGAAAGGGTCCTGGTTTACCGCAACTGTATCATTGCCGGATTAGAAGGGTCCTACTGGTACAACGGCAACATTCACCAGTATACCGAAAGAGACATGTATTTCAAATACCTGCGGCTTCTCCCTCAACTGTACTGGGCCAGATTGCGTTACGGAAGATTCCTCGATATCCTGGTGACCCATGCCCCACCCAAAGGAGTACACGAAGGTGAAGATCTCCCCCACCGGGGTTTCTCCACTTTTACTTTTATCCTTCAAAAATACCAACCCCAGTACCATCTTCACGGTCATATCCATCTTTACTCTGCGCCGGACAAAAATTTTAAAGACCGTCTCTTCAATACCTGGGTCATCAATTGCTATAATTACAGGGTTATAGAGATTTAAACTGAAGAGCGTACCGTGCTATAATAGCTTAAGCTCCCTGGCTGGGGGTCACGGGTGGATACACTCGAGAGAAAAAAAGAAAAACTCCTGGAAGAAGTGAAAAGAGAGGTTGAAAGGTGTACCCTTTGCGCTCTGGCTCACAATCGCACCAGAACCGTTTTGGGAGAAGGGAATCCTGATGCCATTATCATGTTTATTGGAGAGGGGCCGGGAGAAGAAGAAGACCGAACCGGCAGACCTTTTGTGGGCAAAGCAGGACAACTGCTCACCAGAATTCTTCAATCGGTCAATATTCAAAGAGAGGAGGTGTATATTGCCAACATGGTGAAATGTCGTCCCCCAGGCAACAGAGCACCAACACAAGAAGAAATGGCCTTATGTTTTCCTTATCTGGAAGCGCAGATTGCCATTGTGAATCCTTCTTTAATCGTCACTCTGGGAAGCACATCCACGGGTTTCTTGCTGGAAACAAAAGAATCTATCAGTAAACTCCGGGGGAAGTGGTTTGAGTGGCGGGGCGGGAAGAAAATCTTTCCCATGTTCCATCCCAGTTTCCTTCTTCGCTACGACTCTCGCTCCCCTGGTTCGCCGAAGTACCTAACCTGGATGGATATCCAGGAGGTGAAAAGGGTCTATGACCTGCTCAAACAGGGAACCCGAAAGGTTCTCTGAATCAAATAGACGAGTATGTTATAATAGAAAAGACCACTCCGAGGGAGGGACTTAATATGAGTTATCTTGATTCTATTAAGGCTTTCACGACCGAACAGGTAGTGAAGTTAATTGTCAATTCTTTGCGAAACGTGTCGGACGAAACCATCATCAAATTAACGTATCTGGCCGAAAAGCTCACCCCTATCGAGTACTACCGGGACCAGATCCGTGGTCTCCGCCAGATGTTCGAAGAAAAAAGGCCACAAATTGTTCTGGCGCGGAAAGTGCTGCAGGAAACTCATCCCAACGTGCGGGAGAAATTGATGGTCAACGTCATCGTGAGAAGCATTCTCCTGGGAGTTCCCAAAAGGCAGAAGTTAGAGAAAGAACTGGGATGCCAGGTTCCGTTCTTCTTCGTGGTGAGTCCCACCATGCGTTGTAACCTCAATTGTTACGGTTGCTATGCAGGGCAATACCGCAAAGAGAGCGACATGCCCATCGAGCTTATGGATCGAATCTTTACTGAAGCCAAGGAAATGGGCATGAACTTCCTGACTATTTCAGGCGGAGAGCCTTTCATCCGTAAGGAACACCTGGACTTATTTGAAAAGCACAGCGATATGTCTTTCCAGATTTATACCAATGGTACTCTGATCGACCGGAACCTGGCCAAGCGTCTGGCTCAGATGGGAAACGTCTATCCGGCCATCAGCATGGAAGGTTACGAAGAAGAAACCGACGCTCGCCGGGGTAAAGGCACCTTCAAACGCATCATGGAAGCCATGGAAGCCTTGCGCGACGAAGGAGTCCTTTTTGGATTTTCCATTACGGCTACCCGTCAGAACACAGAGCTCGTATCCAGTGACGAATTCATGGATTTCCTGATCGGTAAAGGCTGTAGCTTCGGCTGGTACTTCACCTATGTACCCATCGGCAAAAAACCCGACATGAATCTCATGCCCACCCCTGAACAAAGAATTCACCTCCGGAACCAGGTTCACAAGTTACGGTACGAGAAGCCGATTTTTATCGGCGATTTCTGGAACGACGGTCCCTATGTAGGGGGGTGCATCGCCGGCGGTCGGCGTTACTTCCATATCAATAACTCCGGGGATGTGGAGCCCTGCGTTTTCTGTCACTTCACCGTGGACAACATCAAAAACAAATCCCTGAAAGAGGCCTTTTCCTCTCCTTTCTTTAGGGCTATTCAAGAAAGGCAACCCTACGACAACAACCTCATGCGCCCCTGCATGCTCATTGATGTTCCTGAAGTCCTGCGAGAAGTGGTGGAGAAATATGGTGCTCGTCCGAGCCATGAAGGAGCGGACAGCTTGGTAACCGAGCTCAAGGACCGCGTCGACGAGTACGCCCAGGCTTTCAAGAAACTGGCCGATGAAATCTGGGAAAGGGATTACAAAGGAACCATCTACTACAAGGACTACAAGACCGAGCGGCAAGAATACCTCCGCAAGTTAGAGGAAGAAGCTTCGAAAAAGCAGGAAAAGGCCCGAGTATAAGAATAAAACCCGCCCTTCGCGGGCGGGTTTTATTTCGCCGAAATTCTTCTCATAAGACCAGGCAATTCCACCAGAGAAGCTACGGTGTTCCTGAGTGCTTCGCACGGCTACTTTTGCCATTTCCCGTTCTCTTTGCCAAAAGATCCGTGACTACGGTACCTCGATGTTTACTGGCAGGTCTACGCGCTACCAATCATGCCTATCAGAAGGTGGTATTCTTTCTATTATTTCTGGTTTCCTTTCTGGAGCGCCCGAAATCCGATATCCTTTCGATAATACATTCCTTCAAAGTAAACCCTGGAGACTGCGCTATAAGCTCTATGCTGCGCTTCTCTCAGGTCCTTTCCCAGGGCACAGATGTTGAGAACCCGACCCCCAGAAGTGTAGAAACCGTCTGCCCTCTTTTCAGTGCCAGCGTGGAAAAGGAAAACGTTCTCCTCCTGCGCCACCTCTTCGAGACCTTCTATTTTCTTTCCCACCTCATAGTGCCCGGGATACCCCTGACTCACCAGAACCACTCCCAGCATCTCCTGAGCACTGACTTGCAGCTCAACTCGGTGAAGCTCACCCCTCCACAACGCAAAACTCAGTTCTACCCAGTCATTCTGAATGCGGGGAAGCACCACCTGCGCTTCCGGATCTCCCAGACGAACGTTAAACTCGAGCACATATGGCTCGCCTTTCCGGTCCACCATAAGACCCAGATACAGGATTCCTCGGTACCAGAGACGTTCCCTCTTTATCCCTTCAAGCAAAGGATAAACGATTTTACGCTCAATGGTTTCCCACACAAGTGGAGTAATAAGAGGTGCTGGTGAATATGCTCCCATACCACCGGTGTTGGGACCGATGTCTCCCTCACCCACCCTTTTGTGATCCTGGGAAGAAGGCAAAAAGCAATATGACTCTCCATCAAAAAGTAACATGACGGTAGCTTCTTCACCGGCGATAAAATCCTCGATCACGACCCTTTTTCCCGCTTCTTTAAACTTTCCGTTGACCATAACTTCAAAAAGGGCGTCCAGGGCTTCTTCAAGGTCATTCAGGATATATACACCCTTTCCACCTGCTAATCCATCGACTTTAACCACCACTGGATAACTTTCTCGCCAGCGTAGATAATTGACGGCTTCTTCGTATACTTCAAAAACCCGAAAAGGAGCTGTAGGGATCCCATAACGTTCCATAAACCTTTTGGCAAAAACCTTGCTCGATTCAAGGAGGGCAGCTTGACGATCTGGACCAATCACAGGAATATTCTGAGCTTTCAAAAGATCCACAATGCCCATCGCCAGTGGCTGTTCCGGACCGACCAGCACAAGATCCACATTCTTTTCCCTGGCAAAGGTGACCATTTCAGGAAGCGAAGCAAGGGGAACACACTCACCGAGTTCACTCATCCCTCCATTTCCCGGAACACAAAAAATCTCCTTTACCGAAGGGTTTTGCCGTACTTTCCAGGCCAAGCAATGCTCTCTCCCACCACTTCCAACGACCATTACCTTCATCGTCTTCACCCTTTCTGCACCAGAACCTTGCGTCCTTCGATGCGAAGCTTCCCTTCCAGGAAAAGCCTGACCGCCTGAGGATAGATCTCATGCTCATACTCAAGAATTCGCTCGGCCAGAGTTTCAGGAGTATCGTCATCGAAAACCGGACAGGTAGCCTGAAGAATAATGGGGCCGGTATCCATGCCCTCATCCACAAAGTGGACCGTACAGCCACTCACTTTGACTCCATATTCTACCGCCTGTTTCTGTGCTTCCAATCCTGGAAAAGCCGGTAAAAGTGAAGGATGGATGTTTAAAATTCGGTAACGGTAGCGAGAAACAATCGTTCTCCCCACTATCCGCATATAACCGGCCAAGCAAATAAGATCAGGATTTTCTCTCTCCAGAGTGGCGAGGAGCGCCTCCTCATAGGCTTTTTTCCCCGGAAAAGAAGCATAATCAAGGGTTACCGTGGGGATACCGGCTTTTTGAGCCCGCCTGAGAGCGTAAGCATCCGGATTGTCGCTAATAACCAGAGTAATCCGACCGGGAATTTTACCGCCCGTCGCGGCATCGATGAGCGCCTGAAGATTTGTGCCTCTCCCGGAGACGAGCACCACAATTCTTTTATCCAACAAGCTCCACCTTCCTTTCCCCCCTGATAATTTCTCCCAGGAGAACCGGTTTTTCGGCCCGCTGGTGGCATAACCTGAGCAATTTTTCTTCGTCTTCTTGAGCTACGATCATCACCAAACCGATGCCCATGTTAAACACCCGCCACATCTCACTTTCAGGAATTTGTCCTATACTCTGGAGAAATCCAAAAATCCAGGGAACTTCTATATTTTCCTTTCTGATTCTTGCTCCCACCCCTTCTGGGAGTACCCGGGGGAGATTATCGACAATGCCTCCTCCGGTAATGTGAGCCATACCTTTTATACGAATCTCACGGAGTAGGGAAAGCACCAAAGGAACATAAATCCTGGTAGGACGAAGGAGTTCTTCGGCCAGATTCCACCCTTCCACCTGAGCATCGAAAGGAATCCCGTTTTCCTGAAGCACTTTCCGCACCAGCGAAAAACCGTTGCTGTGGAGCCCCGAGGAGGGAATTCCCAGGACCACGTCTCCTTCCTGAATATCCTTTCCGTCCACGATTTCCCCCTCTTCTACGACTCCCACCGCAAACCCGGCCAGATCATACGTACCCTCCGGGTACATATCGGGCATCTCTGCCGTTTCTCCTCCAAGGAGGGCACATTGTGCCTCCTGGCATCCCTTTATGATACCGGACAGCACGGCTTCAAAGACTTCTTTCTGTAACTTCCCGCAGGCGAAATAATCCAGAAAAAAGAGCGGTTCGGCACCAGAACAGAGCACATCATTCACGCACATGGCTACCAGGTCAATTCCTACAGTATCATGCTTCTGCAGTTCTAAAGCTACTTTGAGTTTGGTTCCCACGCCGTCACTTCCGGCCACAAGACACGGGTTTCGCCATTTCCGATCCATTTGCACAATCCCGGCAAAACCGCCAATACCCGAGAGAACTTCAGGACGCCAGGTCTTCTGTGCCCAGACTTTAACCCGTTCCAGAGATTCCTCGGCTTTATCGATGTCCACGCCTGCCTTTTTGTAATTCCACCCCGGTTTCATTGCTCTTCCTCCTTGATACCGGAACGCTGCAAGATAAAATCAACGTGCTTCAAGTAATGACGGTAATCAAAAAGGGCCTCGAGTTCTGCGAAAGAAAGGTATTTCCCAATCTCCGGATCCTCCCGAAGAACGCTCAGAAAATCGGTACCTTCTTCCTCCCAGGTCTTCAGTGCGCAGCGCTGCGTGAGCGCATAAGCTTCTTCTCGAGTAAGACCCCGCTTCACGAGCGCTAGAAGCACCCTCTCGGAGAACACCAGCCCCCGGCTCCTCTCCAGGTTTTTTTTCATGTTTTCAGGGTAGACAACCATTCCTTCCAGGAGCTTACGAAAAGTCTGCAGAAGATAATCGGTAAGGATACAGCTGTCGGGAAGAATAACCCTTTCGGCCGAGGAATGGGAGATATCCCGTTCATGCCAGAGGGGAACGTTTTCCAGAGCTACCAGGAGATTGCCCCGCAAAACCCGGCTCAATCCACAAATTTGCTCCCCGGTGATAGGATTTTTCTTATGGGGCATCGCCGAAGAGCCTTTTTGCCCCTTTCCAAAACCTTCTTCCACCTCTCGAATCTCAGTCCGCTGGAGATTCCGCAGCTCCACGGCGAATTTTTCTAAACTCGTCCCGATCATGGCCAGAGACCACATAAATTCGGCATATCGATCCCGCTGAATAATCTGCGTCGACGCCGAAGCTGGTTTTAGGCCCAATCTCTCGCAGACGTAGGACTCCACCCGGGGATCCACATTGGCAAAATTACCCACCGCTCCGGAGATCTTCCCCACACTCACCACCTGTTTGGCGTGCTCTACCCGTTCTCGATTCCGTACCATCTCGGTGTACCAGACCGCCAGCTTCAATCCCAAAGTGGTCGGTTCGGCGTGGACACCGTGAGTTCTACCCACCATCAGGGTATACCGGTGTTCCAGAGCCTTCTTTTTTATCACCGCAAGTACCTCGTCGATGTCGGTCAGGATGAGTTCCGCCGACTCTTTCAGGAGAAAACCCATGGCGGTATCGAGCATATCCGAAGAGGTAAGGCCAAAATGGAGAAAACGCCCTTCTTTCCCCAGATTTTCCGAAATGGCCGTCAGAAAGGCGATGACATCGTGTCGAGTGACACGTTCTATTTCCGCCATTCTCTCCTTGGAAAACGTAATGCGCCGACGAATGTTCTCTACCTCGTCCGGTGAGAGCAGACCCAGTTGGCTCCAGGCTTCAAGGGCCAGGAGTTCTACCCGCAACCAGACCTCAAACCGGTGTTCATCACTCCAAATTGCTCGCATTCCGGGCAACGCATAGCGGTCGATCATCGCAAACGCGACCTCCCTCTACTTTTTCTGTTCCACGCCACAGTAGGAACAGTAATTGGAATCTTCCACGATATATTTTCCACAGGAAGGGCACCTCTTGCGGGGTTTTTGCCCCTGTAAGAGGGCAATTTCTTCTCTCAAATCTTCTATCTCTTCTTCCAGAGACACAATGTTCTGGTATTTCTCTCGAAACTCCTCTCTTTTGATCTCCTCTCTCCCCTGGCGGAAAAGGTCATAAACTGTCCCCCCCAGTTCCAGGAGTGCTTCCACCCACTCTCGTTTCAAGGGAATCATTTTAAGACGCAACATCCACAAGCGAAAAAACGGAAACATAGCCACCACCTGTCCACCGCAACGGTTGATGTTACCCATTTTAGCACATCTCGCCTCCCCACCGGAAAACCGGGATCAAAATCTTCGGTACCCAATCTGTAAATACATTAATATCTCTTGAACAATTGACAATCACACACCATTTCGATTACAATAAAAATACTTTCAAAATAAGGGGGGATAGTTATGAAAAAAGGTCTCTGGCTTGTGTTCCTTCTTTCGCTCTTTCTGGTCTCGGTTTCCTTCGCAGCTGAGAAAACCTGGGAATCGCAGCAGGGTGAATTCAGTGGTGTAACGCTCACCGTGCTCATTACTGACCCGCACTCAGCGGTGGTAGAGTCGTGGAAACCGGAATGGGAAGCCTTGACCGGTGCCAAGGTGGAAATGGTGGTCGTCCCGTATGCTTCGCTCTATGACAAAATGATGACCGATTTCATTACTGGAACCGGAGCTTATGACCTCATCTGCTGGCCTTCCACCTGGGCAGGGGATGTGATGGGTGGAGAATGGGTTATTCCACTCGACGACCTTATGAAAGAGTACGGTTATCCCGGCTGGGACGATGTCGCACCGGCCATCAAGACGGTGGTTTCCTGGGCCAACAAGGTCTACGCCTTGCCCTATGACGGTGACTGTCATATGCTCTACTACCGCAAAGATGCCCTGGAAAACCCTGATTACCAGGCAAAGTTTAAGGAAAAATACGGCTATAACTATAACGTTCCTCCCAAATCCTGGGAAGAAATCCGTGATATTGCCGAGTTCTTCACCGGTTGGGACTGGGACAATGATGGCGAAAACGAATATGGCATTGCGTTCATCGCCCAGAGAAAAACCCAGGCTATGTGGTCATATCTTGATATCGCCATGCAGTACGCGGCGCAACCTGGTGTGGCTCCCTTCTTCGACCCTGATACCATGGACCCCCTGGTCAATAATCCCGGCTGGGTGAAGGCTATGGAAGTCATCCAGGACATGACCAAGTTCGCACCTCCAGGACTCTTGAGCTATGGCTACAGTGAACTCCGTCAGGCTTTTGTTTCCGGAAATTCGGCCATTGCTCTGGACTGGGGTGATATTGGGATTATGGAACAATCAGAGGAAAAATATGGGAGCAAAGTCAAGGGACTTCTGGGTTATGGACCGCTTCCTGGAGCCATGAAAACCTATGACTTCAAAGAGAAAAAGTGGGTAGAAGGGTACAATCAGGTTAACTTCCTGAACTTCGGGGGATGGATTTTCTCCATCTCCAAATTCTCCAAGAATCAGCTCGCAGCCTATAAATTTGCCACCTACTTTACCGCTCCGGAGCGGAGCATTTTGGACGTCTGCGGCATTCACGGTTATACCGGCGCCAACCCCTGGCGGCTCTCTCATTTCCAGAATATCGACAAGTGGATAGAAGGTGGATGGGGCAAAGAATCGGTAACCAAGTATCTTGACACCATCAAGACCATTCTCTCTGACCCTAAGGCGATCACCGATCTCCGCATCCCTGGTGCTGCCGAATACTACGACTACCTCGATCTCTATCTGGCCCAGGTCTTATCGGGTACCGCGAAACCCGAAGAGGCCTGCAATAACATTTACAAAGAATGGGTGAAAATCACCGAAGCTCAGGGCAAAGAAAAGCAGCTCAACCTCTATCGAGAATCTCTGGGTCTACCGAAGAAATAACAGCAGAACTTCCTAAAAGCCGGGTGCATGCACCCGGCTTTTTTGTTACCATAATAGCGAAAAAGCAGGAGGAAAAACATGTCCGAAGGTAAAGAACGGACCAGGTTTATCAAAGTCGGTTTTCTCGCCCCCGGTCTTCTCTATCTCATGATAATGGCCGTCTTCCCCCTCATCTGGTCTTTGTCCCTCAGCTTCCAGCGGTGGAAAGCTGCCACCGCCAGTCCAAGGGTATTCGTGGGCCTGCGAAATTTCTTCACCATTTTCTTCGATGACCCCCGTTTCTGGAATAGCCTCCGTTTCACCGTTTTTTACGTCTTCATCGTGGTTACGGTGGAGCTCTTTTTAGGGCTGCTTCTTGCCTACATCCTGAATGAGCGAATCCGCTTCCGCAACTTCTTTCGAGTGGTATTCCTGTTTCCCATGGCTGCTCCCCCCATTGGGGTAGCCTTCATGTGGAGAATGCTTCTCAACCCTGATGCGGGTATTATGGTTAAAATGATGAATAACCTGGGACTGAACATGGTGCGATGGCTCACCGATGCCAATCTCACCCCTTTTGTTCTGATGACCGTCGATATCTGGGAATGGACTCCCTTCATGTTCCTGGGACTTTTGGCTGCCTTCCAGGCTTTACCCGTAGAACTCTATGACGCTGCCCAGGTAGACGGAGCTTCTCGTTTCCAGACCTTCCGGTTCATCACCTTTCCGTTGCTTTTGCCCATCATGATTACGCTCACCCTCTTGCGAGCGATTGACGCCTTCAAACTGTTTGAACTGGTCTTCGGTATCACCGGCGGCGGTCCAGGAACAAGTACCGAATCGCTCTCCTATTATATCTACACCGTAGGATTCCAGTATTTCGATCTGGGGTACGCCTGCAGTCTCTCCTGGGTATTCCTGGGGATCGTGCTCTTCATTTCCAACTTCCTGCTCCAGAGGTTACGCAAGGAGGTCTAAGCCATGAAACGCAAGAAAAGCCCATCTGGATTTACGATCTTTATCTGGGTCTTCCTCATCGCTTTCACTTTCTGGACTCTTTTCCCCTTCTTCTGGGGAGTCATCACTTCGATGAAGTCTCCAGGAGAACAATACAGTACCGCTTTCCTCCCTCACTTCCAGTTCAAACCTTCTTCCTATGCCTGGCAGGTGGTGTTAGGACAAGCCGAAGGAGAAAGAACCAGACAGGGTCTGCGAAACAGCGTCCTCATCTCATCCCTGAGCTCGCTCCTCGTGCTTTTTCTGGGTGCCTTAGCCGGATATTCCCTGGCCCGCTTTCGTTTCCATCGCTGGAAGAACAAAGACATCGCCACCTGGATCCTTTCCAATCGTATGTTTCCTCCGATCGCGGTAGCCATACCCTTCTTTCTCATCATGCGGACATTAAAGCTCCTTGACACCATACCGGCCATCGTCATGGCCCACGTGGTCTACAACCTGCCCCTGGCCATATGGCTCATGATCGACTTCTTCCGGGAACTCCCCGAGGAAATCGAGGAAGCAGCCCTCATCGACGGATGTTCCTCCTTTCAGGCTTTTTTGCGCATCGCACTTCCCCTCTCTCTTCCAGGCATCGTGGCCGTCTACATCCTGTGTTTCATCTTCTCCTGGAACGAATTTCTCTTTGTGGTGACGCTTTCCTACCGGAAGACCATGACCATGCCGGTCATCATTGCCGGTGCACTCACCGTAAGAGGACTCGACTTCTGGAAAGTATCGGCACTGTCACTTTTGGCTGTAACTCCCCCGGTGATTTTAGCGGCGCTCACTTCCCGTTATCTTATTCGAGGCCTCACCCTGGGAGCAGTCAAGGAGTGAACCCATTGCCTTTTACCGCAAAACAGGTTAAGCTGATGACAAAAATAAAGGAGGCATGTCTATGGAGATATCCCATATCCTGGTTCCAACCGATTTCTCCCCTTTTTCCGATTTAGCCGTTCAAAAGGCCATGTCGCTGGCCAAAATCTTCCAGGCTCGAGTCACCGTGTTGCATGTGCTTACCCTGAGCGAAGTGAACGTACTCACTTCCCAGCCGGGTAACCCCTGGGAGAATGTGGTCCTCCAAATTCAGAACGACATGCTGGAAGAAGTACGCAGGGTAACCGACGCTTCTCTGGAGCTGGCTCAGGTCTCTTTCGAAGTGGTTGCCGGTGAACCGGTAGAAGAAATTACCCGATTCGCCGAAGAAAGTAAGGTCGATCTCATCATTATGGGGACCCACGGGAGAACCGGCCTGGCTAGCGTCCTCTTAGGAAGCGTCACCGTAGGGGTTATCAAGAAAACCTGTGTCCCGGTGATGGTGGTGAAATGCGGCGAAGCCCTAAAATAGAGAGAGGGGAATTCCCCTCTCTCTATTTTCCTCACACCAGAAGCTGAAGCTCTCTGGTCACCGCTTCTTCAGGCAAAGGCCCCCGGTAGAGCAAATGGGGTTGTGAAACCTGGGCATAAAATTTTTCCTGATAGGTCGGTTTGGGATGCATGTAAAAAATGCCCAGCGGAATTTTCTGGCCCCACTCCAGGCTTTTTTCAAAAGCCCTGATTTGATTGCCGGGATCGTGATCTTCCCCCAAATAGTACACCCGTTCTTTATACCAGCCGAAGGTGTTGACCCGATTGAATGTTACACAGGGCTGCAGGACATCAACCAGAGCAAAGCCTTTCCAGGAGAGGGCTTTCTTGAGAATTTCCTTCAATCCTTCAATGTCTCCGGAAAACCCTCGAGCCACAAAGCTGGCGTCCTGAGCAATAGCCACACTGAGTGGATGAAAGGGAGACGATAGAGCTCCCAAAGTCTGGACTTTGGAGACAAACCCTTCTTCGGAGGTGGGAGAAGCCTGTCCCTTGGTCAAACCATAGACCTGATTATCGTGCACAATGACGGTTATATCCGGATTACGTCGAATGGCGTGCAGGAGATGATTTCCTCCCTCTCCATACATACAACCGTCCCCTGACTCGGCAATGACCAGAAGCTCGGGATTGGCCGCCTTAATGGCAAAGGCTGCCGGGATACTCCGTCCGTGCAGGCCATTAAAAACATTGACCCGCAGATAATGAGGGAGTTTGGCGGCCTGACCAATTCCGGAAACGAGCACCACCCTCTGTGGTTTATAACCAAGCTCAAAAAGCGCTTCTTTAAGGGCTTTGAGGATCCCAAAATTCCCACACCCAGGACACCAGGCAATTTCCAGGTCACTTTCAAAAGGATTATGCACCTTGTAGCACCTCCTTAACCCGCAGGCAAAGTTCATCAACGAGAAACGGTCTTCCATCATATCGGGTAATCCTCGTAGCGAGCTCGACCCTGGCTTCACCTTCGAGTAACGTCGCCAGCTGTCCCCAGTAGTTATTCTCCACCACGATGGGACGGGGGAGTGAGCGCAGAAATTCTCGTAGTCCCAGAGGTAAGGGCCACAGTTCGTTAAAATGGACCAATCCGACCTCAATACCTTCCTGCAGGAGTTCTCTGCGGACCTCCTGAAGAATGCCCCAGGTGGAACCCCATCCCACCAATGTGGCCTCCTTCCCCTCCAGAAAAACAGGCATCCGGATCTCTCTCTGCATCGCTTCCCACTTGCGCATCCGCTTCTCGTGCATCTTGACCCGGATGGTAAGGTCTTCGGTCAGGTGCCCACACTCATCATGTTCATCGCTGTCCACCACGACCAGTGCTTCTTTCCCGGGAATCGCTCGCGGAGAAACTCCCGAAGGGGTCAAAGCATACCGGCCGTAATCTGCGTTGACGTTGACACCGGTAGAATCGTCGGGGATCTTTTCAATCCCGATATCCCGATAAGAAACCTTCGAATCTGCCAGATATTGGTCACTCAGGATGATGGCCGGAACCTGGTACTTTTCAGCCAGGTAAAAGGCTCTCCGGACCACATTGATGGCATCCTGAGGGTCCCGGGGGGCAAAGACAAAACGGGGAAACTCGTCGTGCCCGGCGTGGATCACGAAATGGAGATCCGCCTGAGAGGTTCGGGTGGGAAGGCCGGTGCTGGGTCCAGGTCTTTGCCCATTCACCACCACTACCGGAACTTCAGTCATGGCCGCCAAGCCCAATCCTTCCACCATGAGACAAAAACCACCCCCCGAGGTTCCGGTCATGGCCCGTGCTCCGGCATACGCTGCCCCTATAGCCATATTGATGGCGGCAATCTCGTCCTCGGCCTGCTCCACCAGAACACCGTACTCCTTCATCCTGGAAGCTAAAAAATTCATGATTCCGGTGGAAGGGGTCATGGGATAGGCGCTATAAAAGGTGCACCCGGCCAGGAGGGCTCCCAGCCCCAGAGCCTGATTCCCATCCAGAAGAAATTGGGGCCCACTATCTCTCCGGGAGGGGTTTTCGCTCCGCAATACCGGCGCAATACCGACCGCTTCCTTTCCCCGGCGGAGGGCGGCCCTGTTCTTTTCGACCACCTCTACGCCCTTTTTGGCAAACACCTTTTCAATATGGGCTTCCACGATTCCCGGTTCCAACCCCAGAATCTGGGATATTGCCCCCACCGCCACCATATTGGCAAAAACCCGGTTCCCCAGCTGAAGCGCCTCTTTCTCAAAATCAAGACGAATGAGCTGGCGATCTCCGGTTTCTGCTTTCGCCTCGAAACTACCGAGAATCAGGCCCCCTTTTTTGACCTCATCCCGATGGAGTTCGTAGGTCAACTGGTCAAGACATACCAGAAGATCGAGCGCGCTTCGAGCCGCCCACACCGGTTCATCTTTCAGGCGAATCTGGGTAAAGGTATGCCCTCCCCGGATGCGTGATTGATAATCTTCAAGCGAAAACACATAATATCCACTGCGTTTGAGAAGCAACGATAGCACTTCTGCCACAGTCTGCACACCCTGACCGGCCGCTCCACCGATTTTCACCGTCCAGTCCACCACGTCAACCAACCTCCCTCAGTTACCTATTTCTTTGACGTAAATCACCTGCTTCTGATAGGGGATTTCAATTTTCTCTGCGTCGAAGGTCTTCTTCAGTAGATAAAGAAGGTCTCGCTCCACACCCCAGTGTTCTCCCGGAAGGACCTTCAATGAGACCCTGAGCACCACTCCCGAATCTCCCAGACGGGCTATCCGGTGAAGCAAAGGTGGCTCCAGAACGATTTCCGGATGGCTTCGATAGTACTCTTCGGCAACTCTCTGGAATACTTCGATGACCCTATCGAGATCGGCTTCGTAAGCCACGTTCACCTCCACCACCGCTCGGGTGAATCCCCGGTTATAGTTTGCAATCCGCCCGATCTCCCCGTTGGGAACGGTGAGAAGGGCCCCCGAAAAGAGACGAATCCGGGTGACTCGCAGGGTGACCTCTTCCACTTTTCCGGTGACATCACCAATCTGAACGGTATCACCTACCGAAAGGGTATCTTCAAAGAGGAGAAACATCCCGGTAACCATGTCCTTAACCAGGGTTTGTGCACCAAAACCGATGGCAATACCCACCACGCCTGCCCCTGCAAGAAGGGCAGTAGCATCGACACCCAGTTCTCGCAGGATAAAGACGATTGCAAAAAAGGTAACCACGTACTTAATGCAACTCTGCAAAAGGGGGAAAACAGTATCAACCCGGCGGCGGACCTCCCCCCGAGCCGACACCAGCCTGCGGAGGAGTAATCCCCGGAAAACCTTACCACTGAAAAGCACAAAAAGGTAAGCAATGCCGACGATGGCCAGAATGCGGATTCCTTTCTCCAGCCATCCCACCAGGAACGTCATGAGGGAACCAGGCGAAAGGAAATCCCCTGGAAAGCACGTGTTTCAGAATGGTAATCCTGGAGTGCCCTGATGGTCATGGAACCGTTCTTCAAGCGTTCGATGGCATATACCGTAGCTTCTGCACCGGCAAGGGTAGTGACACAGGGGACATCCCGAATGATGGCTTCTTTGCGGATGACACTACTCTCGGCCTGAGCCCGCCCCCCGGATGGGGTGTTAATAATCAGGTGGATTTCTCGATTCTTGATCATGTCCACCACATTGGGTCGACCTTCACCCACCTTATTCACCACATCTACCGGAATACCGTTATTGCCCAGCACCTTAGCCGTGCCCCGGGTGGCCACAATTCGAAAACCAAGGTCCCACAGCTTCTTGGCCAGAAAGATAACACCTCTTTTGTCCCGATTTTTGACACTGATGAAGACGGTTCCCTGAAGCGGGAGAAAAGACTGAGCCCCGATCTGAGATTTGGCAAAGGCCATACCAAAATCCCCGTCGATTCCCATTACCTCGCCGGTGGAACGCATTTCCGGTCCCAGCACCGGGTCCACCCCCGGGAAACGGCGGAAGGGGAAAACCGATTCCTTGACCGCAAAGTACCTGATTTCCACTTCTCTGGTCAGTCCGATATCCTTGAGTTTACGTCCCGCCATCACCTGGGAAGCTAAACGAGCAAAAGGGATACCGGTGGCTTTGCTCACGAAAGGAACGGTCCGGGAAGCCCGGGGGTTCACCTCAAGGACGTATATTTCGTCATCTTTCACCGCGTACTGGACATTGATAAGACCCACCACCTGGAGATCCCGGGCCAGGGCATAGGTGTGCTGCTTGATTTTCTCGATGATTTCGTCACTCAGGGAAAAGGGTGGCACCACACAGGCGCTATCTCCGGAATGAATCCCTGCTTCTTCGATATGTTCCATAATCCCGGCCACCAGGGTTATTTCACCATCGCTTATGGCGTCGACATCAATTTCGATAGCGTCCTCCAAAAACTCATCGATGAGCACCGGACGACCGGGAGACACGTCCACTGCCTGCTTGATGAATTTCTCCAGCTCTTCCGGATTGTAAACGATGCGCATGGCCCGTCCTCCCAGAACATAGGAAGGACGCACCATGACCGGATAGCCAATTTGCTGAGCCACTTCCTGGGCTTCCTCAAAGGAAGTGGCTATCCCATTACGGGGCTGCCGTAATCCAATTCTTCTCAGGAGCTCCTTAAATCGATCCCGATCTTCGGCAATATCGATACTCTCCGGAGAAGTCCCCAGAACCCTCACCCCGGCTCTCTCCAGGTCCTTGGCAAGGTTCAAAGGGGTCTGCCCCCCGAGCTGGAGAATAACCCCTTCGGGCTTTTCTTTCTCGATCACGTTGAGGACATCCTCAAGGTACACCGGCTCGAAAAAGAGCTTGTCAGACGTATCATAGTCGGTACTCACCGTCTCGGGGTTACTGTTAATCATGATGGTCTCGTATCCCAGATCCCGCAATCCCCAGGTAGCATGGACACAGCAGTAGTCAAATTCGATACCCTGGCCGATGCGGTTGGGACCGGCCCCCAGGATGACGATCTTTTTCCGGGAAGAGGGATTGGCCTCACACTCCTCCTCATAGGTCGAGTAGTAATAGGGGGTTTCCGCGGCAAATTCTGCTGCACAGGTATCAACCTGTTTGTAGACGGCTTCAATCCCCATTGCTTTTCGCCACTGCCGTACTTCCCACTCGGTGGCGTTAAAGAGACGGGCGATCTGCCGGTCGGAAAAACCAAACTCCTTGGCCCTGCGCAGGGTTTCTCTATCGATATCCTGCCAGCAGGAAAAACTTCTCAGCCGATTTTCCATCTCCACAATTTCTTCAATCTGTCGCACGAACCAGGGGTCAATTCTGCTCAGCCTGGAGATCTCCGTAACGGTCATCCCTTCTTTGATGGCCATCTTGAGGTAGAAAATCCGTTCCCCATTCGGTTTAACCAGTTTTTCGCGCAGAGTCTCCTGTCGTTCTTTGAGGGGTATTTTATCCCAATCCCGGACGTCCTCCAGCCCACACTTCCCTATCTCTAAAGACCGCAGGCCCTTCTGGAGCGCTTCTTTAAAATTCCTCCCTATAGCCATGGTTTCTCCAACGCTTTTCATGGAGATTCCCAGAGTGGGCTCGGCTTCGGGAAACTTCTCGAAAGTAAATCGCGGAATTTTCACCACACAGTAATCCAGAGCGGGTTCAAAGCAGGCAGGGGTTTTCCTGGTGATATCATTGGGAATCTCATCCAAGGTGTAACCGACAGCCAGTTTGGCAGCGATCTTGGCAATGGGAAAGCCGGTCGCCTTTGAAGCCAGAGCCGAACTGCGTGACACCCGGGGATTAATCTCGATGATCACTATCCTGCCATTCTCGGGATTGACGGCAAACTGGATGTTACATCCCCCTGTGTCCACACCGATTTCCCGTATCGCCCGGATGGCCAGATCCCGCATCCTCTGGTATTCCCAGTCGGTGAGGGTTTGGGCCGGCGCCACGGTAATACTATCCCCGGTATGGATACCCATGGGGTCAAAGTTCTCGATGGAACAGATGATCACTACATTGTCTTTGCTATCCCGCATGACCTCCAGTTCAAACTCTTTCCATCCCACCACCGACTCCTCGATAAGGATTTCATGGATTAGGCTGCTCTCCAGAGCCCGCTGGGCCAGTTCCTCGAATTCTTCGATGTTGTAGGCGATGGAACCACCGGTACCCCCCAGGGTAAAACTGGGACGTATCACCAGGGGAAATCCAATGCTTCTGGCAATGTCCAGCGCTTCTTTGAGGTTATAGGCCTGACCACTCCGGGGTACCTCAATCCCCACTCGAAGCATCGATTCCTTGAAGAGTTTGCGATCTTCCGCCTTGTGGATGGCTTCCGGAGAAGCACCCAGGACCTTGACTCCAAACTTCTTCAAAATCCCCCGTTCCTCAAGTTGCACGGTAAGGTTCAAAGCTGTCTGTCCTCCCAGGGTAGGAAGGAGGGCATCGGGCCGTTCGATTTCGATGATCCGTTCCAGAACTTCGGGTACCAGGGGTTCTATGTAAGTTCGATTCGCCATTTCAGGGTCGGTCATAATGGTGGCAGGATTACTGTTGACCAGAATGACGTCATATCCTTCACTCCGTAAGGCTTTACACCCCTGAGTTCCGGAATAATCGAACTCACAGGCTTGTCCAATCACAATTGGTCCGGAACCGATAATCAGAATCCGTTTTATATCCGCTCGCTTAGGCAAGGCTCTCCTCCACCATTTTTACAAACTGATCGAAAAGATAGGAAGTGTCATGAGGGCCAGGATGGGCTTCCGGATGGAACTGCACCGAAAAGAGGGGCAATTTCCGGTGTTTGACCCCCTCCAGTGTTCCATCGTTCAAATTGATATGGGTTACTTCGAGCTCATCCATAGGAAGGGTATCGAAATCCACGCTGAACCCATGGTTCTGGGTGGTAATGGCTACCCAGCCCGAGCGGAGGTCTTTGACCGGATGGTTACCCCCGTGGTGACCGAATTTAAGTTTGAATGTCCTGGCACCCAGGGCCTGACACAGCACCTGGTGCCCCAGACAGATTCCGAAAACCGGTACCCTCCCTATCACCTCTTCGGCAAAGCGAACCACATAGGGAAGCGCCGCGGGGTCACCCGGACCGTTGGAAAGAAGGACTCCCTGAGGATTATGGCGCAGAACCTCTTTTGCTTCCCAGAAAGCGGGATACACCACCACCCGGCAGTTCCGCCGCGCCAGTTCGCGGAGGATGTTCAACTTCACGCCACAGTCAAGGACTGCGATGGTAAAACGCCCCTCCTCTTGCCATACATAGGGTTCAGAAACGGTCACCTCACGTACCAGATCGCTTCCCTCCATGGGAGGAACACGGCGGGCTTTTTCCACCAGAGAAGCCGGGTCAAGATCCGTTGTCGACATCACTGCCCGCATGGCTCCCTTTTCCCGGATGTGTTTGGTGAGCGCCCGGGTATCAATACGTGCCAGACCCATGATGCCGTGCTGCTTTAAATAGTTCTCCAGGCTCTCCTCGGACCTCCAGTTGCTCTCCATGGGGCTCTTCTCCCGCACGATAAATCCCGCCACCTGAGGACCGGTCGACTCCACATCCACAGAGTTAATCCCGTAATTTCCGATGAGCGGATAGGTCATAACCACGATTTGTCCACGATAGGAGGGATCGGTAAGGATTTCCTGATAGCCGGTCATGCTGGTGTTAAAAACTACTTCTCCGCTGACTTCCCAAGAAGCACCAAAGGCATACCCCGAAAAAACCCTTCCATCTTCCAGAGCCAGCAACGCCTTCACTCGTAACACCCTCAGCTAATATACCATGTCTGTCAAGACCCTCCCGAACATATTCCCGGAACGGTCTTGGGGTGGCGAGAAACCCAGGAATAATAGAAACTGGCCGGCACGAAGTAGTGGAAATACCTCCAGTTTCGGAGAGTCCGGCGAAGGATTTTCGGCCAGGAGTAAAACTGGCGAAAGACCAGGTTGTACCCTTCCTGCAACTCCTGAGGGGTCATCTTTGCCGGTTGGTACACCACATGGGCAAAATCATATTTGGACCAGTCATAGGAAAAGATGCGGCCTTCTTCCTTGAACTTCATGAACACCTCAGTGCCAGGTAAAGGTGTTAAAACCGAAAACTGGGCAAAATCGATTTTGGCTTCCTCGATGAACCGAAGGGTCTGTGGAAAAACCGTGGTGTCGTCCTCGTCAAAGCCAAATACAAAGGAACCGATCACCATGATGCCTTTCCGATGGAAGCGCTCGATGAGCTTTCGGTACCGGTCCACCCGATTAAAAGTCTTGTGCATATCCTTGAGATTTGCTTCGTTCACCGACTCGAAACCCACAAAGAGGGCAATGCAACCACTGTCACTCGCTAAACGTAATAACTCCTCATCTTCAGCCATTTTCACTGTTCCCTGGCTCACCCACTTTTTTCGGAGTGGAGCAAGAGCCCGGAAAAGCTCCTTGGAATAATGAGGATTCCCCACAATATTATCGTCAAGAAAACCAATCATGGAAGCGTCACAGGCCTTTACTTCCTCTATAACCTCTTCCACCGGCCGATGTCGATATCGCCTTCCCATAAAGGTCGATACCGAACAGAAACCGCAGTTATGGGGACACCCCCGGGTAGTCTGGAAAACATTTTTAAGGAGATACCTTCCCCGCAGGAGATCAATCCTCGAGGGCGGAATACCCTGCAAACAGGGAAAACCGTCTCGCCGGTAAAAACGTTCTAAATGTCCTAACTTGAGATCTTCAAGGAGCTTCTCCCAAAGACCCTCTGCCTCTCCGATCACCACACTATCGGCATGCTCGATGGCCTCCTCGGGAAGAGCCGTGGGGTGAATCCCTCCTAAAACCACCTTGACTCCTCTTTTGCGAAATTCATCGGCAATTTGATAAGCCCGGAAGGCCGTAGCAGTCATAGCGGTGATTCCCACCAGGTCACACTTTTCTTCGAAGTCGATTTCCTCCAGACGTTCATCGACAATTTTGACCTCATGCTCCTCTGGGGTCAAAGCAGCGAGGAGAGGAAGACTGGCCTGGGGGAAAGGAACGTACCGTGCTTTTTTCTTTCTGACGCCCCCGGCATCAGGGGCGATAAGCATGATCTTCAAAACCAGCACCCTGCTTTCTATTTATCTGCAGAGTATTATACACGAAATCGCTTCCTGTGTTAAAATGAAGAGGGAGGGTAGTTATGAGGAAGTTTTATGTGGTGCTGGTGGTAGCGCTCTTTTTATGTCATGGTTTCCATCAAATTGTTTCTGCCGAGAATTCTCCGAAAGCGATGGTGAGCGAAATCACCGGGGTCATCACTCCCATCACCGAAGAATTCATCCACCGGGTGCTCAATCGGGGAAGCGCCGAGAAAGCCCAGGCAGTGATTTTTTTCCTCGATACCCCTGGGGGTCTGGAAGAATCTATGCGTAACATCGTCAAGGCTTTTCTCCAATCACCGGTTCCGATCGTCATCTACGTCACACCTCAGGGAGCGAGAGCTGCCTCGGCAGGAAGTTTTCTTTTGATTGCTGCGCATCATGCTTTCATGAGTCCCAACACCACCGTGGGTGCAGCACATCCGGTTACCGTGGAAGGACAGGCGGTGAGTGAGAAAATTGTGAACGACGCTGCTTCCTTTATGCGTTCCCTGGCCGAAACCCGCGGGCGCAACCCTGAAATCGCCGAAAAGATGGTCCGGGAGAGCCTGTCGCTTACCGAAAAAGAAGCTCTCGAATATCGTCTCATCGATGGGGTAGCCTCAAGCCTTGAGGAAATCTTCGCTACTCTCCGGCTTGAGAAGCCCCAGCTCATCAAGATAGAAATGAACTGGAAGGAAAAAACCCTGCAGTACATCCTGAACCCCAACCTGGCCTATCTTTTCCTCACCCTGGGAGCTCTGGGAATCATCTTCGAACTGGCCAATCCTGGGGCCATCGCCCCAGGAGTCTTTGGCGGTATCCTGGTGCTCCTTGCCTTCTATGCTTTCTCTGTGCTTCCAGTTAACTTTGTGGGAATTCTCCTGATTTTCCTGGGTTTACTCTTTCTGGTCCTGGATCTTCTGGTCGTTCCGGGAATTGGTATCCTGAGTGTGGGAGGTGTGGTGTCACTGTTTCTGGGGTCTCTGACGCTTTTCAACCCCGAAAGGGGGATTACGGTTTCAAGGTCCCTGGTCATCACTGTCGTCCTGTGTATTGCGGTGTTCTTCTTCATCGTCCTTCTGGGAATCGTGCGGACCGTCAGGCAAAGGGTCAGAGTAGGCATAGAAACTCTGGCCGGAAAAATCGGTATCGCCAAAGATGACCTCACGCCGGAAGGGTTCGTGGTCGTAGACGGAGAATTATGGTGGGCCAGGAGTGAAGAACCGGTCAAAAAAGGCGAAAAAATATGCGTCCTTCGGAAAGAAGGACAGATTTTGATTGTGAAAAGGGGGGATCACCTATGAGCATTCTCTTTACGGTAGGAATCATTGTGGTCATTTTTCTCTTGGCCGCCATCCGGGTGGTCAGGGAGTACGAGCGGGGAGTCATCTTCCGCCTGGGAAGGCTGGTGGGGGCAAAAGGTCCGGGGCTTTTCTTCGTCATCCCTTTTGTGGACCAGCTGGTCAAGGTGGGTCTGCGGGTGATGACCATGGATGTTCCTAAACAGGAACTCATCACCCGCGACAACGTTCCGGTTACGGTGGACGCAGTGGTCTATTTCCGGGTCATGAACCCTGAAGAAGCAGTCACCAAGGTGGAAAACTACATTTTAGCCACCTCGCTCATCTCTCAGACTACCCTGCGCAGCGTCGTGGGCCAGTCCGAACTCGACGAGCTCCTCATCCATCGAGATAAAATCAACGAAGCTCTGCAGAAGATCATCGACGAAAAGACCGACCCCTGGGGCATCAAGGTCTCGGCAGTGGAAATCAAAGAGGTGACCCTTCCCGAAGAACTCAAAAGGGCCATGGCCCGACAGGCAGAAACCGAACGAGAACGGCGAGCCAAAATCATCAATGCCGAAGGAGAATTCCAGGCTGCCGAAAAACTCTCCCAGGCGGCCAAAATCATCGCCGAAAATCCCATTGCCCTGCAACTCCGTTACCTTCAGACCTTAAGCGATATCTCAGCCGAGAACGCCACTACCGTGGTTTTCCCTCTCCCCATGGAGATCCTGCAAGCCTTCATGCCCAGAAACCAGAAAGAGGAAGGTTAACCTTCCTCTTTCTGCCAGGCTTTCTGAATCTCCCCAAAGTAGATGAAGTGAAAATCGTCACGGGGGTAAAATTCAGTCACGATGGGGGTAGAGAAGGTAGAAGGCTCTACCCGGGTTTTCTGGATCACCGAACACAAAAGCGCTGCCCGGCACTCCTCAATCACCGGGGCTTGTGCTTCCTCAAGGTAGCGGGGAGTGAAATGGCACCGGGCGAACTTATCCGTATCCCGACCAGAATAGCTTCCGCAAATTTCGATTTTCTCTTTCATCGTTTCCGCGGGAAGGTTCACCGTGAAAACAGGGTTTTCCTCCAGAAGATGATGCGTGTAACGGGATGGCCGTACCAAAATTACCGCTACTGGCCTGCGCCAAACCATTCCCACCGTTATCCAGCCGATGCTCATTACGTTGGGTTTTTTTGCCCTGCCCTCGGTCACCAGAAAAAGCCCTCCTACCTCTTGAAGGGATCGGAAACTCTGCTCCACCAGCGTTTCCCAGTGACATGGTTTCCAGACCATTTGCTTCACCTCCAGTTGAGCAGTGTATCTTTTTAGAGTATAATGCAAACATGGCAGTTATTCAGTACTTTGACCCCTGGAAAGGAAAATTCTGTACCTGCCCTCCCAAATATACCCTGAACCCCTATACCGGTTGCCGCCATGGGTGTCTCTATTGCTACATCACCTCTTTCATCCCCCAGGCTTCGGTGGTGCGAGAAAAACCCCACCTTTTAAAAACTGTGAAGCGGGAAATCCAGAAGCTGGAACCCCGCTACCTTTCTCTCTCGAATTCTTCAGACCCTTACCCCCAGGAAGAGGAAGAGAAAAAGCATACCCGGGCCATCCTGGAGATATGCAGGGATTACGGCTTTCCGGTCCTTCTCATCACCAAGTCTCCACTGGTGGTGCGAGACAGCGATACCCTGCAAACCATGCCAGCCGTGGTCAGCATCACCATCACCACCATCGACCCTGAGAAAGCAAAAATACTGGAACCAGACGCTCCTTCTCCGGAGAAACGGCTCTGGGCCCTTCAAAAACTTGCTCAAGCAAACATCCCCACGGTTCTGCGGCTTGATCCGATCATCCCGGGGTTGAACGATGATCCCGGAGAATGGGAAAAAATTTTCCAGATTCTTCAATCCTTTACCAGACAGGTGGTGGTTTCGACCTTCAAGCCCCGAGCCGATTCCTGGAAGAGGATGACGGCGGCATTCCCATACCTCTCTTCTACCAGGTCACACTACACTCAAAGGGTCGGCAATAGCTTCTATCTGGAGAGAAGAAAGAGAAAAGAGATCCTCCAAACGCTCAAAGATATGGCGCACACGTACGGGATGTTTTTCTCCTCCTGTCGGGAAGGATTCCCGGAATGGAACGACCTCCACTGTGACGGGAGCGCCTGGTTCAATCTCAGTCGAGCTCTCCTTCGATGATCGGCGGTACCTCCGCTTGAGGATAGAAGCTCTCTTCGTCTTCATCGGCCAGGCACAGAATCCCTACAGTTAACTCCTTCATGAGATCCACATCTTTGGGTTTTTCGAGGGTATTCCCGCTCTGGTCCCGGATGACGCGTACCACCGGACGAATCGGGAGGCCTTCGTTCAGCTTCACCACCACCCCAACCTCCCCGGTGGTGAGCCGTACCATCTCACCTACCGGATAGGGAGCAATGTGGCGCACCATAGCCGTTACCACCTGCAGGTCAAAGAGTTTTCCGGCGTTCCCCATCAGGTACTCCAGGGCTTCGGCATAGGAGAAACGCTTACGGTAGGGCCGGTCCACCGTCAGGGCGTCATAGACGTCGCTGCAGGCACAGATGCGAGAGAGAAAGTGAATGTCGTTCTCCAAAAGACCATAGGGGTAACCACTCCCATCTAACCGCTCGTGATGCTGGAGGGCGATGAGCGACGCCAGAAAATCGTAACCGGGTTGACTCTGGATGATTTCCCGACTCCACACCGGGTGCATACGGATGATCTTTTTTTCCTCTTCGTCCAGAGAGGACTTTTCTTTCAGAAACCCTTCCGGAAAGCGAATTTTTCCCACGTCATGGAGAAGGCCCCCCAAGCCGAGCTTCTTCAACTGGAGAACACTCAAATCCAGCGCCTTCCCAATGAGGAGACTCAGCACTGCCACGTTGACCGAATGGGTGAATATGGAATCCTCGCAACTGCGCATCTGCACAAGGCAAAACATGACCCCTTCATAGCTGATGATCTCCACCAAAACCTGTTCCACCGCTTTGACCACATCTTGATAGGCGAAAGATTCGCCCCGCTGCAGGCGTCGCACCGTATCATGGAGAATCCGTTGCACCTTCTGACGGGTTTCCAACTTCAGAGGCTCATCGAGCTTGATCTCTCGAAAGAGCTCCGTCTCGATAAAAATCGACCGGAAACCGAGCTCCTTGAGCTTACGAATGTAAAGCGGAGTCAGGGTAACCCCCTGATTTAAGAGGATGGAACCGTCCTCGGAAAGCACCGGATATCCCACCACCATTCCCGGCTTTAGCTGGTCAACACCAACGCGCATCATGGCTGCTCCTTTCCTCCCACTTCCTGAGGAATATGCCGCCGGACATCTTCATATCCTGCTATCTCACTTCCGGCAATGGCCACGGTTAGCTCCTTCATGAGATCCACATCTTTGGGTTTTTCGAGGGTATTCCCGCTCTGGTCCCGGATGACGCGTACCACCGGACGAATCGGGAGGCCTTCGTTCAGCTTCACCACCACCCCAACCTCCCCGGTGGTGAGCCGTACCATCTCACCTACCGGATAGGGAGCAATGTGGCGCACCATAGCCGTTACCACCTGCAGGTCAAAGAGTTTTCCGGCGTTCCCCATCAGGTACTCCAGGGCTTCGGCATAGGAGAAACGCTTACGGTAGGGCCGGTCCACCGTCAGGGCGTCATAGACGTCGCTGCAGGCACAGATGCGAGAGAGAAAGTGAATGTCGTTCTCCAAAAGACCATAGGGGTAACCACTCCCATCTAACCGCTCGTGATGCTGGAGGGCGACGGTGATACTCACCACCTCTTCCGGTGCTTTTCCGGTCAGGAGTTCCACCGACCAGAGGGGATGGTTCCGCATAATTTCCCATTCTCCCGGCAGGAGTTTACCAGGTTTGTTGAGAATCTCCAGTGGCACCTTCACCTTCCCCAGGTCATGCATGAGACTTCCCAGAGCGAGCAATCGCAACTGCTGACGGGATAAACCCAGAAACTTCCCCAGAAATACCGAGAGGGCCGAGACGTTCACCGAATGAGAAAAGACCGCATCATCGTGCTGGCGCAACTGCACCAGGCTCACTACCGACTTTCGGGTACTCAAAACTTCATCGATAATCTCGTCCACCAACCTCCGGATTGGCTCCAGAGAGGTCTGCTTTCCTTTCACGATATTCGAAAAGGAATCGTTCAAAGTCAGAAGGGCCTGACGGCGGACGTCATAGGAGATGGTTTCTTCTAAATCGACATCCCGGAAACGCCGGTCTCGAATGTAGATGTACTCAAAACCCGTTTCTTTGATCTTTTCAATCAAACGGCTGGTAAGGGTAACGCCTTCGCGAAGGAGCACCACACCATCATCACGTAACAGCGGGTATCCTACGATCATTCCCGGTTTTAAGTCCCGAACCCTTACTTTTATCATTCTTTGTTGCCACCAACCTTCGTTGCGTTTCCAGGTTTTTCTGTTATTATACTGTAAAGGTGAGGTGACACCAAGAGAAATTGATCGACTGGAGAGAAAATATCGAAGAAGTCAAAATTCCCGCCTATGTAGTTCCTGCCAGGCTTTCCGGGTGGTACGATGAAGGAGCCTGGGCTATGGTTCTTCCTCTCAAAATCGCAGAACTGGGGAAAAGGGCACCTCGGAGAAACGCCTGGTTACTGGAAATCGAGCTGTATGCGCCGAATTCTCCCTGGCCTCTTTCCGAAGGAGAAAAAGAAACCATTCTCAGTGTTTTTGAAAACCAGATCGATGGGTTTTTGTACCGCCTGAGTTTCTATGAAAGACTGGGCAGAAATTACCGTTTTATGTTCTCGCTCTGTCTTGTGGCCTATATCATTGGACTATTCAGTGTCAATACCTGGTGGTTTATATGGTTTCGCCAGCCCTATCTTGCCCTCGCCGGAATCGACAACTGGTGGAAACGGAAAAAGGTAAAAAACCTGGAAAGGTGCCGTAAAAAGAGGATCACCGAAGGCCAGGACGAACAGAGGAAAGAAGCCATTAATGCGGTCTTCTCCTTCTATACCCATTTACAGGAAGCCGAAAGAGATATTGTGCGAAAACTCATCGCCTTTTGCCAGGAAAAAGAGCGGGAAAATCCCGCTTTTGGGGAAATTCGTAAAATCTACCAGGAGCTCTCCGCCAGAGAAAAAGAGCAGAGTTTTCTCTTACAAAGCATCGCCCATACCCCTTTCAAAAAATTTCTGCGCTTCTTCTTGGGAGATATCCTGCTTCTTCCGGAAGTACTCATCCCCCGTCTCATCGTGCCGGTCCGCAATTTGTCCTTAGATTGTGGTGTTCTCCACCCGGAGGTCAGCCATGCCCAAAATCCATCTCTATAAGCTCTTTAACAAGGAATCCTATACCCTCTTCTCTCCCCATCATCCGTTCTTCGTGGAAGAACGGATGATCCGGTACCGGAAAATTTACCAGGGAGAAGCAACCGAAGTCATCCTCCAGGTGGGAAGAAAAGAGGAGGTTGAATATCTCCTCTCCCTTCCCCAGGATTTCCTGACCGTCACCGAAGAATCCTCTTCGTTCCTCCTAACCCCCAAGATGCGTTCCCAGGAGGTCATCGAGTACTGCAAAAGGGGAATCCTCGATACCCTCTACAAGGAAGACGCCCTCATGATAAACGACGAAAAACATCGCCAGACCTTCTATCACTACGGTCGTTTCCGGATTCGTGGATTCTACGGGATTCTGCATCGTCTCTTTCCCATCGTCTTCATCATGCACGGTATTCCTGGATTTCAACCCATGACCTGGGACATGATTATCGGAGACCCTTACTTTGAAGATCGGACCTACCTGGAACTTCTGCAACATTATCAGGCTATCGAGATGGGTCTTGCGGAACTCTTTGAAAACCTGACCTTCAGAGTGGTGGAAAACACGGCTCTGCGAGTGCTCAACGATACGGTTCAGGAAGAAGAAGGCTTCAATAAGACCGCACGCCTCTGCACCAGCCTGGGCCTTGGTTTCCTGAAAGATTTTTACTGGCCGGCCACGCAGGCCACCGAACACAGCGAATGGAAACGGTTCCTGAGGCCCCCCGTGCCACTCTTCCCATGGAGCGAGCCGAAAGATGAAAAGAAGCATTCTCTATGAAGATACCGGAGTCATAGATTATTCCCTATCCTCCACCTTCGATAGCTGGCTGGATCGAAGCTACGAAGAATTTCTGGAGAAACTGGTCAATGCCTTCCAGAAGGCCCTTCCTTCCTCTCCTTTTAAGGCGCGCATTTCGTTTCTTCCTGAGGGAGATACCGATTTTGTAACCCCGCAGGGGAGAAAAATTCCCATCCTGGAAATTGGCAACGCAGAAGCGCCGTGGAATACGCTGGTCTTTGAAGCGACTTGCCATGGAGGAGAAAAACTCCACTCTGCCACCCTTTTGAGCGCTTACTTTTCTCTTCTCAAGGAGGGAAGGGAAAGAGAGGAGATCTTGCAGAATGCGTATCTTGTTTTCCTGCCGGTAATCGACCCCGATGGCTGGCACAAGGAAACCAGAGCCTATGTGGACCGCAGCGGTGAAGAAGTGCATACTCCGGTGGTGGTCGGTATGCAACATATCCGTAACCTCTTCGGCTGGGAAGATACCAATGCTGTTTTTGGACGAAAAACCTCGCAACTGAGAAGTCGCCGGATTCTGGCACTCCAGAAATATCTGCTCCGGTTTGCCCATAATCTCAAGGTTTATTCCAGCCTTCACGAAACAACCACCTTTGAGAGCGAATTCGTGTACCGCAATGCAGGCATCATGCTTCTTGTGCATGACCGCTTCAGCGTCCGGGAGTGCGAAGAAATTGCTCGCCTGCGTTACCCCCTGAGAGGTTGGGAAAAACTGGAGTGTTTCTTCCGCAAAAAACTCTCTATTGCTTCACCAAAGTACCGCAGCGAACTCCTGGAAAATCATCCTTCCATCCGGAAAACGCTTGCCATCCGGAATTACATCCGCAAAAAAGGTTTGGCAATCTTCCCCGAAGCCTTTGAAGCCCTTTTCCGGGAACTCCCATTCTTTATGGAAAGAGAGCTGCCAGTATACGAGGGAATTTATCTCCTGGGTCCCCTCTTCTCAAAGGCAAAAATTGCCCTGGCCCCGGACTTTTACCAGTACCACACCGGCTGCATCGGTCGCACCATCGAGACCTTTTCGCAATCCCGACGGGAAAGAATTCTCCAGGGTTTAGCCTTCATCGACGGTACCTTGCGGGTGGAAGTAAAGGGGGAGAAATTCTAAAAACGTGAAACCCAAGCGCATCCTTCACCTGGAGATACCTCACCCTTTCCATCGAGACCGAAAATCCATGGTCATCTGCGAAGAAGAAGCAAAAATGACCTTCCGTAGAGTTTTCGCCTTGTTCCAGGGAGGGAAAAACACCCCTTTGCTCCATGAAGTGCAGAGCTTTTCCCCGGATTCCCAGACTCCCGAGCGAGTTCAAAAGTATACCGAAAGGCTTTTCCTTTCCTGGTTAAAAGAGTACCAGCATACTCTGGGAAAAGATGTTCTCCAGGTGATTTTTCTGGTGTTCCTTGCCTATGCCATCTGGAACATTGCCTTTATTCCCCGCATGGTGGATGCCCTCTTTATCCTCATGGGTGATTACCTGAATAACTATGCCCGGTTCGTACTCATCGTTTCTCCCCTCATCTATATGTTTTACCGTAAATTCCTCATCGGGGAGACCATCGGTTCCCATCTCAAGAATTTCGCCTTCCTGAAAGTCAAAAGATACCTCCGCCCTTCGGTTATCGACGAACTCCGGAAGGATTTAAAAAACCTATTTTCCACCATCAAAAATGCGGAAGTGCAGGGTATACTTCGGGAGCTCATGGCTACCCTGGAAAGAAAAGATCTCCACGGTATCAACCCCATTCTCTTGCGCCTCCGGGAAACCATCGTCACAGGGAACATGAGCTGGAAAGAACAGGAAATTCTGCAGTCGCTCTGCGAAGACCTGGAACGATGGCAGCATTACCATTTTACCATGGAGCCTGCTGTGGTCCACGCTGCTTTACCCTTAGCAGAGTTCTACGCATCCCCTTTTTATAAAGAATGGGCCCTTGGTATGGAAAATGCAGCTCGGATATTTTTGACCCAACCGACCCCGCAAAAGGCTCAGGAAATTGCCGAAATGCTTTTCCGGTTAGAAAGAAAACTCCGGATAGAATTAGCCAACCGCTGGGAACCCCATTATCTGGAAGCTCTGGCAGACTATTACCGTGAACTTCGCCTTCTGTTTTCTCTTCCCTTAAGAAAAAAAACGATATCCCCGCTCTGCTCGGCCATAAAAGACGACTTTTCTTTCCCCGCGGAAAGAAAATTTTCTCTGACCCCCCTCAAGACCGTGGTCCTTGTTCTGGTCATGTCCGCGGTAGTATTTTCTGTTTTTAGTCTCCATCTTGTGGATCAGGAAGATTTTCTCGTGGTGCGCCGCTTCATCCCCGGATGGCAGGGCTTTTGGGGTGAGAAAACGGAAATCGCGGAAAAGGGAATCATGCGGCTGGGAAGGAAAAAACTTCTTGTTTCCATACCCCGACCCTTTGCCTTTACCCACCGTTCCACCCTGCACCCCCAGAACGTCAAGGTGAACTTCATTTTGAAAGAAGTGGAACCATCGTTCCAGGGAGGGATCGTTGGGACTCTAAAGTACCTCTGGGACAAAGGCATGGCTTTCTTCAAAGAGGGCTACGGCAATGACTTCATCGTTCTGGAAGGAAACATCACTTTCCAAATCGAAGATCCCCAGAAATGGAAACAGTACGATTTTGATAGCCTGGGCAAAGCTCGTTTGGAAAGAGACTTGGAGAATTACCTGACTTCCTACTTTGAAAAACTCCAGGGAACTTACCGCGAGAATTTGTTTGCCGAAGAGCCGGATAAGGTCAAAGAATATCTGGTCCAAGTATCGAGAAGCACCACCTTCAAGACCTGGGTACGTCGCTTCCTCTATCCTTCCCCCCTTGACTCTTACCGGGTCGGTTCGGTATATGATATGTATCTGGTGGGACTGGACTGGTTACGGCGGCATCCCCGGATGGAAAGCAATCCCGAATGGAGAGACTTCGTGGAACACGAGATGACCGTTATCAAGGAGAAGATGGAACAGGAACACGACGAACTGATCGCGAATCCTCTTCGGGTACGAAAAATGTTCCAAAATCCGAACCTCTTTGAGTTCGCAGACTACCCGGGGCTCTACCAGACTCTCCTCTTTATGGCCATCAATGAACTTACCAACAGTCGACTCATCGCGGATCTTCAAGATCGGGAAAAAGTTCAGGCTATGGGTCAAGACGCCCTGACATATCTCCAAAAAGAAAAGGCCGCTTTTCTCTCTGCCATAGGAATACAGCTCCGGTCGATTCACCTCGATATGGGAAGGGTCTCGTATCTCTATTATATGCGAATGCTCCAGCGAAGACAAAATCTCCTCTAAGAAAGAAGGATAAACATGGGCTGGAAAAAGTTTCTGAGTAACCTGGGAAACTGGGTGGTGAATTTTCTGGTGCTCTCGGTGTTCATTTTCTCCTTTGCTCTGATTTTTCTCTGCCACCAGTCCCTCCCCCCCAAAAGTGTCGGCATTATCCGGGAAGTCTGGAGCAAGGAAGGGGCGCTTTTTGGTCCCAGTTCCATCCCTTTTCGAATCCGGCTCGTCACCAACGATACCGAAAAACCCCTTTCGTTTTCCATCCAGCCCCCTCCCTTCGGGGTGGTCGAGGAAGTGTTCCCCATCGAGGCGACTTTTCCGGTATCCTTCGATGTTCCGCTCTGGCGCAAGGATAAAATCACCGGCAATCCCAACGACGGAAGCTTGACCTATCTCGGGCATGTGGAAAGTACGGTACAGGTCCTGGATTTCCAGAAATTTGCCCGAAATCTTGACCCCCAGGCCTTCAAAGTGGCCCTCCAGATAAATCCCTCACCATTTTTAACCTCTTTAGAAAAAAGTGGTAAACCCATTCCCGATCGAAGATTAGATCTCCTCAAAGAAATGCTTCGCTTTGATTTTTCCCGGGAAGTTCTGACCAGGCTGGGGCAAATTTCCCAGAGTATCGATTTCAAGATCTACCTGATCCAGAAAGCTCTGACCGGCAAGACTCTTTCCGCTTCCGAACAGAAAATCCAGGTCTGGAAGTACCTGGAAAATTACCCCTGGTATAAGCTCGAACCCCAGGAAATCGGTAAAATGCTTCAGGAAAACAACCAAATCCTGGAAAAAATTACCGAATACCTGAAGAAAGAAAGTGCTACCGACCAGGCTACCAAAGCACTCAAGACAGAAATCCAGGATTACTTCTCTCATTACATCGAGAAAAATCCTCAGAGTTATTCTCAGGAGCTCTGGGAATATAGTCTAAAAAAGGGGCTATCTTTTTCTCGTCCCCCTTCACCTGACGAGATCCGGGTCCTGACCTACGCCTATGTCCAGGACCATCTCCGTGTTCTGGAAGAGCTTCTCCAGAACGAGGAGTACCAGAAAACCACCCTTGAACGTTACGGAATCAGGCTCCAGGATACCAAGGTGCAAATCACCGAAGATCTGTTCTCCCGATATCCGGAAACATTACCTTAAGGAGGAAACATGCGGCTCAAAGACATCAAGACCTTTCTTTTTGATATGGACGGCACGGTTTATCTCGGGGAGCAACTCCTTCCCGGCGCCTTAGAATGCTTTGACACACTCAAAGAGAAAGGACGCAACTTCTACTTTCTCACCAACAATTCTTCCCGCCACGCAGGGTTCTACGCTTCCAAACTCCGGAAAATGGGTCTCTCCTGGTGTACTCCGAACCACATCATTACGTCCGGAGAAGCCTGCGTCTTTCATCTCCAAAGAATCAAGCCCCAGGCCCGAGTTTTCCTTCTGGGCACCAGGGAACTGGAGATGGAGTTTCTCAGAGGAGGATTCACCTTGGTCCAGGATGACCCGGACTTTGTGGTTCTGGGGTTTGACAAAACCCTTACCTATCGCAAACTGGATCGTGCCTGTGCCTTTATCCTGCAGGGTACACCGTTCTTTGCCACCCATCCAGATCTCGCCTGTCCTGGTGACGAACGACCCCTCCTGGACATGGGATGCATCATCAAAGCCATAGAGGCCTTTACCGGTAAATCCCCCCGGATTTTTGGAAAACCCTATCCGGAGATGATTGAGTACGCCCTCTGGCGCACCCAGGGGCAAAAAGAAACCATGGCCATGATTGGAGACCGGCTGTACACCGACATCGCCATGGGGAAAAGGGCCGGAATTACCACCATTCTGGTGCTCACCGGGGAAACCAGGATAGAAGATGTACCGGCGTCCTCCTGGCAGCCAGACCTGGTATTCCCCTCGCTCAAAGAATTCCAGAAAACCCTTACCAAGGAGATGAGTCAGGAATGACCCAACCACTTTTCTTGCAGATTGAAGGAAAATCCTTATCCTGTTCCTGCGGTCACACCCATCATATCCACACCCAGAAGACCCTGGTGGGGAATAACCTTCTTCCCCGTCTTCCCCAACTTCTCCGAGAAATTGCCCCTGCAAACAAAGTGCTTCTCATCTTCGATGAAAATACCTACCGGGCCGCCGGGAGCACCGTAGAGCAAATACTCAAAAGAGAGCAATTCGAAGTTATACCTGTACTCCTCAGGAAAAATCCGGGACTTTTTTATCTTGAACCGGATGAAGAAGCGCGAGCGCAAATCGGCGAATACCTTTACCAGAACCCCGATATCCTCATGGCGGTCGGTTCCGGGGTCATCAACGACCTGGTCAAATTCGTCGCCCACCGGGTTTCTTTACCGTTTTTATCGGTAGCTACCGCTCCTTCCATGGACGGATATCCCTCACCGGGCGCACCGATGATGGTCTCGGGATATAAGGTCACTTACCAGGCCACCCCTCCCCGAGCAATCCTGGCAGACCTCGATGTTCTTACCCAGGCCCCCATGCCCCTTATCCACGCAGGACTTTTGGACCTCCTGGGAAAGGTCATCGCCAACGCCGACTGGATAATGCGAAAAACCCTCTGGGAAGAGGATTTCTGTGACGCTATATGGCAAATGACCAGAGAAAATCTGCAAAGCGTGGTAGCCGAGGCCGAGAATCTCTCTTTAAGAAAACCTGAAGCCATATATGCGCTGACCGTGGCCCTCTTAAATTCCGGCTTCGGCATGGATATGATCGGTGATTCACGCCCTGCCTCCGGAGCCGAACACCTCATAGCGCATTACCTGGAAATCATGGCTCTCCACCGCTCCATCGACCCCTCACTCCATGGATTGCGGGTGGGCACCGCTACTGTTCTCATGCACAGAATCTACCGGCGTTTTCTGGAAGAGATGTCCGATCTACCCTGGGACCGGAAAACATCATCTGGTGAGAAGCTCGAAACCGTTAAAACTGCTTTTGGACCGCTCTTCCCCCTGGTGCAAGAAACCGTCAGGAAAAAGCTGGATATGGTCGTACCGCCCATAATCAAGGAAAGACAGGTTCAAAAACAGTTAAAAGAAGCTGTTGCAGAGAAGCTGAGCGTCCTTACGAACCCTCTGGAAGTTCTCAAGAAAGCCCAGGCCCCCGAACATCTGGTAAGCCTGGGCTTCCCCAAAACGATGATCCGTGAAGCATTTCTCTTTGCCCGTTTCCTCCGGGAAAGAGCGACCATCCTCGACCTTCTCGACCAGATCGGCCTGCTCGAGGAGTACGTCGACTGGGTTTTAAAAGAAAATCAGGGAACAAGATAGAACCGGATGAGTTGCTCCAGCCGACTCTGGGAAACGGTGTCTTTCACCGTACCTCTCACCACGCCATATCCATCCACAAACACGAAAGCAGGCACCCCCGTTCCCACCAGTTGCCGCTGGACCCGTCCGTAATCATCGATGAGCACCGGAAAAGTCCAGCCATAGGGCTGGACAAAATCGCGGGCAATTTGCTGGGCATAGGAAGCAGTGCTGGCGATGAGAGTTCCAGAGGTACCCTGCTCATTCACGGCAATTCCCAGGAATTCCACCTGTCCTTTGTACCTCCGATACACTGATTCTAAAAACGGTGCTTCATCCTGGCAATGCGGACAGTAAGACTTAAAGAAAAACACCACGACCGGTGTGCCCCGAAGATCCCGAAAACGCACCTCGTTCAAAGAGAGGTCCGGAAGGCTAAAATCAATACCCCCGTCATCTCCATCCCCAATACCATTACCGGGGTTATTATCCGTATTGTCTCCATGGTCAGGAATAGGATCCCACACGCTGCATCCCGCCAAAGCCAGCACCAGAGTCAAAAGAAGCACCAGACCGAAAATACGTCTTTTCTGCCGCATCATGCTCACTCCTTTTTGAGTAAATTCGCTAATTCGTCAACAATTGCCCTCACACCTTCAAGACCCTCCAGCGGTTTCTCGGAACGGCGAGTATTCTCCAAAAGTAAATCCCACACCGCTACTCCCGCTCGATAAAATTCCAGAGCTTTTTCTTTTTGCCCTTGTGCAACATAAAAATCGCCCACGCTTCTGTACGCCAGAGCCAGATGTTCATACATGGCAGGGATAAACGGTGCCCGGGAAACCGCCTCACGGAAAAACGAAAGGCCCTTTTCAAACTCACCCTTTTCGACATAGAGAAGCCCCAGGTGTTCTAAATGGGTATACTTGAACGGTGAGAGGCGATACGCCTTCCAGGCCTCTTTCTCACTCTCCGTCCGCCATATTGCATTGCCATCACTCAAAAAGAGCGCTCGGAAGGACTGGCTCAGGGCCAGATGAACTTCGGAATTCAAAGGATCGAAGCGAGCTGCATCCCGGTAAAAGGCAATGGCATTGCCTACGTCTCCCTGTTTGAGCAGATACTCTCCTACCATACCCTGTTCGATTCCAAAGGCCATGAGCGACACCAGAACCAGAAATGCCACACTCACCAGAAACCCCCATCCAGAACTAAAGATGAATTTTTTTGCCACAACCTGGACTTTATCCCGTACCATACCACCCAGAATACCGGCAAAAAACCAGACCGCAAAGTGGTATGCTCCCAGGGAAAAGTTGATATCCAGAAGTCCATGCGCAAAACCCATAAAAAGCACTCCCAGAATTCCCAGAGCCAGGATGGTTTCTTGAGACGAAAGGTACTCCCTTGCCTTCCAGGTCTCCCAAAAAAGGAAAAAGAGTAACCCAAGCATCAAAAGAATCCCCAGAAATCCTCCCTCCACGAAAAGCTGAGCATAGAAATTATGAGTACTCTCGGTAAAGTAGGGAACCGATTGATAACCAAAATAGAGCACTTTCCATGCCCCTCCCCCCCAGCCGTTCAGGGGCCTTTCCAATCCAATCTTCAGAGCGTCTCTATAGAAGGTGAACCGCCCCACCACATTGGGGTCGGAAAGAGTAATGCTCCGAATCCGCTGCGCAAAATGCGGCGGAAGAAGCTGCGAGTATTTTCCAAGAAGAAAGGCCACTATCCCTCCTACCCCGAGAACCACTCCCAGCAGAGCGTAAACCCGGTTTGAAAGCTGCAACCATCGCTCATCGTGTTCCAAAAGAAATTCGGTAGCACCTGCCACCAGAAACGCTCCTCCCAGGAAGAGCCCCAAAAACTGTCCCCCACGCCCATCAAAGAGGTATCGTTCCAGGAGAGGAAAGAACACCACCAGCGAGAGACCCGAAATGACCTCGATCAGGAAAAGGCGGATTTTTGCCGCTCTTGGTAAAATCACCAATAAGAAGAGGAAGACGAGAGGAAAAACGAGAAAATTTCCCCGCGAATAGGTAAATACAACCCCTCCAAGGATCAGGAAAGAAAGGAAAAGTGACAGCCACCGCCAGAATCGCCGCTTTTCAAGGAGCGCGAAGATCAGAATCCCAAAATACGCCATGGAGAAATAGGCGGCTGCAGTGTTGGGATACTGAAAGTTGGAATAGATTCGCCCCCCTACAAACAGCTCCCGCAAACTCATATAGGTCGGCAAAATGATCGGCGGCACAAGACCAAAATGGTAAAACAGGCTCAGGAAGATAAGAACACCAGCACTCACCCCAAAAAGAAAGAGAAACCACCGCTTTTCAATTCCCCGAGAAGAGGAAGTGTACTCCACGATGAAAAAGAGCAAGAAGAAGGTAAAATAGGTCAGAAACTCCCGTAGAGCCAACCCCTTGTCGGCAGCCCAGGGAATGTTCACAAGATACAAAAGGGTAAGAAAAAAGAAACTCCATTCTACCCCGGTCTTCAGGGTCATTTTTTCCTGAAAACCAAAGAAACGAATGAAAAAGAAAATTCCTGCTATCAACCAGAAAAAGATATAGAAGCGAAAGCGTTCAAAATCGAAATACAAACCCCGATAGTACGCCGAAAGCAGGGTGAGCAGGAAAAGCCCCCCGATTAGATGTGCATCGCGGAAAATTTTGATTTTCTTTCTGGTGGTCCTATTCTTGCGCCCCTTCATAGAACCGAGTATTCCTCAACAAAACTCTGGTTTTTCCTATAAGTATATCCTATTTCCTGCCCATCTGTAAAGTTAGCGGATTTCACAGGAAGGGCACTCGTTGCTTTTTCTTTTCGCTCGGGGTGTGGCAACCGTCCAGAAGCCCACTTTCTTCTCCTGGGCCTCCTCCTGAGCTTCGATGAAATATCCGAGGAGGTTCCTTCCTACGTCTCCTTCATCCAGAGTCACCAACCCCTCTCGCAGAAGTTCCGCATTAACGAGAATGGGTTCTTCGTTTCCCGAAGAGGAAATATAGAGGTACCCCACCCAAACTTTCTCCTCCGGACCATGTCCCAGGGCGAAATCAAAAGCAAGCTCTTTTTCCCTGGTCAGCTCCTTAACCCGTTGCAAAGCCCGTTCGTAAAGTGGCTCGTTTCCAAGCGTCGGAACGATCCCGGCCAACCGTATCCGGACCCTCTGCTCAACTTCTTTCTGGAGCACCTCCCCTACCAGGATATGCGGTCGAACCCACCTGACCACCCTTACAGCAATGAGTGACTCCTGCGAAAAAGCAACCTGCACCAGCGAAAGAAGTAGGATCAGAATTACCCAGGTGATTCTTTTCAATTGTTTCACCCCCTCACATTATACGCTTTATTCTCCGGCCGGTTCTACACAGGGCGAAGCAACCACGAAGTCCCGAGCGGTTTCTTGAATCCTTCCCCTGAGTACTTTCCCCACCTGGCTCCGGGAAACACCCTCCAGGCGGACCGGAATATAATTCTCTGAATATCCTACCCCAAACGGTGCCCGGAAAGATTCCACCAGCACCTCCACCGTTTTACCCAGAAACTGCCGGTGATACCGAAACCGACTTTCCTCGGCAAGGCCAAGGAGCAATTTTTCTCGCCTTTTCTTCTCCGGATACGGTATTCCCATCTCCTTCTCCCACCGAAACGCCGGCGTTCCGGGGCGGGAGGAAAAGAGGAACACATGCATACGCGAAAATCCCATTTCTTCACAGAAACGGAAAGTATTCTGGAAATCATCTTCGGTCTCTCCCGGAAAACCCACGATGACATCGGTGGTAACTGCCACCTCAGGCATCATCCGGCGAAGCGTCCCAACGAGCGAACGGTAGCGGACAGTGTCATAACCCCGCCCCATCTTCTCCAAAATTCGGTCACTCCCACTCTGAAGGGGTAAGTGGAAGTGGGGACAGACCCTTCGGCCCAGGGAAAAATAGCGTTCCAGAAAATCCTCCTCAAGGGCAAAAGGCTCCAGAGAACTCAGGCGGAAGCGTACCTGCGCGGTGACGCGCACCAGAAGGTCCAGAAGCTCAATGAGGGTAAAGGAGATATCTCGACCAAAATATCCCAGGTTGATTCCACAGAGAACGATTTCCCGGACACCTTTTTCCTCTAAATCCTGCACCTGTTTTACAATTTTTTGAGGTGACTCACTCCGTACGCCTCCTCGAAGATGCGGTACAATACAGTAACTGCAAAAGTGGTCACAGCCATCTTCCACCTTTACCCAGCTTCGGACCCGTGAAGGATACCGAACTTCCGGCGATATTCCCTGCACTCCAAACTTCCCTACATACTCCAGGATTTCTTTTTCCTTCTCTTGGGATGTTAAGACCACCACCCGTTCATCCCAAGGATTTTGCGCTTCCTTCCGGAGTAGACGAGCCGCGCACCCGGCGAGAAGCACCAGAGCCCCGGGGTTACGACGTAAAGCCTGACGCACCATCTGACGGGTTTTCCGCTCCGCTTCCTGTGTCACAGCACAACCATTGATAATGTACAGGTCGCTTACCTCAGAAAAATGAACCACCTCGAAACCCTTCTCAAGTATATCTTTCATCAGGGAATCACTTTCGGCCTGATTCACTTTACAGCCCAGGGTTTTCAAGGCAATCCGCATAGACACCATCCAGAAAACCCGAAAGGATTGAGGCACAAAAGAAACCGGCGGTCTCGCTACGAAGGATTCTGGAAAAAAGCCTGACCCGAAAAACTCCAGGAAGGGAAAGGAGATCTTTTTTCTCCTCATCGGTAAAATCTCCCTCTGGACCGATCACCAGAGACCAGACTTTTTCCTCCATTCTTCGTTGCATAAACCTCCAGAGAGACTCCGACGCCGAGGCATCGGCCAGGAGAATTATCCCAGGGATATTTCCCAGAGTGGAGAGAAAATCGTTCCAGTCTCTCACAAGCCGCAGCTCCGGAAAAAGGAATCGACCTGATTGTTTACAGGCACTGAGAATGATTTTCTGCCAACGCTCCATCCGGCGTGAGGAAACAAACGAGGCCACGGAACGACGCGCGGGAAATAGACCGATGGTCGAAACACCCACCTCGGTTAATTTTTCCACCAGCCAATCCACCCGGGAAGGAGAATGGAGGAGGGCCTGCCACACTTTAATCTGAAAAAGGGGCCTTTCTTCGCCAACTTTTTCCTCCACCTTTACCCAGAATTTACCCTCCCGTTTTCCAAGATACAGGCCCTGAAAAAGTTTCCCCTGTCCATCGCTCAAAAAGATGCGATCCTGAAAACCAATCCGCTCGACCTGCAGATGATGGGCCTCCTCAGGCAAAAGCGCTATCACATCTTGCTCTTTCAAAAGGGGATGAAAAAAGAAGCGACCCATACAGATGGCGTTTACTCTTCGGGATGGGTAAAGGCTTCTTTAAGCCGTTCAAAAATCCCGCTGGATCTATTTTTCTGCGCCGGAGCACCCCGCTCCATTTCCCGTAATTTTTCCAGCAATAGCCGGTATTCCCCGCTTACCTGATGTGGCATCCGGAGCTTCACCCGGACAATCTGGTCACCCCGGAAACCGGTATGGGGATCGGGAAGGCCCTTCCCCCGTAAACGGAATACGGTCTCGCTTTCGGTGAGAGGAGGGACGTGGATTCGCTCCGTCCCGTTGAGCGTAGGAACCTCAACCTCATCACCCAGAACGAGCTGGGAATAGGAAAGGGAAAGAACATAGTAAAGATCTGCGCCTTTACGCTCCAAAAAACGATGGGGCTTGACCTTCACGGATATATAGAGATCTCCCGGACTTCCTCCGCGTTCCCCTACCTCTCCTTCACCGGTAATCCGTAACCTGTATCCGTTGTCCACCCCCGCAGGAATTCTTACCTTGACACGTCGTTCCCGCCTTACCTTTCCGGTTCCCCGACATTGGGAACAGGTATCTTCTGGTACCCAGCCCCTTCCCTGGCAATACCCGCAGGTTCTCGAGGTCACAATCGAACCGAAAAACGAGGTCTGGGTATGACGAACTTCACCGCTTCCTCCACAGTGTGAGCAGGTGATTCTCTTCTTTCCACCGATTCCCTGACATGCCGAACACACTTCGGTACGCTCAAAAACGACTTCTTTTTCTGTTCCAAAGGCTGCTTCTTCAAACTCCAAGGCGATCTCGACCTTCACATCCTGACCGCGGGTAGCCTTCGCACTCCGAGCCCGGCGCGTCTGGGAACCCGTCCCAAAGAAAAAGTCGAAGATGTCTCCAAAACCCGAAGAGAGATCCCCAAACCAGTCGAAGTCTGAGCCAAAGCCACCGTAATCACCCGGCGCCTGCCCTGTAAAAGCACCGTGTCCGAAACGGTCGTACATGCTCCGTTTCTCGGGATCCGAGAGAATCTGGTAGGCCTCGTTGATCTCCTTAAATTTCTCGGCCGCTTCTTTATTGCCGGGATTCATATCCGGATGATACTGTCGCGCTAAGCGCCGATAGGCCTTCTTAATCTCTTCCTGGGTAGCATTCCGCCCCAGCCCTAAAACTTCATAGTAATCTCTCTTCATGCCCATACTTTATATTATATCATACGGCAGGAAGCCCTTTTCCGGAAGGCGATGCGGTCCTCGGCAACTTTTGATTTTCCAAAAGTTCCTTACCGCTCTCCTCGCATTACTCGATAACGGTGAATCCCACGGTTATCGAAAAAGATCTCCCTCAGAGCTTTCGGTGAAGCGCAATGCTTTGTCCAGAAGGCACCAATGTTCGGCACCGATTTCTGCGTCTTTAGCCTGGAGTGTGGTCCGCAGAAGATATAACCTGAACACTGGCGAAAAAGCGCTCCACGAAAATGGAGCGCTTTTTCGCCTCCGGTTTTACTTTCCTTCGTCGTCAACTACTTTATAGTCGGCATCGACCACGTTCTCATCTCTGGAACCGGTCGCACCAGAAGAAGTACCCTCCGAAGAGTACCCACCCGAAGAAGCACCGGCCTGAGCGGTCCTCTGGTAGAGTTCCTGGGCCATGGTATGGGAGGCCGATTGGAGCTCCTCCATCTTACGACGGATATCAGCAATATCGTTCCCTTTGAGCGCTTCCTGGAGGCTGGAAACCGCACGTTCCACTGCCGATTTCGTGGATGCAGAGAGTTTATCGCCCGACTCTCTGAGCGTCTTCTCCACCGTGTACACCAGGTTATCGGCCTGGTTGCGTAACTCCACTTCTTCTCGCTTCTTGCGGTCTTCTTCGGCGTGCAGTTCCGCTTCTCGAATCATCCGGTCAATTTCCTCTCTACTCAGACCACTTGAAGCCTTAATGGTGATGGCCTGCTCCTTGCCGGTGGCCAGATCTTTGGCCGAAACATGCAGGATACCATCGGCGTCAATATCAAACTTCACCTCAATCTGGGGTATTCCCCGAGGTGCCGGGGGAATACCGGTCAGCTGGAACTTGCCCAGGGAGAAGTTATCTCGAGCCATAGGTCGTTCTCCCTGAAGAACATGGATTTCTACCGTAGTCTGGTTATCGGCCGCAGTGGTGAAAACCTGACTCTTGGAGACCGGAATGGTGGTATTGCGCTCGATGATTTTGGTAAATACCCCACCCAGGGTCTCGATGCCCAGAGAGAGGGGAGTCACATCCAGGAGAAGGACATCCTTGACTTCTCCCTTCAAGACTCCGGCCTGGATAGCTGCTCCCACCGCCACCACTTCATCAGGGTTGACGCCCCGACGGGGTTCCTTCTTGAATACCCGTTCTACCACTTCCTGGACCTTGGGCATCCTGGTCATTCCCCCGACGAGAATTACCGCATCGATATCCTCAGGCTTTAACCCTGCATCCCTCATGGCCTGCTCGCAGGGACCAATGGTCCTTTCGATAAGGTCCATGGTCAACTGCTCTAATTTGGCCCTGGTGATGGTCATCACCAGATGCTTGGGACCGGTCTGATCGGCGGTGATGAAAGGAAGATTGATTTCGGTCTGCAAAGCGGTGGAGAGCTCACACTTGGCTTTTTCGGCCGCCTCTTTCAAGCGCTGCAGAGCCATCTGATCTCCCCGCAGGTCAATACCCTGGTCTTTCTTGAATTCATCGATGATGTAGTCCATAAGCCGGCGGTCAAAGTCATCCCCACCCAGGAAGGTATCACCAGAAGTGGATTTGACTTCGAAAACCCCGTCACCGATTTCCAGAATGGAGATATCGAAAGTTCCTCCACCCAGATCGTACACGGCAATAATCTCTTCTTTGCCCTTTCCCAGACCGTAGGCCAAAGCCGCTGCGGTCGGTTCGTTGATAATCCGCTTCACCTCTAAACCGGCTATCTTTCCGGCATCTTTAGTAGCCTGACGCTGGCTATCGTTGAAATAGGCCGGAACGGTGATCACCGCTTCGGTGATTTTCTCCCCCAGATATTCTTCGGCATCTTCCTTGAGTTTACGCAGGATCAACGCCGAAATCTCAGGAGGAGTATAGACACGGTCTCCAACCTTCACGCAGGCTTCGCCGTGTTTGCCGGGAACAATTTCGTAAGGCAAAACCCGCCGGGCCTTTTCCACCTCCGGATCGTCATAACGGCGACCCATCAAACGCTTGATGGAAAAAATGGTGTTCTTGGGGTTGGTGATGGCCTGCCTTTTGGCCAGTTGCCCCACCAGAATTTCGTTCTGCTTGGTAAAAGCCACTACCGAAGGTGTCAAACGCGACCCTTCTTTATTGGGAATAACAACAGGTTGACCTCCCTCTAAATAGGCTACCACAGAGTTCGTGGTGCCCAGGTCTATTCCAATTACTTTCGCCATGGTGCTCATCCTCCTTCTCAAGCCATTTTATCCTCTGAAGTTCGATTCACGACTACCTGTGCCGGACGAATGACCTCATCGTGAAACAGATACCCTTTGCGCAGTTCCTCCACAATTTCATAATCTTCCCTCTCAGGAAGGGAAACGGTGCTCACCGCCTCATGGTATTTGGGATCGAACTTACAACCCTCTACGGCGAGCTGTTTCACCCCTTCCTTTTCCAGCAACGCCACAAACTTCCGGTAAATGAGCTCTACTCCCTTATAAAAGGGATTCACATCCAGATCTCCCTTTTTGCCCTCTAATAGAGCTTTCTCCAGGTCATCGAGAATGGGCAGAATTTTCAGCACAAAATCTCGATTGGCAGTTTTGACAAAATTCTGCCGATAGAGCATTTCCCTTTTACGGAAATTATCGAACTCGGCCTTGAGTCTCTTGAGATGGTCCAGATATTCTCCGGCCAGTTTTTCCTGCTCCTCGGATTTTTTCCGTTCCTCCTCCAAGGCCGACCTCAAGCTCTCCAACTCCTCCTGGAGGGCGCTATTCGACATCTTTATCTCTGGACATGGCTTTTCGTGTAACTTTTCAGAGGAAGATTCTCCATGCTCTTCCTTCATTTCGACCACCCTCCCTTCTTTTACCTTCTTCGACTATTACATTAAATCATCGTTTCCCCCTTTTGTCAAGTAAGGTCAAAATTTTTTTGTGAAAAAAATTGGGGGCACTTTCTGCCCCCTCAAGAAAGCGTTACTCCTGGAAACCTCTTACACGATATAACCCCTGAGGAGTTGCTGCGCTAAAAGGATTCCCCGCAATTTGCTCTCTTTATCCTTTTCAAAACTCCGGTCTTCGTGCTCCACACTGATCACGTAATCATAACCAACCTCGTAAAGGGCGGTGATAAAGGCATTCCAGTCGATATCACCGGTACCGGCCACTTTATCCACGTACCATCCAAAGCCGAAAATACCCACCTCGTTCAGTCTATCCCAGAGGATCTTGGTATCCTTGGCATGAACATGGAAAATCTTCTCCTTGAAATCATGCACTACCTGTACATAGTCAATCTGCTGCCAGATAAGATGCGAAGGGTCCAGGTTCAATCCCAGGTACTCCGAAGGAATACTCTCAAACATCCGGCGCCAAATGGAAGGAGTGGTGGCAAGGTTGGTGCCTCCAGGCCAGCGGTCGATGGAATACAGCATGGGGCAGTTCTCAATGGCCAGTTTTACTCCATGGTCAGCAGCAAACTGTACCAGCTCGGGAAAAACTTTTTTGAATTCCGCCAGTGCTTCTTCCACATTGGTTTGAGGGTCTCGTCCCACAAACGTCCCCACCACCTTGACACCGAGCATCGCCGCAGCCTTGATGACCTTTTTCAGATGCTCATGGTAAAAACGACGATTCTCCAGGTTGGGATCGAGATTATTCGGGTAATACCCCAGAGAAGAAATTTCCATGCCGTGGGATTGGAAAAGTTCCCGGATACGAGCCGCTTCTTCCTGAGTGAGCGCTTCCACATCGATATGCTGGGTACCGGCATACCGGCGCTTCTCAAAGACTTTGGGCCAGCAGGCCACTTCCAGCATCCCGAAACCATGCTGGCTTGCCCAGGTTACCAATTCCTCCAGGGTCATCTCCGGCAAACACGCGGTCATAAAACCCAGTTTCATCGTAACCACCTCCTACCGAACGGCAATCCACTTTCCCGTCCGAGCGCTTTCCAAAATGGCCTCACACAGGGTTACCTCTCGTAAACCATCAGCAAAAGTGGGAAAGTTTCTCTCTCCTGAGGACTTATTTTGTCCATCGAGGAGCAAACGGTACACTTCTCGGAAGAACTGTTTGGAAGTATCGGGAAACCCTTCGTTGTGACCCCCGGGGAAAGAAACAATATTTCTGGTGCTCGCGCTTAAAAGCGAAGGATCCTTCATCAAGATTTCGTTGGCTTTGTCTCGTCGACCAATCCACAGTTCGTTGGGTCTTTCTGAATCCCAGGAAAGGGCACACCGGGAACCATCAATTTCATAGTAAAGCCGGTTCTTTCTCCCTGCTGCTACCTGATTGACGGTCAAGACCCCATGGGCACCATTGGCAAAATGGAGCAACACCGAGGCATAGTCTTCAGTATGAATGGGGATCGACTGATAATCCTCAGGCTGCAGAATTTTGCCGGCATAGGTTTCTACAGGCTTGAGAGGCTTTTTTCTCGTAGTGTGGAAGGTGGCAAAATCGGCGAAAACTTCCCTCACGCGCTGGCCGGTGATGTACTCCATAAGATCCAGCCAGTGAGAACCGATATCAGCAATGGCTCTTGACTCACCACTCAGCTCCGGTTCCAGGCGCCAGTTATAGTCAGTATCATAAAAGAGCCAGTCCTGGAGATAGGAACCATGGACGGCAAAGACCGTACCGACTCGACCATCTCTCACCATCTCTTTGGCCTCCCGGGCCAGGGGATAGTAGCGGATGTTAAAGTGCACTGCGTGGAGGAGATTTTTCTTCTCGGCGAGCTCGAGCAGTTCCTCCGCCTCTTTTCTATTCATGGCCAGGGGCTTCTCGCAGATAACGTGTTTTCCGGCTAATAACGCGTCCCTGGACATCTGGTAATGGAGATAATTGGGGGTACAGATATGGACAATTTCCACCTCTTCATCCCGAAGAAGTTCCCGATAATCACCGTAACAGCGGGGAACGGCGTACTGCCCTGCCTTACAACGGGCTACCTCTTCATTAATATCTGCCAGAGCAATCACCTCGGCCAGAAATGTTCTCCTGGCCGCTTCAATGTGTGCCGGACCAATAAATCCTGTTCCAATAACTCCCACTTTGACTAAGCGACTCATCCTATTACCCCCTCTTCCAATCGTTCCCTGGCCCAGGTAGCCGAGCCGATGACCCCTGCATCCAGCCCCAGCTGGGCAGGAACGAACTGAATGGTTTCTACCGGAACCATAAAGAGCCTTTCCTTCAAGCCTTTGCGAATACTCTCAAAGAGGAGTTCCCCTACCAGAGCCACTCCTCCCCCGATGACGATCATTTCCGGATTCACCACCACGCACACACAGGCCAGCGCCTGCCCGATGTAAGCCCCGGCTTTTTCAATGATCTCAATCGCTACCCCGTCCCCTTTCTGCGCCGCCTCGGCGATGACTTTGGGATTCACCCGGGAAAGGTCGTCACCGACGAGATCCCGGATGAGGGTATCGTTCTGCTGAACCAGAGCCCGCAAAGCCTGGGCAACCATAGCCGGTCCCGACGCATAGGCTTCCAAACACCCCTTGTTGCCACAACCGCAGCGCACTCCTCCCGGTTCTACGGTAATATGCCCCAGTTCTCCGGCGCCGCCATCTTTACCGATATAGAGTTTTCCATCGATGACCACTCCTCCCCCGATACCGGTTCCAATAGCCATCATCACCATGCTGTTGACTTCCTTTCCGGCTCCGAATCGCTTCTCGGCCAGAGTGATAGAGCGGACATCATTAATCACCGCTACCGGAAGGGAGAGTTTTTTCTCCAACCACTCCTTCAGGGGCACATCCTTCCACTTGTTAGGAAAATTGGGAAGTAAATGGCAGACCCCGGTTTGCCAGTTGAAAAGCCCAGGAATTCCAATCCCCGCTGCCCATACCTTAAAACCTCTCTCCTCAAACCGCCGGCACAGCTCCAGGCCTTCTACCGCAATATCCTCTATGACCTCTTCTGCTTTCCGCATCGCCCGGGTAGGAATGACGCTGCGCTCCAGCACATGGCCATCTTTATCCACCAGGGCAATTTTGGTGTTCGTCCCTCCCAGGTCAATTCCCAAAAAGAGCGCTTTGGCTACCATCGATAACCCCCCTAAAACTCGATTTCTCGTCGAATCTGAGCCTGATCCGCTACCAATTTTACCGTAAAACGGAGACGATCGCCACGAGCTACCGATCGGGTCAACTCTACCGGCACTTCATTCCTGAGATAGGTGAAACGTTCGATGATGAAGGCCGGTGAACCTACCCGGCATCCGAGACTCCGAGCCTCATCTTTTCTGACTTTCCCCACTTCATAGGTCTCATAAGCATGGTCAAGAAGAAGACCGTATTTTTCCCGCAAAATTGCATAGAGCGACCCCCGTTCCAGGTCTTCCTTCCAGAGATCCGGACAGAGATAGACCGGAACCAGGGTTCTTTCGATCAAGATAGGCTCATCATTAGCCATTCGTACCCGCACCAGCTTATTGACCTGGCGATTTGCAGAGGGGAGCCGAAGCAACTCCGCGAGTTCCTCATCTACCTCGATCACCGTTTGCTCGAGGAGTTTCGAGCTGGGCCGCAGACCCAGCTCCATCATGTCCTCGCTGAAACTGTAGAGTTTGGGCAACCGCCTGCGCAGCTTGGGCGATGCGACGAAGGTCCCTTTACCCTGTTTTCGATAGAGAAATCCCTCATCCACCAGGCTTCTCACTGCTTGACGTACCGTAATTCGACTCACCCCATAAATCCTGCACAGCTCGGATTCAGAAGGAATCTGGTCCCCGGGTTTCAAAACTCCACTCAGCATCTGGCCTTTGAGAATATTTTTTAACTGCTGATAGAGAGGGACGTTCCCTTCTTCAATGGTGTTCCTCACGAACATCCTCCTTCAAGCTGCCTTCACGTTCTCCCGGAGAGAACCTTGAGGCCCACGGGCCTCAAGGTTCGATCTCGGTAGGAAGATTGGCTATCAATGCCCGGTTCGCATTGAGCACTAGGTCCTTTTCCAGAGTTAAACCCAGGTTTGCTCCATCGGTGACCGCACCGCGGAGGTTCCGAACCTCTTTCGCATCACCGATTTTGGCTACCGGCAATCCGGCCTCAAGAAGAGTATCGTAAAGCTCGTCATTTGGCTCGACTTTACCCAGGACCACGTTATTCACTCTTATGATCTGACGCTGGAATTCGCTGTCCTGAAGCACCACCTCACCGTTGGCCCTCACCTCGATCACGGTGGTTTGAGGAATAACCGTCACCGGGTGCTTGAAGGTTCGCAGGGACAGGCCTTCTCCATTCCCTCCGGCGAGTCTTTTGAGCATTACATCCCGATGGCAGGGTTCCATCCAGGAAGCAAACTCCCGGTTTTCAGTGACCACGTAAACTTTCTTGCCCTCAAAACCCAGCTTTTCCACCGCATCGGCAGCCCCAAAGTGGTCTCCCCAGACGAGAACCGTTTCACCACACTCCACGGGCTCCTTCTTGTCCCCAGGATAATAGGCGCAGGTCTTGTTTTTGCACCGTAACACATCCTCAAAAGAAATGACGAACGGAAGATCTATCCCCGGGATATCCGGCCGGGCTACCTTTCCGCCGGTAGCCACGATCACGGCATCAAAGGAGCGGAGTTCTTCTACCGTGGGTACAGTCCGGTACTTCACGGTGACACCGAGTTTAACCATCTGCTCCCTGAGCCAGTCAGCATACCAGCGCATTTTGCTCTTGGCAGGAACGGTACAGCAATAGAGGATGGCTCCCCCCAGTTCTCCGCTCTTTTCAAAAATGGTGACCTGATGCCCCCGCAGAGCAGCAATGCGAGCGGCCTCCATCCCTCCCGGTCCTCCCCCAATGATAGCTACCGCAAGAGGGGTCTCGGACTTTTTGAGATGGATAAAACGCTCGTCTCCCATGGCCGGGTTAATGGCGCAACGGCATTCTCTTTTAATCATCAGTGATTCCTGCCAGCAACCCACCAGACACGAAATGCACTTGCGGATTTCTTTCACCTTACCGTCTTTAGCTTTGTTAGCCCAGTAGGGGTCAGCGATGAGCTGACGGGAGAGTCCTACCATATCGGTCTTGCCCTCGGAGAGAATTCGCTCACAGTAGGCCGGATCTCTCAGGGTGTGACTGGTAATCACCGGAATCTTGACGTGTTTTTTGATTTCTTCGGCGGTATACGTATTCCAGCCCTGAGGGTAGTACATGGGGTCCATGGTAGGACCGGGTACCTCAAAGATGCCGGCACTGATATCCAGGAATGCCACGCCACTTTCTTCCATCAATTTAGCAATTCTGATGCTCTCATCCAGAGTCCTGCCACCCTCGATCCATTCTTCTCCCGAGTAGCGAATACCCACGGCAAACTTTTTGCCGCATTTTCTCTTGATACGGTCGATGATTTCCAGCACAAAGCGCATCCGGTTGATGAAACTCCCTCCAAAGCGGTCATTACGGCGGTTCACGTAGGGACTCATAAACTGCGCAATCAGATATCCATGAGCTCCGTGCAATTCCACAGCATCAAAACCGGCCTGCTGTACCCGCCATGCCGCTTCGGCAAACTTTTCGATCAAATCATAAATCTCCTCCACCGTCATGGCCCGGATGGATTTTCCGTGGGATACCTCCTCAGCATAGACGACTTCATGTCCCGCCGAACCAGGAAGGGAAACCACCATATCGGTCGCTGAAAAGAGATCTTTACGGGGCCAGGCAGCCTGCCGACCGGGATGCTGGAGCTGAACGGCACATCGTGCCCCATGGCGGTGCATGGCCTCTGCAAGGCGCGCCAACCCGGGAATCATGGGGTCCTCGTCAGCAGCAAGACAGGTAACCGTGGGTCTCCCGGTGGCTTTATCCGGAGTGGTGGCACCCACGATGATGAAACCACAACCACCTTTAGCAATCTCTTCATGGTAGGTAATCACCCGTTCATTCACCGATCCATCGGCGTTGGCGGAACTGATATCGGTGGGGACATGGGCAATCCGGTTGGGAACTACAAAGTTTCCGATCTCAATGGGAGTAAAAAGATGGGGAAAATAGGGATTTTTCATGGTTTTGAAGCCTCCTCTTTTCTATTAACAGCAACCACCTGTCTGAGCCTTCCTTTTTTTACACTCTTCCAGGATTTCCACCGTTTTGGTAGCACCGAACCTGGTTGCTCCTACCTCTCGCACCCTGAGAGCGGCATCCAGATCCCGCACCCCTCCGGCCGCCTTGACCTGAACCTTTGGGGAAACGCTCTGGCGCATCAGAATAAGATCCTCAATGGTGGCGCCCCCTGGAGCAAATCCGGTAGAAGTCTTCACGAAATCAGCCCCTGCTTCTTCGGCCAGCCGACACCCAATCTGCTTTAACTCATCGGTAAGGTAACAGTTTTCTAAAATTACTTTGACAATGGCCCCATGCCTGTGAGCCACTTCCACCACTGCCTGGATATCTTTTTTCACATAGTCGAAATCCCGGCTACGGAGTTTTCCAATGTGAATCACCATGTCGAGCTCTTCGGCGCCGTCTTTCAGGGCTAACTCGGCTTCGAACACCTTGGTTTCGGTCCGGTGCGAACCATGGGGAAACCCCACCACCGCTCCCACCTTGACTTCGCTCCCCGCCAGAATCTTCTTCGCCAGAGCCACATCTGAAGGCCGACAACACACCGAAGCTACATTATACTTCTTGGCGATTTCACATCCTTCGATGATTTCCTGCTCGGTTAGCTCCGGACGCAGGAGAGAATGGTCAATCATCTTGGCAATCTCTTCACAGGTATACTCCACAGCATAACCCCCTTCATATTGTTATAACAATATATCTATATGCTATTGTAACGAGGGTAAATCCGTTTGTCAATCAAAAAACGCCCAACCTATACCGAAAACTGCAGTCCTTCGTCGAGCATGATGAGATAGTTTTGAAGCGGGATGTAGTTGGCAACGGAGTTCCCTGAACCCAGAGCGTAACGTCCTCCCTGCATACCGGCCTCAAGGACCGAACGCACGTAGCGACGGAGCTTTGTCTCTTCGAAGCATGCCAGGTAATCGACATCCACCCCTCCCAGTACTCCTACCCGGTGACCATAACGTGCTTTAAAGGCAGTAACCGGAAAAACTTCCTCCTGGAAGGAATGGAAGGCGTCGATTTGCACTTCTTCGATAAATTCCTCCATTAAAGGGAGAATCATTCCACAGGAATGGAGGAAATAACATTTTCCCCTGGCGTGGCATAGAGATGAAAGCTTTCCGTGCCAGGGGAGAACAAACTGCCGTAATACTTGAGGTGACACAAAGGTGGAAGTCTTATATCCCAGGTCATCACCCTGGAAAACCCCCACCACTCCGGGAAGGTCGAGAAGGGTCCGGTAAAAATGGAGCAGAATTTCTCCCACCTGCTGAAAGACGGCCACAACCAGTTCCGGCTCATCGTAAAGGAGATAGGAAAGCCCTTCCAGTCCCAGGAGATTCTCGCTGACCGTCTCAAAAATTCCCCCACAGGCGTTGACTAAAAGCCCCATTCCCTCCGGAAGAAGAGAAACCAGGTACTCATAGAGAGAAAAATCAAAGTTTTCCACCCGGGGCCAGGGATAACGTTCCAGATCTGCGAAGGAAGCGATGATGCCTCTGCCTTCCTCCACCCAGGTTCTCTCCCCTCGAGACAGTAAAGCCATGTCTTCCCCTACCCGGCTACGTCCTGGAAATTGCAAGGTGAGACCGGGCACATCGACGAGTAAGCAGTAATCGTAACCCAGGCGAGAGAAGAACGAAACATATCGCTCTATGGCTCGTTTGGGATCTCCGGGATGAGGAGCAACCTCGACGTTAAGGTATCGCTCGCCGAAAGCCGCCACGATTTCCGGATCTACCAGGAGTTCAGCAAAGTGGACCCGGCGGGGTAAGCGCTTTCCCTGGATATTCTCCAGAAACCCTTCCCAGTCTGGCTGGAATTTGCCCTGCAGGATATACTCTTCGATACGCATCATGGCCCGTATTTTCGGTTTTTCCAGAGCATTTGTAAGCGTTTTTTCAGGTTGCCTTCGTATCCCCGCTCCGAAGGCTGGAAATAGACCCGGCCCTGAAGTTGCTGGGGAAGATACTCCTGTTCCACAAACCCTCCGGGGAAATCGTGCGCATAGCGGTATTCCTTCCCGTATCCCATTTTTTTCATCATGGCGGTCGGTGCATTCCGCAGATGCAACGGTACCGGCAAAGACCCGTATTCCCGCACATCCGATATCGCCCGCTCCAGAGCCGCATAGGAAGCATTACTTTTGGGAGCACAGGCCACATAAACCGTGACCTGAGCTAGCGCCAGCCTCCCCTCCGGTTCCCCCAGAAACTCAAAAGCCTGGTGAGCTGCCACTGCCAGAAGCAATGCCTGAGGATCGGCATTACCTACGTCCTCCGAAGCACAGGCCACGAGACGCCGCAGAATGCTGCGCGGATGTTCTCCCGCTTCGAGCATCCTCGCTAGCCAGTAAAGCGCTGCATCCGGATCACTTCCCCGCAGGCTCTTGTGGTATGCCGAGAGGAGATTATAGTGTTCTTCCCCAAATTTATCATAGAGATGGAAGTTCTTGGCCAAAAATTCCCGGACAAAATTTACGGTTAGGGTCTTTTGCTTTTCGCTTTGAGCAATAGAAGCGGCCATCTCCAGGAGATTCAGAGCCCTTCGAGCATCACCATCGGCAATTTGCGCCAGAAAGCGCAGCGTCTCTTCCTCCACAGTTAGAGGAAGCCCTTTTAATCCCCGCTCATCCCCCAGGGCTCTTCGGAGAAGCACCATAATACTCTCCACCGATAAGGGCTGAAAAACGAGCACCTGGGTACGGGAAAGAAGCGGAGCAATGACTTCAAAAGAGGGATTCTCGGTGGTAGAGCCAATCAAAGTCACCGTTCCCTCTTCCACGTAGGGGAGGAGAATACTCTGCTGACCCTTGTGGAACCGATGGATTTCATCGATGAAAAAGACCGTTTTTCGACCGTAAAGTTTCAGGTTATCTTCGGCTTCCTTCACCGCATCCCGGATTTCTTTGACCCCCGCAGCCACAGCACTGATGGCAATCATGGAATAGTGACATGCTTTGACCAGAAGCTGCGCTACCGAAGTTTTTCCACTCCCCGGAGGACCCCAGAAGATGAGTGAAGGAAGAATTCCCGAAGCCACAATTCTGCGCAAAATCCCATTTTCCCCGGTGAGGTGTGGCTGTCCCACCACCTCATCCAGAGTTACCGGACGCATCCGGAAAGCCAGAGGCCGGTGCTTTTCACCCTGAACCTGAAAGAGTTCTCCCTCTTTGGAAATGGACCATCCCCCCACCGCCACAATCTCATAGAACCACTGTTCTAATTATACCCCTTTTGGGGATGAAAACAAGTCCTTTTGTTCCATGGTATCAGTCCACCTCGCGAGAAAAACCTAACGAATCCGGTGTTCTCCAGACACCTCTTTTAATCCTCCCCCAAACTCCGAGACGGTCTTTTTCACAAAAGAGTGAGGATAAAAGCAAAGGAACGAAGTTAGCTTTGTGCCGGTGCGATACCGGGTTATCTGTAACCTGGCAACCGCCAGGCGAAGCAGGCGTGAAATATTTCTTAACAAGCTTTTTGAGCTATTAGAAGAAGCGCCGGCTAGGATGAAAATGTTCTGGAACGAGCAATTACGTAGCCTTCTATAAGGTTTAGTTTCAGGAGGGGCTTTTCGAGAAATTCCCTCAAACCAGGAGGATGGATCCATCCCAAAAAGTGGTTACGTGCTTACTCTTTTTCTAATTCTTTCCCGGAGAAGTAGAAATTTTTTCCTTGCACGCCATGGATATGAAAGCCAAAGATACGGTGAACAATTTTTCAGAATTTTTTCGGATCCAATCTGAGCCAATTTGCATTCATCCAGGACTTCCCCAGAAAACCGGCCATTGGAGCTCTGGGTTTCTCCGCTCTTAAGAGGATAAAGAGCCGGTGTCCTGGGAAAATATTTCCGGGTATATATCCACCACCGATTCGAGAATGGAAAAATTACCCAAAGAAAAAACCAGGTGATCGGAATTCTACGACCTTTTCTTTTTCACTACCTCGAAGAATTTGCAGTATTCCCAGAGGATATTAAACACCCGGGGGTCAAAACGTTCTTTTTCTTGTTCCATAATCCGGAAAGCCTCATCCAGAGAATAAGCGGAACGGTAGTGACGATCAGACGTGAGGGCATTGAAGACATCGGCGACAGCCACAATCCGGGCCGAAAGAGGGATTTCCTCACCTTTAAGTCCAAAAGGATACCCCGATCCATCCCACCGTTCATGGTGGTAGAGGACCACCCCGTAACAGGTCTTCAGGACCTCATTCTCAGGATGATGAGCCACGGCATCTTCAAGGACGCTCGCCCCATAGGTGGTGTGGCTTTCAATTATTTTCCTCTCCTCTGGAGTGTATGGACCGGGCTTTTTCAGAATCTCGGTTGGAATGACGATTTTTCCGATATCATGGAAAGCCGAAGCAAATTTAAGGCGTTCCACAAATTTTGGATCGTCCACACCGTACTGTTCAGCGTACGCTCGAGCAAGGAGGAAAGTAAGGGTACGGATATCGCGAATGTGCTTACCGGTATATCCATCTTGAAGTTCGATAATCTTCAAAGGGAGTTCCAGGAGAACATCAAGCGCCGGCCAGGTAAGTTTTCGCAGTCCGGAAGCAAGGTAAGCAAGAAGCCTTTTCCTGGATACAGGCTTTTCCAGGAAATCATCGGCTCCCAGCTCCAGCGCTCGAACCACAGCTTCTTCTTCACCCCGACTGGAAAGCACGATAAGCACGATAATATAAGGATAGATATAGGGGAGGCGGTTCCTCAGGGCCACAATCAAATCAAAGCCGTCCATCTCAGGCATGAGGAGATCGGTAATGACGATTCGGTAAACATAGGGTGCTTCTTCGAATTTCTCCAGAGCTACCCTGCCGTTCTCTGCCGTCTCAACTTCATACCCCTCGAGATACCTGCTGATGACCCGTAGGGTAGTTGGTTCATCGTCCACAAGCAATACTTTCAAATTGCCCACCGAATTCCCCCTTCAGGATATGCTCAGTCCGGCGGCAAGCGTGCCTCCCCCAAGCGGCAAGAAAATTTTCTGCGCGGGCATGGTATTCAAAATCCCCTGTACCCTTTTCCCCACCACCCCGGTGGGGGGAGTGGCCATGAGTGCTACATTAAGACGAGTCAAGAATGAGCCACAGACCATGGTGGATAGTTCCGAAAGGGCACTCAGGCCCATCTCGGAAGAGATGCCCTCCGGATCCCCAATCATAATCCCGAGGAGAAAAGAAGCCGCCGCTTCGTCAAACTCCAGACTGACAATTCCCTTTCTCTCCCCATGATTCTCCACAAGGCCGGTGACGATGCAGAGGATTCCCTCCACCTGGTGTAAATCACTGTAACTCATTTTGAGATGAGCCACTTCGATTCCAAACGCCGCAAGAATCTCTCGCAGTGCATTTCCCAACTCGGTAATCATTGGTCCTCCTTGAAAAGGATGTTCATTTCAATATTCCCATGAAGTGTTTCAAAAATCAAATGAAATCCTCCCATTCCAAAGTTGAAGAACACCAGCTGCTCACCCCGGAAGGAACTCGGAGGAGCAGGCCGAACGTTTGCTTCCGGGAAACGGTTGTTCACCCTGCTCAGAGCATGACCGGCAACCAGGTTCCCGAACTCGTTCACCGCCAGAAGCTGTTCTTCCACAGGTGAAGACCCATCGCCCCCCATGGATACATAAAGTTCTGCCAGAAAAGGCTCCGAAACACCCAGAAAGAGCCTTCCGGAAAAGCCGCCGGAAAAACCGATTATAGCTACTGCTCCATCAAACCGAATCAGGGCATTATCCGGTTTCTCTTCGGTAACTTTCCGAACATCCATGTTGAGAAGCTGCATACATACTTCTCTGATGGCTTCCGCGAAGGTCTGGACCACTTCGGAGAACTGTACTCTCTCCATATCTTCACCCCCTTGATAGAGCCCGGAGGGCTTCAAGAAGCACCGGAGCGGTGAAGGGTTTCTGCAGGGAGGAAGCAATACCCATTTTCCGGGCTTTTTCGAGAAGACCTTCATCGCCCATAGCGCTGAGAAGGAGAATCCTGGCTTCAGGATTACAGGCCAGAATCTCCTCTGCCGCCTTCAGACCATCCTTCATTGGCATGGTGACATCAAGGGTCACAATATCCGGGTTGAGTTCCCGGTAAGAGCGCACAGCTTCCTCTCCGTTCTTCGCTTCTCCAACCACTTCAAATTCCGAACCCATACAGGCCTTTTTCACCATGTTCCTCACCAGAGGCGAATCATCCACCACCAGTACCTTCATGGGTAATCACCTCGTTCCCACTTTTTTCACGATTTCCTCATAAATCCGGTAAGAGGGTAGCACCACATCCGCGCCTCCCCGAACAATGGCTTCCTGAGGCATCCCAAAGACGATGGCCGTTTCTTCCGATTCGGCAATGGTGTAACCACCGTTCTGGCGGATTTTTACCATGGCTTCAGCGCCGTCATCCCCCATCCCGGTCATCAAGACTCCCACGGTCTTCTCTCCAAAAACTTCCAGTACCGACATCATCATCACATCCACCGAAGGTATAAACATGTGTTTGGGAACGGTGGAGAGCCTGATTTTGAGGCGTTCCCCATTCCTTTCCACCTTCAGATGGTACCCCCCTTTCCCCACATACACCACCCCTGGCTCCACCTCCATACCATTTTCAGCCTCAACCACCCGCAAAAGACAGTAGTTGTTCAAACGCTCGGCATAAGGTCTGGTAAAAGTCGGAGGCATGTGCTGTACCAGGAACACTGCCGCGTTGAGTTCCCCGGGAAGAAAAGGTAAAACATCGTAGATGGTCTTGGGTCCTCCGGTAGAGATTCCTATCGCCACGGCCGAAAAAGAAAGCGCCGCTCCTTTGCGGAAAAGAGGTTTTTTTTCTATCCTGGGAACACTTCTCTGGCGGGAAAGTTTTCGCAGAATGCGTTCCTTGCGTGAGGCTTTGCAGGCAGCTCGAAGTTTTTCCAGAAGTTCTCTCTGTACCAGGTAGAGATTCGAGGAAACCGTGCCTCCCGGTTTGGCCACACAGTCGAAAGCCCCGAGTTCCAGCGCTTCGAAAGTGGTGATCGAACCATCCTGGGTGAGGGAGGAAACCACCACTACCGGAGCGATGGCTTCCTCCACGATGATCTGGAGAGCGGTTAACCCATCCATTTTGGGCATGTTCACATCCATGGTGACCACATCGGGTCGCAGGGTCCGGGCTTTTTCCACCGCATCTTCTCCGTCCCGTGCAACATCGACCACTTTGAAGGCCGGATCTGTCTCAATAATCCGGGTAAGAACCTTACGCATCAGAGCCGAATCGTCGACTACCAGTACTCGCCATTCTTCCAAATCGTTCACTCTCCGTTCAGGGCTCTTTTGAGGCTTTTCTTCGCCACATTCTTCTTAGGAGTTCCTTCTCCGGCACTTCTTTCCAGAGTTTCTTCCAGAGTCCTGGTTTCCTGCTCGCTCAAAATCCGGGCCATATCGAGAATGAGAATCACTCCTTCCTCAAGGCGAGCGATCTTCTCGATAAACCTTCCCGCCTCCCCCGCAAGGATGACTTCTGGAACCGCCGAGATAGCACTCTCCACAATCTTTTCCACGCCTTCCACAGAATCCACAATGAACCCCGTTTTCTTCCCCTCGATCTCTGTGACGATAATTCGAGTAGACTCATCCCTCTGGATTTGAGGAAGACCAAAGCGCTTTCGCAGATCCACAATCGGGGTAACCTCACCCCGGAGGTTCATTACCCCTTCCAGGAAATCCGGAGACTTTGGAATCCTGGTGATGGTGGTGATGCGATTGATTTCCCGCACCTCTTCAATAGGCACTCCATAACGCTCGTCTGCCACCCGGAAGATGATGTGCTGGGTTTCAACCTCTCGACGCATGGCTTTCGTTTCTCCTCTATCCTCTTCCCGGGAGAGATCGGTAACTTCCCCAGAAAGGAGAGCATCGCTATTTAAAACCATGATGGTCTGGTCTCCTTTACGCACGATGCCGGCGACTTCCTTTCGACCACTCCGCTCCACCAGAACAGGCGGCTTCTGAATCTCCACCTTTTTCACCCGGATGACCTCATGGATGCGATCCACAATGAGGCCAAACTGCTTGCCGGCCAGACGGAGGACGATAACCTTGGTAAACTCGTCAACCGTTGCCGCGGGTAGAGAAAGCATGGTCCGTAAATCAATAATGGGAAGCACCGTACTCCGCAGGTGAATCACACCCTTTACATGGGGTGGGACATCGGGAACCTCGGTCGGCCTGGCATAGCGGATGATCTCCTGGACTTCCTGAATAGGAAAAGCATATTCCTCACCGGCCAGGGAAAAGGTTACAATCTGCACATATTCCTCGATTTGCTTCGCTTCTTCCTGCTTCTCAGCGGTATCGGTGCCCCGAGAACCCATCCCTCGTCTCTCTTCCAGGACGCCCACAGCGAAGAGCTTTTCCACCTCGAGAATCATCTGCAGCTGGTCCTCTGTACGGATGACTTTCCGCACAAACTCGCTGGTGGTGGAAGCATCTTCCATCTGGTCTTCTCCAACCTGGACCACCTGGGCGGTTCGATCCACCACGATCCCCAGCGTCCGTCCCTTCCAGTCAAGCACCACCACTTTAGCAGTTTCCAGGTCCTCCTCCTCAAGACCCAGTCTCCTGCGGATACTCATTACCGGCAGCACTTCTCCCCGGAGGTTGGCCACTCCTCGAATGTACCCGGGTACCAGCGGAACCCTGGTAACCTTGGGAACTCTCACGATTTCCCGCACAAAAGCTACCGGGACCGCATACATCTCCTCCGCAATGGCAAAGGTAACATACTTTTCTTCAGTTGCCGTCACCATGGTCACACCCCCGCTTCGTGCTGGAGTTCATCGGCGGTGGCAGCGATTTCCTCAATAGCCTTGGCAAGCTCCTCCACCCCCTTGGCCTGCTCCGAAGCACCCTTAGTAGCTTCTTCGATGGCCGAAGCAGACTCTACGGCGGAGGTGTTGATTTGTTCGATGGCCTTACTGGTCTCTTCGATGGCCGAAGCAATCTGCTCCAGCTCTCGTTCCACCGCATCCAGCCTGGAGGTGAGGTCCTGCATGGCTTTTCCAACATTGTCGAGGAGTTTTGTGGCCTCCCGGGCCCTCCCTACCTCACCGGCAGCAACCTTGGCCGAGTCGGCAATATCACCGGCCACAAGCTGAACCTGGTACTGAATGGTGGTCACCAGGTCCTTGATCTGCTCGGCGTTACTCCCAGACTCATTCGCCAGGCTCCGGATATCATTGGCCACCACCGCGAAGCCCTTGCCGTATTCCCCGGCCCGAGCGGCCTCAATGAAACCGTTCACGGCGAGCATGTTGGTCTGCACCGTCACCTTATCGATGGTGTCCACGGTCTTTCCAATCTGACGGGCCCTTCCGGAAAGGGTCTCCACATTTCTGGATGCCTCCGCATAGGAAGCCGAAGCGCTGGATATCCCCTCAATCATTTTCTCGATATTCGCTCGATTCTGGGCTATTCTCTCCGAGAGCTCCCGAAGGAACCGGACATCACCTTCCACCACACCCCGGAGATCATCCACCTTTCTGGCCAGATTCTCCACCAGCTGTCTGGAGCGCTCGGTGGATTCAGAAAGAATCTGAGCCCCTTTCTCAAGCTGCTGAAGAGCGGTGTTGATTTCCTGGGCGCTGCTTGAGAGCTCTTCGATGTTGGAAGAGAGTTCCTCAGCTGCAGCCGCCAGGGCCTCCGAAGACTTTTCGGTATCGGTGGAAGTTTTCAGTTCTTCCGCCAGCTCTACCAGTTCCTGCGCCGCCGTATTGGTTTGGGCAAATGCCTTGCTCTGTTCCTCAACTGCTTTGGAAGATTGCGCCGCCGCAGAGCTCATTTCCTCCGAACCGCTGGCTACCTGTTCCGAAGATTCCAGGAGTTCCTGGGCAGCACCGGCAATCTCATTCATATCCCGGGTAATCCGCTCCATGTGGTCATTTATCTCCTGAAAACCTCGCACAATACCCTCGAGTTGTTTTGTAACCTCGCCACCCAGCACTACCTGGTTCCGGGAATCCTCCACAATTTTTTGAATATCCCGGACCGTCTGAGCCACAGCCTGCTTGATATCTCCCACAATACCGGTGATCTCCCGGGCAGAACGTTCCGAAATCTCTGCCAGCCCCCGCACCTCGTCGGCAACCACCGCAAAGCCACTCCCGTGTTCCCCCGCTCGTGCCGCTTCAATGGCGGCGTTGAGGGCCAGGAGATTGGTCTGATCGGCAATCATCACCACCGTCTTGACGATTTCCTCAATCCGATTGGATTGCTCTTCCAGTTTCCGGATGAGCGTGGCGGACTCCTCGTTCTTCTTGGCCGACTCATCAATGGACCGCACGAGTCCCTGGACGCTCTCGTTCATTACCCCCACCGCATTCTGAGCTTCCTTAGTGCTCCGTGCCATCTCCTGGACCATGGTCTGGATACTGACCGCACTCCCCCGGATCTGATTGACCGCTGCCCTGGACTCATCAGCAGCACTGGAAGCCTCCTCTGCTCCGGCGGCAATCTGCTCCATAGCTTTGGCTAGTTCTTCCACCGCCGAAGACGCTTCTTCAACCCCGGCCAGGAGTTCCTCGGCAGCACTGGAGATGCGTTCGGCCATAGCCTGCCTTTTGGCAAGGGTCCTGGTCCGGGCTCGCTCCTCAGCTTTCCTGCGGGCTTCCTCTCTTTTAGCCTGCAGATTTTCTTCTTCCACGGACTTAATCCCGGTACGAACCCGAACTTCTTTTGTTTCCGGAACAGCTAACTTTTTCTGAACCACTCTGCATTCCCCCTTATCTGTACTTTTTTAAACCTCAGAAAACTTCTATACCCGTCCCTCTCCTCTCCAGCGGTTCCCCGTCCTCCGCCATACCGAAAACGCCTCCGGTAATGGCTAACGTCGCCGTTTCGCCGGTATCCGTGTCCTCCGCCACCACCTCCAGTATCCCGTTGCCGTTCACGATGAAGCTGATGGCTAACCGGGCTTCCTCTTTTTTCCATTTTTTCGGAGAAAAGAAATGAAAATGCCCCAGACGGAGAAGTTCGTCTCCTCGTTCCTGAAGAACTTCCACCGTAACCTGGTTCTGGTTGTCCTGGGTATTGGTGAACATCCGGGTCACCACCGCCGGATACACGGTACCCCGCTCGATGACCGGAACGAAACGCCCCTCGTCATCCCGGACTCCCAGAGAATGGGGGAGAATGTCCCGCAGTTCCACGTGATTCAGGCGCCCTTCCAGCATAGCGGCGTGAACGGCTGCACCCAGAGCCACCACTTCATCGGGATTCACTTCGGAGCGAATCTCCGCTCCGGGAAACATGGAACCTATCGTCTGCCGGAAAAGAGGCATCCGTGAGGTGCCACCACTCAAAATCACCACATCTATTTGGGAAGGCGTAATATCCGTCTCTTTTAAGGTCGTCTCTATCAGGGTAAAGGCCTGCTGGAAAAGATGGGTCGTCAGGCGCTCAAACTGCTGGCGGGAGAGGGTGAAATGGACATGTACCGGCCCGTCCTCGGTAAGAGCAAGGTACGGAAGAACAAGGCTTGCCTCATGGACGCTGGAAAGGTCAATCTTGAGTTTCTCGGCATGATTCCAGATCTGGTACATGGCTATCGGATCCTTCTCGAGATGCACTCCCCGCTCTTCCAGGACCGTTTCCACCACCCACTTCACCAGCACCGCATCAAAGTCGCTACCCCCCAGCTCGGTACTTCCCCCCGTTCCCACCACTTCAAAAAGCCCTTCCCGGTAGCGCATCAGGGTAATATCAAAGGTACCCCCTCCGAAATCCAGGACCAGGATGAGCTTGCTTTCTTTTTCGCAGACCCCATACGCCAGAGCCGCGGCGGTCGGCTCATTGAGGAGCTTTACCACCTCTATTCCCCCCAGGTACGCTGCCTGCAGTACCCCCTGCCTCTGATTGTCGTCAAAATAAGCCGGAACGGTGACCACCGCCTTTTTGACTTCCTCGCCCAAGAAGTCTGAAGCATACTTTTTCAGCTTCCGGAAAATGAGCCCTCCAATCTCAGAAGGGGTGTACTGCCGTCCGAAAATCAGGTAGCGGTGGCCGGTGCCCATTTTCCGTTTTACCCGGAGAATGGTCTGTTCCGGTCGAGCCAGAGCCTGGGATCTAGCCAGTTCTCCAACCAGCGCCTGGCGATCGTTTTTGAAATACACCACCGAGGGAGTGAGACGGGCCCCCCGCTCGTTGATGATGATTTCCGGCCTCAGGGTCCTGTCCACATAGGCTACCAGAGAGTTCGTAGTACCAAAGTCAATCCCCACAATCACTGCACATCCTCCCCCAGGAGCAAGAGGTTTTCTCGAGCTTCTTTATTGTTGGGGTCCTCCTGAAGCACCCCCCGTAAAAATTCAACAGCCTTCTCCACAAATCCGTTCTCGGCCAGAATGACGGCCGCATTGTTGAGGGCTCTGGTCCGCAAAGCACCCCGGTACTCTACCACCTTCATGTAGAGATGAAAGGCTTCAAAAACATCGCCTTTCCGGTCACGATCGAGCGCCTGTTCAAAGAGCACCCGCTCCGGACCGTCCGAGAAGAATACCTGAATCCCCCTTCCCAGCGCGTTTCGACCCACCTCACTTCATCCCTTCCACAATTTCTGTGGCAATACGGCGTATGTCCTGGGCAGCTCGACAGCGGGGAGCATACCGGTGCACCGGCAGGGCATGACTTGAGGCCTCTACCACCTTGATATCCCGTCGTAAAGGAGAGAAAACCCTGGCCTGCCCAAAGGTCTGGGAGAGTTCACCCAGTATCTCCCGGGAAATCCGGGTTCTACTCTCAAACATCGTAGGGACGATACCCAGAAACCGGATCAGCGGATTCAGAGTAGCATTGGTACGGTAGTAGAGGTCCATCATCTGCGCCAGACCCACTCCCGAGAGAAAATCCACCCGGGTAGGAATAACCAGATACTGAGCAGCAACCAGGCCGCTCAGGGTGGTAAGCCCCAGAGAAGGGGGAGTATCGATGATCAGATAATCAAAAGATTGTTCGATCTCGAAGAGAAAGTCCCGGAGCACCAGTTCTCCACCCTGAACCTGGCTCAGTTCCACATCCAGCGCGGCCAGGTTCTGATTGGAAGGAATCAGGGTAAGGTTATTCCCGGCAATATGGAGGAGCTCGGGATTCCAGTTTTTCTTCCTCAGAAAGTCTACCAGCGCCTCATATATCCCGTACCGTACCCCGAGGGGGTTTAAACCCAGACACACGGTGGCATGGGCCTGGGAGTCAAGATCGAGGAGAAGACATCTCTTCCCCTGATCGGCAAGGAAGGCAGCAATATTCACTGCCACGGTCGTTTTTCCCGTTCCACCTTTCCGATTGGAGAACACCACGATTTTACCCATTATTTCACGAGCTCCTGAGGGTTCAGAATGACCACCACCGAGCCATCTCCCATGATGGTCACCCCGGATATCAATCCCTGTCCCCGCATATATTCGGGAACTGCCTTGACCAGATATTCACCTTCTTCGAGGAATCCATCCACCGCCATGGCACAGGCCCCTTCCTCGCCCACCACCACCACAAGCGGCACAAGGTCAAAATCAAAGTTTCTGGTCTTCAGATTCACCCTCTCTCCCAAAAGAAGCTCCTCCGCCACCACAAGGGGCAACACTTCTCCCCGTACCTCCACAAAACATCCGTTGAAATACTCCCGGACCCGCTCCAGGGAAACCTTGACCGTCTCCCGAATAAAATCAAGAGGAATGATATACCGTTCTCCGGCAACACGAACCATAAGACCCCTTACCACCAGAAGAGAAAGGGGAATCCGCATGCGTACCGTGGTTCCCCGGCCGGGACGGGTTTCAACATCCACCCTTCCACCCATGCTCTCCACATTGGTCTTGACCACATCCATGCCCACCCCCCTCCCCGAGACGTCCGAGACTACCTGAGCGGTGCTGAAACCGGGGACGAAAAGAAAAGAGAGGACTTCCTGGTCGGACATTTGCAACACCCGCTCGGAGGATACGATACCCCGTTCCACCGCTTTCATCCGGACAGCCTGGGGGTCAATCCCCCGTCCATCATCCTCCACTTCCACAAAAGCATACGCCCCACGGTAATAAGCACGGAGGACGACTCTTCCCTCCCGGGGCTTTCCCGAGCGTTCCCGCTCTTCCGGAGATTCTATCCCGTGGTCCACCGCATTGCGCACCAGGTGAGTCAGTGGATCTCCCAGCCTCTCGATGACCGTCCGGTCAAGCTCGGTCTCTCCACCCTCCACAGCGAGAGAAATCGTCTTCCCCAGCGATTTGGCCAGGTCTCGAACCGTCCTCCGGTAGCGGGCGAAAAGTTCACCCACCGGTACCATGCGGAGAGAGAGAACGATGGATTGAAAATCAACGGCCAGCCGCTCCAGGCTGGAAGTAATGTTTTTAGCCTCTGGAAGAACTCTGGAGAATTCCTGCTCTATCTTTTTCACAAAGGTCCGGGTGGCATTTTTGAGGGTCAAAAGCTCTCCCACAAGGTTCAGCATTCGCTCCAGTTTTTCGCTGTCCACCCGCACGGTATGCGTCAAGCCACCGGAAAGTGCTGCCGAAGGCGCTGCACCGGAAACCGGTTTTTCCGTTCTCCCCCCTTTCTCTTTCAGGCTCTCCAGAAGTTCCACAAACTCACCACGAGCCTCCCGTAAAAAAGACACATCGCCTTCACCCACTCTTATTTTGAGCTCTTCAAGGAGAGAAACAGCATCTCGAAGTCCAAGGCGAATAAGGCCGTTTTTCACCGCCTCACTCAACCGCACCAGGTACGCCAGGTTCTCCTGGGAACCGGTGGAGAGGCACTCATCCCAGGTTTCCAGGAATTGCCCGGCGATGTTCAGAAAAGCCTCCAGGGTAGCCGCACCCTCCTTTTGCGTGATCTGCCCGGTTTTCAACTCCGGGGCAATACCAGGCACCTCCCGGGGTATCCCGGGGTGACCGGTTTCCAGAGCCTGTCGGAGGTTTCTTATAAGGTCGATACCCTGATAGGTCTCCTGAAAAAGGGCTTCGTCCACGGAGGCTTTGCCATCGCGAACCGCCTGAAAGAGATCCTCCAGATGATGGGCTATTTTCTCCACGGAACGGAGTATCTCGGCCTGAGAATCCTCCGGAGCGAAACTCAAGATGAGCCGGGCCCCTCCTTTGATACTATGAAAAGCGCGCATCAACACATCGACATCTTCACTCCGGAAAGATTCCTCAAGACGAAGAAGCGTCTGTTCCGCATGAGCAAGGTTTTCATCCAGTTCTCCCAGAAAATCACGTAGGGCGTCTTTTTCGAATTCTTCATCCAGAAGCGGTGGAGTGCTCTGGCTTTCTTCGACCGGCTCGTGAACTTTTTCTTCGACCGTAAGAACATTCTCTACCTTTGCCACCGCTTCCCGCTCGTTGAGGTCGGCAAATTCAATCTCCAGCACACCGCCGGTGCACGTTCCAAGAGCATTCTGGATGCGTTCCAGGAACCGCTGCACAAAGTCCGTCACACCGAGGAGAGCATCAACCACCGCCGGCACCGGTAATGTTCTCCCACTCTTCAGTTCCTTAACCAGGTCTTCAGCCCGGTGACAGGCGGTGACCACAGGAGTAAGGTTAGCAAATCCGGCGATACCCTTGAGGGAATGAAAGGAACGAAAGAGGGAATCAAGAAGTTCCTCATCCCAACCCTGTTCCAGGGCAAGAATCCTCTCCTCAAGACCGGAAAGGTAATCCGGTGCTTCCTCGATGATACCGGCCAGGATCTCTACTTCTTCCGGTAAAAAACGCATCGGAATTACCCTCCTATGGCCATGCGCACGCTCTCTATCAGCACCCCCGGCTGGATAGGCTTCACGAGATAGAAGTTAGCCCCCGCCCGGAGACCTTCCTTGCGGTCCACGTTGTCGTCGAGCGTGGTCACGATAATGATGGGGATATCCCGGAAAAGCTCTTCCTTCCGCACCCTCCGGATAAAGGTCAGGCCGTCCACGTTGGGCATATTGAGGTCGGTGATGACGCAATCAATGGACCCTTCGGCGTACAGCTTCTCCAGGGCATCCGCACCATCAACCGCATCGATCACGGTGAATCCGGCACTCCGGAGAATATAGGCATGGAAATTTCTGGTCATCTGGGAATCATCGACAATCAGGACTTTGGTCATCCTCGCACCAGCTCCTGCAGGGGTTTCCGGTACACCAGGGCTTCTCCCATCCTCCGCAATTCAAAGGCACTGGTGATCCGGCTCATGGATTCAGAATGTCCAAGAAAAATGTACCCCCCGGGGTTCATCATGGCGTAAAACGTCTCCACCACTTTCCTCCGGGAATCATCTGAAAAGTAAATCAGGACGTTACGGCAAAAAACAAAATCAAAGCCTCTCCCCACCGCTAAAAGCGCTTCGCGGTCGCTGAGATTTACCTTGTGAAAGGTCACACCCCGCTGGACAGCCTCCTTCACCACCCAGCCCTCCCTGGTTTTTTCAAAATACTTCTCAAGATAGACCCTGGGGACGTCCCGCACCGCCCGTTCCCCATAAACCCCTTTCTTCGCTTTTTCCAGAGCACGGTAATCGATATCCAGTGCATCGATGGAGAAAGCATGGGGTGGGTCAAGCATTTCCTGACAGATGATGGAAAGGGTGTAGGCTTCCTCCCCCGTGGAACAACCTGCCGAGAGAATGCGAACTCGACCGGCATTCTTTCTCTCGACAACTTCCGGAAGACAGTGCTCGGCGAAGGCCTGGAGTTGAGGAAACTCACGGAAGAAATAGGTCTCGTTGACCGTTATGGCAGACACCAGTTCCTCAAACTCCCTCCTTGAACCATCCCAGTGTTTCAGGTAATTGAGGTACTCCTCTACCGACGAAAGCCCGAGCGCCGCAAGGCGCTGCTCCACCCGCCTTTTCAAGAGATACACCTTCTGGTCCCCAATATACACACCCGTCCGGGCATAAATGTGGTCACGCAGCGCCGAGAACTCTCGAAAACCAAAAATCATTCCCCGACACCCAGTCTCTCGAGCACATCCAGGGCGCATTGTCTCACATCCTCATCCTCTTCGGTATCGAGAAGCTTCTCCACCTCGGGAAGACATTCCCGCATTTCATATTCACCGATGGCTTCCAGAGCCGCCAGTCGAAGAAGTGGATCACCGCTACCCAGAAAGGCCCGCACGTCTTCTAAAGCAGTTTCCCGATCCATCTGGACAAGCAAAAGAAGAACTTCGTACTTGTTGGGCGAAGGAATTGCGCTCCCCAGCATCACCCGGAGAATGGCTCCGATCGCTTTTTCATCTTCTGGAGTTAGATGTTCCCCGTTTTTCTGGAGAAAAACCCGGAGGGCATCGAGGATTTCTTTGTAGAAAACCTGCCCCTGCCGGGTAGCAATCTCAAGGATTACGGGAAGGTCCTCCCGGTCTCCCCGTCCGGCCACAAAGCGGAGGTAGGAAGGGAGGAGGTATTCCGGAAGGGCAGCCGGTTCAGGGAAGATTTCCCTGACCACCTGGGCGGTATAGCGATTACCGATCTTTCCCAGAGCCTCAAGGCAGGTAGCGATGAGGAAAGGGTCCTGAGCTCTGGCGAGAATTCCGGCAATCCGCTCTGCATACCGGTACCCCTCTCGCTCGGTGAGATATTCCACCGCGGCGATAACGTTGTTCACATCGCTATCTTCGAGGGAAACGGCAATGAGATCTACGGCAATGGGGTTATTGAGCGCATACAGGGTGTCGAGGGCGAGTTTCCGAACGTGCTTATCTTCACTCTTGAGGCTTCGAGCGAGGATCTCGAGAGGAGTCTGCCACTGGCTGGCCAGGATAGAAACGGCAGCGTTGCGGAGAAAGAGGTCTGGGGAACGAAAGAGAACTGCTACTTTTTCAGGCATCGCGGTGTCCCGCAGCTGTTTGAGCGCGTTGACTACCGCTTCGCGGATAATATCCCGCTCCTCTTCCTGCAGGATGGCAACCAGGGTATCTACATACTGAGTGGCGTTCTGAGCAACGACCCGGTCAAGAAAACTCAGGAATGCCGCCAGGTCATCCCGCGGCGGTACTCTCTCTCTCTCTCTCTCTCTCTCGAAAGAACCCTCCATCAGTTTTCGACTCCTCCGTTTCTTTGGACATACCCTCCCCCCCATTGCCCAAAGACAAAGAGAAAAATCAAAAAGCCTGCCACAGCGAGATAACCTAGGTGTAACAATTTCATAATAAAATCGCGCCGGCGAATTTTCAAGCTCTTTTGGCGGAAAAATCAAAAATTTTTGGGTAAAAACTTCCAATCAGGAGTGGTTACTTAACCCGCCGGGAGAGCAACACACCGAAAGAGATCACTCTCCCGGCTCACCGGTCATGAATTCTTAAGTGTCCCGGCGATGATTTCGAGGGCCTGCAGGATGTCCCCGCGGTTTACTTCTCGAGAAGTCACGAAACGTACCGTGTATTCACCAGCCGGAGTAGCAAGAACTCCACGCTCTTTAAGGCGTTCCAGGAAATGGTGAGCGGTGAGACCGGTGGCAGTGAGGTCGGCGAGAACGAAATTGGTGTGCACTCGAGAGAGATCCACAGTTATGCCGGGAAGACCGGTAAGTCCTTCTGCCAGAAGGCGCGCATTTTCATGGTCTTCCTGCAGACGAGCGATGTTTTCCGCAGATAAAGCCACAATCCCGCAGGCACACAGCCATCCGGTCTGGCGCATACCACCGCCGAGCATTTTCCGGTAGCGCTCTGCTTCCCGGATGAAATCCTGGGGGCCGGCGAGAAGCGACCCCACCGGTGCGCCCAGGCCTTTGGAGAGAGAGACCATCACCGTGTCGGCGCAATCGGCGATTTCTCTCACTTCCACCCCCAGGTACAGGGCAGCGTTGAAGAGCCTGGCCCCATCGAGGTGCACAGCAAGACCTCGTCTGGTAGCGAGTTCCTTGATGGCCCGGAATTTTTCTAAGGGGGGGACAATTCCTCCATACCGATAGTGGGTATTCTCAAGGCAAATGAGCCTGGTACGGGGATAATGAATGTTCTCAGGGCGAATCAATTGCTCAACGGCTTCCGGAGGTGGTACCCCGTCTTCGCCACGCACCGGTTTTACCGTTAAACCGGCGATGGCTCCGATTCCCCCGGTTTCAGAGGTGAAAATATGGGCGTTCTCTTCCAGGATCACTTCTTCTCCCCGCCGGGTATGGGTGAGCAAAGCCACCAGATTCCCCATGGTCCCGCTGGGAAGGAAAAGAGTCCGTTCTTTTCCCAGAAGGAACGCAGCCAGCTCTTCCAGCTCCTGCTGCATGGGATCCTCTCCGTAGACGGAATCTCCCAGCCGAGCTTCGAAAGCAAACCGTTTCATTGCTTCGGTGGGAAGAGTGATGGTATCCCGTCGAAGATCGATAGGCTTTTTCATGATGCAACGCCCTCCTTCAAAACGCCGTGAAAATTTCCTTGAAGAATTCCCTGTCGGTCTCGCCGATACTTTCACCTCTTTTGAGTTCTTCCACGCAGTAACCCACGATGCTGGCCGAAATCATCCGCACCAGTTTCCGCCCCTCGATCACTACACCGCTTCGACTCTGGATATCGCCGATTCGCTCTGCCACTCTGTCCCACACATCCTGTAAATGGGTAAGAATCATCTCCATCCGTCGGCAGGCTTCTTCATGGCTTAAAAGGTCAAAACCAACTCGATGGAGCAAAAGCACCAGGTCTTTTTCCTGGAGAAAAAATTCGAAGTATCCCTCGATGAGCGACCGGATGATCTCCTTTCGATCCTCAAGGAGCAGGAGTTCATCAATTCTGGATGTTACCTGACGGATAATGCTCTCCAGAATCTCCATGAGGAGGTCAAGTTTACTGGCAAAATAGTAGTATATGGTGGATTTTTTGACACCGGAGAGCTCCGAAATTTCCTCCAGAGTGGCATCGAAAAAACTCTTTTCGGCAAATACCTTTCTGGCGGTTTCAATGATTTTCTGCTTTTTATCACCTGCTGATTCCATACTAAACCCCGTCGCTAAAAGCTATACTTCACTTCCAAAAAGATACCATCAGAGAGGCCACCCAGCCGGCTCTGCGGCGCTCCACTGCTTACGGAGTAGGAAAGAGAGGTGGTCCAGTTCTCTTTAGGCTTATATTCCACTCCCAGGATGTTCACCATGCTTCCATCGCTCAAACTCAAAACCGAGTTCCAGAAGGGTTTCCACTTTCCATCTTCACTCTCCCAGTTGGTCACCAGGTAGAGATAAGGAGAAATATTCTCTCCCTCTTCGAAGGGATTCCCCAGAAGGTAATTCAGGTTGATATAGAAGTTCTCGTGGGTGTAATCAATGCCCAGACTGGCTTTCCAGTAGGGCTCATCCAGAATCGAAGCCGTGGAAACAGGACTACCATTTACAAAGATCTGCTGTATCCATGGTTCTGGAAAGACCCAGGCCAGATCCCCCCGTACCGTTACCCCTTCAAGCCCTTCGATGAATCCCTGGAATTCGAGCCCCAGAATAGATCGCCGGGGATAGCCGCTCAGGACGGCGAGCGATGTCGACCCGTCTTCCCCCTGAGTAACGTCAATCCGGTAGGGAAAAGAAGAGAGGTAATAACCACTCTGAAAACTCAAAGCCACATCAAAGTTTCCCACCGAACCCCGGGTTCGCACCGCCCAGATGGGAGAAAGGAAGTCCACCGCAGGAGCGGTTTCTTCGATGGTTACCGAAGTCTGCTCAGGAACGAGGGGCAAAAAACTCGCAAGTGAACCGAGAATCATCTGCTCCTTCACAAAGGAAGGAACGAAGTTGGACATAAAATAGGGCTGATAAAACAATTCCAGCGACCAGGTATCACTGAAATACCATTCCACGTCCACAGCCGGTACCGGAATTTTGTCTTTGAAGCTCTCCGAATCCATCGAAAGCGAAAAGGGACGAGGGTTGAGCACATCGACAGGGCTCAGAACATCGCTGGCTCCCCAGGTCAGTTCCAGAAAACCTGCTTTAAAATCCACCCTATCCCAGGGGGCGTTACTCCCCTGGAGATAGAGCTCGTTGAGACGAAAGGGACGAAAGTTGTTCTCGTCCTGATATTTTAAGCTCAGGTCGGCATGGAGGTAGTAACCCTCTCCCATATCCAGTGTGGAAAGGGCGTTCACCGTTACCCCATAGTCAAAATCAGAGGTATCAAATTGGTAAGAGGCCTTTCCGGTTACCGTACCACTCCACTCAAGCCCCAGGGCGAGTCCTGGAAAACCGAGCACCAAGGCGATGAGGAATCCAACTATATTCAGTCTTCGGTTCACGGTTTCTCACCTCAGAGAGAGGGTTTCTGGATGGTTCGCACCGAAAAGAAATCCCCCGCCAGGGGAATGTTCTCTTCGATCTTTTCCATGGTGAAAACGGTCTTGCTTCCCTCCTTGAGGTCAGAAAAGGCGATCTCGAGAAAGCGGGTGGTTCCATCTTCACGCTCCTCCACCTTTAAAACCTCCAGAGTCTTCCAGAGATTATTGTCCTTATCGAAGAAATCGATCTTTTTGAAATAGAACTTCTCCTTATCCACCAGCATCACGAGCTTCGCATAATCAGATTCGGGATCCTTGGGGTAAAGCTCGAGCTGATAGTTGGCGTTATCTTCTCCCAAGAGTTTGCTTTCGTAATCCTCACGGTTATAGCTCTCACCGAAATCTTCGTAACTGAAACTGGTACCGGCAAACTTCTCTTTTTTACTCGAACCGGCAATAAGTCTCACCTTCTTGAAAGCGGGCATATAGAGGTACATCTTTTCTCCGCTTTTCAGGTTCAGGAGAGTCACATTTTTGACTTCGGCAGGGCTCAAAAAGCGAATGATCATGGACGTTTTGTCATCACCTTCGTCTTTGGAATACATGACCACTTCCCGATTTTCGCTTTTCCCCTTGCTATCGGTGAGCACCATCTTTCCCTGAATTCTCTGGGTTTCAAAGTGGGCCTCTTTCTCTTTCATGGTATCCAGGATTTCTTCAGCCGTAAGCCCCAGAGCCACCTGTCCCGCCAGGACTCCCCACAGAAGGAACGCCACCGTCAAGAATACGACCAAGTTCTTCATGCCTTGTGATTCCCCCTTTCAATTCTATTCTCTCTAACAAATTCCCCAAGGTGTAAAAGAAGCGGTAGAAGCAAAAGGGTGTACACCGCACTCAAAAGGAGCACCGTAGCCACCAATGGTCCGAAGGTCCGTAGCATTCCAATTTGGGAAAATCCCAGAACATAAAAACCGCCGGCAACTCCCAGGGCGTTGAGGAGAATCCCCCGTCCGGTATTTTTGATGGTATGCTCCACCGCCCTTCGAGCATCCCCCAGACGCAACTCTCCATACCAGCGGGAAAGGAAGTGGATGTTGTAGTCTACTCCGGCCCCGATGGCGATGCTGGCGATGGTGAGGGTGGCCACGTTGAGGGGAATACCGAAAAGACCCATGATCCCAAAGGAAGAGGCCACCGTCAGAAGGAGTGGCACCATTCCCAGAGAAGCCTTCTTCAAAGAGCGGAACTGTGCAATCAAAAGTCCAAAAACAACGAGGAAAGCCAGAAACATGCTCCGCAGCTGGTTCGAGAAGAGTTTACCGTTCACATAATCGTTGATCACCGGAGTTCCGGTGATCTGGTATTCTACTGTAAAGGCAGACTGATCCTGAGAAGGGACGTAAACCTCCTCATCCAGAACTTCATAGAAGACGAAGTCAAACTCCTCTCCCAGGTTCTTCCCCACAATCCCTTCTACTGCCCTCTTTAGGGTTAGAACCTTATGGTTCCTGGCCACTCTCTCCACCGAGTTGGTAATGATGTCCCCCAGGTACCGGGCACTCTCTTCGTCAAGCCCCAGCTTCCCCACAAAAGCTTCCCCAGAGGGAATTCCCTCACGAAAAGCAGCCTTTAAAACATCTCCAACCTCTTGAGGCTCCAATCCCAGATCCTCAATTTCCAGGGTAGCATCCTTGATCACTTCGGCGACGAAGTCTTCTCCACCGCTCACAAAATCCTGCCAGGGTCGGGAAACGATCTCTTCGATCTTTCCCCGCAAAACTTCAGGCGAAGAAACCTCCAGCCCAAAAAGAACCAGGTCCTCTAAAATCGTGTTAACGAGATAATTTTTCCCTTCTGCTTCCTCCACCGAGACCGGTTTGACCCGTTTTGGCCTTTGGGAGAGAAATGCTTCGGCCCTGCGGAGGTCTTCCTGGAGCTCTGACGATTTCGTTTCTTCAGCTCGAAACTCCACCAGGGTTTCGGTACCATCATCCGAGATGCGGCCTTTGATGTACTCGTTATCCTGAGCAAAGAACCAGAGATTATCAAGTTTTTCCTGAGAAGCGGGAATAGCCTTCCACCCTTCTACGGCCTTGTTGAGGTCTGCAAAGAACGAAGCAATAGAAGAGGCCTCTTTGAAATTTTTGTACCGACCCAGATATTTCCCGATGCGGATCATTTCCCGCAAGACGAAGGGATGACGTGTCTGGGGTGCTGAAATCCATAGATAATTGTAATCGGTACTCCCAAACCGTTCCTTGAAGTAATCGAGAAGCCTGGTCACCGGATGGTCTTTTCCCATCTGACTGTGCACCGTGGTCTCGGTATGAATTTGGGGAATACCAACCACAAAAATGACCGTGAGAACCAGAAGAATCACCACCACCACCGTCTTGTGGTGCAAAACCCCCCGGCTGATGGTTTCCAGAAACCAGTTAATCCGGTCGCGTCCGCTCTCGACATTCTGATGGTTAAAATGCCTGGGTATCCGGGACGGCGAATACACCCGATAGAGAGCTCCCAGGGAGAAATTGCTGAGAAGCAATCCAAAAAGGATTCCCAGAGCCGAATAAATACCAAAATCCGAGAGGGGTTTGATATCTGCAGTCAGAAAAGAAAGGAAACCGGCCATGGTGGTGAGGGCACTCATGAGAATGGGCACAAACACCCCCTTCATAGTATTCTCCAAAGCCAGAACCGAATTCTCCGGATTCGACTTACTCCGCTCTTCGTAGTAACGGTTGACAAAGTGAATTCCATAGGCCGTTACCATAGCAAGGAGCATAACCGGAAGGGAAGCGGAAATCACGGTGAGTGACTGACCCAGGGAAGCCGCCGTCCCAATAGCCCAGAGCGAAGCAAGGAGGGCAATGAAAATGGGCAAAAAGACTCCCTGAAAACTCCGGAAACCAATGTAAAGGATGACCAGGAGTACCACCACTGACAGGGGGGTCAAGAGGGCCATATTTTCCCGGGCACTCTTCGATACTTCTCGCATCACAATGGGAAACCCAAAATAGGTCACTCTGGCAGGAAGAGACATCGCGTCAACGGCTTTCTCCACCTCCTGGGTAGCCTTATACTCATCCACGCCCTCATAGAAAGAAATCATCACGATGGTTCCCTTGCCATCCTGAGTGACCAGCTTTCCCCAGATGAGTTCATCGTTTTCCAAATCTTTCCGCAAATCCTGCGCTTCACCCTCTGTCTGTGGCAGGATATCCACAACTTCCCTGACCTCAATCCCATATTCAGTGGTCACAATCTTGGGCATGTTGGTCAAAGCTGTGACTTTCTGGACCACCGGGAGACTCTTCACCGTGTCCACTACCGCCTGCAGAGAGGAAAGATTCTGGGGAGTGAAGAGGTCATCGAACTCCAAAGCCACAATCATACTCTTTTTCTGAAAGCCACCGAATCGGTCACTCAAAGAGTTATAAAAGGAGACCTTGGGGTCATCCTGGGGAACGTACTTGGTAATATCATCTTCAAAACGGACATGGCGCAACTGATACCCAAAAAAGAGAGTCACCAGAACCGTCACCGCTAAAATCAACCAAGCGTGTTTCAGGATTCCCTGGATCAACTTCTGCACATTGCCACCTCCAGCCTCCATCTATTAAACTGAACGTTCAGTCGAATTGAGAACCATTATACTGTGCTCCTTTTTTCTTTGCAAGAAGATTTTTAAAAATTTTGCCCGCTAAAAAAAACGCGGGAGAGACTCGCTCCCCCGCGTTAGACGATCAAGATACTCCCGGCTATTTTCCTTCCTGTTTCTTCATGGAAACCACAATACCCACGATACCAAGGATGATCTTCAAAAGAGCATGCCACACCGGTTCGGTCCCCAGAGGAATACCGGGAATCACCCCCAGAATTCCCATAATGAGGAGTAACCAGCTGTACACCACAAGAAGCGTTTTCACCATGCAATCCACCCCCTCTAAAATAGGATTAACCTGGTCATTAGTATACTCCGTTTGTTTTTACTCTGCAATCCCCGGTCTTTTCCAGGAATTATGGTAGCTTCCCAGCACCCGGAGAAACAAAGTTCGGCGAGAAAGTTCCTCCAGAAGTTCTCGGTACTGCGCATCCACCAGATTCCCCTCCCAATCCACGTAAAAGAGGTACTCCCAGGGTCGCCCAGGGTGGGGGCGAGACTCGAGTTTCAGAAGGTTTACCTGACGCTGCGCAAAAACTTCCAGCGCCTGGTAGAGACTCCCAGGAAGATTTTTGAGTGCAAAGACACAGGAAACCTTGTCATGGTTCGCCAAGGCCTCAAAAGAAGTAGAAATGACAATGAAGCGGGTGAAGTTACGGGGATTATCCTCGATTTCTTCTTCCACGATAGAAAGACCATATTTCCGGATGGCTTCTTCGCTTGCGATACAACCACTCCCCTTCCCAAATTCAGAAGCCCTGCGGGCTGCTTCCTCGGTACTGCCCACGTTCATGACCTTAATTCCCCGAAGCGCTTCCAGAAACCGGGCACACTGGGCGAAACCCTGCGGGTGAGCAAAAAGAACCTTGAGCGTTTCTTTCGACGTCCCGGGGAAAAGGCCCAGGTGTTGCGAGACCCGGATAAACCGCTCTCCCACAATGAACACCTGAGGAAACTCAAGCAAAAGATCAAAGTTATTGTGGATACTACCGGTAATGGTGTTCTCGATGGGGACCATCCCGTGGGTTGCCATTCCCGCGGTTACCTTTTCAAAAATTTCCCGGAAACTGAGACAGGGAACAAAGGTGGCGTTAGGAAAAGAACGTCGAGCCACCTGAGAGCTGAAGGAGCCCATCTCTCCCAGAAAGGCTACCGTTAGAGAAACTGGAGGAGAGAACTGCTCCGGAGCAGTTTTTGGTTTTTCGGGCGTTCTGCGCAGTTCTTTACCCACCAGAATGCTGACCACTTCAAGATCGGCCATCAACCGGCGGAACTGCTCCGGGTAGAGGCTCTGAGGACCATCAGAGAGCGCTTTTTCGGGCTCGGTATGCACTTCCACCATCACCCCATCCGCTCCACAGGCAATAGCTGCTCTACTCATAGGAATGACCTTCTCCCGCAAGCCCGTCCCATGGCTGGGATCCACAATGACCGGCAGGTGGGAAAGGTCCTTGACCAGGGGAATGGCGGTGAGATCCAGGGTGTTTCGGGTTAACCGCTCAATACCCCGGATACCCCGCTCACAGAGAATGACCTGGAAATTTCCCAGACTCAGGATATACTCGGCTGCCAGGAGGAAATCCTCAATGGTAGCCGACATTCCTCTCTTGAGCAAAACCGGCTTCCCCAGAATTCCGACTTTCTTGAGGAGGTCAAAGTTCTGCATGTTCCGGGCCCCAATCTGGATGATATCGGCATACTGGGCTACCAGGGCTGCATTCTCGGGGCTGGTCGCTTCGGTAACAATGGGAAGACCAAACTGTTCCCGGGCTTCCGCCAGGATCACCAGAGCCTCTTCCCCCAGTCCTTGAAAACTATAGGGAGATGTACGGGGTTTAAAGGCACCTCCCCGCAAAAGGTGGGCTCCAAAGCGCTTGACCGCCTCGGCTATACGAAAGAGCTGGTCTTTCGATTCCACCGCACAGGGACCGGCAATCACCGTTACGGTATCACCACCGATTTCCACCCCTCCTACCCGTACCACCGTCCCTTCGGGACGAAAAATTCGGTTAGCAAGCTGAAAAAGAGTCTCGATCTTCCAGATCCCGGCAATCCAATCGGAAGGGATAATTCCCTCCGGAGAAAAATTCCGTTCACTGACCAGGATGGTTTTTTGTTCCTGGAAATCGAGAAAATGTGCCCGTAGCCCAAAGGAATCCAGAGACCGGGAGAGCATCTTTTTCGTTTCTTCGTCAAGGAGCCTCGAGAACATGATAATCAAGATTTTCCACCCCATTCACCATCATGGTGACTACACAATACAAAAAGAGCAGCCGGAAATCAAGGAGGATCTATGGCTGAAGAAACGATTTTCCCGCTTCTTCCACCTCACGGAGACACGAGGAACACTCCCTAATGGAACCCTTGGCGTCGAAACCCCGGAAGAAAAGACCTCCCCGGTAATGACATCCAAAGGCATCAAAAAAGTACTTCGTGGTGAGGGTAACCCCTTCAAAGAGTTTTTCACCCCTGGTGGCTCCCACCGAAAGGAGGAATCCCTCTTTGGGTTTCATCGGTTCCTTGAAAAGGTAACGTCGGGCCCACAGCACCTGGGTACGATCAATAAGAGCCTTAAAATGGGCCGGAAATCCATAGAAGAAAACCGGAGCGCTGACCACCACCTTATCGGCTTCAAGGAGAACCCGATACACCGTTTCCATCTCATCATGCAACACACAGTGTCCCATCCGTTCACAGAAACGGCACCCCCGGCAGAAACCCAAGTCCATCTCCACCGGAATAAGCTTCACACATGGGTCACCCTCGTGTCGCTGTGCAAGAAAGGCATCAAGTAAAATTTCACTATTTCCACCCCGCCGGGGACTCCCCATGAGAGCCACGATGCGTGCCATAAGCTCTCTATCCCCCCAAAACTTCGGGATTCACCAGGTGTTCCGGAATTTCTCCCCGCAGACCCCGTATCAGGTTCCGGGCAGCCATCACCGCCATCCTGGTGCGGGTAGCCAGAGAGGCCGATCCGATATGGGGCGTCAGAACCACGTTGGGAAGGGTCAGGAGTTCCTGCTCCACTTCCGGCTCCCTTTCAAAGACGTCCAGGGCTGCCCCCCGGATCACCCCTTCCCGAAGGGCCCAGACCAGGGCTTTCTCATCCACCACCGGCCCCCGGGAGGTATTGATGAGATAGGCGTTCCGCTTCATCATCCGCAGTTCCTGCTCCCCGATGAGGTGATGGGTAAAAGGGGTAAGGGGGACATGGAGGGTCACAAAGTCGGCGTGTTGCAAAAGCTCCGGTAACGGCGCATAGCGGACCCCCAGGGCTTCTTCCTCGGCCTCCGTCATTCGGGTTTGCTTCCAGTACCACACCTCCATGTCAAACCCCCGGGCCCGACGGGCCACAGCCTTCCCAATCCTTCCTAAACCCACAATTCCTAAAACCTTCCTGTAAATATCTTCTCCGAGGAGAAGCAAGGGATCCCAGCCGGTAAATTGCCCGGAACGCACAAGATGATCCCCTTCCACAATGCGACGGGCCACACTCAAAAGAAGTGCCCAGGTTAAATCGGCAGTGGTTTCGGTCAAAACTCCGGGGGTGTTGGTGACCATGATACCCCGCCGGGTGGCTTCGGCAACATCGATGTTATTGAAGCCGGCAGCATAATTGGAAATCACCCGTAACGTCTTCCCCGCCGCTTCCATCACTTCCCGGTCGATGGTATCCGTGAGGAGGGTAAGGATACCATGTTTACCCTGCACTTTTTCCAGCAACACCTCTCGGGGAATCATGCCTTGGAAATCACTCACTTCCACGCTACAGTACTCTCCGATAAGCTCCAGTCCTTCCTGGGGAATTTTACGAGTTACAAAAACACGATATTTTTCCACGGCGTTTCCACCATTCCTTTTTCGTCCGGTTCTCTTCTCACCCAAGAAGGGGGTATCAACCCCCTTCAAAGATGGGTTTTTCCTCCCGATAATACCACTCCGTAGGACTGGACAGATATTCATGGGTGTTGAACAGGAGATTATAGTGGCGGTACTCCTCTGAGGCCAGGAAATCCAGGAAACTGGCTACTTCCCGGTTGTCCACCACTTTCATCTTCTCCACGTAGAAGTGGTGGGATTTCGATTCCAGGTCCATGGCCATTTTGATGGTGTCGAGTTCTCCGGTTTGAGGTGGTACCAGCTCGTTCATGTGTTTTTTAGCCTCGGTAAAAACATTTTCAAAATACTCCCGGGAAGACTTACGTACTCCACCCCACCCCTCAAAGGTGAAAGCTTCTCGATTCTTGATTTTGTTGTACCCTTCCTGGATCTTCTCCATATGGATCAACTCTTCATCAGCCAGCTTCTTCAGCACCTCCTTACTTAAGGGGTTTGCCACCCTCTCTAAACCACTCAGGTAGAAGTTTCGACCGTCTTCCTCCATCTGCAAGGCCTGCGCGAGGATCTCTTCCAGATTCATTGCTATTCCTCCTTTCTTTTAATAAAAAGCCAGTTGTCTCCACCGGCAGCAAATTTTCCCTGTTTCACCCGCACCAGAGCATATTTCCCATGTAATTTCTCTCCCCGTAATTCCAGGAGGATTTCATCCTCTTCCCATTTTGAAGCGGTATACACACCTCTATCCCAGATGCGCACCATACCCCGTCCATATCCTTCGGTGATCTCTCCTTCAAAGCCGGCATACTCCAAGTCATGGTCATCCACGGCTATCGCCAGTCTTTTCTCCCCATTTTTTAACGGGAGCGCTCTGGGGACGGCCCAGCTTTTTAAAACCCCGTCTCTTTCCAGACGAAAATCAAAATGGTGCTGTGAAGCCCAGTGCTCCTGAACCACGTAAATCTTCTCCTCCATCGTTACCTCCTTCCCTGTGGTTATCTACGATTTCAAACCAAACCTGGCCTTGTATTATTCACCCTTTATGATAAAATATTTCAAAAGTATTCCGAGGAGGATACAATGCAAGAGCTTCCTTTGCGGTGTAAGAATTGTAAGGCTTTAATCACTCCCGAAGACCTTACCGAGATCGGCATTTACAAGATACCCGCCTATCGGGGGTCAGCGTATATACGATATATCTGTTCCTACTGCCGAGAATTCGGTGAAGTGACTTTTAGCCTGGATAAAATGGATGACATCGTGCGGATCAGCCGTAAGCGGAAGAAAGAGCGGCCCAAGGGACAGATTACCATCGACGAAGTCATCGAATTCCATAAAGAATTAGAGCGGCTGAAAAACGTCGATTTCCTGAAAGACCTCTAAAGGGTCGTGCGAAAGATATGAAAACCAAGGAAGAAAGAAAAGAGACTTTCCAGAACCTTTTGGTGCCGGAGCTTGGAGCTCTGTTTCGTACCGCCCTGCGTATGACCCGCAACCGCGAAGACGCCGAAGACCTCATGCAAGAGACCATAGCCAAGGCTTTCGCGGCGTTCGACCGGTTTGAAGAAGGCACCAATTTCCGGGCCTGGATTTTCAAGATCCTGACCAACACCTTCATCAACAACTATTACCGGGTGCGGGACAAACAGAAGCTTCCCTCTCTCGATGAAATGGAAGAAGAAACTGCCTTCCAACCGGCCTTCGAGGGAGCCACACCCGAAGAAGCCCTCCTCAACACCCTGACCAGAGAAGATATCATCAAAGCCATCGAGAGCATCCCTCTCGAATTCCGGACCGTAGTAGTGTTGACCCTGGTGGAGGGGTTCTCCTATAAGGAAACGGCTGAAATTCTGGAAATCCCCATCGGGACGGTCATGTCCCGTCTCCACCGAGGTCGAAAATTACTCCAGAAAGCGCTCTGGGAATATTCCAACCAAAAGAATACCGAAAAGGAGAACGGGAGAGAATGGACTGTAAAGAAATCGTAGAAAAAATGTATCTTTACCTGGACCATGAAATTCTCACCGAAGAAGAACGAAGGGCCTTTGAAGAACACCTGGCTCTGTGCCGCCAGTGCTGCCAGAAATATGAGTTTGAACGACAGCTCTGGTCACTCATTCGCCAAAACGGCTTAGGAGATCCCATTCCCGAGACCCTGCTTAATCGGCTCCAGCAGGTTATTGCCAGCTTCTGAAGGGGGGTATTGCTGTGACTTCTCGCCGCCCGTTAGCCATCGATACCATCGCCAAATCTTTGGTGGAGAGTTACCGGAAAACCGAGCGGATTACGAACATCGAAAACCGCGAGTTCCCTTCCCGAGAAAGGATCATCACGATAACCGAAGAACTCCGAGCGCTCCTTTTCCCCGGTTACTTAGGAAGAGCAAAGCTCTGCTGGCTCAACGTGGAGTACGTGGTGGGAAGTCAACTCGATCACCTCTTTACCGAACTGAGCGAAGAGATCGCCAAAGCATTCCGTAACGAGCCTGGATTTCTGGAAAAAGCTTGCTTCGACTGCGAGGATCGGGCCTGCCGGGAAACCGAAACCTTTTTCCGGAAGCTTCCTGCCATCCGGGAAATACTGGACGAGGATGTCCAGGCTGCTTACGACGGAGACCCCGCCGCTAAAGGTCTGGAGGAAATTATCCTGAGCTATCCCTGCATTATCGCCATTTCCATCTATCGGATGGCCCATGAGCTTTTTGTCCAGGGAGTACCTCTTATCCCCCGGATGATGACCGAGTACGCCCACAGCCTCACCGGTATCGACATCCATCCCGGAGCCAAAATCGGACGGAGTTTCTTCATCGATCACGGCACGGGTGTGGTCATCGGGGAGACCTGTGTCATCGGTGACAACGTCAAAATCTACCAAGGGGTCACTCTGGGAGCCCTTTCCTTCCCCAAAGACGAACGGGGAAAACTCATCCGGGACACCAAACGCCATCCGACCATCGAAAACCAGGTTACCATTTACGCCGGAGCGACCATCCTGGGTGGTGAAACCGTGATCGGCGAAGGAAGCATCATCGGAGGAAACGTCTGGCTCACTCACTCCATTCCTGCTAACACCAAAGTAGTCATCGAGGAACCGAAGCTACGCATCGTTGAAGCCAGGCGATGAGTTGGCGCGGGCACCTGGCGTTTTTCTTTCTGTGGATTGCCGGAAGCATATGTTTTCTCTCTCTTGCGCCCCAATTGTTACGGTTTTTTTCTCTCCTCTTTCTGACATCCTGGTTCTTCCTGGCTTTTCTACCCGCCCTCCGAGCTTTTCTTTTCTCTCGCAAAAAGGGGAAAACTCGCTGGCAGGCTCTTGGATATGCTCTTCTTGCTTTTTTCCACTATCCTTACTTTCTCTGGATCATCCGCCCGTCTCTTCCCTTGGATAAAGAGGAAAAAGAGGCATTAATACTTGAATCTTCTCAGCTCACCGGCGTAAAGAGTCCGAGTTCTTTCCTCTGTCCCTTCTGCAAAGTGGAAATACCTCAAGTCCTCAAAACCCTTCCCCAGGGAACCATAACCACCCAGAAAGTGCCCCTGCTCTGTCCCCGCTGCAAAACTCGATTCGACGTTTGCCGCTATTGCACATTTTTCGAACCTCATACAGAGGGAATATGGGGAAGGAGCCTGGAAGGAGGAAAATGTACCGTGATCAAAAAAACCCAGAGCGTGGATGAAGTTTGTGTTCCCTCGGTAGCCAGGAAATTAAAAGAAATGGGGTGGTCCACCCTTCATACCGGCATCCCCGTTACCGATTCCTTTCACCGTCCGGATAACTGCCGCTTCTTTCAATTTGACGAAGTGAAAACCACCCTGGACCGCATTCCCTGTATGGGGAAAACGCGCTACCTCCTCCTGCGCATCGAGGAAGATTACTCCCACTCCTCCTCCGGTTCTCGTTCCAGCTGAGCAGCAGAACTGGCAAAGTCAAAACCCAGAATGGCACTCATTTCTCCGTTAATCTCCTGGAGGAGCGACACCAGCCGGTCCTGTGCCTGAAAATAAGCAAGAATCACCGGATGGGCAAAGGCTTTCTGACGAATTTTTTCCATTTCCGCAAAATCGTTATCCGTGATCTCTCTCTGCAGGGCAATCTGGTTTAAGTTTTCCTGTGCCTCTTCTAACTTGCGCAGCAAACCCATGGCTTCCAGGTTACTGGTCAAAAGTTCCCGACTGTTCTCGAAGTCCTGAAAAGGTTGGGTAGCCAAAATCCGCTCCGCCAGAGAGCGGGCGGCATCCTTAATCTCATGCGACATGAACGTATTCTCCACAAAGCACCTCCATAAAATTTTTCCCATTATAGAACTTTTCTCCAGAAAAATCTACTGGGTGTGCAGGTAAGGAGAGTCACCTGCCGGTCCAAGAGGGCAGCAGCATCACCCTATCTAGCGTAATTCCCGAAGGGCTTCAGCGTGCTTCCCACTCTCCGATGTACACATAGTAATCGGGAATCGCAAGAAAATACTCCCGCTTATACACCAGGTAGAGTTTCAACCTGTAGTGCGTCGAAGGCGAAAAGACCGAGAAATCTCCCCCGCGTATCCCCGCGACGTGGTAAAAAGGACCGGAACGGGTCATCCCCACCACCTCAAGTAATACTCCTCGACCTTCAGGTGGGGAAGCCACTTCCACCTCCAGGATTTCTGGAGGTAATACCGCTCCCGAATCTCCCGGGAACTCCCCGGTGGATTTTTCCAGGGCAGAAAGGGGGTACTCCCCGGGTGACATTTTCCGGAAACGCTCGAGTTCCTTGGAAAGAAAGGCTATTTTCTCATACCTATCCTGACGCTCGCTTTCCTTATACCGTTTCAGTTCTGTCTCGATGGCCCATACGGTGGCCGCAATCAGGTCTTTCTTGAGAGAAAGCGCAAACGTTTCTGGATTGGCATCCGGAAACTCCGACTCTTCGACGACTACCTCGATTGACGGCAGAAAAATCACCGGATTGGTCACCGAAACGGTACAGGGGAGTTCCAGGTGGAGGTCTTCCTGCAGGTCATACCCCAAAATTTCTCCCTGAAGCGACTCAACCGGACAATCATCAGGGATTTCCCGGACAAAGGTCACCTCGTAATGGGGAATCCCTCCACCTTTCGTCTCTTTCTCCTCCACCCGCGCCACGATATCATCCTTGGTGGTGCACCCCCCGGTATCGATTCTGATGCGAATGATGCTTCCCTCCACAGACAGTTCCCGGAGGATGAGAATCCCCACCTCTCGGGGCGTAAAAGCGTAAACCTCCCCACCTCCTTCCCCGGCAAACGCTACTATGGGGAGCAATAAAAATCCGGCAAAAAGGAGTATCCAGGGCTTCACCTCTCGACCCCCCTTCAAAAAATGTCACCATTCCCATTTTACCACCCCTTCTATGAAAACAAGAAACAAAATACCTTCGTCACCCTGAACCGCTCCACCCGGTTACCGCAAACCTTGTTTTTTTCCGTTTCCGAAGCGGTCTCGTTTTTCTTCTTTCTCCATAAAGTGTAGAATCACTTCGCACAGCTTGTAACGGTTACCCTGCATCCTTGCCTGGCTTTTCTTCCCGGAACCCTGGAAAAATCGGAGAATCCCTGTTCAGGAGAAAATAGAAAATACCCACGCTGGGGGGGAATCTTACCCGCCCTTCCCCAAATTATGATAAGATAAAGGAAAAGAAGAAGGGGTGATTCAGGTTTTGCAGGTAGCCATTATCGGTACAGGAAAAGTGGGGGTTACCCTGGCTTTCACCATCCTCGTCAAGAATCTGGCCAAACGTTTGCTTCTCGTAGGTACCGAGATAGAAAAAGTCCGGGGGGAAATGTACGACCTGCGCCATGCTCAAGGATTCCTTCCCCACTCCATGGAAATCAAAAGCGTTTCTCTTTCCGAGGTTACCGAAAGCGACGTTCTCATCCTTACCGCCTCTCGAAAGATGACCGATATGAAAGACCGCCTGGAACTTCTCACCGGGAATGTCGAAATCTTCCGGAATATTGTCCCCCCCTTAGCTCGGCAGAACCCTCAGGCCATTTTCATCGTCATCACCAACCCCGTGGACATCATGACCTATCTGACTCTCAGGTGGAGTGGATTCTCTCCCAAAAAAGTGATCGGTACCGGTACCCTCATTGATAGCGGTCGTTTTCGAGCCCTCATCGGGGAATACAGTGGCATTCATCCTGCCGATGTCCATGCCTACATCCTCGGCGAACACGGGGAGAGTGAGTTTGCAGTCTTCAGCTCCGCAACGGTGGGGGGAATGCCTCTTACCGAGCAGTTACCCGTCTGTCGCAGTACCTGCCCTGTGAAGACCGTCCCGGAAGTTTTTGCCGAAGCTAAAGATGGGGGAATGATGGTCTACCGTCACAAGGGATACACCAACTACGCCATTGCGTTGGCTGCGGCCACCCTCCTTGAGGCCATCGTCGAAGATAGCGGTCGCATCCTTCCGGTGAGCACCCTCCTTGAGGGATACGCCGGGATAAGTAACGTATGTCTCTCGATCCCAGCGGTGATCGGACGGGAAGGCGTGCTCAAAACTCTGGAATTATCTTTCTCTTCTGTAGAACGGGAAGCTTTACATCGTTCGGCTGAAAAACTGAAAAGTGTCATCCGGTCTCTTCCTTTGTAGCGGTTTTCTGTTACAATACCGATAGGAAAAACCGGTCGAAAAAAGAGGTGTCGATCACTTTTGAGTAGGATTTTGAGCCGGGTTCTGGGCATATTCTTCCTGGGGATCCTGTTCTTCCCACTTTCCCTTGAGGCTCAAACCGTCCGGGTAGGAGTTTACCGCAATCCCCCACTCGTATTCCAGAAAGAAAAGGGGAGGTTCGACGGCCTCTTTATCCGAATCCTCAAATTCGTTGCCCAGAAAGAAGGCTGGGCGATAGAGTACCACTTCGACACTTTCGGGAAGCTCCTCACCTCCCTGGAGCAGGGGGAAATCGACCTGCTCGTTGCGTTCGCTTATTCCCCGGAACGAGCCCAGCGTTTTGACTTCAATCGGGAGACCGTGTGGCTCAACTGGGGTGTCATCTATACCCACCCCTCCATTTCCATCCAGTCATTCCTGGATCTTCACGGACGGCAAATCTACGTGGTATCAAATGATGTTTACTACCAGGTCCTTCAGCAAATCGTAGCCGGTTTCGCTCTGGATTGCCGGTTTGTGGAAGTCGACGATTACGAAGAAGTGGCCCTCGGAGTGAGGGAAGGAAAAGGAGTGGGAGTGATGAGCCGGTCAGCCGGAGAGTACTTTGGCCCCCGGTATGGCCTGAAGCCCAGTCCTCTGGTTTTTTCCCCGGTTCCTTTGCATTTTGCTACCCCAAAGGGTAAGAATACCAAGCTTCTCGAAGCGTTAGACCGATGGCTTCCTGCCCTCAAGGAAGATCCCCAGTCGGTGTATCACCAGGCCATCCGGGAACTCATGGAAATGGAGACTCCCTGGCGTTTGCCGCGCTGGGTGCATATTCTCTTACTCCTCATCGGCGGGGCAGCCGGTGTGCTCATCCTTTTCACCCGTCTTCTGCAACTCCAGGTCAAACGGAAGACCCAGGAACTCCAGAACAAAAATCGGGCTCTGGAGGAAGAGGCACACCGCCGAAGCGAAGCGGAACGGAAGCTCCACCGCCGGTTACAGCTCGAAGAGATGCTGGGAGAAATCTCTGCCCGGTTTCTCTCCGGAACATCCTTAGAGGAGCTGGTTCGGTTTGCGCTTTCCAAGGTGGGAACTTTCCTCAAGAGCGAGTACCTTCTGGCTCGACTGCCTGGTGAGGAGTATTTTTTCGGGTCCGTTCCTGCCACCAGGTCTCTTCCACTTCTTCCCGGGTTCCTTGAGGACGAAAACCTCCGGGAAACCTGGGAAAAAGAGCGGCGGCTTCTTCTTACGGTGCACGAAGATGAATCTACGGACACCTCCTGGAAGCCCCACGGAACTTTCTTTGCCTTTCCTCTGCGTTTCAATGAAGAGGGAGAGGGTTTTGGGGAAGGACTGCTCAAAGAGGAATACTCTGAAGAATATGTCTCCTTTATCCCCATCGTCATCCAGTACCTGGGAGCACTCCTGGAGTACGTCTGGGCGGTAAAAAGGCAGAGGGAGAAAGACCGGTGGTTCCGGGTAACCTTAGAGAGTCTGGGAGATGGGGTGATCACCACCGATCCGGAAGGACGGGTGACTTTCCTCAATCCGGTCGCCGAAAAACTCACCGGCTGGTCTTCCCGGGAAGCCCAGGGGAAACCCATCGAAAAAGTATTTCCCATCGTCAACGAAGAGACCGGACAAGCGGTGGAAAACCCGGTGCGTCGGATCCTGCAATCGGGAAAGGTACAAGGGCTCGCCAACCACACCCTTCTCATTCGCCGAGATGGTCAGAAAGTGGCTATCGATGACAGCGGAGCGCCCATCATCGATGAGGACGGAAAAACCCGGGGGGTGGTGATGGTGTTCCGGGATATCACCGAAAGGAGATTCCTGGAGGAAATAGCCCGGGGAAGTGAGAGAATGTACCGCCTCCTCTTTAACACCATGCCAGACGGCTTTGCGGTCCTGGAGGAGATCCGAAACGGCGACAAAATAGATTACCGGATTCTGGAGAGTAACCCTTCCCTGGAAAAACTTTTCTACCGCTTCGGACCCTTAGAGGGAAAAACGGTGGGTGACCTTTTCCCTAATTGGCGGGAACGTTTTGCCGTTCCTCCGGTCCCCAATCCTCCCGATCGCCCTCAACGTTTGGAATTCTTCTTTCCCGAGCTCGAAGCTTTCCTGGAAATCGTTTCTTTTTCCCTCTCCCCAGGAAAAATCGGCATCCTGGTCACCGATATCACCCTCCGCAGGAAAGCCGAAGAGAAGATCCGCTATTTCTCCTTCCATGATGCGCTCACCGGCCTCTACAACCGCCTTTTTGCCGAAGAGGAGCTGAGGCGGCTCGACGATGGCCGGCACCTCCCGCTTTCCATCATCTTCGCCGACTTAAACGGCCTCAAGTTCCTAAACGATGCTTTCGGCCACGAAAAGGGTGATATCATGCTCCGGAAAGCCGCCCAGGTTCTACAGGATTCCTGTCGGGAAAGCGACATTGTAGCTCGCTTTGGGGGTGATGAGTTCCTCATCATCCTCCCCAACACTTCCTTCGCCACGGCGAGAGAAATCGTCGAGCGAATCCATAAACTTTGTCAGAAGGTGCAGGAAGAAGAGGTGCTTTTCCTGTGTCTCGCCTTAGGAACTGCCACCAAAACCGAACCTTCCCAGGACCTCTGGGAGCTCGTCAACCAGGCAGAAGAGAGGGCTTACGAACGGAAACTCACCGACCGAACACTCTACCAGGGAGAAGCGTTACTTGGACTCCTTCGAAAAGCCCTTATCCATTACGGTATCGAGAGGAACGAAGAACTTCAGGCTCTCGAAACCCTGGCGGTATCCTTAGGGGAAAAAATCGGGGTACCCGGGGATACTCTTCCCAAACTCAGGTTACTCACCCATTTCCACGATGTGGGGAAATTGACCGTTCCTCCTGAAATTCTCCACAAAAAAACATCTCTTGCCGTGGAAGAATGGACGATCCTCAAAACGCACCCTGTAGCCGGCTATCGCATAGCCCGTACCGTTCCGGTTCTAGCGCCCATCGCCGAAGAAATCCATGCTCTCCGAGAACGCTGGGACGGAAGCGGGTATCCGCTGGGAAGAAAAGGAGAAGAAATTCCGCTTTTTTCCCGGGTGGTACAGGTGGCGGAAGCCTATCTGGCGCTTCTTGCTCCCCGGCCATACCGTGAGAAACCTTTCACCCCGGACGAAGCCATCCAGATCCTCCGGCAAGAAGCAGGACACCGTTTCGACCCTGCCATGGTGACCGCGTTATTCGAAATCATCCCTCAGGGCAGGGGTTTCCCTTCTGGACATCCGCAGGAATGACGGATGATGATCTCGGGTTTTAAGACTACTTCCCGTTTTTCCCGAACCTTTCCGCCCCCGATTCGTTCCAGGAGAAACTGGGTAGCCAGACTCCCCATGGTGTAGGCCGGTTGCCTGGCTACGGTGAAAAACGGCACCAGCAGTGAAGCCAGTTCCAGGTCATCAAAGGTTACCAGGGCCAGGTCTTCAGGGATACGTAGGCCGAATTCCCGTGCCGCTCGTACCACCCCGATGGCGATAAAGTTATTGCCGGCAAAGAGGGCCCGGGGAATTTTTCCTCGTTCCAGAAACTCCCTGGTCATCCGGTAACCGAAGTCCTCTTTGTAAAGACCGATGTGCAGAAAATCCGGATGGGCAGGAATGCCGAAGTCAGAAAGAGCCCTTTTGTAGCCGGCGATACGTTCGGCACTGGTGGAAATGGCGGCCGGACCGGCCAACATTCCCACCTCCCGGTAACCATGGACCTCTATGAGATGACGAACCAGGGCATAGGCTCCCCCTTCACTATCTCCCACCACGCAATCCCAGCGAAACCGCTCGATTTTGCGGTCCACCAGAACCACCGGGATACCCTTCTCTTTGAGGGGAAGGAGAGTCTTACCGCTACCGCAGCTTGAGATAACCAGACCATCCACCATCTTCTTGAGCATGAGATCGATATAGGCAGCTTCTTTGTCCTGGTTTTCATCGGTGTTACAGAAAATGGTATTGAATCCGTAGCGCGAAGCGGTATCTTCCACCCCCCGGGCAAGGTTGGTAAAAAATGGGTTGGTGACATCAGAGATAATGAGGGCAATGGTATCGGTCTTCTTTTTCTTGAGACCCCGGGCAAGGTAATTGGGGGTATAATTCAGGCGTTCCGCCGTTTCCATGATTTTACGCCGGGTCTCCTCCTTGACCCGATTGCTACCACTCAAGGCTCGCGAAACGGTAGCCGGTGAAACACCGACCACTCTGGCAATATCATAGATGGTAGTCATATTTGCTCCCATGTCCTTGGTTGACCACGCTACGCACTCCAGGGTCTATTGTAACATGTTTCCCACAAAATGTGTAACTGATTTCATCAATACTTCCACCAAAACCATCAAACCACCACCATCAATAGAAAACAAAAGAGTAACCAGGTTCTCGATACGGTTGAATTTGAATAAGAATCCTGTTAAAGTATGGAGGAGAAAAAGGAGCATTTTTGAAATCGATTGCGAAAGGAGGCAAAATGAACATGGCGAAGGTTGGAATCATTACCTTTTCCGACGGAAGAAAACATGTCCACAACGAGCTTCTCCCCATGAACCGCGGCTTTGAGGAAAAATTGGTCAAGAAACTGCAAGAAGCCGGACACCAGGTGGTGGTCGCCGATGAAATCCCCTGGACTAACGAAACTGCGGTGAAAGCCGGTAAAAAGATGCAGCTTGAAGACGTGGATTGCACCATTTTTAACTACGCCATCTGGTCCTGGCCACACTTTACGGTACTCGCTTCTCAATTCGCTCCAGGGCCGTATCTGTGCCTTTCCAACATCAACCCCGGCTATCCTGGCCTGGTAGGAATGTTAGCAAGTTCCGGAGCGCTGGAAAATATCGGTACACCCTTTCTGCGCCTCTCTGGGGATATCGAAGACCCCAAAATCTTCCAGAAGGTCCTCACCTTTGTAAAAGCTGCTGCGGCGGTGAAATCCCTGCGGGGGGAGACCTTTGGGTGCTTCGGCGGACGACCCATGGGGATGTATACGGCCAGCGTCGGCACCGACAACTGGGCCAAAAATTTTGGCGTGGATGTGGAACACATTGACCAGTGGGAAATCGTGCGCCGGGCAGAAAGTATCCCCCAGAGTAAGGTGGAGAGTGCTCTCAAGTGGTGTGAAGCAAACGTGGGGAAAATCCTCTACGACGGTAAACAGCTCACCCCTGAAATCCTGAAAAAGCAAATCGCTTCTTACTATGCAGTCAAAGGAATCTGCGAAGAGATGCATCTTGATTTCTGTGGAATCAAGGGGCAGCCGGAACTCACCGAATATTTCTGCACCATGGACGTGGCCGAAGCCTTCCTGAACGACCCTTACGATTTTGACGGTCCCAAAGAACCCATAGTATGTGCTACCGAAGCTGATATGGATGCTGCGCTCACCATGGAAATCATGAAGAAACTGGCCCGCACCCCGGTTCTCTTTGCCGACGTCCGCCACTGGCACGATGACTATAAGGTGCTGGATCTCTGCAATTCCGGAGAACATGCCACGTACTTTGCCGGCGGTAGCTTCGACTATCGCGATAATCTCCCCAAAGTAATCTTTTATCCTGAGTCTTTCTATTTCTCTGCCGGCGGCGCCGCAGTACATCATCTGGCCCACCCCGGGAAAGTGACCCTGGCTCGCCTCGGCCGTCGAAATGGCTGCTACTACATGGTGATACTCCGGGGCGAATTCGTGCAGTTCGACGAAGCGACCAATCAGGCAATCATGAAACGTACCCAGATTGAATGGCCCCATGCTTTTGCTCGCCTGGAGACCGACATCGAAACCTTTATCCAGAAATTTCCCTGTAACCACATCCATGCGGTATACGGTGATTATGTGGAAGAACTGAAGATGGTTTGCGATTTTCTGGGAATTTCCTGCGAAATACTGGGAAAGTAGGAAAGTCGCCAGGCGTAAATTCATTGTAGGTGTTTTTAGAGAAAGAGACACAGAACTTCACCGTCCAGAGTATGCGGCATGAGTAATACCCTGGAGGTGAAGTTCTGTACAGAGGCATATGGTGCTGCAAATCGGTAAGGGATGCCAGAGGATTCTGGACTTGTCCCTCCTTTCTCAAGAAGAAAATGAAGTTCCAGGAGCTTAAAAAAAACCAGCGAACCATCCTCGCCTCTCTCCGTAAAGATACCGAAGAATACTCCGCCTTCTGGATGACCAGATTGGTTGTGAAAAGCGAATTCGACATCCTTCCCAAAATCAAAAGCTCACCGGTAGTCCCAGAGTGGAGAGAAGACGCAAAGGAACTTAGAATGCCAGGCACCACCAGCTTGCGGTCGGTGCCGAATGTCCCATGTACCTGGGGAAAGAAGGGGATAAGAGGATAGATTAAGAAAGTAAGCCAGGGCAAAATCGCCCTGGCTTACTTTCCTTTAGAAGCTTTTCTCGGCCTCGTTCAAATTGGCCTTGGTAATCACCTTGGGTTCGATGAGTATGACCGGTTTTTCAGGGGTGGCACCTTCCTTGAGGAATTTCACCAGGATTTCAAAAGCCGTGGAAGCCTGTTTTCCCGGGAATTGCTCGATCGTAGCATCGAGAGTTCCTTCTTCGATGAGCTTCAGGGCCTCAGGTAAGGCATCGAAACCAACGGTGATGACGTCTTCGACTTTGAATTTACCGCTGGCCTGTAACGCCTGAATAGCCCCCAGAATCATCTCGTCGTTAGCACCAAATACTGCGTCGATCTGTGGAGTGCTCATGATGAAGTCTTCCATAACCTTCATGCCATCGTCTCGTCGGAAATTCGCGGTCTGAGACTTGACGGTGATGTTGGGATACTGTTTGATGATCTCGTTAAATCCGGCACTGCGGTCAATGGCCGGACCGGCGCCGGGAGTTCCGGTGAGTTCAATCACCGTTCCCTTCGGCTCTCCATATTTCTCGGTGAGCTTCTCCACGATATAACGGGCGGCATTCCTTCCGCCTTCGGTGTTATCGGCTCCTACATGGCAGAGAACCTGAACCGGAGCACCTTCTTTGATCCGGCGGTCTACTGTAACGACGGGAATATTGGCCTTGTTCAGGGCTTCCACTGCCGGAATGACCGCTTCGACTTCGATGGGTACAAGCAGCACTCCGTTGACACCCTTCACAATCATATCCTCAATGATGGAAATCTGCTTGGAAACGTTGTTCTCGGCCTCCAGAGAAATGACCTCAATACCACCAAGCTGAGCCGCTTTGTCCTTTACCGCCTGCTCCAGGAAAGCGAACCAGGCAAAGGAAAGGCTGGGGAAAGAAAGACCAATGGTCAAATCCTTCGCCCCTGCCACACCCAGAAGGAGCGAACCCAGCAACACCACTACCAGAATACTTCCCAGAATCTTCTTCATGTCCCATTCCTCCTTTCAATCATCACTACCTCAAAATGGACTTTTCCAGAAATCCAGGTTTTTTCGATACCTCCTTTCACCCCCTCTCTATACGGTACGGAACCGCCGCTTCAACTTATCCAGAAGCACTGCCAGAATCACGATCATCCCTTTCACGATCATCTGCCAGTAGGGCTGTACTCCAAGAAGGTTCAGACCGTTCGAAACCACCCCGATGAGGAGTGCTCCGATGAGCGTTCCATAAACACCTCCCTCGCCCCCCATGAGACTGGTACCTCCGATGATAACCGAAGCAATGACATCGAGTTCATAACCCTGACCAGCCACCAGCTCTCCAGAATTGAGGCGTGAAGTGAGAATCAAAGCGCTCAAGCCGGAAAGAAAACCCAGAATGGTAAAAGCCGAAATTTTATAGCGTTCCACCATGATCCCGGAAAGAAGGGCCGCTTCCTCGTTCCCGCCGATGGCATAGATGTAGCGGCCGAAAACCGTCCTTTTCAATACCATACCCGCTATGATCACGCACCCCAAAAAGAGAATCACCGGAAAAGGAATGGGTCCCACCATCCCTGCTCCAATGAAGCGAAATGCCGGACTCATCCCGGAAATGGGTTTTCCCTGAGCCACGAGGAGTGTCGCGCCCCGGAAAATGCTCATGCTCCCCAGGGTGACGATGAAGGGATGCAACTGCCCCTTGGTGGACACAAAACCGTTCATGAATCCGATACCCCCACCGATGAGGAGAGGAACAACTACACTTAAAAATAAGCTCCCACCCCACTTCACCTGGAAACCAGCGGCGATGATACCGGCAAAAGCAACTACCGAACCCACCGAGAGGTCAATGCCTCCCAAAAGAATCACAAAGGTCATCCCCACCGCGATGACCCCAATGATGGAGACTTGTCGGATAACATTCAGGATGTTGAGGGGATTGAAGAACACCGGATTCAGTGCCCCAAAAATGACACACACCACGAGAAACGCCAGCAGTATCCCTACTCGATCCCAGAAAACGAAAAACCGCTGCACAAAGGGTACGTTCTCTTCAGTCAACCCGGGCATACTCGTCTCTCCTTCCCAGAGCAAGCTGTAAAATAGTCTCCTTGGTGGCTTCCTCACGGCTCAGTTCCCCCATGATTCTTCCCTCCCGCATCACCAGGATCCGGTCACTCATGGCCAGGATCTCGGGAAGTTCAGAGGAAACCATGACAATGGCCGAACCACGCTCAATGAGTTTATTCATCAGGTGATAGATCTCGGTCTTGGCTCCCACGTCGATTCCCCGGGTCGGTTCGTCAAAAAGATAAATGTCGCAGTTCCGGGCAAACCACTTCCCCAGAACCACTTTCTGCTGGTTTCCTCCTGAAAGGTACATGGTCTTCTGCAAAAGCGAGGGAGTTTTGATGTTCATGTGCTCCACCATGTCCTGGGCCACCTCGGTAAGCTTCGTGTCATCCACAAAACCACGATTCGAGAGAAACGGCAAAAGCGGTAAACCCAAATTATCGAGGACCGAAAGGAGAAGCACCAGCCCCTGAGTCTTACGTTCTTCAGGGAGAAGAGCAATTCCATGGTTGATGGCTTCAAGGGGCGACCGGATGCGAACTTCCCGACCCTTGACATAGATTTTGCCTCGGTCAATGGGGTCCAGGCCGTAAATGGCCCGCAAAAGCTCCGTCCTCCCCGAACCAACCATTCCGGCGATTCCCAGAATTTCGCGCTCACGGACCGAAAAGCTGATATTCTCCAGAACTCCATGAAGGGTAAGACCTTCCACCCGGAGGACTTCCTCACCAATCTGGTGCGCCACCCGGGGGAATTTTTCCACCACCTCCCGTCCCACCATCATCCGGATGATTTCGTCCACCGTTACCTCTTTCACACCCCTGGTTCCCACATAACGTCCGTCGCGCAGGACCGTCACCCGGTCACAGATTTCATAAATCTCCTCCAAGCGGTGGGAAATATAGATAACGGTTACTCCTTTGCTCTTCAGAAAACGAATGATGCGGAACAACCCCTGAATCTCCTTCTGGGCCAGCGTGGCGGTGGGTTCGTCCATGATGAGTACTCGAGCATTCAAAGATAAGGCTTTCGCAATTTCCACCACCTGCTTTTTGGCCACCCCCAGATCCCGGACCCTGGCATCGACATCGATGTCTACTTCCAGAAATTCCATCAGCTTCTGAGCTTCTTCCCTCATTTTGGCCCAATCCACAATGAAGTTCCGCCTGGTGAAATGGTGGCCCATAAAAATGTTTTCAGCCACCGTCAAAGCCGGGATAAGATTAAATTCCTGGTAGATGGCAGCAATTCCGCTCCGCAAAGCCTCATGAGGGGTTAAAAAATGGACCGGTTTCCCGTCAAAAATGATTTCCCCGGAAGTTTTCTGGTACACTCCGGTGACGATCTTGATCAGGGTAGATTTTCCGGCCCCATTCTCCCCCACCAGGGCGTGCACTTCGCCCCTTTTGATTGCAAAACTTACCTCATCCAGGGCCAGTACCCCGGGGAAACGCTTGGTAAGCTTTTCAAACCTGAGGATTACCCCGTTTTCGTCACCCATTTCAGACCTTCGGTCCAAAGTGTTTGAGCATCACCAGGTTTTCGGTTTCACTTTCGTTCACAATAGTGATTCCTTTTCGAGCCGCCTCGAAGGTCACAAAGAGCTCATCTTTGGTCATCTCTCCAAAGCGGATGAGGGTGGGAGTCTCAACGTCGAGCACACCAAATCGCCCGTGTCCCTGAATAACGATGAGTCCATACGGGGCATCTTCTCGTATCGTAACCGAGCGCTTCGGGAAGACGGTCAGTTCTTTGGCTCCGAAGTACTCGGAGTTATAGACCACAAAATACTCTTCATATCCTGCTTCGTGCATCTCTTCCAGGGGTTTCACCGGCCTCGGCGGCAGGAAATGGTTACGGTAGAAGTCGGGGTCGACATTCGCTTCCCAGTCGATGAGACCCACGAGATAATCGATGTCCTTCTTGTGTGCTTCGGGAACATCCTTGACCAGAAGATCCCAGGGGAGGAACTGGTCCCAGACGATGTTCTGGAACATGGCAAAAACGTCTGAGGCGCGCTGTGGCTCATAGGTGAGAAGTGACCCAGGGGCATGCAGTATTCCCGGAGGAACAATCCAGCCTGTTCCAGGCTTCAGCTTGTAAGCCCGGGAAAGATAGAGAATGCCGTTATCCCCCTTGTCCCAGCTTTCCAGGCACCGACGGACGTCATCCTTCTCCACACCGGGATTGAGACCAAAGAAGGTATAAGGAAAGTAACCTCCGTGGTTATTGAGCTGTTTGGGAAAATAGTAACCCTCCGGTTTCCCCAGGCGTCCCACTTTTTGGGCACTTTCATCATCGTGGTGAAGATGGTGGGGCAGCGGCTCCATATTGTCAAAGAACTTGGCAAACATCATCCACCCACCATGCTTCCGCATGACTTCCTCACCGAGAATGGCATTCCCCATAAGCTCAATGGCTTCCTTCAGGAGGACTTTCTGTCCCTTCCCGCCATCCTCGATATAAATGTAACTCAGACCTTCGTCCGGAAGGGTCTCGGGACCATTATCAGCCTGAACGGTGGAAGCAAACCAGCGCTCATCGATACCCCCCCGATGCGCTCCAAAGGCATAGTAGTCGTTGGGATGCAGCTTCAAGCGCTTACCCGGAATACAGAAAGCCCGCGGAACCCAGTTTGGACAGAGACGCAGAACTCCCTGTCCCTTTTCCAGAGCAAGGTTAAGAAGTTGTAAAGTATTGGCCATAATAACGTCTCCCTTCGTTTTTCGAATCCTTTTCAGTATAGCACAATATACCCGAAAAGGAACCCGGAGTTATGTTAACGTTTTACTTTACATTAACAAATCAATTTTTGCTTGTCAATATTTGCTTAAAAAATGATAGTTGCAATCAAAATAAATTACTGTTATGATGAAGGCAAACGTTTCCAGAAGGAGGAAGGGAAACCTTGGTTTCTATAAAAGATGTGGCCCGGCTGGCGGGAGTCTCTCCGACCACAGTCTCCAGGGTAATTAACGGAACCGGAAAAACGAGCGCCAATACAGCGAGAAAGGTCCTCCAGGCCATCGAAAAACTCAACTATCAGCCCAATCTCTTGGCCCGAAGTCTTCGCAGTCAGAGGTCCAGACTTCTCGGCTTTCTGGTTATCGACATCGAAAGTCCGGTATTTGCTCGATTGGCCAAATACATCGAAGAAGCAGCCACCCGGAAAGGTTATAACCTGATCCTCTGCAATGTGGGCGAAAATCCTAAAAAAGAGCGAGAGTACCTGGAAATTCTCATTCAGCGCCAGGTTGAAGGAATTCTCTTTTCCCGCGTATCCGACGAAAGCCTCCTCTACCGGACGCCGCAACTTGAGAAAATCCCTTATGTGGTTCTAGACCGGAGTCTGGAGAAGGAAGAAGCTCCCACGGTGAAACTCGATAATTACCAGGCAGGGGTTCTGGCTGCAGAACACCTATTTTCCCTTGGACACCGGCAATTTGCTTGCATCACCGGACCCCTTACCATTAAGATCTGCCGGGAACGTCTGGAAGGATTCGTGGAGACCCTGCAGAGGAAGGGCATCCCTCAGGAAGCTATTTTCGTTGCCCAGGGAAACTTCAAAATCGACGGTGGAAGAAGCGGTATGGAAAACATCCTCTCTCTTCCCCAACCTCCCACCGCCATCTTCTGCATGAACGATATGATGGCCTTGGGAGCGATGTGGACCATCCGGGAACGGGGCTTCTCGGTCCCAGAAAATTTTTCGATCGTAGGACTCGACAACAGCATTCTCAGCGAATACAGCTTCCCACCCCTCACCACCGTGGCCCAGCCCTTTGACCTCATGGCCTCCCGGGCCATGGAGCTTTTAGTAAAGCTCATCGAGGGGAAGAAGGTTCGCAAAAAAGAGATCCTTCTCCCCCCCAAGCTCATGGTACGTTCCTCCACTGCCCCACCGGGAAGATAGCTTTACACCGCCCCCAGAATGGCCTGGAGGTCTTCTTCGGGAGTGGTGATGGGAATGAGGTTAAACTGTTCCCTGAGTACTTTGTATACCGGCTCCTTCACAAAGGCTGGCAAGCTCGGTCCCAGACGCATGTTCTTAATACCCAGGTACAAAAGAGTAAGGAGAATGGCCACCGCTTTCTGCTCATACCAGGAGAGGATGAGGGAGAGCGGCAAACTATTCACATCGGTGTTCAAGGCCTGCGCCAGGGCCAGGGCAATCTGGATAGCGGAGTAGGCATCGTTGCACTGACCGATGTCGAGGAGGCGGGGAATCCCCCCGATATCTCCAAAATCGAGTTTGTTGAAGCGGTACTTTCCGCAGGCCAGAGTGAGAATGACGCTATCTCCGGGAACCATCTCCGCAAATCGGGTGTAGTAATCTCGCCCGGGCTTGGCTCCATCACACCCTCCGATGAGGAAGAAATGCCGGATCTTCCCTCCCTTGACTGCTTCGATGACTTGATCGGCTACCCCCAGGACGGCATTTCGGGCAAACCCTACCATGATGGTTTTCTCAGGCTCATCCTCCTTGAATCCTTCTTCCCGGAGAGCCGCTTCGATCACCGGAGCAAAATTCCGATCAGAGATATGGATAACTCCTGGCCAGGCGACGAGACCACTGGTGAATATCCGGTGTTTATAGCTTTCTTTCGGTTTCTGGATACAATTGGTGGTCATGAGAATGGCTCCCGGAAAGAGGTCGAACTCCCGTTGCTGGTTCTGCCAGGCGCTCCCGTAATTGCCCACCAGATGGGGGTACTTCTTGAGCCCCGGATACCCATGGGCCGGAAGCATCTCGCCGTGAGTGTAGATATTGATACCGGTGCCCTCCGTCTGTTTCAAAAGTTCCTCCAGGTCTTTCAGGTCATGTCCGGAAATGGCAATGGCTTTCCCCTTCACCGGAGTTACCCGAACCCTGGTAGGCACCGGATGCCCATAGGTAGTGGTGTGGGCCGCATCCAAAAGCTCCATCACCCGCAGGTTCCACTTCCCCACCTCCAGAGCCCTGGCCAGAAGTTCCTCCAGGGTAAACCGGTTCTCGGCCAGGAAATTTAAAGTCTCGTGGAAGAAGCGGTAGACCTCTTCATCCTCTACTCCCAGAATGGCAGCGTGGTCCGCATAGGCTGCCATTCCCTTGAGACCATAGAGGATGAGGTGCTTGGCCCCGGCCATCGTTTCTCCAAAGCGTTCCACATCTTTCTCCAGGGTTACTTCCTCACCCTGACGAATGAGGGCATCCAGGGTAGTAGCTGGAATCCAGGTAGCCGGGCCGGAAAGTCTTTCCGGTTCCTTTCCTTCCTTTTCACAAGCTTTGAAATATAACCCTTTGGCTTTTTCCTTCAGTTCATAGGCCCGTTGCAAGAATACTTTAATCCGTTCCGGATCAAAATCGACATTGGTGACCGTGGTGAAAAGTGCTTCCAGGAGAAATACGTCGATTTCCCGGTCTTTCACTCCCAGATCCCGAGCCCTTTTCCCAAACATGGCTATTCCCTGCACCGCATAGACCAGGAGATCCTGTAGGGCTGCAGTCTCCGGGTCTTTGCCACACACTCCAAAACTGGTACACCCCGTCCCCTTTGCCGTTTGCTCACACTGGTAACAGAACATATTATCGACCTCCTCTGGCAATATCGCCGAGCGTCTTTGACGCCAGATACTCCCGAAATTCCCGATTCACCCGACCCACCAGATTTCCGAAAATACATTCCCCAAATGGACAGCTACTCCGACGCAGCAAACACTCACCGCCTTCCTGCAATGGGGCTTCAACTGCCTCATAAACCTCAAGGAGGGTAATCTCCCCTCCAGGACGTGCCAGGGTAAAGCCCCCCTGCGGTCCACGGACGGAGGAAAGAATACCGACTTTTACCAACCGCTGGAACACCTTTGCTAAATGTGCTTCTGAAACCCCTACCTCACGAGCCAGGTCTTTGACTTTCCAGCACCTTTCTCCATCACGCGCCATGAGAGAAAGACTGTGCAGCGCAATGGAAACTGCTTCGGAAATTTTCAATACATTCATAGATTGTCCTCCTATTTAGGTATTATGATACCTAAATAATTTAAAATGTCAAGGGAGATCTTCAAAAATTTACCAAAGCTTTCTGGAAAAGATAGATTCCCAAAAAATCTTACAACGAAGGATTCTGGAGGTGCAGAATCAAAAAGCATAGCAAGCGTAAGGGGGAGATTTCTGGATAAGGGAACAATACTCGAGAAACCTATCAGGTACCTGCCACCGATTCATTGGGTCCAGGCCGGCGCCTCAAAAGGACCCACACTACCACCCAGCCAAAGAGGAAATTCGAGGAAGTAATTTCCACAAAGTGAGCCATCCGAATGGTAACAGGCATATAGGGGTTGGGAAATAAAAGCAAAGAACCCATGAGTACCGAAAAGAGGAGGGCTACCCCCAGCCTCATTTCCCACCACGCACCTTTCATCACCTCAATCACCAAAAGAGCCATACCCACCCATAGGATGGCGCGCACCATCTGGAAGAGAAGAATCCAGAAAGGGAGCGTGAGGCCAGCGTAGTATTCCTGAAATGCCCGGCCGGCCAGGGGTCGAAAAACCAAAGCTCCAAATCCCACATAAATGACTACATAGAGCACTGCAAGGAGTATTATCTTCAAGACCCAAGCTTTCCAGGACATGGTGGGGTACCGGGTTTCGTTTGGGATTCCCTCTCTCCTTCTCATTTTTCCCCAAATCAAAACAGCAAAGGGTGAAAACAGGGCGGCTACCACGGCCCCCTGCAGGAATAACCATGGAACATCCGCAACCGGAACCACGTTCACCAGGTACTGCAAAAAGACCACGGTTTCAATCTGGGTCAAGAATGTAGCGATGCCATAGAAAATCAGAAACATATTCAAAACCAGCCACCCACCTCTCAACGGAGAGCGGAGAATCGGATAACTCAGAACCACGCTCTGCAAAGCACACGCGGCGAGCACCATAAGAAACCCATTACCGTTCTGCATATTTTGAGGAACATCGGAGAGACCTAAAAGTTTCGAAGCCACCGAATAGGAGAAAAATAAAAAGAATGTCAGGAGAACAAGTTTCCATCCGACCATCAACACTTTTCCCATAGCCACTACACCCCTCCTTTTTGATATTGCGCCGTCTTGGAACAACGCCTTCACTTCTATCCCGATTATATCGCTCTCAAATCTCTCTTTGAAGGGGCGTTACCGTGGTTTCTCCGACATTTCTTCATCGTTTTTCCAAACAACCCCGCTCTCGTACCCTGAGTGAGATTCAGGACTTCAAAAAACTCCAAACATATTGGTCACACGGAGTAGTGTAACCACGCACCATGGGGTATACTACCCTCAAACACCACCAGGGGATTTGCGTCAGAAATCCTTCAACTCATCAAATCACGAAGGAGCATCGGGAATTACAAGAGTCGGGAAATCCTGGAGGAGTTACTCAAAGAACCGGTGGACTGTGGCCGGCTGGCTTCTTCGGAGCACAGTAGGCAACCCTGGGTTTTTCTTGTGGTTACGGATAAGAATCTGAAATACCAGCTTGCCGAACCGTGCCGGTGGGGAAGATCTCTGGAAGAAACCGAAAACGGCTTTCGAAGACACCTCTGCTGCAGCGGAAAACGTTATGATCTGCCGGGTGGATTCCCATCAAAAACCCCACCCGGAAGCAGCGAAGAAGCTCGTATGCTGTCCTAAAAACTTAGAACCTGCGGTAATCCCGGCGGTAGGGTACTCGGTCGAAACACCCCCTCTTCCCAGCAAGAAAGTCCTTTCTACGGTATTATAGTAGCAGAGTTTCAAAGAGAAAAAACCGGAATAAGGAGGAAATGACATGATTCAGGTAGTCCTGACGGTAGCAGCGGGAAAAAGATTGATTGCCAAAGCTATGGCGAAGCATCCAGCGGTACAGGAAGCCCTCCGTTCGGGAACTCTGGTAATCATTGCCGGAACCACTAATGGGTATGTGGCCGAGGAAATTCTTGGGCTTCTTGGATCACCCCAGGATTTCGACCGGAGGTGTTTTTTCCGAGGCATCACCCTTCCCCCAGAAAAAAACGCTCTGCAGAGGGAAGGATTCCCTGGGGACGTGGTGATTGTCCGTGGCCGATGGCTTCCGGGAAAAACAATTTTCGATGTAGTTGATGACCTCCACGAAGGTGACGTAATACTCAAAGGAGCCAATGCTCTTGACCCCTCAAGGAAGCGGGCTGCCATCCTCATCGGCCACCCCAAAGGGGGTACCATAATGTCTACCCTCCAGGTAGTGGTGGGTAGACGCGTTCACCTCATTATTCCGGTGGGGCTGGAGAAACAGATCTTCGGCAACCTTGACGAGATCGTTCGAAAAGTGAATGCCCCAGGATCTTCAGGGTTACGGATGTTTCCCATTACCGGAGAGATTTTTACCGAAATAGAGGCTATCTCACTCCTTTCAGGAGCATCGAGCGAACTCATCGCCGGAGGTGGGGTATCCGGTGCAGAAGGGGCCATCTGGTTAGCAATAAGCGGTAACAAAGAAGAAGAAAACCTGGCCAGGGAAATCATTGCTTCCATAGCTTCCGAACCGCCGTTTGAGTGCTGAGAAAATCCCTTCGGCTTTTTGCTGCGGCGCCCTCACGACGATTTCCGGTTTGTATGGAGGGCACCGAAATCGTCTGTACTGACCGACCATACACCTTTAGGAGTAAAGCAGGTGAATTTCCAATTCGGATTTTCTTCGAATTTGCCCTACTATCACGCAAAAGAACGAGAAAAGTCCTCTTCGCTCGAGCTCTACACATTTCTCCCCTGATCCAGGGAAACCTGTATTCCAGAACCAGGGGAGATAAAGGAATTACTTTCCTTTTATCCGTTCCGCGATAGCCTTCTTTAAAGGTTCCTCGAAATCCTTGTAAACCGAAGCAAAGTAGGGAACCAGGTTGGTAGGTGGGATGAGAATGGAAACGAGGTGTGTTTCACCCTGGAAGGTACGCTCTTCAAAGAGACCCCAGAGAACCTGCGGCGCCTCCACCCCCACAATGTCGAGCACAACAAATTTCTCTCCCCGCAGGATCACCATCGAGGCGTTCTCTCCACCTATATCCAGCATCCCCATCATGGTGGCAAAATCGATACCCTTCATCACCGCCCCCATAGCGTAGCTTTCATTCCCATCTTCGCCGGCCCCATAGACGAGAAAGATGTGACTCAACTCGTCACTATCTTCTACCACGTACACCTCCAGAGGAGCCGGAAAACCGACCGCACTCTCTGTAAAATCGGGTTTCCCCAGCCTTTCCTCGATGAAACCTCTCTTTACCGGGAAAGCCCCGGCATCTCCAATGACCGCCTCAGCAACATCGTACTTCACACTGGCTACCGCCGGAAACACCAATCCCAGGATAGAAACTACCACAAGAATAACAACCAGGAACTTTGACATATTCTCCCCTCCCTTTCGTCGTTTTCGAAAAGCGCAAGAGGTTAATTTCATTCTACCACCGAAGATACGCTTTTCCAAAAAAAATTTCCCCGAAAAGTAAAACCCTACAGAAGGCCAGCTTCGATACCGCTTCCGCTTTGCTTCAGGTACCGGTGCCAAACAGTTACAAGCAACGAACAAGGTTACCCCCCCTTAAACGGAATCACGGTAAAAAAGCCAGGGCTGCTCCCTCGAAACAATACCGGAAGCAACCGGAGAAATTTCTACTCCAGTTTCACCGCCGTTCCATAGGCAATGATTTCTGCCGCGCCGGACATCACCATGCTGGTCGAAAGGCGCACCCCCAGGATGGCATCGGCCCCCATTTTCCGGGCTTCATCCACCATCCGCTCAATAGCGATAATCCGTGCTTTACTCATCATCTCGGTATATTCTTTAACTTCCCCTCCAACCAGGGTTCTTAAAGCAGCCACGATGTCTTTTCCCAGCCACCGGGCCCGGATGGTGTTACCGCTCACCAGTCCCAGGATCTCTTTGATACTTCGTCCGGGTATGCTCTCAAGCGTGGTAATGAGCACCGTATCACCCCCTTTCCACCACTTCCTGCAAGGCGGTTACCACCTCTTCCACTTCTCTTTCCGAAAGGTTATTGTAGAAGGGTAAGGCCAGGGTTCGTCGGGCAATATCCTCGGTTATCGGGAGTTCCCCACCCTGAAAACCGAACTGGGCTTTGATGTAGGGAGCCAGGTGCAGGGGTGAAAAGTATCCCCGTGCCGGGATCCCCCGCTCCTCTAAACCCCGAATTATGGTATCCCGATCGAAACCCTTTTCAAGCGTCACCACGTACACGAAAAAGCTCATCCGCACATAAGGCTTCACTACCGGTGTCTTCACCCACTCAAAACACCGGAGCCGCTCTGTATACATTGCTGCTACCTGCTGGCGCTTTTCCAGGAAGGTTTCGAGTCGCCGTAGCTGCGAAACTCCCAAGGCCGCCGACATCTCATCCATCCGGTAGTTATAACCCAGATACTCATGATGAAGCCAGGAAGACATGGTTCCCCGCCCCTGGTTACGGAGACTGCGCACCAGCCCGGCGAGACGGGGGTTATCGGTAACCACCATACCCCCTTCACCGGTGGTCATCTGTTTATTGGGATAGAAGGCAAAAACTGCCCCGTCTCCAAATCTCCCCAATTTCTTTCCCCGGTATTCCGCCCCCAGAGCCTCACAGGCATCATCGATCAAAAGGAGCCCATGGTTACGAGCGATATCGAGAATTTCATCCCACTCCGCCGGATGGCCAAAGGTATCCACCACCATGATAGCTCTGGTGCGAGGGGTAATTTTCCGTCGCAGATCTTCGGGATCAAGGGTATAGGTATCCGGTTCCACATCCACAAAGACCGGGGTAGCTTTTTCGTAGAGAATAGCGTTAACGCTGGCTGCAAAGGTAAAGGAGGGAACGAGGACTTCGTCGCCCTGACCCAGTCCCAGCGCTCGCACCAGGAGATGCAACCCTGCCGTTCCGGAACTCACCGCCACAGCGTAACGCACCCCCAGGTACTCGGCCATCTTCTCTTCAAATTCTTGAGCTTTGGGGCCCAGAGCTAACCTCCCCGAACGCAGAACTTCCATCACCGCAGCATAATCTTCCGCATTCAGTTCCGGAGCCGACATGGGAATCCGCTCAGGCATGGACTGACTCCTTTCAACTCGCTAATGGTGCTGCCGTAAGAAACCATTGCTTACCCTGCCTGGTGAGATGAAACGTCCCCTCAAACTCCGGAGCCGAAAGCCCCTCATAACCTATCGCCCTGAAGGTGTAGGTGAGAAACACCTGCGCCTCCCTTCCGGTTGCATCAACGGTGATTTCCTGGATGGTAAAGGTGTATTCATAGCGGACGTTCTGTTGTTGAGCCAGGGGCACTTTTTCGGCGAAAAACTCCGTCAGCCACTCATCCGCAGCACTTTCAGGAAGGACATACTTTTGCGCTTTCTCCTGGTTGGGCTCGTTCAGGGCTGCAAAGTACCCCTCGATGACCTTTTGAATGAGCTCCTTATCATTTTCCCCCGAAAAACACCCGGAAAAGAACACCGATACAAGAAGAACCATCCCGATGATAAAGACTTTTCGCGGCATCTTTTTTTCAACCTCCCAAAGTATTTTACAAAAAGCGGAAGAATTCCCTCCGTTCACCGTGTATCGCCTTGTGAGTTCCTGAGAACTATTATATCCCAAAAAAGAATCGAAAGTTTGGGATAGGAAAATTCCTTACCATAAGCCTTATCCTGTGGGGTGCTTTGCTACCGGTTGGTATCTGGCATTTTTTTCGGGTTTCCAAGAATGATTCCACGAGAAGCTCACTACAGCAATCACCCCCGATTCGCTTCTAAAGAAACCTGCGCGCTCTGAAAACGCCCCGGCGGGCGGGGATGCTTATATATTGAGTTGGATTCCAACCAGAATGATGCATAAAAGGAGGCCATGGTAAACATCGTCTTCTCTTTTTCAAAGCAGGATCTTTTCTTTTTCTCTGTTTTGCCACTGCGAACCTTGCGTTTTCGCCCCCACTCTGTTGCGAGCTCGCATTCTCGTCTGCGAAGAAGTCCCTCTTCTTCCCATACATCAAGCCGATCGCAATACGGGACTGCTTCCAGCTACGCTCCTTGCAATGCAATATACGGTGGCGTTGGAAGTTCGCTGCCAGGAAACAATACCATTTCAGAGAGATTATTTTTGAGGAATGTCGGTAAATTGTGCTTTATTCCACAAAGTGGTATCATAATCATAGAAAACCTTTGAGGGGGGGATAACATGAAAGTCAGGGTGGTTTTTCTCTGCGTCATTCTTTTGTTTCTCACCGCAGCACCCGCCTGGGGATTTCTTTTTCGGACGATCCTCCCAGAAGAAGCCAGCCTCACCGTATATCAGGGAGTAGATAAAGCCTGGATAGAAGGAGTATTCACCATTCCCTGTGAGCAAGGGGAAAACGGAATTTTCCTTCCCCAGAACGTATCTCTCGAAAAGCGGCTCTTTTTAAGACCCCTCGATCCTCAGGTACAGGTGCGCACCATCGAAAACGACGTCCAAGGAACAAAGGTAAACCTTTTTACCTTGCAAGCTGGAAATTACCGGTTGTTACTTGGGTTCTTCGCCTCAGGGTTTGACTGGCGGTGTATGTATACCGCCAGATTGGTGAAAGGTGAGCTTTCTCTTGCTCCAGCCGTTTTCATCGAAAACCGCAGCACCGAAGATTTCGAAACAGTACGCCTGCGCTGGTTACTGGGTTCTCCTTCTTTTGTAGAGGAAGAAGTCCCTGAAGGGGTACCCGACACCCAAAAGGTCTCTGGAGTTGCAGCTCCCAGAGAAGCCGAAGCCCCTATCACCATGGAAAGAGTGACGGAATATCAGGTTTTTACCCTCCAGGGAAAGCGGAGCCTTACCTCCCAGAGTATTCTCCAGGTCTTCCCCGAAATCCGGCGCTTTCTCACCGAAGAGCTGGTTCGCTTTCAAGGAGATACTCTTAGCCGGGTACTCATTCTAAAAAATCCTGGCGAACCCCTTCCACCCGGTTATCTGTTCTTAGAAAACGAAGGTATGCTCACTCGAGCATTCTTTCCCGGTATCCGGGAGGGAGAAAAATTGGAACTTCCCCTTCCCTTCCCTCCAGGAGTCTCGGTGAAGCGTACCATTACCGATTACCGCCGGGAAGAGGCCTACTTCAACAAAGAAAAAGAGGTGGTGGGTTTCCGCTCCCTCATAGAAATTACTTTCGAATGCACCAACGAAACAGAGCAGGCAGTAACTCTGGAGATTCTGGAATCCCTTCCCACCCTGGAGACCCTGGAACTTCCTCCTCATTGGGAATGGAAAGACCATAATGCCTTGAGGAGAATCACCCTCCTTCCCCGAGAGAAAAAGACTCTCGTCCTTACCTATCAATTTGAGGAGGCAAATCTATGAAAAGCTGGCTTATTCTTCTTGTGATCTTTCTCTTCGGAATCGTTTTTCCTCTGAAAGCCCAGGAACTTTTCCTTACTCCTCAGAAAGGAGAAGCACTGCGCATTTTCCCTTCCGGGGAAGTCTTTCGAGAGGAAATCTGGATGGTGAATCTAAAGGAGGGAGAAAACCTTCTCAAATGGCAGCGCCCAGAAAATGTGAGTCCAGAAGAAGTGAACATTGATTTGGAAGGCGCAACTCTCAAAGAAGTGGTGCATCAGATGAATAACCAGGAATCCGTGCTCTACCTTGAAGCTCTTCAAGGAGGCCTGGGGAAAATTTCTTTCTGCTATCCCTGGAAAACACTGGTGGTGGAACCCCGTTATCAGATAACCTGGGAAAGGGGCGCTGCACTTCCTGAAGTTGTCCTCCTGGTAAGCCTTGAGGAAAAAAGCCTTTCTCCTCACCGGGGAACCACCGTGCAGTTTTTAGGACGGGAATTCAGCCTCGACCTGGGACCGGGGGAAACCAAGACCATCCTGGTCGCTTCCTTCAACCCCCTTGCTGCTCAGGAATTCCTGGAGCACCGAAGTGGTGAAGGAGGAAAGCTCTTCTGGGAAATTCTGCTTCCTCCGGAATTTTTGCTTAAAGCAAAGGTAGAGTACTTTGCTAAAGATGGCCCTAACGTCACTTTCCTGGGAGAGGGGTATTTCTCTCCAGAAACTCCTGCTGTGAAGCTTCCTCTGGGAGAGGCTCGTGACCTTTTGGTACAGGAAACTATGGTTTTGCGAGAAAAGCGCGATCGCTTTTACAACAATCTTCAGGAAGAAGTTCTCTACGATACCCGGGAAGAGAAGCGCTACCACCTGGAAAATCTGGGCAAGGAGGAAAAACGGGTCGTTGTCTTCCAGCAAGTCCAGCCCAGCTTCCGTGTCCTGGAAACCACCATTCCAATAAAAAGAGAAGACCTAAACCTGATTTCATTTTCTCTCATCCTCAAACCCCAGACAGGAACAGATATTCTTCTCCGAGTAGAAGGACAGAAACTCACTTCTGGGTGGGTGCTGGGGGAATAAGACTATTTGGTATCATCCGAGGGTGGAGTGGATTCTTACGTGATACAGGTGGTATACTGAAGCATATCACTGAGTTTGACTGAGAGCTCGTGCTCTTATCTTACGTACAGGAGGGATGAGAACATGTCTTACGTAAAACTCGCGCTCTCAATAGCTATACCCATCTTCATCGGTTTTATCGGTTCGCTTTTCACCTCGCAGGGACTGAAAGACTGGTATCCTACGCTACAGAAACCATGGTTTACCCCACCCAACTGGTTATTTTTTCCAGTGTGGACAACCCTTTTCGTGCTCATGGGCATAGCCTTCTACCTGGCATGGCAAACTCATTTTGGAGCAACAAATGTTATCCTCTATTTCTATTTTTTGCAGCTTTTGGCCAACTTCTTCTGGTCTCTTTTCTTTTTTGGTATGCGTAATCCTGCTTTAGCTCTGGTAGATATCCTGGTTCTCTGGGTACTCATCCTTGTTAACATTCTCTTACTGTATCGAGTGTCTCATCTGGCCTCCTATCTTTTCATACCATACCTCGGATGGGTCTCTTTGGCAACGCTACTCAATTATTCCATCTGGAAGCTCAACCCTTAGCCGAATAAGATACGTTATTCTGTGTGTGGCGAAATCGAACGATTTCATGCAGAATCCAACGCCAGAGAAACAAGTCTCAAGGCCGGCAGACTTGGGAAAAGTGAAGTAAAAGAGCTAAAAAGGGGGAGAGCGTAAAACCTCTAAAGAAGCAGATTTAAGCCCTCTGGCGCGCCTGAAGGGAGTCGAACCCCCAACCTACGGATCCGAAGTCCGCCGCTCTATCCAGTTGAGCTACAGGCGCACCTTAAGGTTATTTCTATTATAATTTCATCATCCTGAAAAGGCAATAAATTTCCTCGTAATGGATTCAGTCTTCCCTTTCTCCCCGGGGGTCGACGTGGACAGACACTTTCGAATCGCCCAGCTTCTCCTTTAACCTATCCTGTACAAGGAGAGCAATCTGGTGCGCTTCACGAACACTCAGGTCTTCCTTCACCTCGATATGGAGAGAAATTACTTTCTGGTTCTGGTAATCGTGAACCAGAGTATCATGAAAGTCCAAAACCCCAGGGGTGGAGAGTACCGCTTTTTTGATTTCCTCCATAAATTCCCTGCTGGGAGCTTTCCCGATGAGAAAACTCACCGAACTTCCAACGAGCTCCACCCCCACCCAGGCAATGAGCACCACTACCCCAAGGCCCAGAATTCCATCGAGAGCATAGACACCAAAACGCACCGCTATAAGTCCCAATCCCACAAGGAGTGAAGCGATGCTATCACTTCGGTGATGCCAGGCGTCAGCTATGAGAACATCTGAATCAATCTTTTTTCCCAGAAAAATGGAAAACCTGGCCATCCATTCCTTGAAGATACTCGAAGCCACCATGAAAAAGACCACCCAGAGATTCCACTCTACCACCACAGGACGCATAATCCGTCGTATAGAGTCGCTCCCCAGCTCATAAACCGCAAGAAAAAGCACCAGAGCAATGGCAAAGGTGGCAATTTGCTCCATCCTCCCATGACCAAAGGGGTGTTCCTGGTCGGCAGGCTTATCACCCCATTTAAATCCCAGGAGCACCACCACAGAAGTGAAGACATCCGATAACGAATGGAAGGCTTCGGCTACCAGAGCCACACTTCCCAGAGAAATTCCAAATACCAGCTTTACCAGAAAAAGCACCACGTTCCCAATAATACTCACCAGAGCTTCAAGGTAACCTACCCTTTTTCGGGAATAAGAGCCGGTAGGGAAAAACTTTCCCAAAAGCCAGGCGTTGAAATTCACGAGCATCGCTCCTTTTGCTGGTTTTGGTTCGGAGGTCCCACAGTAGAAACTGTTACTCCAGAAGAGCCCGGCTTGAAACCTGTCCTCCTTAAGGCAATATTGTAATGCACTTTCAAAATATATCAACCCACCTTCGTTTCTTGAAGAAAACGAGAAACCCACACTTTTCCAGCTTTCAACCACCGCGAAGAATCGTTAAGAACAAAAAGAGAGCCCAAAAAGGAGAAACAAATCCTGGATCGAGGATTTTCTGCTGGTTTTGCTACATGAAGCGCTTTCACGGAATTACCCAGGCCCCTGAAAGCCTTGATTTAAGAGGATTTTTGGTAGGCCGTGTAGGAATCGAACCTACAACCTACTGATTAAGAGTCAGTTGCTCTCCCAATTGAGCTAACGGCCCACCAGAGCAAGCTAAATATTACTATGAAGTAGTAAGTAGTGTCAAGATGTTTCTGACCCACCAGGAAGAGTTTTTACGGTCATAAAACAACAGCACTTTTAAAACCACAACCGGAAACAAGAAGCCCGGCGCACTGCACTATCCAAAATTGAATTTTTTCAGGGAAAAGATTCAAGAGGTCCTCAATCCCCCAGAAGTTTGGCGCCGGGAATCCCGATGTTGCTCCATTTCCCACCGGTTCTCCAGAAAAAGCTTCGTAGCAATATCGGAAGGTCGCAATTCTACCACGTGGCGTTGACTCTCCGTTGCAAAAACGAAAACCCCAGAAGGACTACGGGGTTTTATCCATTCATCTCACTCCCCCACAAAACCATACCCCATGCACCGTTGCGATCCAAAAAAACCCTTTAGGGTTTATGCACTACCCAGAAGATGCTATTTGAGAAAAACCTTCCTCAAACACGAAAGGCTTATTGTCCTACCAGATAGTGAGTCCAGGGCAATCGCTTTCCTTTAAAAATACCCTTCGGAGAAATTCCGTAAGACTTTTAATCACCGGACGGTTCATCTAAAATGACGTAAAATCACCGCTCTGGAGACATACTTGCAGCCTCTACCGCAGGCCCACCCCAAAGGAGATGGGCCTTTCGGTTATACCCTTTCCACGATTTCTACCACTTCTTCCATAGGTCCTTGGAAATAAGCGTAACAATATCCTCCGCTTTCGGTAAGGGGAAGAAGTACCGGAATGCCTTTCTCTTTGAGAGTTTGAAAGACTACCGCTACATCCCTTACCCCAAAGGCAATGTGAAAACCAGAAGGTGGTTTGAATCCTTCAGGATTTTCTGGGGCAAGGATCTCCAGAAGGATATTACCCAGTGAGAGAAACACGATTTCGGCTTTTTCCCCTTCGTCAAAGAAACGTTCTACCAGCTCAAAGCCCAGAAGGTCTCGGTAAAAGCGAAGGCTTGCTTCCATGTCGTGGGTGGTAATGGCCAGATGGTGCACACCCTGATAGTGCTCTTTCATTGTACGGACACCTCACTGGCAAAGTGGCGGCACCTGGTGAGAACGGTTTCCCGCTCTACCGTGAAACTCCCGGAGAGCCGGATGTCCTCAGAAGAAGCACCAATCATCACTTCAAAGGTTCCCGGCTCCACCACCAGGCGCAAGTACTCATCGTAAAAGGCCAGTTGCTCGGGGAAAAGAACAAACTGCACGGTACGCTCTTCACCGGCGCGAAGCTTCAGACGCACAAACCCTTTCAGCTCTTTTACAGGTCGCGTCAGGGAAGCTACCGGATCATGGAGATAGAGCTGTACCGCTTCTTCTCCATCCCGATTTCCGACGTTCTTCACCTTGAAAGATACCAGGACCTTTTCCAGGAAATGGACTGTTTGGGGGGTAATCTGCAAGTCACGGTATTCAAAACAGGTGTAGCTCAGACCATGGCCGAAGGGGAAAAGGGCTTGAGCGTCCACGGTGAGGTAATCACTGAATGCCGAGGGTTTCCGGTTATAATAGACCGGGATCTGACCACTTTCCTTGGGAAAAGAGACCGGGAGCCTGCCGGCCGGGTTGTAGTCCCCAAAAAGTACCGAAGCTACAGCATTACCACCCTCTTCCCCAGGATACCAGGCTTCCAGGATAGCAGAGAGGTTCTCCGCTTCCCAGGAAAGTTCCAGAGCGCGTCCATTGACCAGAACAAGCACAATGGGCTTACCGAGCTTTCGAAGCTCCTTGAGGAGTTCTCGCTGTACCCCGGGTAAGGCGAGATCAGCACGATCGCTTCCTTCCCCAGAAATGGATTGTTTGAAGAGTCCCGCCCGTTCTCCCATGACGGCGATGATGACCTCTGAGCGTTGGGCCACTTCCAGGGCTTCGGTAAATTCTTCACGAGAGGGATGAGAGAGGTCACACCCTCGAGCATAGAGGACCTGAACATTCGTCCCAGCTCGATTCTTGATGCCTTCAAGGATGCTTACCGTTTTCACTGCCTCTTCCCAGACGGCTTCCTTACCCTTCCAGGCCTGGACACTGGGGATATGAACGGAGTAACTATAGTCTCCATGGAGATGGAGCCCCTCTGCAGCGTTCGGACCGATTACCGCCAGGGTTTTCACTCCTTTGAGGGGTAAAATACCGTCATTCTTTAAAAGCACCAGCGAAGCCTGGGCTATTTCCAAGGCTAACTTTCGATCCTCTTCGGTATCGAGGGTTGATGCGACCACCACCGGGTCAACAGGGGAAAATTCATCGAAAAGTCCCAAAAGGTACTTCATGGTGAGTACCCGTCGGACAGCTTCATCGAGCACCGCTTCGCTCAAAAGCCCTTCCCGGACGGCCAGAAGCAAGGGCTCCCCATAGCAGTCGATATCAGGAAGCTCGATGTCGATTCCCGCACAAAGCGCCCGCACCGCTGCATCTTTGGCATCCTTTGCCACCCGGTGGAAGGTGAAGAGCATCGGGATCGCCTCGTAGTCGGAAACTACGATACCCTCAAAACCCCACTCTTCCCGAAGGATCCTGGTGAGGAGGAACGAAGAAGCCGCACAGGGAACACCGTCGATCTCATGGTAGGCATTCATCACCGAACCCACTTTTGCCTCCCGAACCGCCACTTCAAAGGGGAAGAGGAAAACCTCCCGCAATTCCCGCTCTCCCACCCGGGCTGGTCCCAGGTTACGGCCACCTTCGGAGATTCCATAGGCTGTAAAATGCTTGGCGGTGGCTACCACTCCCTGCGTTAGATCCTCTCCCTGTAACCCCCGGATGTAAGCTACCCCCATGCGGGAAACAAGATAAGGATCTTCGCCAAAAGTCTCTTCCATCCTTCCCCAGCGTGGATCACGGGGAATATCAAGCACCGGAGCCAGCCCCTGGTGGACACCCAGGGAACGCATTTGCCGGCGGATCACGGTGGTCATTTTTTCTACGAGGTCCGGTGAGAAGGTACTTCCCAGACCAATCGCCTGAGGGAAAACGGTAGCACCTTTCATCATCGCTCCACTCAGACACTCTTCGTGCACCATGGCCGGAATACCCAGGCGGGTGTTCTTCTTTAGAAAATCCTGGATGGCATTTCCCACTTCTACCGTTTTTTCAGGATCGGCGTGAGGATCCCCGAAAAGACGGGTGATTTGCCCAATCCCGTGGCGGAGCAGAGCCTCGGCTTTTTCCCGAGAAAAATGCCCTCCTTCCACAAGGCGGTTGGCATGTACCGCGCAGAGCTGGGCCACCTTCTCTTCCAGAGTCATCTGTTGTACGATAGCCGCAATCTTTCTATTCCTCATACCATCAAACCTCCTTCTTGATATTTGTGACATCTCACCAAAACGTTGCCGAGAAGAACATTCTCCGGTACCTCTTCTAAACACACTTTCCCCGCCTCCGGACACCTCCCGGCAAACTTACAACCCGCCCGCAGATATTCTTCTCGATCCTCACATACCACCACCTCCCGAAAACCTCTCTCCGGATTCGGCTCGGGAACAGACTCCAGAAGGAGCTTCGTATAAGGATGGCGAGGTCTTGCTAAAACCTCTTCCACCGGTCCTTCCTCCACGATACTCCCCCGAAACATGATGGCAATCCGATCACTCACATAGTAGGCAGTAGCCAAATCATGGGTGATGTAGACCACACTCACCCGCAGAGTATCCCGCAAACTCCGGAAGAGATTCACAATGGACATCCGCAGCGACGCATCCACCATGGAAACCGGCTCATCGGCTACCAAAAGGGAAGGACTGGTGAGAAGCGCTCGAGCAATAGAAGCCCGCTGTAGTTGCCCTCCCGAAAACTCACTGGGATACTTTCCGGCAATCTCGGCAAAAGATAAGCCCACTGCCTGGAGTTTTTCATCGATAAAGGCCTCTTCGTTCTTCTTTTCCGCCAGATGAAAATTACGCACCGTCTCGAAAAAGTAGCTTTCCACTCTACGGAGAGGGTTAAACGTATCAAAAGGATTCTGAAAAACTGCCTGGACTTCTCGAAACCAGACTCTCCGATCTCGAAACTGAGCAATATCTTTACCCCGATAGAGGAGATCCCCCGAGGTCGGATACTCAAAACCCAGTATAATACGGGCGGTGGTGGTCTTCCCACAACCGCTCTCCCCGGCCAGGGTAAAGATCTCCCCTTCTTTTACAGCCAGCGATACGCCGTCTACAGCTCGAATCCGGAGACGAGAAAACAGGCTTCCCAGCGAGAATACCTTGGTAAGCTTCCGCACTTCAAGAAGCGACATAGGCACTCCTCCGTAAAAAACAGGCTACCCGGTGGTCAGGTGCAACTTCAATAAGGAACGGATTATCCTCGGAACACTCCGCCATCGCATAGGGGCAACGAGGATGGAAAGGACAGCCTGGGGGAATTTTCAAAAGGGAAGGAGGGTTTCCCGGAGCGCTTTCGCGCAGTTTTTTATCCCCAATTCGGGGGAGAGAATGAATGAGAAACTGCGTGTAGGGATGGAGGGGAGCGAGAAAAATATCCCGAGTCAGACCCTCTTCCACAATTTTGCCGGCGTACATAATTGCCATCCGGGTGGTTATATTGGCGTGAACGCCCATGTCATGCGTTACCAGGACCACGGTGTTCTGTAATTCCCGCTGAACTTCAGAAAGGAGCTGCAAAACCGCCCTTTGCGCCACCACATCCAGGGCGGTAGTCGGTTCATCAGCAAGAATCACCCGAGGCTTGAGGAGCGTAGCCAGAGCAATGGCTACCCGCTGACGCATTCCACCGGACAATTGGTGAGGATAGGCATCGAGAACTCTCGGAGAAAGCCCCAGACACTGGAGGTGCTTCTCCACATGACGGAGGAGTTCCTGTCGTGCCTTTCCCGAAACATGGCTTTCCAGGAAATCCATGAAGGTGGAACGAAGCTTTGCCACAGGGTTAAAAACGCTCATGGAACCCTGGGGAATATACGAGATATAAGTCCAGCGTAGTTTCTGTTTCTTACCTTGAGGTAGAGAGAGGGCATTGAGGTACTCGCCATTAACCCGGTAGAGCACTCGCCCGCCAAAATGCCGTAGCGGTGGGTCAATGTTCCCAAGAAGAGCCTTAAGAAGCGTGGTCTTGCCACAGCCACTCTCTCCGGCAAGGCCGTATACCGTATTTTCAGGGATAGTTAGACTCACCCCATTTACTGCTTTAACGACCTTCTTTCCTTCCAGAGTTTCCAGGATGTAGAAAGCCTGGAGTCCTTCGGCAATAATCACAGGGTTCATGAGGATCGCGCTCCAATCCTTTGAATTCGCATTCGAGGGTCAAGGTACTCGCTGATACTCACCGAGAGCCAGTACAGAGCCACAAGAAGTAGAATGGTGAGTATTACAGGAGTGGAAATCCACCACCAGTACCCAAGGAGCATCGCCTGGTAGGTGATGGCCCACTGGATGGTGGTCCCCAAAGTAGGAATTTCCAGGCGTACCAGCCCCAGAATGGCCAGCACAATCTCCATTCCAATGGCCCAGGCGATGTTGCTGATGAGCGTGGAGAAGATGAGGGGGGTGGTGAAGGGAAGATATTCCTTCGCCACAAGATTCATGGTGCCATTCCCGGATAGAATGGAGGTTTGCGTGAATTCTCGTTCTCGGAGACTCAGAATCTGGGAACGGATAGTCCGTGCATCCCAGGCCCAGCCAAAGAAAGCAAGGAGGAGCCCGGTGTTGACAATGGTCATCGCCTCCCGCAAAAGCATTGCCACAAGCACCAGGATGAGAAAGAGAGGAATAACCAAAAATCCATCAGCAAACCCCATGAGAATCCGGTCGATAAACCCTCCTTTGTATCCGGATAAAAACCCTACCAAAACTGCCACCACACGAGATACTAACCCTGCAATGAGCGCCACAATCAGAGAATTCCGGATGGCAAAAGTTGCCTCCCAGAACACATCTTGTCCCTTGGAATTGGTTCCCAAAATGTGTTCCCAGGAAGGAGGAAGATCTCTGGGAACTTGCAGTCGCTTTATGGGATCATAGGGGGAAAAGAACGAAAGGAAAGCCAGGACCGCCAGAGCCACCAGAAAAACGAAACCTACAGCAAACCGATAGTCCCGGAAAAGTTCTCTCAAGGCTTCCATTTCGATCACCTATCGATGTCGAATTCGAGGATCAAGAAGCGGATAGAGCAAATCAAGGATAAGCACCGCCGTGGCAATGGTAATAATAGAGAGAACTGTGATTCCCATTACCAGGTTATAATCTCCTCTGGTCACTGCTCGATAGAGCAAAAGTCCCATTCCGGGGTAGGAAAAAACCATTTCGACAATGAGAACCCCGCTAAAGACCTGTCCCAAAGCCAGAGCAAGCTGAGTAACCTGAGGAAGCATGGCGTTACGCAATACATAACGAGTCACGATTGTTTTTTCTTTTATACCCCCTACACAAGCATATTGCACGAAGTCCTCCCTTTTGACGCTTTGTACCAAAAGCTTCATTTGCTGGAACCAGGCCACTCCGCCAAGAATCGTAAGGGTCAGAGCGGGCAAAAAGGAATAACGCAAGATCGTCAAAATAAACTGAAGGTTGAAAACGGTTCTTCGTCCCAGCATCAGTCCTCCTGCGGGGAAAAACCGCCAAACATAAGCAAAGAGAATCAGGAGCACTACTCCCAGAATGTAATGGGGCACGGGGCGAATTACCATCACGATTGCATCAAGAATTTTCGACCAAGACTTCTCAGAAAAGTATCCCGCCACCACCCCTACAACATTCCCCAGAAACCAGGAAAGAAAGGTAGAGGTTACAAAAAGACCAATAGTCCAAGGAAGATAAATTCTCAAAAGTTGCGAAACCGGGGTAGGAAACTGGAAAAAAGACGGACCAAAGTCAAGGGTAAGAATTCGTCGCCAGGTGGTGAGATACTGCTCAAAAAGGCTCCCCTTTAAACCATACAATTCCTGGAGAGTCTCCATAAGGCTTTTGACTGCAGTTGGATCTAGAGAAGCTCCCTGGGACTGGATTTGCGCAATCACCTCGAGTATCGGATTCTGGCCTGCCAAACGAGGAATAAAAAATACCGCCGTAATTCCACAAAAAATTACCAACAAGTACTGCAAAACCCTGGGAATTAAATAATCTCGAACAAATCTCATACTCTAACCTCCGACAAGGCCCCCGGTCGATAAACCAACCGGGGGCCTTGAAATAGATTACTTTCTGGACTGCAAACGAGGAAGCATGTACTTAAAGTTCGGCCAGTGATGATAGGGTTGAGAGTAAGGATTCTCTGCCCCTGGCCAGTTGGTCCAGTAGTACTCGTCCCAAGCCAGAGCCGAAGGATAGGTAAATGTAGGAATGGTAGGCATTTCTTGCGCGACAATCTTGAGAGCCTCAATGTTAAGCTGCCGCAGTTCTTCAACATCAACAAAGGGGTTGAGAAGTTCCATCTTTTCCACGATGGCGTCTAATTCCGGATTGGACCATCTGGCTGAAGCACCTGGACCAGCTACCACAGGTTGTCCAACTGGCGTGAGCAATCGAGAATGCCACAGCGAAAAGGTCCGATAGAGGTCCATACTCACTCCCCATGGTTCCCGAGCAGGCCAGCTCGTGCCTACCTCGAATTGGCCCAAAAGATGCATGCTTTCTGCTGCCTCTGAAGATGTTGTGGTGCAATCGATGCCAAATTTTCGCCACACTTCTGCCAAAGCCATCGCATTTCGATATGGTGGATGTGAGGGATTAACAAAAGTAAGGATATTTATTTTCCATAGCGTACCATCTGGAAGGAGCCATCTACCATCGGCACCACGCTTAAAGCCATTTTTGACAAGGAGTTTTTCTGCTACCTCCGGAGCATACTTCCACCAGCCCATTCCAAAAAGCTCTCGAATTTTCGCCGGGTCTTCTGGTACCGGGTACCCACGCTTTTTAGCGGCCTGAGCGAGTCTAAACGGTACCTCCGGGTCGTAAGGCCTAAAGACTTCACCATCACCAAGGTCAATGGTAAACTCCTTCAACCATTCCTCCATGGGTGAAAAAAGCGGTTCCATATAGGTCCGTACCCAGGGAAGATGGATGGGGCTTACCGCTCCAATAAGGTCATTAGCTATGGACATATATTCCACAATATCGATTGCTAAAAGGAGCGCCCAGCGAACTTCTTTGAGATTATAAGGAGCAACCATATTGTTAAATACTATACCGGTGATACAGGGATGGAGATATTCCACCCAAGGCCATTCTCGACTCCACGCTCGCACGGTTTCTCCGCGATCCAAGACTGCTCGAAGTGCTTCAATGGTGTAGTCGGTAGCGTCTAATTCGTGTCGAAGCTGGGCGATAATTTTGGCTTCTTCCGTCTCGAAAACCTGTACAAGCACATACTTTGGCTTTGGCTCCCCGTAGAGCATCCCGGTAGGGCTTTTCTCCCAATCACTTCTCCGTTCCCAAAGAGTCCAGAAACCAGCTGGATCATAATCGGCAAGTTTATATGGCCCACAACCGACAGGGGGATTAAATTCAAAGGTGACAGGATCTTCCACTTTTTCAAAAACATGCTTGGGCATGATACGCAAACAACCCCAACGATCCAGGAAATCGGTATGGAAACGGGAATTGGGTTTTTTGAGCTCCACTACAACAGTATAATCGTCGACCTTAGAAACCCCTTTTACGAACTCAGCCATAGGGCCATGATAGAGAAGGCCTGGAGTACGAGCATTAAGTTCGATAGTGAATATCACATCATCAGCGGTGAACGGCACTCCATCATTCCAGCTAATCCCCTGGCGAAGCTTGATGGTCATCTGGGTAAAATCCTCGTTATAGATGGGCATTTCTGCAGCAAGTCCCGGGATGATTTCTCCGCTGGCATAATCAACCGTCCATAGTGGTTCATGGACAAGTTGCTGTGTCCCACGGTCCTGCCAGCGCCAGCCGGACCATTCATTAAAGTTAGAGGGAGTACCTACTCGACCAGTCAATTGAGCGGCGATTAGAGTTTCTTCCCGAGGAATCCCCCCTGGAAGCTGTGCAAATGCACTCAAAGTTACCAAAAGAAACAGAATCAACGTTCCCAGTCCGATAACCCACCTGTTTTTCACCATACTCCACCTCCCTCAAGGTTTTAACCATTCCGAAAGCCATCACCCTACTAACCGACACGGCAAAATAATCTGCTTTGCTTCACCTCCTTTGATTCTTTCCATGAGAATGGTGGCTGCTACTCTCCCCAATTCCCCCAGCGGTTGTTCTACGGTGGGAAGTGGTGGATCGGTGTACTTCACCGCTTCAATTCCGTCAAATCCTACAATGGTGATATCCTGGTGTACCCGTAGGCCCCGTTCTTTGGCTACCTGGAGTGCCCCGATGGCCATTTTGTCGTTCCCGGCAAAGATGGCGGTAGGCAAAGGATGTGCCTCAAGAAGTCTTTCCATGGCTACTCTACCACTCAAGCGGCGGAAGTTTCCTTCGACAATGTACTCTTTTTGCAGGGGAATCCCATGTTCAAGCAACGTATCTACATAGGCTCGATAGCGTTCCTCGGCATGGCGGTGCTCTCGGGGTCCACGAATATGAGCAATGGCACGGTGACCCTGGCGAATGAGGTAACGTACCGCTTCTTGAGCTCCCCCGTAGTGATCGATATCCACATAACTCACCCCATCGCCCTCAACCCTCTGATTCACCACCACAAAGGGGAAACCATCCCGCACCAGCTCGCTCACCTCCGCATAGTGAACGGGCCAGTGGGAAAGGATAAAGAGCCCCTCAAAGAGGCGGTTTCGAGCGATGCTGAGGAGTGCCTCTTTTTTGTCCAGAGGGTGCCCATTGTAAAATTCCCCTTTAATCACCATCTGCAGGTAATACCCTTGCGAAGAAACCGCTACGAGGAGACTGTTAATGAGCTCTCCGTAGAAAGCAGAGAACCGACCTTGTTCCTTAATAAAAGCACAGAGAAGGACGGTATTCGTTTTTCCTTTGATAAGGCTGCGTGCTATGATATTGGGCCGATATCCAAGCTTCTCTGCTGCTTCGAGGACTTTACGCCGAGTTTCTTCCGCAATCTGTCCCTTGTTACTCAGCACCAGAGAAACCGTAGCCGGAGAAACTCCCGCCAGACGGGCCACGTCTTTGATGGTTACCGACACCGGCTTGCCCCTTTCATAAAACGATTTAAAAGTCAATAGTAATTGTAAGTCAAAATCGATTTAAAGTCAATAAATTAAAGGAAAATTTATAATACTCTTATTTTGTAAATCGATTTAAATCTTCGAAAATAACCCTTCAAAGGAGTTTTCTGCAGGTCAATTTGTGGTGAAATAAAATGCTTGCGGAAAGATATCTCTACAGAAAAAACGGGCTCCCAGGGAGAAAATGGCAACAGAACTTTCGAATCAAAAAACATGGGAGCACTTCCGAAGAGTCCAGATCTATTCGGAAAATTGCACAAGCAAGAAAATCCACTCAGCGGAAATGTGAAAAAACTTTCGCTATCAAACCGTGACGGTTGAAGCACCTTGCACTTCTATCCAAGGTGGAGCAAGTTCATCTGGTTCCCGAAATGCGCCTGATATCAGGTGATCGGGCACGAAAGTTTGCTTTTTCAGCTAAAATAGTATATAATACACTACAAAAGTTTTCCGGGGAAGGATGCTTCTTTGGCCATTCAGAGTTTGGATCAAATTAAAGAATGGGTCAGCCTCATCGTAGGAAAAGAAGTCCTAGTGGAAGTAAACAAAGGGCGCAAAAAAACCATCGTGAGAAAAGGAATCGTGGAGAATACCTACCCTTTCTTTTTCACCCTGCGAGTGGATGTAGAAGGTTCGTGTCAGCGTATTTCCTTTAACTACGTGGATATCCTTACCAAAACGGTGGAGTTAGAAATCCTGTAAGAGGTTCTGTAACTTCCAGGCTGGACTTCGGTTGAGGTTTTGGCTTCGTAGTTCTTTTGATGTCCGTCTTTCTTTTTCTCTTTTTTTCCCGTACAATGCTTCCGTATGATCAAAAAACGCTACGATTTTCCTTATGAACTGAGTTATCAAGAAGCTGTTCTTCTCCAAAATCGAATCAGGAAAATGGTGAAACTCGATTTTCCCTATCGAGAAGAAGAAGTCCGGTTCGTAGCGGGAGTCGATGTAGCCTATGACCGGGAGGGTTTTTCCTTTGGAACGGTGGTGGTCCTGCGTATTCCTTCTCTGGAAATCGTAGAAGTGGTGTGCGAGCGATGGCGACCTTCTTTCCCCTATATTCCGGGGTTTCTCTCCTTTCGAGAAGGACCGGTGATTGAAAGAGCATTTTCCAGGCTTTCAGTAACACCACAAATCTTCTTCTTCGATGGACAGGGAATCGCCCATCCCCGGGGTGTGGGGTTAGCTACGCATCTCGGGGTAACCTTTGGAATTGTTTCGATAGGGGTGGCCAAAAAACCGCTGGTGGGAAATTTTACGCTTCCAGGAGAAGAAAAGGGCGATTTTTCTTTCTTAGAGCATCAGGGACAACCGGTGGGTATTGTGTTACGGACCAGGTCTCGAGTCAAACCGGTTTTTGTGTCTCCAGGAAATAAGATTCGTCTTGAAGAGCTACCGAAATGGACGCTCAGGGTAACCGGGAAATACCGGGTTCCGGAACCCACGCGATTAGCCCATATTTTCGGCGAGAAAGAGAAAAGAGGTGGATTTTCCGATGGTAGAAAAAGGTCTTCCTGATTTTCGAGATATAGAGGAAGAGGCGAATAAAAACAAAGTGGTCATCACCGTGGTGGGGAAAGACCGCATCGGTATCATTGCAGCGATTACTTCTTGCCTGGCCGAATACCAGGTTAACATCGAAGATATCACCCAGAAAATCCTGGGAGAGTATTTCACCATGATTCTGGTGGGAGATACTTCCCGTTGTCCGGTGGGCATCGGAGAGTTACGGGAAAAGCTGGCCAAAAAGGGTGAAGAAATCGGTGTAGCCGTGTACCTCCAGCATGCTCAAATTTTCCGAGCCATGCACCGCATTTAGGAGGAAGGTCATGCTTTTTGAACGTTCTGAAATCTTAGAAACCCTGCGGATGCTGGAACTGGAAAACTTAGATGTGCGAACCGTCACGCTGGGTATCAATATTCTCGACTGTCGGGGAGAGAGTTTCGCTTCTACCATCGAACGGGTGATAGCAAAAATCAAACACTTCGCTTCGCCTCTGAAAGAGACCGTGGAAAAAATCTCCGAAAAGTACGGCATCCCCATTGTAAACTGCCGGGTGGCCGTGTCACCGGTAGCACTTTTACTCACCGGAAAAGAAAGTTCAGAGCTTGTGGAATTGGCTGTGAAGCTCGATCATCTTGCTCAGGTACTGCAGATTGATTTCGTGGGGGGTTTCTCGGCGTTGGTACAGAAGGGATTCACCCCTGGGGACCTTCTTCTTATGGAAAGTCTTCCTAACATCCTTTCAGAGACCGAGCGGATCTGCGGTTCGGTGAATGTAGCTTCCAGTCGTTCCGGTATCAACGTAGACGCTATTTTGCGGATGGGAGAAGTTATCCAGGAAACCGCTCGGAGAACTGCTTCCCGCGATGGTATCGGCTGCGCCAAACTGGTGGTCTTTGCCAATTCTCCGGAGGACAATCCCTTCATGGCCGGAGCTTTCCATGGACCGGGAGAGGCAGACGCGGTGGTGAACGTGGGAGTGAGCGGCCCAGGGGTGGTGAAAGAGATGATTCGCCGTCACCCGGAGGCGAATCTCGGAGAACTGGCCGAAATTGTGAAACGCACCGCCTTCAAGATCACCAGGGTAGGAGAACTCATCGGAAGAGAAGTGGCGGAAAAAATTGGAGTCGCCTTTGGCATTGTGGATCTGTCGCTTGCTCCTACCCCAAAGGTGGGTGACAGCGTCGCCGAAGTCATCGAAGCCATGGGGATTGAAAAATGTGGAGGATGGGGTTCAACGTTAGCCCTGGCACTCCTCACCGATGCCTGCAAAAAAGGAGGAACCATGGCTTCTTCTTTTGTGGGAGGTTTGAGCGGTGCTTTCATTCCGGTGAGCGAAGACGCCAGTATGAACCAATCGGTGACTATCGGTGCCCTTTCTCTGGAAAAACTGGAAGCCATGACCAGCGTTTCTTCGGTAGGACTCGATATGATTGCTATTCCCGGTGACACCCCTGTAGAGGTCATAGCCTGCATCATCGGCGATGAAATAGCCATCGGGGTCATCAATCACAAAACCGTAGGGGTACGGCTGATTCCGGTACCCGGCAAAAAAGCTGGAGAAAAAGCCGTTTTTGGAGGACTTTTGGGAGAAGCCACTGTTATCGAAGTGAATCCTTACCGGGGCGGAAGATTCATCCGGCGAGGTGGACGAATCCCCGCCCCCATTACCAGTCTCAGGAATTGACCTGGGTCCGTTTTTTCACCAGATTCATGAGCCCACCCTGGGCGATGATTTCCTGCAAAAAAGGTGGGAAGGCCTGAGCCTGGAAGGTCTTACCGGTAGTGTGATTACGGATGAGACCCTTTTCCAGGTCAATTTCTACCTCATCGCCTTCCTGAATTTCCCGTGCTGCTTCTCCGGATTCGAGAATCGGAAGACCAATATTGATGGCGTTCCGGTAAAAAATTCGGGCGAATGATTCGGCAATCACCGCCTGAACCCCAGAAGCTTTGATGGAAAGAGGGGCATGTTCGCGAGAGGAACCACACCCAAAGTTTTTTCCCGCCACGAGAATGGTTTCCTTCGTCACCCTTCTCGTAAAAGTGGGATCCAGGTCTTCCATACAGTGCCGGGCCAGCTCCATGGGGTCAGAAGACGTCAGATAACGTGCCGGGATGATCACATCGGTATCCACGTTGTCGCCGAACTTGATTACTTTTCCTCGAATGCGCATGGTTCTCACCTCACAGCCTATCCGGACCGGCAATGTAACCAAGAATTGCAGAACTCGCTGCTACATAGGGATTGGCAAGATACACTTCACTCTTCACGTGACCCATTCGTCCCACAAAATTCCGGTTGGTAGTGGAAATACAGCGTTCTCCCTCTGCCAACACCCCCAGATGCCCTCCCAGACAAGGTCCACAGGAAGGTGGTGCCAGCACCGCTCCGGCTTCCAGGAAAATCCGCAGCAACCCCTCTTTTTCGGCTTCCAGCAAAACCCGGGGGCTCCCTGGAAAGATGAGGAGTCGCACCCCGGGGTGCACCTTTTGGCCCCGCAGAATCGAAGCCGCCATGCGTAGGTCTTCAATCCGTCCATTGGTGCAGGAACCAATCACCGCCTGCTGGATTTCAATCCGGGGCAAGCTCCCCACCGATCTAACGTTTTCGGGAAGATGCGGCAGGGCTACCTGGGGCTCAATCTGGGAAACATCGATGGTGAAGACCTGTCGATACGTGGCCTCAGGGTCAGAAAAATAAAGTTTTGGTTCTCGTGTCACGCCGGTAGCACGAACGTAACTTAGAGTCTTCTCGTCTGCAGCCATAATGCCGTTTTTTGCTCCCGCTTCGATAGCCATGTTGGCCATGGTGAAACGCTCGTCCATGGAAAGGGCTGCAATGGCACTTCCGGTAAACTCCATAGCGCAGTAACGGGCTCCATCCACACCGATTTGACCGATGGTGAAGAGGATAAAGTCCTTTCCGGTGACAAAGGGCCGGCGCTCTCCCTCATAGACGAACTTCAGCGACTCAGGAACCTTAAGCCAGGTCTCTCCCAGAGCCCAGGCAGCAGCGATATCGGTGCTTCCCATACCGGTAGAAAAAGCTCCCAGGGCCCCATAGGTACAGGTGTGGGAATCCGCCCCCACCACCAGGTCCCCCGGAAGGACTAGACCCAGTTCTGGAAGCAACACATGTTCAATCCCTACCGTTCCTCCCTCAAAAAAATAGGGAATGCCGTGCTTCCGAGCGAAATCCCGCATCAACTTCACATTCTGCGCCGAGGGAATATCCTTGCAGGGGGTATTGTGATCGGCGACGAGAACCACCCGCCGGGGGTCAAAGATTTTCTCGATCCCGTACTTTTCTAGCTCCTTAATGCTCAGGGGAGCGGTGATATCGTTGGCCAGTGCCAGGTCAACCTTCACCTGGACGAGTTCTCCCGGCGCCACTCGTTCCTTATGCGCGTGGGTAGCGATGATTTTTTCGGTAATGGTCATACCCATACCCATCAACCCTCTCCGTTGTGCTGGGGATTCAGACGTTTCTTCCGCTGGGCCATCTTATTTATGGCCGAAAGATAGGCCATGACACTGGCAACCACCACATCCTGGTTGGAGCCACGGCCCACGTACTCTTCCCGGTCACCGATGATCCGCACCACCACTTCTCCCAGAGCCTCGGTCCCTCCGGTGATAGACTGCAGCGTATAATTGACAAGATTGGAGGAAATTCCCAGGAGATTGCTGATCGCTTTATAGGCCGCGTCGACCGGACCAACCCCGGTAGCCACACCTTCCAGGATTTTTTCATCTTCCCGAATGAGTCGAACGGTGGCGGTAGGAAGGATATTATTTCCCGAACAGACATGGACAAAGTCAAGACGATAAATTTCCTCAGGCTTGGTCATTTCCTCGGAAACGATGGTTTTCAGGTCATCTTCGGTGATTTCCTTTTTCTGGTCAGCCAGTTTTTTAAACTTTTCGAAAGCTTGATTGACTTCTTCCTCACTCAGTTGATATCCTAACTCCTCGAGTTTCTTCACGAAAGCATGGCGTCCGGAGTGTTTCCCCAGAACCAGCACCCGCTCTTCTCTTCCGATGAGATGCGCATCCATGATTTCATAGGTCAACTTCTCCTTCAGGACGCCATCCTGATGGATACCCGATTCGTGAGCGAAAGCGTTCTGACCTACCACAGCCTTGTTCGGTTGAACCAGCATACCGGTTAAGCGACTCACCAGCCGGCTGGTCTGGTAAATTTCCTGAAAGTTGAGATTCGTCCGTACCTGGAAACGGTCCTGACGTACATAAAGGGACATCACCACTTCTTCTAAGGCTGCATTTCCGGCCCGTTCCCCGATTCCATTTATGGTACATTCCACCTGTCCGGCTCCCGCCTGAACCGCGGCCAGAGAATTCGCTACCGCAAGGCCCAGGTCGTTATGGCAATGGATGCTCACCACTACCTCGTTGAGGCCTTCGGTATGTTCCAGGAGATACCGGATCAGCTCCGCCATCTCGTCCGGGACGGTGTACCCCACGGTATCGGGAACATTGATGATGGTAGCTCCCGCTCTGATCACCGCCGCATAGACCCGACTCAGATATTCCCAGTCAGAACGGGTGGCATCTTCGGCAGAAAACTCCACGTCACTCACGTACCCTTTAGCTCTCTTCACCGCCCAAACCGCCTGTTCCAGTGCTTCCTCCCGGGAAAGACGCAACTTATGGCGGAGATGAATATCAGAAGTGGCTAAAAAGGTATGAATGATGGGGTGGTCAGAATACCGCACCGATTCCCACGCTACATCGATATCCCGTTCTTTAGCCCGGGCCAGGGCACAGACTGCTACCCCCTTCACATTCTGAGCTACAGTCTTGACCGCTTCTGCATCGCCCAAAGAAGCGATGGGGAAACCTGCCTCGATGACATCCACCCCAAGACGCGCCAGTTGCCGGGCAATCTCCAACTTTTCCTGAGCATTGAGCGCCACACCCGGAGACTGTTCCCCATCCCGCAAGGTGGTATCAAAAATCCGGATGGTCCTCACCCTTCCACCCCCTTTATTTTTTCAGCCAGGGCATCATACTTCGCAGTTCCTTCCCCACTTTTTCGATGAGATGATTCATGTCTTTGTTGCGCAGAGCATTGTACACCGGCCGATTGGCCTGATTCTCCAGAATCCACTCCCGAGCAAAAGTCCCGTCCTGAATTTCCGCCAGAATCCGCTTCATTTCTGCCCGTACAGAGTCGTTGATTATCCTGGGACCTCTGGTAAGATCGCCGTACTCCGCAGTATCACTCACCACCTGGCGCATCAACGCCAGTCCCCCTTCGTACACCAGGTCCACGATGAGCTTCATTTCGTGCAGGCACTCAAAATAAGCCACCTCGGGCTGGTACCCCGCTTCCACCAAGGTTTCAAAACCGGCCTTGATGAGTGCCGTTAAACCACCACAGAGAACCGCCTGTTCGCCAAAAAGATCGGTCTCGGTCTCCTCGGCAAAGGTAGTTTCCAGAACCCCAGCTCGAGTGGCGCCAATCCCTTTGGCATAGGCAAGAGCTATATCCCTGGCCTTTCCGGTCGCATCCTGATACACTGCAATGAGCGAAGGGACACCCTTTCCTTCCTGGTACATTCTGCGCACCAGATCCCCCGGACCTTTGGGAGCCACCATCACCACATCCACATTCCCCGGAGGCAAAATCTGGTGATAGTGGATGTTGAAACCATGGGAAAACATGAGTGCCTGGCCAGCCTGCAAGTTTGGTGCAATGGATTGACGATAAATAGCCGGCTGGTACTGGTCTGGAGCCAGAATCTGGATGATGTCGCCTTGCCGGGTAGCTTCCTCTGCAGAAACCGGGGTAAAACCAGCATTCCGAGCCTTTTCAAACCCCGGAGTCCCCGGAAGCTCTGCCACGATGACTTCCAGACCGCTATCACGCAGATTCTGCGCCTGGGCACCGCCCTGACTCCCAAAACCGATGATAGCGATTTTCTTCCCCTGCAAAACCGAAAGATCCGCATCCTGATCATGGTACACTTTGGTCATGATAAAACCTCCCTCTTTTATAGAGATTTACTCCCTCTGGCTAAGGCAATTCTCCCCGTTCGGGTCATCTCAATGATGCCGTACTTGCGGAGCAACTGCTCCAGGGCATCGATTTTGTCCGGCGTACCGGTTACTTCCACCGTGAGACTCTTCTCCTCTACATCCACGATCCGAGCCCGGAAGATTTCCACAATCTGGGCCACCTCACCCCTTACCGCCGATGCTGCATTCACCTTAATGAGAGCCAACTCCCGGTCCACGTAGCTGGTATTGGTAAAATCGCCGACCTTGATGACTTCGATGAGTTTATAAAGCTGCTTGGTAATTTGCTCCAGAATATCCTCGTTACCGTTGACCACCAGAGTAATCCGGGAAATTTTGGGATCCTGCGTGGGACCCACGGCCAGACTTTCAATGTTGTATCCCCGTCGGGCAAAGAGCGAAGCCACTCGAGCCAGGACCCGGGGTTTGTTTTCTACAAGCACCGAAATGATGTGCTGCAAGAAGACACCTCCTCCCTTTATTCCAGAATCATCTCCTCTAAAGACTTACCCGGAGGAACAAAGGGGAGCACGTTCTCCTCCTCCGCCACGCGACAGTCCACCAGAGCCGGTTTTCCTTCTACCCTCAACGCCTGCTCGATGACCGGCTCCAGGTCCTCTTCTTTCTCCACCGCAAACCCCTCTGCCCCAAAGGCCCGCGCCAGAGTGACCAGGTCCGGGTTCTGGAGCCTGGTACAGGAATAACGTCCTTTATAGAGACACCCCTGCCACTGACGCACCATTCCCAGATAAGAATTGTTCATGATGAAAATCTTAATGGGAAGACAATAGTTGACCGCGGTCACCAGCTCCTGAATCTTCATAAAGATACTGCCATCACCACTTACCAGAACCACACGTTTACCGGGATTTCCGATCTGTACCCCGATAGAAGCAGGCAGACCATACCCCATGGTTCCCAGACCACCCGAACTAATCCAGGTACGGGGTTTTTCACAACGATAAACTTGAGCTGCCCACATCTGGTGCTGGCCCACATCGGTTACCAGGATGGTGTCTTCTCCATGGGTTTTCTCGTAGATCTTCCTGATAACCTCATGGGGCAAAAGCTTTCCGGGTTTCTTTCTATAAGGGGGATGGTAGGCGCTGCGAAAACCTTCGATTTCCTGCCACCATTCCGGGTTGGTTTTCGGTTCGACTCTTTTAACGAGCTCTGCCAGAACCATTTTGGCATCACCCACAATGGGGATATCGGCCTTGACATTTTTCCCGATTTCGGCCGGGTCAATATCAATATGGATAATCCGAGCATGGGGGGCAAAACTGTCAATCCGTCCCGTCACCCGGTCATCGAACCGAGCCCCCACGGCAATCAAAAGATCACAGTGCATCACCGCTTTGTTGGCCCAGTAAGTCCCGTGCATTCCCAGCATTCCCAGGGATAAACGATGGCTCTCCGGAAAGGCACCCTTCCCCATCATGGTATGGACCACCGGAATATCAGCTTTCTCCGCTAATTCCAGAAGATACGGCGAAGCGCCCGAAGAAATTACTCCTCCCCCAACATAAAGGAGTGGTTTCTGAGCATTTGTAATGGCCGAAGCCGCCAGAGCAATCTGCTTCACGTGCCCCCGATAGGTGGGTTGATACCCCGGAATCTTGACCTTTTCCGGTAGGACCAGTTCGGCAGTTTTCTGCTGCACATCCTTGGGAATATCGATTACCACCGGTCCAGGACGTCCGGTGGAGGCAATGTAAAATGCTTCCCGGACGACACTTGCCAGGTCTTCCACTCTGGTTACCAGAAAATTATGCTTGGTAATGGGCATGGTAATTCCGGTAATATCTGCTTCCTGGAAGGAGTCTTTTCCGATGAGTGGCGTACCCACCTGTCCGGTGATGGCGACGATGGGTATAGAATCCATGTAGGCCGTGGCCAAACCGGTGACCAGATTGGTGGCTCCAGGACCAGAAGTGGCCATACAGACCCCCACTTTCCCTGTACTCCGGGCATAACCATCCGCCGCATGAGCCGCACCCTGCTCGTGGCGTACCAGAACATGCTGAATCTCCGGAGTTTCAAAAATGACGTCGTAGATATCGATAACCGCCCCACCAGGATAGCCAAAAATCACTTCCACACCCTCTTTTTTCAAAAGCTCGATGAGAATCTGAGCTCCTTTCATCTTCAATCCTACCACTCCCCTTTCATCGCATGCTTGCCCCCTCCGAAGCTGAACGGGCAAGCTGTGTATAGCGGTGGAGTAATCCCCGGCCATACCGAGCTGGGGGAGGAACAAATTCTTTTCGCCGCCGCTCCAGCTCCGACGCTTCCACCAGGAGTTCCAGTTTACGTCCACCGATATCGATGAGAATCTCATCACCATCCCGGACAAGGCCTATAGGACCTCCGGCAAAGGCCTCCGGAGACACATGCCCGATACAGGGACCTCGAGTCCCACCCGAGAAACGACCATCGGTTACCAGTGCCACATGTTCCGCAAGACCCATCCCCACCACCGCCGAAGTCGGCGCCAGCATTTCCCGCATGCCCGGTCCACCCCGGGGACCTTCAAAGCGAATCACAATAACCGACCCCTTGGGAATCCGGCCGCCGGTGATGGCTTCCATGGCTTCCTCTTCGCTATCAAAACATACCGCTTTACCCCGGAAGAAACGCATTTCAGGGCGGACCGCCGACTGTTTAACTACCGCTCCTTCCGGCGCCAGCGACCCATAGAGGACGGCAATCCCTCCTTCCCGGGAGTAGGGATTTTCCAGGGGACGGATGACTTCATGGTCGATGAAATCAGTCGATTCTTGAATTTCCCGTACCCTTTTCCCCGAAACCGTAATATGATCTTCCAGGATTTCCCCCAAAACCTTTTCCATAGCGGGAATGCCACCGGCAAAATGCAGATCCTCCATAAAGCGATCCCCTGCCGGTTCCAGCATCACCAGGTGGGGTACTTCCCGAGAAAGCTCATCAAAGGTGGCAAGAGTGATGTCCGCGAGATCCAGCTCCCGAGCCAAAGCTAAAAGGTGGAGCACCGTGTTGGTCGACCCTCCCAGAGCGAGATCCATCCGGATGGCATTCCGAATTGATACCGCATCCATAAAAACCCTGGCCGAGAGGCCTTCCCGCACCAGCTCCACGATCCTGACTCCACTCTGGTAAGCAATCCGTCGCTTTTCCGCCGAGACCGCTAGGGAAGTAGCACAGTAAGGCAAGCTCATCCCCATCGTTTCAGTGAGACAGGCCATGGTATTGGCAGTATACAAACCCTGGCAAGACCCACCTCCCGGACAGGCTTCCATTTCCAGTCGCTCTAATTCTTCCAGAGAGAGTTCCCCCTTATAGTACCGTCCCACCGCTTCAAAAGTATCCCGTACAAAGGCCAGTTTTCTACCCCGATACCTTCCGGAAAGCATCGGTCCGGCAGTTACCACAATCGCCGGAATATCAAGCCTTGCTGCCGCCATGAGCATTCCCGGGGTAATCTTATCGCAATCCGTCAAAAGCACCAGTCCATCCAGAGCATGGCCGCGCACCACCGCTTCCACTCCATCAGCGATCACATCACGGCTGGGAAGCGAAAAGCGCATCCCCTCGTGTCCCATAGCAATCCCGTCACAGATGGCTGGTGTTCCAAACACAAATGGTGTCCCTCCCCCAGCTTCTACACCCCGTTCGATAAAACGCTCCAGTTCTCGCATGTGAATATGCCCTGGAACCAGATCGGAAAAAGCACTGGCAATCCCGATAAAAGGCCTTTCCAGGGCCTTCCTGGTTACTCCCGTAGCAAAAAGTAAAGACCGATGAGGACACCGCTCTACACCCACTTTTATCTGGTCACTCTTCATCGCTCTCTTCCTCCTGTAGTGTATTTTGATAACAAAATGCCCCTCATCCCAACAAGGGACGAGGGGCATTCCCCGCGGTACCACCCTTCTTACCCATTTACGGGTCTCTTCGATCCCACTAACGGAGGATTTCCGTGTGGCCTACTCACACTTTCAGCCCACCACTCCAGGACGAGTTTCGGTACCCCTGGCGTCTACTTCCAGCTTTCCCGTAGACTCTCTGTGTGCTCAGAAGATACCTACTACTTCCCTTCTTCGCTTTCCAGCTATTCAAAACCGTTGGCGGAAATATAGCATACTCAACGCAAATTTGCAAGCTGTGTATAGGTTCACATCATGTGGGACACTCGGAAAGTCCAGTATCTCTCAGGTACTCCCAGGACTCCTCTTCCTAAGCTCCAGGGTGGTCTTTTCCGATTATACACCTTTTCAGTCCACCTTTTGAGGTGGAAATTCATGGTGTCACGATCCACCTCCTCCTCGAAGGACCGAAGAACCCTCCAGGAAGCGATTGAGCCGTTCCACCATTCCACGGATGTGGGAGATCTTGGAGGAAGGACGAAGAGCCTGATACCGTATTCCTGCGAGGACCCTCAAATTCCCCATAGCATTCACTCCCTCCAGTACCTC